>JAANMW010000475.1_pt1 | contig 46841 bp, 38 predicted proteins | sample 7279671 | NCBI WGS metagenome assembly JAANMW01 (sample SAMN14094541, study PRJNA606508) | bioreactor metagenome | isolation source: A lab-scale SPAN reactor treating ammonium-rich wastewater day 247 | place: Ireland: Galway | collected 2017-09-19 | reverse complement strand
GGCGGGCGTTCCAGGTCACCCGCTGCAACCAGTGCGAGAACGCGCCCTGCACGATCGCCTGCCCGACGGCGGCGATGTACAAGCGCGGCGACGGCATCGTCGACTTCGACAAGAACGCGTGCATCGGCTGCAAGGCGTGCATCGCCGCCTGCCCGTACGACGCGATCTTCATCAACCCCGACGACGGCGGCGCGGAGAAGTGCAACTTCTGTGCGCACCGCCTCGACGTCGGCCTCGAGCCCGCGTGCGTGACGGTGTGCCCGACCGAGGCGATCCTGGTCGGCGACCTCGACGACCCGCGCTCGCGGGTGGCGCGCGCCGTGGGCCGCGACGTCGTCCACGTCCGCAAGCCCGAGAAGAACACCCGGCCCAAGCTCTTCTACAAGGGCGCCCACGCGGCGACGCTCGACCCGCTGGCCGCGCGGCGGCCCGACGGCGGCCTGTTCCTGTGGAGCGAGCAGCGCGGCAACCACGTCGGCGGCGTCGGTTCCGGCGCCGCCGCGACGGTCAGCTCCGCCGCGGCGCTGCTCTCCTACGACGTGCCGCACCAGGCGCCGTGGGGCTGGCGCGTCAGCCTCTACACGTGGACCAAGGGCATCGCCGCCGGCGCCTACCTCGCGGCGCTGGCCGCCGGCGCCCAGGGCGCGCTGTGGGCGTGGGGCGTGCCGATCCTCAGCGGCTTCTTCCTGGCCCTCACCGGCCTGCTGCTGATCGCCGACTTGAAGCGCCCCGAGCGCTTCTACCTGATCTTCACGCGCCCGCAGTGGAAGAGCTGGCTGACCCGCGGCGCGGTCGTGATCACGCTCTACACCGGCCTCCTGGTCGCCCACTTCCTGGGCTCGGTCTTCGGCCTCGACGGCGCCCGCGACGCGCTCGTCCTGCCCGGCGCGCTGCTGGCCGCGGCGACCGCGGCCTACACCGCGTGGCTGTTCGCCCAGGCCCACGCCCGCGACCTGTGGCAGAGCCCGCTGCTGCTGCCGCAACTGCTGGTCCAGGCGGTGCTCGTCGGCTCCGCCGCGCTGCTACCGGTCGCCGCCTTCCTGCGCGACCGCGCCGAGCGCGACCTCGCGCTGCTGCTCGCGGTGGGCGCCGTCGCCCACCTCGTCTGCGTCGCAGGCGAGGTGCTGCTGCCGCACCCGACGGCCCACGCCCGCCAGGCCGTGGCCGAGATGACGCGCGGCCGCTACGCCGCGCTCTTCTGGGGCGGCCTCGTGCTGCAGGCCGCGGGCGTGTTCAGCGGCCCGCTCGGCGCGGTGCCCGCCGCGGTGCTGGTCCTCGCGGGCGTGCTGCTCTACGAGCACGCCTACGTCCAGTCGGCGCAGTCGGTGCCGCTGGCCTGAGGGGAATGAAGCGATGAGCGAGACGCGCTACCCCGGCCCCTCCGGTCACCCCGGCCTCGCGGCCTTCCCGCCGAAAGAACGGTGGGACGACTGGAAGGAACTCGACTCGAAGGCGTGGCCGCAGCGCCGCGAGCGGCGCTACCTGCTGGTGCCGACCACCTGCTTCAACTGCGAATCGGCCTGCGGCCTGCTCGCCTACGTCGATCGCGACACGCTGCAGGTGCGCAAGCTGGAGGGCAACCCCGAGCACCCCGGCTCGCGCGGGCGCAACTGCGCGAAGGGGCCGGCGACGCTCAACCAGATCCACGATCCCGAGCGCATCCTCCATCCGCTCAAGCGCGAGGGGAAGCGCGGCGAGGGGAAGTGGAAGCGGGTGTCGTGGGACGAGGCGCTCGCCGACATCGCGGCGCGGATCGCCGGCAGCCTCGACCGCAACCGCCCCAACGAGGTCATGTACCACGTCGGCCGCCCCGGCGAAGACGGCTACACCGAGCGGGTGCTGGCGGCGTGGGGCGTCGACGGCCACAACTCGCACACCAACATCTGCTCGTCCTCGGCGCGCGCCGGCTACCAGTTCTGGATGGGCCTCGACCGCCCGTCGCCCGACCACGCGGGCGCCGAGCTGATCCTGCTGATCTCGGCCCACCTCGAGTCGGGCCACTACTTCAACCCGCACGCGCAGCGGGTGATGGAGGCCAAGCAGCGCGGCGCGAAGCTGGTCGTGTTCGACGTGCGGCTGTCGAACACCGCGACCCACGCCGACCACTGGCTCGCGCCGTACCCGGGCTCGGAGGCGGCGATCCTGCTGTCGATCGCCCGCCACCTGATCGAGACGAAGGGCTACGACCGCGAGTTCGTGCGCCGCTTCTGGAACTGGCGCGAGTACCTGCGCGTGTGCCGCCCCGGCGAGCCCGAGACCTTCGCCGGCTTCGAGCGCGCGCTCGCCGACCTCTACGCCGAGTACACGTTCGAGTTCGCGGCCCAGGAGTCGGGCGTCGACGCCGCCGCGATCGAGGAGGTCGCGAAGCTGGTGGCGAAGGCCGGCACCCGGCTCTCCACCCACACCTGGCGCAGCGCGACCGCGGGCAACCTCGGCGGCTGGCAGGTGGCGCGCTGCCTGTTCCTGCTCAACGCGCTGACCGGCGCGGTGGCGACCCCGGGCGGCACCTTCCCGAACGCGTGGAACAAGTTCGTGCCGCGGCCGATCCACACGCCGCCGCACCCGCACACGTGGAACGACCTGACCTGGCCGCAGGAGTTCCCGCTCTCGATGAACGAGCTGTCGTTCCTGCTGCCGCACTTCCTGAAGGAAGGCCGCGGCACGCTCTCGGTCTACTTCAGCCGCGTCTACAACCCGGTGTGGACCAACCCCGACGGCTTCACCTGGATCGAGCAGCTCAGCGACGAGTCGAAGGTCGGGCTCCACGTCGCGCTGACGCCGACCTGGAGCGAGACCGCGTACTTCGCCGACTACGTGCTGCCGGTCGGCCTCGGCTCCGAGCGCCACGACACCCACTCCTACGAGACCCACGACGCGCAGTGGCTCGGCTTCCGTCAGCCGGTGCTGAAGGAGGCGCGCCAGCGCCTCGGCGAGAAGGTGGGCGACACCCGTCACGTGAACCCCGGCGAGGTGTGGGAGGAGAACGAGTTCTGGATCGAGCTGTCGTGGCGGATCGACCCCGACGGCCGCCGCGGCATCCGCAAGCACTTCGAGTCGAAGGCGAACCCGGGCGCCAAGCTGACCGTCGACGAGTACTACGCCTGGATGTTCGAGAACTCGGTGCCGGGGCTGCCGGAGAAGGCCGCGGCCGAGGGCCTGACCCCGCTGCAGTACATGCGCCGCAACGGCGCGTTCGAGATCCGCCGCGGCACCGGCGCGCTGCACGCGCAGGAGGTCGACCGCGACGAGCTGCAGGACACGGTGACCGACGACCTCGGCCGCGTGTTCACCAAGGCGCCGAAGCCGGCCAGCGCCAACATCGTGCCGGTGCCGACTCCCGACGGCGACGCGATGGGGCGCCGCCTGGCCGGCATCGACGTCGACGGCAAGGTGCTGCGCGGCTTCCCGACGCCTTCGGGCCGGCTCGAGTTCTTCTCGCGCACTCTGCACGACTGGGGCTGGGCCGAGGCCGCGATCCCCACGTACCTGAAGAGCCACGTGCACCCCGAGAACCTGCAGCCGGGCGAGATGCCGCTGATCCCGACCTTCCGGCTGCCGGTGCAGATCCACACCCGCAGTGCCAACGCCAAGTGGCTCGACGAGATCGCCCACACCAACCCGGTGTGGATGCACCCGCAGGACGCGGAGCGCCTCGGCGGCATCCGCACCGGCGACCTGGTGCGGGTCGAGACCCGGATCGGCCACTTCGTGGTCAAGGCGTGGGTGACCGAGGGCATCCGCCCCGGCGTCGTCGCCTGCAGCCACCACATGGGCCGCTGGAAGCTCGACGGCGGCCCCGGCCAGCGGCAGATGATGGCGACGGTCGCGCTGCTGCGCGACGGCGCGCGCCAGGTGCTGACCCGGTTGCGCGACGTGACGCCGTTCGCGAGCGACGACCCCGACACGTCGCGCGTGTGGTGGACCGACGCCGGCGTGCACCAGAACCTCACCTTCCCGGTGCAGCCCGACCCGGTCTCCGGCATGCACTGCTGGCACCAGGCGGTGCGGGTGACCAAGGCGCGGCCCGGCGACGCCCACGGCGACGTCGAGGTCGACGCCGACCGCGCCCACGCGGCGTACAAGGACTGGCTGCAGCGCACGCGGCCCGCCCGCGAGCACTCCCCGGACGGCACCCGCCGCCCCTACTGGCTGCTGCGCCCCCTCAAGCCCGCCCGCGAGGTCTTCGCGCTCCCGAAGGCCTGACCCCGGCCCGTCGTGGTCGGTTCCCGAGAGGGGTTGACGTCCGTCGACCGGTGGCCCTATACTGAACCATATGGTTCAGTATATTCCGGCGGCGCGTCTCGACACCTCGTTCGCCGCGCTCTCGGACGTCACCCGGCGTGGCGTCCTGGAGCAGCTCGGGCGCGCCGACGCCTCGATCACCGAGCTCGCCGGGAAGTTCCGCATGACGCTCACGGGCATGAAGAAACACGTGAGCGTTCTCGAGCAGGCGGGGCTCGTCACCACGGAGAAGGTCGGGCGGGTGCGCACGTGCCGGCTCGGCGCGCGCCGCCTGGAAGAAGAGGCCGCCTGGATCGAGCGGTACCGCGAGCTCTGGGCCGCGCGCTTCGACGCGCTGGACGAGGTCGTCCTCGAGCTGAAGGAAAAGGAGAGGGGCCATGGACGCCAGAAGAAGAAGTGAGAACCCGACGACGGCGGAGCGGACGTCCGAGCGCGAGCTCGTCGTCACCCGCAGCTTCGACGGCCCGGCCCGCATCGTGTTCGAGGCCTGGACCCGGCCCGACCTGCTCCGTCGCTGGTGGGTGCCGAAGTCGTGCGGCGCGACGCTCGCGTCCTGCGAGGCGGACGTCCGCGCCGGCGGCCAGTACCGCTTCGTGTTCACCCATCCCGAGGCGCCACAGCCGATGGCTTTCTTCGGCCGCTACCTCGAGGTGGTGCCGCCCTCGCGGCTCGTGTGGACGAACGAAGAAGCGGGGGAGAACGGACAGGTCACGACGGTCACGTTCGAGGAGCGGGACGGCCGCACGCGCCTCGTGATGCGCGAGCTCTATCCGTCGAAAGAGGCGCTCGACGAAGCCGTCGCGTCCGGGAGCACGAGCGGCAACAGCGAGAGCTTCCTGCAGCTCGACGATCTCCTCCAGGCACTCGGTTCGCGGGCGGGGCTGGCCTGAGCCACCACCCGCTCAGCCGTGGAGCCCCGCCGCGGCGTCGCCACCTGCCGCCGCCCGAGGTGCGAGCGACGCGCCGCAGCCGGCACAGTTGCGCCAACCCGGTTCGACCATCTGGCGGCAGGCAGGGCAGACGGCTCGTACCGGCGACCCGCAGCCCGGACAGAACGCATGCTGCTTGCCCGCCAGCATCCCGCACGTGCCGCAGGGAACGGGCAGCGGCTCGCGCAGGATGAAGTAGAGGATGAGCCCGATGCCGTTGGGGACGAAGACCGCGATCAGCGTCCACATCACGTGCCGCATGCCCCGGCGCCGGGCGTCGCCGAACACGTAGCCGACGAGCAGGATGAAGGCGGCGAGGAAGGCGACGCCGAGCAGCGACGCCAGGAACAGCGGCCCCAGCGTCGCCACGGCCCCGGGGTCCTTCTCCAGGAACCCGGGCAGCAGGAACAGGCTGCCCATCAGCACGACGACGACCGAGCAGACGACGAGCGCGGTCCAGCGGGCCCCGGCGGGAACGACGGCGAACTCCTTCTCCAGGCGACTCATGCGACCCTCCCCTCATCCCGCACGTGGCGGCCGAGCAGCACCGCCGCGACTGCGGCGGACAGCCAGCCCGCCGCCAGGTACACGCCGTACCACGCCGCTGCGCCGCCGACCGGGCGCTGGAGCCACTGCGCGATGCCCCCGGCGACTAGATCGGCCACGAACCAGGACGCGACGATCGACGTCCACGCGAACGCCACCAGCAGGCCGAGCACCTTCCGGTTCCAGGCCTGCTCCTCGCGCTCGGCCAGCGCCCTCTCGACCGCGCCGAGCGTCCGCACGACGAGCGCGCGCGACGGCACCGGCGCGGGGACCCGGCGCAGTTCTTCCACGACAACGCCCCACGCCGCCGCCTCGGCCGCGCAGTCGGGGCACTCGCGCAAGTGGCCCTCGACGCGGTCTCGTTCGGCGCCCTCGAGCGCCCCCGCGACGAAGAGCGGCAACAGGTCGCGGCGGTGGGCGTTCATCGCCAGTCCTCCGCAGGAGCGACCGCCAGCAGCCGGTCGCGCAGCCGCGTCAGCGCCCGATAGAGGCGTGCCTTCGCGGTGGGCAGCGGGACGCGCAGCGCGTGCGCCAGTTCCGGCAAGGTCAGGTCCTCGTCGAAGCGGCGCGACAGCACTTCCCGGTCGAGCGGCCCGAGCGCGGCGAGCGACCCGGCCACCCGCTCGCGCCGCTGCCGGACGGCCGCCAGCGACAGCGGGTCGGCCTCCGCCGACGCCAGTGCGGGCGCGTCGACCTCGTCCAGGCTCTGCGGCCGCGCCCGCCGGAGATGGTCCAGCGCGAGGTTCCGCGCGATGGCGAAGAGCCACGGCCCGAAGGGCCGCCCGGTGTCGAACCGGTCGATCCGCTCTGCGGCCCGCACCCACGTCTGCTGGAACACGTCCTCGGCCACGGCCTTTTCTCCCAGCAGCCGCAGCAGGTAGCGGAACAGCCGGTCCTGGTGCCGTTCCAGCAGGCCGGCGAGCCCGGAAGTGTCGCCGCGGCGCAGCCGCCCGACGTCCTCCCGGTCCGCGCGACCCGCCTCCGGCTCCGGACCCACCCGGCCTCCTTCCCCTGCGGCCTCGTCCACTCCGATTACGGACGAGTGGCCCGAAAGGACGCAGCCCGGGCCCCGGGGAGCGCGTCGCCCGCGCTCAGCCGCGGTAGGACTCGGCCGCCTCGATCGCCGCTTCGACCTGCTCGCGGCTGGGGTGGACCTGGGGGCGCTTCGCGCGCAGCAGCAGCAGCGCCTCGTCGACGCCCTGCTCCTGGTACGGGCCGGCCAGCAGGTAGGCGAGGGCGGCGGTCGCCGAGCGGCCGATGCCGGCCATGCAGTGCACGAACACCGGCACCTTCTCCCGCTCGCAGTGGCGCAGGAACGAGATGCCCATGTGGAGGTGGACCCGCGACGGAGGCGTGTGGTCGACCGTGGGCAGCCACAGGAACGACTCGAACGCCCACGGGTCCGCGCCTTCCTGCTTCATGTCGACGCAGGCGCGGACGCCGTGGGCGCGCAGCCGGTGGTAGTCGTCGAGCGAGGCGATGCGCGAGCCGAGGTACAGCGTCTCGGTGATGCGGTCGAAGCCCAAGCGCGCGCCGCTTACGCGAGCGGCTCGTGGAAGCGCTCGACCAGGTCGACCAGCGTCTTGACGCCGAAGCCGATCGCGCCCGTCTCGTAGTACTTCCAGTCCTTCTCCCGGAACATCGGGCCGGCGATGTCCAGGTGCGCCCACTTCACGCCCTCGGGCACGAACTCGCGCAGGAACAGCCCGGCGGTGATGGCGCCCGCCAGCCCGCCGGCCGCGATGTTGTTGAGGTCCGCGAACGGGGTCTTGAGCGACTCGCAGTACTCGTCGACCAGCGGCAGCTCCCAGTAGGCCTCGCCGTGGTTGCTGCCGGAGCGCGAGACGCGGCGCAGCAGCTCGGGGTCGTTGCCCATCATGCCGGCCACCGACGGGCCCAGCGCGCGCAGCACGGCGCCGGTCAGCGTCGCGAGGTCGATGACGTGGGTGGCCCCCTCTTCGCCCGCGCGGTGCAGGCCGTCGGTCAGCACCAGGCGGCCCTCGGCGTCGGTGTTGTCGACCATGATCGACTTGCCGTTCTTCGCGGTGAAGATGTCGCCGGGGCGCTGGGCGTTGGCGTCGGGGAAGTTCTCGGCGCAGCACAGGATGCCGATCACCTTCAGGTTCGGCTTGAGGCGGCCGATCGCGCGCATCGCGCCGAGCACCGCCGCCGCGCCGCCCATGTCGCCCTTCATCTCCCACATGTGGTCGCCGGGCTTGAGGCTGATGCCGCCGGTGTCGAACGTGATGCCCTTGCCGACGAGAGCGAGCGTGGGGCCGCCCTTCTGCGCCGGGACGTGGCGCAGGATCGCCATCCGCGGCTCCGTGCGGCTGCCGGCGCCGACCTGGAGCAGGCCGCGGTAGCCCTTGGCCTCGAGCGCCCTGGCGTCGAGGATCTCGGACTCGAGGCCGACCTCCTTCGCCGCCCGGTCCGCGGCCTCGGCCAGCGTCACCGGGTTGATCACGTTGCCCGGCTCGTTCATCAGGTCGCGCGCGAAGTTGACGTTCTCCGAGACCCACGCGTAGCGGCCGCGACGGGCTTCGGCGTCGGCCTGGCGCTCGGGGTGGGCGAGGATCACGAACGACGCCTGCTTCGCGAGGAAGTCGTCCTTCTCCTGCTTGTAGCGGTCGAACGTGTAGGCGCCGAGCAGCGCGCCCTCGACGGCCTTGCCGACGAGCGGCGCCGCCTCGATCGTGTTGAGCGCGAGGCCGACCGTCGCCATCCGGTAGTCGCGGGCCAGGCGCAGCGCCTTCGCGGTGAAGGTCTTCAGGTTCTCCCACAGGTTGAACGCCTTGATCTGCGGGCTCCAGTAGACGACCACCGCCTTCGCCGCGGCGCCTTCGGGCAGGGTCGCGAAGTACTCGCGCTTCAGGCTCTTGTCCTTGAAGCCGGCCTCGGCGCGGGCGACGTGGGCCGCGACCGCGGCGTCGTCGATCGCGTGCAGGGCCTTGCCCTCGTCGAGCACGACGCAGAGCAGGTCGACAGGGGTCTGCGAGAGGGGGGCGAAGGAGAGGCGGATGTTCATCTTGATCCTCGAAGTCCTGACGACTCGAAAACTGCGGATGACGCGATGCGACGGCTCGCGGCGAGGCCTCGATTATACGCCCCGGCCGGCGGTCGCCTCGCGCCGCCCCTTCCGCCACGCCCACCACAGGAAGAACGCCAGGATCGAGACGCCGAGCCCGATCGTGACCGCGAACAGCGTCGCGGTGGTGCCGAGGATCGAGCGCGAGTCGAGCGTCGCCCCGAACTCCAGCTTGCCGCCGCCCAGCGCCGAAGCGACGCCCTGGCGCCACGAGGTGATGTTGCCGCGCTCGACGCCCTCGAACGCGTTCTTGTGGGCGTACACCCGGCTCGGCAGGTGGAAGCGCACCGCCATCAGCCCCTCGTGGTGCTCCGGCCCCGGGTCGCCCGTGGCGCCGGGCCGCACCCAGTCGCCCTCCAGCACCAGGTGCTCGCCCTCGCGGCGCAGGCCGATCGTCAGGTCGGGGAACGCGGGCGTGCCGCCCAGCTTGTTGACGTCGTCGAAGTCGGCCGAGACGAACAGGTAGGGCTGGCCCTGGCGCTCCGTGAGGGTGACGCGGCGGACGCTCAGGCCGCTGCGCTCGAACAGCGCCCGCGCCTGCTCGCGGGTCGCGTGGGCGGCCGGGTCGCGCGGGTCGCCCAGTCCCTTGAACGCGCCCCACAGCGCGGGCCGGCCGGTGACGTTGACGGTGCCCGAGCCGTCCACCCGCAGCCAGAACTCGTGCTCGTACTCGTAGGCGACGCAGCCCTTGAGGGAGGCGGCCACCAGCAGCGAGAGGGCGAACGCGCGCAACACGGGCCGGGATTATAGGGGGGCGCCTACAATGGCCTGCCCATGGCCTCCCCCCGCAGGACGGTGCACCTCGTCGACGGCAGCGCGCAGTTCCACCGCGCGTACTTCGCGATCCGCGGCCTCGCCACCAGCCGCGGCCTGCCGACCAACGCCACCTACGGCTTCACGACCATGCTCGAGAAGCTGATCGCCGACGAGAAGCCGAGCCACCTGGCGATCGTCTTCGACGCGCCCGGCCCCACCTTCCGCGACGAGATGTTCGCGGACTACAAGGCCAACCGGCCGAAGATGGACGACGAGCTCGCGGTCCAGTTCCCGTACGTGCGACGGGTCTGCGACGCCTTCGCCATCCCGGTGATCGAGGAGCCTGGCGTGGAGGCCGACGACGTGATCGCGACCCTCGCCCGCCACGCCGTGGCGCAGGGCTTCCGCGTGGTCGTCGTCACCGCCGACAAGGACCTGCTGCAGCTCGTCGACGGCGACGTCCAGGTGCTGAACCCGGGGCGCGAGGGCTCGGGCGCCACGCTGTTCGACCCGGCGGCCGTCGAGGAGAAGTGGGGCGTGCGGCCGGAGCAGATCGCCGACGTGCTGGCGCTGATGGGCGACGCCGTCGACAACGTGCCGGGAGTGCCGGGCATCGGCGAAAAGGGCGCGCGCGACCTGATCCGCGAGCACGGCTCGCTGGAGGCGCTGCTCGAGCGCGCGGCGGAGGTCAAGCGCAAGGCCTACCGCGAGGGGCTGCTGGCCCACGCCGAAGCCGCGCGGCTGTCGAAGCGGCTGGTCACCCTGCGCGCCGACGTGCCGGTGGCCTTCGAGCCCGACGCGCTGCGGGTGCGCCCCGTCGACCACGCGCTGGCGAGCGCCCTGTTCAAGGAGCTCGAGTTCGTCGCCCTCGCCCGCAAGTACGCAGCGCCCGCGGCCGAACGCGCGCCGGTCGCGGTCGAGCTCGCGCGCGGGCCGCAGGACGTCGCCGCCGCGGTGAAGGCGGCCGCGAAGGCGGGCCGCTTCGCGCTGGCGCTGGTGCCGACCGTCCCCCAGGCGATGCGGGCGCGGGTGATGGGCCTCGCGATCGCCTCGACGCCGGAGCGAGCGCTGTACGTGCCGCTCGCCCACGCGACGGCGCCGGCGAAAGGGCAGGGCGACCTGTTCGGTGCCCCGCCGAAGGAGGACGGCGACGCGAAGGCGATGCTCGCGGCGCTGCGCCCGCTGTTCGGCGCGGGTGCGCCGGAGTACGTCTCGGCCCAGGCCAAGCGCGACCGCGTGCTGCTCGGCCGGCTCGGGCTGGAGGACGCCGGCGCCTCGTTCGACGCCCTGGTCGCGGCCTTCCTGCTCAACCCCGGCCGCCGCGCGTACCCGCTCGAGGACCTCGCCCGCGAGGTGCTGGGCGAAGACCGCACGCCGGCCGCGCCGGGCGACGTCGCGGCGCTGACGCCCGAGGCCGCGGCCGCGCTGGCGGCCGAAGAGGCGGCGCTGGTGCTGCGCCTCGTCGAACCCGTGCGCGCGCGGCTCGCCGAAGAAGGGCTCGCGGAGATCCACGAGACGCTGGAGCTGGCGCTGATCCCGGCCCTCGCCGACATGGAGCGCGCGGGCGTCAAGATCGACACCGCCCACCTCGCGGCGATGAGCCGGGAGATGGACGAGCAGCTCCAGGCGCTGGTCGCGCAGATCCACGAGGCGGCGGGCGGCGAGTTCAACGTCAACTCGCCGCCGCAGCTCCGCGAGGTGCTGTTCGACAAGCTCGGCCTCAAGTCGGGCAAGAAGACCGCCAAGACCCGCGAGGCCAGCACCGCCGAAGACGTGCTCGAGGAGCTGGCCGACCAGCACCCGCTGCCGCGGCTGATCCTCGACTACCGGGCGATCCAGAAGCTGAAGGGCACCTACGTCGACGCGCTCCCGGCGATGGTCGACCCGGAGACCGGCCGCATCCACACCACGTTCCACCAGACGGGCGCGGCGACCGGCCGGCTGTCGACCTCGGACCCGGGGCTGCAGAACATCCCGATCCGCACGGCGCTCGGCCGCCGCATCCGCCAGGCGTTCGTCGCCGAGCCGGGCCACCTGCTGGTCAGCGCCGACTACAGCCAGATCGAGCTGCGGGTGCTGGCCCACCTGTCGCAGGACCCGATCCTGATCGACACCTTCCGCCGCGGCGAAGACGTGCACGACCGCACCGCGCGCGAGGTCTTCGGCGAGCTGTCCAGCGTGCCGAAGGACGAGCAGCGGCGGGTCGCGAAGATGGTCAACTACGCCCTGCTCTACGGCAAGACCGCGTTCTCGCTGGCCAAGGACCTCGGTGTCTCGCGCAAGGAAGCCGACGGCTTCATCGAGGCCTACTTCGCCCGCTACCCGAAGGTGCGCGGCTTCATCGACGACACGCTCGCGACCGCGCGCGAGACCGGCTGCGTGCGCACCCTGCTCGGCCGGCTGCGGCGCCTGCCCGACATCCGCTCGAAGAACTTCCCGGTGCGCGCCGAGGCCGAGCGCCAGGCGATGAACACGCCCGTGCAGGGCTCTGCGGCGGACCTGATCAAGAAGGCGATGATCGACCTGCGGCTGCGGCTGCGGGCGGAGAGGCTGCGCACCCGTCTCATCCTGCAGATCCACGACGAGCTGCTGCTGGAGGCCCCGGAAGCCGAGGCCCCTCGTGCGCTGGCGCTGGTCAAGGACGTGATGGAGCACGCGCTCGCCCTCGACGTCCCGCTCGAGGTCGACGCCCGCATCGGCCGCACCTGGGACGAGGCGCATTAGCACTCGCCCGGGGAGAGTGCTTGACGAAGCGCGGTCCGCTGCCTACTCTATTTCACCGGGGAGGTATTGCCGTGCCGCTCTACGAGTACGAGTGCCCGTCCTGTGGCACGTTCGAAGTGATCCAGAAGTTCTCCGACGCTGCGCTCACGCAGTGCCCGAAGTGCACGAGCGCCGTCGAGAAGCTGATCTCCGCCTCGGCCTTCCACCTGAAGGGCGCGGGCTGGTACATCACCGACTACGCCCGCAAGGGGAAGACCGGCGGCGAGTCGAAGACGAAGTCCGAGACCACGGACAGCAAGCCGGAGACCAGGGCCGAGTCGAAGTCCGACTCGTCGTCGAGCTCCGCCTCGACCGCCGCCGCCGCGACGACCGCCTAAGCCTCAGCCGGGTGTAGAATCCCTCTGGTCGCTCCCGGGTCCTCCGGGATCGGCTCGACGTCCAACAGGGATTCGCCACCATGAGCCTCGAGCGCAAGATCCTCGAGCTTGCGCACCTGCGACAGACCGCCCAACGGGCCGGGGGCGAGTCGCGCGTCCGCAAGCAGCACGAGCAGGGCAAGTACACCGCCCGCGAACGCCTCGAGAAGCTGCTCGACGAGGGCAGCTTCGAGGAGTTCGACGCCTTCGTCACCCACCGCTGCACCGACTTCGGCATGGAGAAGGAGCAGCCGCCGGGCGACGGCGTGATCACCGGCCACGGCACCGTCAACGGCCGCCTGGTGTTCGTGTTCAGCCAGGACTTCACCGTGTTCGGCGGCAGCCTGTCGAAGGCCTACGCCGAGAAGATCTGCAAGGTGATGGACCTGGCGGTCAAGGTCGGCGCGCCGATCGTCGGCCTCAACGACTCCGGCGGCGCCCGCATCCAGGAAGGCGTCGACGCGCTGGCCGGCTACTCCGACATCTTCCTGCGCAACGTGATGGCCTCGGGCGTCGTGCCCCAGCTCAGCCTGGTGCTGGGGCCGTGCGCGGGCGGCGCGGTGTACAGCCCCGCGATCACCGACTTCGTGGGGATGACCCGCGGCACCAGCTACATGTTCCTGACCGGCCCCAAGGTCGTGGAGCAGGTGACGCGCGAGAAGGTGACGACCGAGGAGCTCGGCGGCGCGGACGTCCACGGCGGGCGCAGCGGCGTCGCCCACTTCGTCTCCGCGAACGAGGACGAGGCGCTGGCGCTGGTGCGGCGGCTGCTCTCCTTCCTGCCGCAGAACTACCAGGAGAAGCCGCCGCTGCAGCCGTGCGACGACCCGCTCGATCGCCCGGTGCCGGAGCTCAACGCGGTGCTGCCGGAGAGCCCCACGAGGCCCTACGACGTGAAGGACGTGATCCGCGCGATCGTCGATGGCGGCGATTTCCTCGAGATCCACGAGCGCTGGGCGGGAAACCTGGTCGTCGGCTTCGCCCGCTTCGGCGGCCGCGCCGTCGGCATCGTCGCCAACCAGCCGAAGGTGATGGCGGGCGTGCTCGACAACGCCGCGTCGATCAAGGGCGCGCGCTTCGTGCGCTTCTGCGACGCGTTCAACATCCCGCTCGTCACCCTCGAGGACGTGCCCGGCTTCATGCCCGGCACGGCGCAGGAGTACGGCGGCATCATCCGCAACGGCGCCAAGCTGCTGTTCGCCTTCGCCGAGGCGACGGTGCCCAAGGTGACCGTGATCCTGCGCAAGGCCTACGGCGGCGCCTACTGCGTGATGAGCTCGAAGCACCTGCGTGGCGACGTCAACTACGCGTGGCCCACGGCCGAGATCGCGGTGATGGGACCCGACGGTGCCGTCGAGATCCTGTACCGCAAGGAGCTCGCCGGCGCCGAAGACGTCGAGGCGCGCGCTGCCGAGCTGAAGGAGCGCTACGCCAGCCTGTTCGCGACGCCGTACGTGGCGGCCCGCAAGGGCTACGTCGACGACGTGATCGAGCCGGTCACGACCCGCTTCCGGATCGCGCGCGCGCTCGAGGTGCTGGCCGACAAGCGCGACCGCAACCCCGACCGCCGCCACACCAACATCCCGCTCTGACGATGACGGCCGCCGAGGCGTGGACCGTCACCGGGCTGGGGATGGCGGTGACCTTCCTCGGCCTCGCCATCTGCATCGGCTTCATCCGGCTCTTCGGCGTGCTCGCGCGCTACGTCGGCGACGCCGAGCCGCACGGCGCCGCGCCGCCGCCGGCCGCCCCCGCGCCGCCGCCTCCGCCACCCGCGGAGCCCGTGCCCGCGCCGGTGCTGGCGGTGATCGCCACCGTGCTCGACATCGAGCGCGCGCTCTACATGAACCGGCCCGGGTCCCGGGTCACCATCCGGCGCACCGCGCCGCGGCCCTGAGAGGGCCGGGGGACGCCCATGAGCCAGCACGTGCTTCGCATCGCCGGCCGCGAGTACCGCGCGGAGGTCAAGGACCTCTCGCCCGAGCGGGCGACCGTCGTCGTCGACGGCGTCGAGTACGCCGTCGACCTGGTCCAGCTCGGCCGACGCGCGGTCGAGGCGGTGCGCCCGGTGGCCGCCGCCGTTCCGCCGCCAGCCGCCGCGCCCACGGCCACCGCCCCGGCGCCTGCGGCGGCGCCTGCGGCGCCGGGTGCGCCCGCCGCCGCGCGCCCCGCCGCGGCCTCCCGCGGCGAAGGCGGCGTGGTCGCGCCGATGCCGGGTCTCGTGCTCAAGATCCACGTGCGCGAGGGCGACGCGGTGGCCGCCGGGCAGACGCTGCTGGTGATGGAGGCGATGAAGATGGAGAACGCCGTCGCCTCGGCCTACGCGGGCACGGTGGCCCGCGTGTACGTGCGCGAGGGCGACGCGATCGCCGAGGGCGACCTGCTGGTCCAGGTCTCGCGCCCGCACCTGACCACCCTCTGAGGAGGCGCCGTGAAGGGTCTCGCGCTGCGCCTCTTGATCGTGCTCGCCGTGCTCGGCGTGGGCCTCGCCTCCGCCGACGACCGGCCCCGCTTCGGCGTGACCTTCGAGCCGGGTGCCGTCTACCTCCGCATCCACAAGGGCACCCGCGACGGCCTGCGCAACGACTACAGGGGCCCGGCCGCCACCCGCGGCGTGGTGCGCGACGCGCAGGAGCGCGAGATCGGCACCTTCATCACCGTGCACGCCGACGACTTCGAGGCGGTCGTGCGGGCCGACTTCGCGCCGGGCCAGGGGCTCGCGGCCGCCGACCACGTGGCGGTGCCGGAGCTGCAGCTCGCCTTCGTGCCGTTCCAGGTCGAGCCCGCCGGCGCCTACTTCCGGATCGACAAGGGCCGCTCCGAGCTCCCGGTGCTGAAGCGCGCGGCCAAGGGCCAGTTGTGGGACGCCCAGGGCCGAGTGGTCGCCATCTACACCGTGGTCACGGTCGCCGAGCACGAGAGCCTCGGCTTCGTCACCCAGTTCGCGGCGGGCGCCTTCGCCCACGACGTGAAGGGCGGCGACGTGGCTGGCTACCTTGACCAGGTCGTGCAGGGCAGCGGCCTCGCCAACCTGACCGCGGGCCACCTGGTGATGATCGCGATCGGCCTGCTGTTCATCTGGCTGGCGATCGCCAAGGACTACGAGCCGCTGCTGCTGGTGCCGATCGGCTTCGGCATCCTGGTCGGCAACGTGCCGCTGCCGTTGTCGATCTTCAACAGCGTCTCGCTGTACATGATCGACCCGGTGTCGCGCGAGTACGTGTTCAACACAAGCGGCAACAGCGTGCTGGGCATCATCTACTACGGCGTGCGCGCGGGCGTGTTCCCGCCTCTCATCTTCCTCGGCATCGGCGCGCTCACCGACTTCCAGGCGCTTCTGTCCAACCCGCGCAGCCTGCTGCTGGGCGCCGCCGCCCAGATCGGCATCTTCACGACCTTCCTCGGCGCGCTGTGGCTCGGCTTCTCGCCGCAGAGCGCGGCCGCGATCGGCATCATCGGCGGCGCCGACGGCCCGACGGCGATCTTCACCGCGTCCCGCCTGGCGCCCGCCCTGATCGGCCCGATCGCGATCGCCGCCTACAGCTACATGGCGATGGTGCCGATCATCCAGCCGCCGATCATGAAGCTGCTGACCACGCGCGAGGAGCGGCTGATCCGCATGAAGCCCGGGCGCAAGGTGTCGCGCTTCGAGAAGATCGCGTTCCCGGTGATGGGCCTGCTGGCCACCACGCTGCTGGCTCCGGGCGGCCTGCCGCTGCTCGGCATGCTGTTCTTCGGCAACCTGCTCAAGGAGTCGGGCGTCACCGGGCGGCTGGCCAAGACCGCGTCGTCGGCGCTGCTCGACTCGTGCACGATCCTGCTCGGCCTGGCGGTCGGCGCCTCGACCGCCGCGGACGTGTTCCTCACCCCGCAGTCGGTGATGATCTTCGTCCTCGGCTGCCTGGCCTTCGCGTCGGCCACCGCCGGCGGCGTGCTGTTCGCCAAGCTGATGAACGTCTTCTCGGCCGACAAGGTGAACCCGCTGATCGGCGCCGCGGGCGTCTCGGCCGTGCCCGACTCCGCCCGCGTGGTGCACCAGGTGGGCCAGGCGGAGGACCCGGGCAACTACCTGCTCCAGCACGCGATGGGACCCAACGTCGCGGGCGTGATCGGCTCGGCGCTGGCGGCCGGCGTGTTCCTCGGCCTGTTCTGACGGGAGGTCCCATGTCGCAGATCGTCTCGGTCGTCCCCAACATCTCCGAGGGTCGCGACGCGGCGTTCGTCGACTCGCTGCGCGAGAGGCTGGAGCGGGTGGCCGGCCTGGTCGTGCTCGACGTGTCGATGGACCAGGTCCGCAACCGCACGATCTTCTCCTTCACCGGCTCCCGCGAGGCGCTGTTCGAGGGTGGCTTCATCGTCTACGAGGCGACGCTCGGCCACGTCGACATGCGCCACCACCAGGGCGAGTACCCGCGCATCGGCGCCGTCGACGTGTTCCCCTTCGTGGCGCTGCGCGACGCGCCGATGGCGATGACCGTCGACTGGTCGGTGCAGTTCGCCGAGGAGGTGGCGCGGCGCTTCGAGCTGCCCGTGTACCTCTTCGCCGAGTCGGCGCGCACGAAGCTGCGGCGCGACGTCGAGAACATCCGCGAGGGCGAGTACGAGGGCTTCGCGGAGAAGATGCTGGACCCGGCCTGGAAGCCCGACTTCGGCCCCGACCGCTTCCCGCTCGACAAGGGGGCGACCATCGTCGGCGCGCGTCTGCCGCTCGTGAACTTCAAGGCCTACCTGACGACGCCGCTCGAAGAGGCCGCGGAGCGCGTCGCCGACGTGCTGTCCGACCCGGCGACCGGGATGACCGGCGTGCACTTCTACCCGGCGCTCGACCGCACCCGCAACCAGGCGCTGCTCAACATCACCGTCGCCAACTTCCAGGCGACGCCGCTCTACCGCATCCTGGAGGCGGTCAAGACCGAGCTGCGCCGCTTCGGGGCCGGGGTCAGCCGCGTGGAAGTCGTCGGCCTGGTGCCGGAGCGGGCACTGCTCGACTCCGCCGAGCACTACCTGCAGCTCTTCGGCTTCGCGGCGGCCGACGACGTGCTCGAGAACCGCCTCGAGCAGATCCTGCAGCAGCGCGGGCGCTGAACCAACCTGCCGCAACACCCACGGCTTCAGCCCCTTCAGGTACTCGCGGAAGCGCCGCGGACTGGCTGCAACCGGCAAAGGGCCTCGGCGAAGCTCATGCTCTCGGCCGATAGCCGCGGAGCGCGTGGCAGACGTGCTCTCGACCCGGCCGAGCACTACCTGCATCTTCTTCGGCGCCGCGGGATCGAGGACTCGCCCCCCGGCTGGACCCCGGCGCTACCGGCGTCCGGCGGGCGAGGACGAAGCGGACGGCGCGAGGCCGGTCCCCAGTTCGTCGCGCCAGGCCGCGAGGGCGTCGGGGAAGGGGGCGAGCGCACGCTCGAAGACGCCGAGCGACCAGGCGATGGCGAGGCCGAAGTTGGTCACCGGAACTCCGGCCTGGCGAGCCCGCAGCAGCCGGGAGAGCATCTCGCGGCGGTTGAACATGCAGGCGCCGCAGTGCACCACCAGGCGGAACGAGGGCAGGTCCTCGGGCCAGTCGCGGCCCTGGGCGTGGACGTAGTCGAGGCGGTCGCCGACCGTGTGGTCGAGCCAGCGCGGGATCTTGACGCGCGCGATGTCGTCCTGCACCGGGTGGTGCGAGCAGGCGTCGGCGATCAGCACGCGGTCGCCCGGCTGCAGCCGGTCGATCGCCGCCGTGCCGCGGACCATGGCGCAGAGATCGCCCTTGGCGCGGGCGAAGAGGATCGAGAACGAGGTCATCGGCACGCTCTCCGGCGTGGCCGCGGCCACCTCGTGGAACGCCTGCGAGTCGGTGACCACCAGCGCGGGCGGCCGACGCAGCGCGTCGAGCGCCGCCGGCAGCTCGCGCGCCTTGACCACCAGGCACCAGGCGTCGTGGTCGAGCAGGTCGCGGATCGCCTGCACCTGGGCCAGGATCAGCCGGCCCTTCGGCGCCTCCTTGTCGATCGGCACCACCAGCACCACGGCCTCGCCCGGGTTCACCAGGTCGCCGAGCAGCGGTGGCGGGCTGAGCGCGGCCTCGGGCGCGGCGCGCACGATCGCCGCGTGCAGCGCGTCCAGCCCTTCGCCGGTCGGCGCGGCGGTGCGCACCACGCCGAGACCACGGGTCGCCAGCTCCGCCATCAGCGCCGGGTCGGGCGGCACCCGATCGACCTGGTTGAAGACCACGATCGCCGGCGTGCCGCGGGTCGCGAGGGCGGCGAGCGCGTCCTCCTCGAAGGCGCCCCAGGCGCCGCCGGTGGCGACGACCAGGCCGAGATCGGTGCGCTCGATCACCTGCCGCGCTCGCTCGCTGCGCTGCTCGCCGAGCGTGCCGGAGTCGTCGAGTCCCGCGGTGTCGATCAACAGCACCGGCCCCAGCGGCTGGAGTTCGAGAGCCTTCTCCACGGGGTCGGTCGTGGTGCCAGCCACCGGCGACACGATCGCCACCTGCTGGCGGGTGAGGGCGTTGAGCAGCGACGACTTGCCGACGTTGCGCCGCCCGAAAAGGGCGATCTGCAGCCGCAGGCCCCTCGGGGTCGATCTCGTCGTCCGCCCTCCGTCCGCTGCGGTGCGCTGATCGCTGGTCATGGGGCCTCGTCCCGCGGGTTCAGAAGCAGAGGTCGCGATCGCCGCTGGTGCGGATGCGCTCGAGTCGCGCGACGAGTTCGCGCTTCAGCGCGTCCTCGGGCAGCCGGGCGAGCTCGGCGGCGATGATCCGCTCGCCGCTGGCGCGGGTCTCCGGAGAGCCGTAGTCGACCAGGTACTCGAGCAGGGTGGTGAGCGCGTTCGGTGTGCAGAACTTCTTGATGAAACCGGGGATGGCGAACTCCATGAAGTGCTCGCCGGTGCGGCCCAGCCGATAGCAGGCGGTGCAGAAGCTGGGGACGTGGCCGTCGACCACCAGCTCGCGCATCACCTCGTCGAGGCTGCGCACGTCGCCCTGCGCGAACTGCTCGCGCTCCATGCATTGCGCGTCGCCCGCCTCGGTGTAGGCGCCGAGCTCGAGGCGGGTGCCGGCGTCGATCTGCGAGACCCCGAACGACATCGCCTGGCGGCGCAGCTCGGGGCTCTCGCGGGCGGTCAGGATCAGCCCCGTGTACGGCACCGCGAGGCGCAGGATGGCGACCAGGCGCAGGAAGTCGCGGTCAGCGACCTGCCAGCGCCCGTCGAGCTGGACCCCGGACGCCGGACGCAGCCGCGGGAACGAGATGGTGTGCGGCCCCACCCCGTACCGCTCGCGCAGGAAGTGGGCGTGGCGCACCAGGCCGAGCACCTCGAAACGCCAGTCGTGGAGGCCGAACAGGGCGCCGATGCCGACGTCGTCGCAGCCGGACTCCATCGCGCGGCTCAGGGCGTCCAGCCGCCACAGGTAGTCGCCCTTGGCCGTGCCCCGGGGGTGGGCGCGGGCGTAGGTCTCGTGATGGTAGGTCTCCTGGAAGACCTGGTAGGTGCCGATGCCGGCTTCCTTGATGATGCGGAAGCCCGCGTGGTCGAAGGGCGCGGCGTTGATGTTGACGCGGCGGATCTCGCCATGGCCGACCTTCACGTCGTAGACCGTGCGCACGGCGCCGGCGATGAACTCTGCGTCGTAGGCCGGGTGCTCGCCGAAGACCAGGATCAGGCGCTTCTGGCCCTTCTCTTCGAGCGCCGCGACCTGGCGCCGGACTTCGTCGACGTCGAGCGTGCGCCGCACTGCGGCGGGGTTGCTGCGCCGGAAGCCGCAGTAGGCGCAGTCGTTGATGCACTCGTTGCCGATGTACAGCGGCGCGAAGAGCACGATCCGGTTGCCGTAGACCGTCTGCTTGAGGGTGCGCGCCGCGGCGAAGATCTCCTCCACCTGGTCGGGGTCCGTGGCGCACACCAGGACGGCGGCCTCCTCGACCGAGAGCGGTTGCTTGTCGAGGCTCCTGGCGACCACCTCGCGCACCCGGGACTTGTCCGGGGCGCGACCGTTCGCCAGGGCGGTGAGCAGGCCGTCGTCGATGAAGTCGGTGGCGTTGGCGCTCAGCTTCGTGTTCATCGGGCCTCCTCGTGACGCCGGCGGTGGAGCGCCGGGGCGTCGCCGCGACCGCTGCCGGCGCTCCGGCCCAGTGCGACCAGGAGTGCCTGCAGCCCGGCCTCGCACGCCTCGGCGGTCTCGCCGACGCCGGCCTTGCCCGGGTAGATCTCGTAGGCGGCACGGTACTCGGGCGGTGTCAGGTTGGGCATCACCACGTTGGCGCCGCGCCGCAGGCCGAGCTCGCGGCCGTGCGCCCGGTCGAGGGTGGCGAGCGCCGTCGTGCTCGGGATGTTGGCCTGCGGGCACAGCAGGCGCGTGAGCGCCACCGCCTTCAGCGTCGTCGTCTCGTCGTTGGGCACCTGGCGGTCGGCAGCCAGCGGCGCTGGCATCGTCCGGTCGCCATTCCCGTCGGGTTCCGACGCCGGGCAGAGCCCGTCGCCGGTCCCATGGGGGCTCCGTCGCGAACGGAGCTCCTCCGCTCCCAAACCCCCGTCGCCCACGCCGAGGGCCACCCGACCGAGCGGCGTCGCGGGGTGCGGCAGGTAGGGGCCGATGCCGATCATGTCGAGGTCGACCTCGCGGAAGCGCATCAGGTCGTCGGCGAGGTCGTCCCACGACTGGCCGGGGAGGCCGATCAGGATGCCGCTGCCCACCTCGTAGCCCTGCTCGCGCAGGCGTCGCAACTGGCCGAGCCGGTCCGATGCTCGTCCGGGCAACGCCGGGTGGACCCGTGCGTAGAGGTCGCGGTTGCCGGTCTCGAAGCGGAGCAGGTAGCGGTCGGCGCCGGCGCGCCGCCAGCGCAGCGTGTCGTCGTCCGGCCGCTCGCCGAGGCTCAGCGTGACCGCCAGCGGCGTCTCCGCCTTGAGCCGGCGCACCAGCGCTTCCACCCGCGCGGCGCCGAGGCCGTAGTCCTCGCCGCCCTGCAGCACCAGCGTGCCGTAGCCGAAGCGCACGGCGAGCCGGGCACAGGCGAGCACCTGTTCGTCGTCCATGCGATAGCGCGCCAGGGCCGTGTTGTCGGCGTGCAGGCCGCAGTACGCGCAGCGCCGCACGCAGTGGCTGGAGATCTCGACCAGGCCGCGCAGGTGCACCACGTCGCCGACGTGCTCGCGGCGGGCGCGGTCGGCGCGCTCCCACAGCACGGCCAGGCGCTCCTCGTCGCTGGCCCGCAGCCAGTCCAGCACCTCCGGGCGATCGATCATGCCGCGCCCGCCTGCGCCGGAACCGAGGGAGCCGCCGGAGGGGCGCCCGTCGGCGCGGAAGCGAGTTCGACGGTGAAGGTCGAGCCGACGTCCGGCGTGCTCTGTACCGAGACGTCGCCGCCGTAGAGGTGGGCCACCTTGCGCACCACCGACAAGCCGAGGCCGGTGCCGGGGATGTTCCGCGTCTTCTCGTTCTTGATGCGCACGAACTCCTGGAACAGCCGCGCGCTCTCCGCGGGCGTCATCCCGATGCCGGTGTCGGTCACCGCGATCACGGCGCGTCCGGCCTGCGCGGCCAGCCGCACCCCCACCCGGCCGCCGTCGCGGTTGTACTTGACCGCGTTGGTCAGCAGGTTGTTGAAGGCGATCTCCATCTCGCCCCGGTCGGCCTGGATCGCCACGGGGCCGGCCGCTTCCATCGAGATCGTGATGCCGCGCCGGGTGGCCTCGGGCAGCACCGACTCGATGGCCGTGCGGGCGACGTCGCGCAGGTCGAGGGCGGCCAGGTCGCGCCGCTTCTGGCCGGACTCGAGCCGGGTCAGGTCGAGCAGCTCCATGATCAGATCGCGCATGCCGTCGATGCGCACCAGGCTGCGGTCGATCGCCCGCGCGTACACGGCCGGGTCGTTCCCGGCGCTGTGGTCCTTGAGGATGTACAGGTAGCCCTGGATCGCGGCCAGCGGCGCCTTCAGCTCGTGGACGATCACCGACAGAAACTGGAAGCGCACCTGCCGCCGCTCGCGGGCGAGACGCCGGGTCTCGCGGGTGAGCAACAGGTGACGGGTGGCCTTGCTGACGACCGCGCGCAGTTCATCCGGCGTGAACGGCTTGGCGAGGAAGTCGTGGGCGCCGCGCTTGGTGGCCGCCACCGCATTCTCCAGGGTGGCGCAGGCGGTCATCATCACGGTCAGGAACGCGGGCGGCTCCGGGCGCTCGCAGAGCAGGCTGAGCAACTCGACGCCGGACAGGCCGGGGAGCTTGTGGTCGAGCAGGACGATGTCGGGCGCGTGCTCGTCGATCTGGCGCAGGCCCTGCTCGGCGCTCTCCGCCTCCTCGAGCTCGAAGTGGAACTCGCCCTCGATGTCCGGCCACTGCAGGGTCAGGCGGGCGAGTGCGCGGCGCACCGCGGCGCGCATCGGCGCCTCGTCCTCGACGATCAGCACGCGCAGGGTTCCCATCGCGGTCACTCCGGGAGCAGGCGGTCGATCTCGCGCTGCAACTGCTCGAAACGCACCGGCTTGGAGAGCATCGCGTCGACCTTGAGCCAGGTTCGTTCCGCCTCCGACGCGGCGGTGAAGTCGATGCCGGTCTCGGCGGCGACCGCGGTGACCATGATCACCGGCACCGGCGGCCGCCGCTGCTTGAGCCGGTACGCGAGCGCGAAACCGCCGTCGACGTGTTCCAGCATCAGGTCGATCACCGCGAGGTGGGGGGCCGCGGCCTCGAGCAGGCGGGTCGCCGCGAGCTCGCTGTCGGCGACGACCACGGCGAAGCCCGCTGCCTCGAGCTGCAGCGCCATCTGGTCGCGGAAGTCGTCGTCGTCGTCGACGACGAGGACGGTTCGCTTCAAGCCGCTCATGGCTGCATCTCCTGGTCCCGGTTCTCCGCGGGCGCGCCGGCGTCGCGGGTGCCGTTCGCGAGCGGGTGGGCCGGCACCCGTACCGTGAATGTGGAGCCGAGCGGGCCGGCCGCGGGGTCGCTGTTCGATTCGACCCGGATCTCCCCCCGGTGCATCTTGACGATCCCGTAGGTGACGGCGAGGCCGAGCCCGGTACCGCGGCCGGCGCGGCGCGTGGTGAAGAACGGGGTGAAGACCTTGCCGCGGTTCTCGGGCGGGATGCCGACGCCGGTGTCGCCCACCTCGAGCGTCAGCTCGCCGTCGCTGCCACGGGAGGCGACGCGGAGCAGGCCGCCGTCGGGCATGGCCGCGATGGCGTTGGTGAGCAGGTTGATCAGGACCTGGGCGATCTGGTCGCCGTCGACCTCGGCCACGGGGTCGCCGTCGTGGCTGGTGACGACGCGGACGCCGGCGGGCACCGTCACGGACCGCAGGCAGCGCTGGACCAGCTCGCGCGCGTCGATCGGGGCGAGCACGACCTTGTTCTGACGGGCGAAGTTGAGCAGGCCGGCGACGATGCGCTTGGCGCGCTCGGTCTGCTCCACGATCGTCGCCAGGTCGCCGCGCAACGGCGACGTCGGCGGCGACTCCTCCAGCAGCATGTGGGTGTACATCAGCACCACGCCGAGCGGGTTGTTGACCTCGTGAGCGATGCCGGCGGCGAGCTGGCCCATCGACGCCAGCTTCTCGCTGTGCACCAGCGCCTCCTGGGCGCTGGCCAGCTTGGCGTGGGAGACGGCCAGCTCCTGCACCGTACGCCGCAGCTCCTCGATCGTGTAGGGCAGGCACATCTCGCTCTCGGCGAGGCCGTCGTGGAGGGCCACCGCGTGCTCGCGGCAGGTGTCGTAGCCGCAGGCCCCGCAGTTGAGCTCGTCCTGCGGCGCGAGCTTGCCGAGGCGCACCAGGATCGCCGCCAGCCCGGCGGCCGAGGGGGCCGGCAGGCGCTGGTCGTCGACCCCGAACGAGCGCGACAGGTCGAGCCCGTCGAGATCGTGCATCGCCTGCTCGTGGAGCGCCGGCGCGCGCCGGGCGAGGTCGCCGCGGACCTGGCGCGAGATCAGCGAGCGGCGGCTGAAGAGGGGTGCGTCCGTGGTCATCCCCGGCCCCATCACGCAGCCGGTGCAGCACAGCACCTCGAGCAGCCGGGCGTCGAGGTCGCCGCTCTCGAACTCGTCGATGGCGTCGCGGAACTCCACGCGGCCGGCCGCGGCCACCACCTCGGCGCGGATCAGGTCGTCCACGATCCCGGCGGCCTCGAGCATGCCGCGGGTGATCGGGAACAGCGCCCCGGTGCCGGCGTGGGGCGGGTCGAAGTCGTCGACCTCGCCCGCCACCGGCGAGACCGCGGAGAGCGCCAACAACCGGCGCAGCTCGGCGAACGTCAGCACGCAGTCGACCTCTCCCTGCACCTGGTCGGCGATCGCCTCCTCCTTCTTGGCGAGGCAGGGGCCGATGAACACGACGCGCAGGTCCGGGCCGGAGCGGGCGCGCAGCACCCGGGCCGTGGCGATCATCGGCGAGACGATCGGGGCCAGCAGCGGGACCAGGTCGGGATGCAGCCGCTCCACGTAGCTGATCACCGCCGGGCAGGTGGTGGCGATGAAGCGCCGATCGGGGCGCTCGCGGAGCAGCCGCGCGTACTCGCGGGCGACGAGGTCGGCGCCGAAGCCGACCTCGTGGACCGCGGCGAAGCCGAGCCGGCGCAGCATCGCCACCAGCTGGCCCGGGGCCAGGTCGTGGAACTCGGCCGGGTGGCTCGGCGCCACGCAGGCGGCGACAGGCGTGGGCCCGGCCAGCAGTGCGCGCGCGGCGTCGAGCGAAGAGAGCACGCGCTTGGCCTGCTGCGAGCAGACCCGCACGCAGTTGCCGCAGCCGATGCACCGCTCGTGGATCACCTCGGCCTGGCGATGGCTGATGCGGATGGCCCGGGCCGGGCACTCGCGCACGCAGGTGTAGCAGACCCGGCAGCGCTCGGGGATGGTGGTGACCAGCGGCAGCTTGGCGAGTTCGCTCATCGCACGACTTCGCGCGCCTCGTAGCGGGTGTGCAACAAGTGGTGGGAGCGCTCCGACAGCGGCGCGCCCAGGAAGTCGTCGTACAGCCGCCGCACCGACTCGTTGCCGTGAGCGGTGCGCCGGGCGCCGTCGCGGTCGATGGCGTAGAGCGACTGCATGCGGGCGCGGATCGCCTCGGGTGCGACGCCGAGGGTCTGTCCGCCGCCGGCGATGCAGCCGCCCGGGCAGGTCATGACCTCGATGAAGTGCAGGTCGCGGCGCCCGGCGCGGATCTCGGCGAGCAGGCGGCGGGCGTTGTCGAGCCCGCTGACCACCGCGGCGCCGAGCTCCAGGCCGTCGATCGAGAGGCGCACCTCCTTGACCCCGTCGAGCCCGCGCACCGCCTGCACCCGCAGCTCCTCGAGGTCGCGGCCGGTGAGCAGGAAGTGGGCGGTGCGGATCGCCGCCTCCATCACGCCGCCGCTGGTGCCGAACAGCTTGCCGGCCGTGGAGCGCTCGCCGAACGGGTTGTCGGCGGGTTCCGCCTCGAGCCGCGGCAGCTCGAGTCCGCGCATGCGGATCAGCCGCGCCAGCTCGCGGGTGGTGAGCACCGCGTCGACGTCGGCCAGCCCCTCGTGTCCCAGCTCCGGCCGCCCGGCCTCGAACTTCTTGGCCGTGCACGGCATCACCGAGACCGTGAACACCCGCTCCGGGGCGATCCCCTGGCGCGCGGCGTACCACGCCTTGACCAGGCTGCCGAGCATCGCCTGCGGGCTCTTGCAGGTCGACAGGTTGGGAATCAGGTCGGGGTGTGACTGTTCGACGTACTTGATCCAGCCCGGCGAGCAACTGGTCATCATCGGCAGCGGTCCGCTGCCGCGCAGCCGGGCGACCAGCTCGCTGGCCTCCTCCATGATCGTCAGGTCGGCCGCGAACGCGGTCTCGAACACGCGGTCGAAGCCGATGTGGCGCAGGGCCGCGGTCATCGCGCCGGCGACGTCGGCGCCGGGCTTGAGGCCGAACTCCTCGCCGAGCGTCACCGAGACGGCCGGCGCGTGTTGCACGACGACGAAGGTCTCGGGGTCGGCGAGCGCCGCCAGCACGCGGGGGATGCCGCTCTGCTCGCACAGCGCGCCCGTGGGGCAGACCATGATGCACTGGCCGCAGTTGATGCAGCTCGAGACGTTGAGGCCCTGGTCGAAGGCGGTGCCCACCACCGTGCGGGAGCCGCGGCCGACGAAGTCGATGCAGCCGATGCCCTGCATCTCCTCGCAGACCCGCACGCACTTTCCGCACAGGATGCACTTGGCGGGATCGCGCACCAGCGACGGGCTGGAGGTGTCGAGCTTGTACTCGAGCTTCGAGCCGAGGAAGCGCCGCCCGCGCACGCCCAGCTCGCCGGCCAGCTCGCGCAGCTCGCAGTCGGCGTTGCGCACGCAGTAGAGGCAGTCGTCGGGGTGGTTCGAGAGCAGCAGCTCGACGATCACCTGGCGCGCCTCCACGGCGCGCTGCGAGTGGGTGCGGATGTGCATCCCTTCGCTGGCGGGGAACGCGCAGCTCGGCACCAGGCCGCGCTGGCCCTCGATCTCGACCACGCACATCCGGCAGGCGCCGGTGGGAGTCAGGTGGGCGAGATGGCACAGCGTGGGGATGCGGATTCCGGCCCGCTCGCAGGCCTCGAGCACGGTGTCGCCCGGGCGCGCCGGGATCTGGCGGTCGTTGACTTGCAGGGTCAGCACGGGTCCGTCCTTCCTAGGCGACGACCAGCACCGCGTCGAGCTTGCAGGCGTCGACGCAACTGCCGCAGGCGATGCACTTGTCGGTGACGATGTAGTGGGGGCTGCGCTGCGCTCCGAGGATCGCGCCGGTGGGGCACTTCTTCAGGCACACGCCGCAGCCCTTGCACTTCTCGGCGACGATCGAGTAGACGCGCAGCTCGGGGCAGGCGCCGGCGCGGCAGCGGCGCTCGAAGATGTGCTCTTCGTACTCCTCGGGGAACCAGCGCATGGTGGCGAGGACCGGGTTCGGCGCGGACTGCCCCAGGCCGCACAGGCTCGTGTCCTGGATCACCGCGGCGAGGCGCTGCAGGTGGACGACACCCTGGAAGCGCTCGAGGGCCGCGGCCCCTCGCTCGCGGCCGCGGGCGCGGGTGACGGCCTGCAGGATCTCGAGCATGTGGCGGGTGCCCTCGCGGCACGGGATGCACTTGCCGCAGCTCTCGCGCTGGATGAAGTCCATGAAGAACTTGGCGACGTCGACCATGCAGGTGCGGTCGTCCATCACCACCAGCCCGCCGGAGCCCATCATCGCGCCCACGGTCTTGAGCGACTCGTAGTCGACCAGGGTGTCGAGACGCGAAGCCGGGACGCAGCCTCCGGAGGGGCCGCCGATCTGCACCGCCTTGAACTCGCGCCCGCCGGGGATGCCGCCGCCGATGGCGAACACGATGTCGCGCAGGCGGGTGCCCATCGCCACCTCGACGAGGCCGGTGCGGGCGATGGTGCCGGAGAGGGCGAAGACCTTGGTGCCCTTGCTGGTCGCGGTTCCGACGGCGGAGAACCAGTCGGCCCCGCGGTCGAGGATGGCCGGCACGTTGGCCAGCGTCTCGACGTTGTTGATCACCGTCGGCTGGCCGAACAGGCCGCGCACGGCCGGGAACGGCGGGCGCGGGCGCGGCATGCCGCGCCGTCCCTCGATCGAGTGGATGAGGGCCGTCTCCTCGCCGCAGACGAACGCGCCGGCGCCCATCTTGATCACGACCTCGAGGCTGAAGCCGCTGTCGAGGATGTTGCGTCCGAGCAGGCCCCAGGCGTGGGCTGCGGCGATCGCCGCGCGCAGCCGGCGCACCGCGAGCGGGTACTCGGCGCGGATGTAGATGTAGGCCTTGCTGGCGCCGATCGCGTAGGCCGCCAGCGCGATGCCCTCGAGCAGGCGGTGGGGGTCGCCTTCGATCACGGCGCGATCCATGAAGGCGCCGGGGTCGCCCTCGTCGGCGTTGCAGATCAGGTAGCGCTGCTCGGCGGCGGTGGCGAGCGCGAAGCCCCACTTGCGGCCGGTCAGGAAGCCGCCGCCGCCGCGTCCACGCAGTCCGCTGTCCAGGACCGTCTGCACGACTTCCTGGGGCGTGCGCTCGCGGAGCACGCGGGAGAGGGCGCGATAGCCGCCGCGGGCGACGGCCTCGTCCAGCGAGTCGGGGTCGGAGATGCCGCAGTGGGCCAGCACCCAGCGCGTCTGCGGCGCGAAGAAGGGGTGCTGGTCGAGGAACGGAAGCCGGGGCCAGGGCCGCTCGCCGGTGCCGCGCATCTGACCGAGCAGCCGCTCGCGCGGCACTTCGCCCGCGAACAGGGCGTCGAGCAGCGGCTCGACCACCGCCTCGGTGACACCGTGGAAGCTCAGGCGATTGTGACCGGGCCGCTGCACGTCGAGCAGCGGTTCGAAGGAGCAGAGCCCGAGGCAGCCGACCTCGATCAGTGTCGCCTCGACGCGGTGGGAGTGCAGCCAGGCGCGGACGGCTCGCAGCGTCTTGCCGGCGCCCGCCCCGAGGCCGCAGGTGCCGGTGCCGACGAAGATCACCGGCCGCTCGGGGCGCAGGCGCAGGGCGACGGCGCGGCGTCCGGCAAGATGCGCGGTGCAGTCGTCGTCGTCGTGGCAGAGCGGGCCGGATTCCAGGCAGGCGACGAGGTCGCGGCAGGGGCGCTCGGGGCCGTGGAAGCAGCGCTCGCAGCAGCGCGGGAAGGCCGGGGCCGGGGCGACCGGGGCGGGGCTAGGCACGGCTCGCTTCTTTCTGCCGGAGGCCGTCGAGGATCGTCGCCGCGGAGTCGGGGGTGACGCCGGCGAAGAACTCGCCGTCGCCACAGATCACCGGAGCCAGGCCGCAGGCGCCGATGCAGGCCACGACCTCGATGCTGAACAGCCCGTCGCGGGTCGTCTGGCCGGGCCGGATCTTCAGGTTCCGGCAGATCGCCTCGAGCACGCTGGCGGAGCCCTTGACGTGGCAGGCCGTGCCGCGACAGACCAGCACCTGGCAGCGTCCCGGGGGCTGGAAGCGGAACTGGTTGTAGAAGGTCGCGACGCCGTACACCTTGCTGGCCGGCAGCTCGAGGTGGCGGCCGATGCTGACGATCGCCTCGCGCGGCACGTAGCCGCAGGCTTCCTGCACCTCCTGCAGGACCGGGATCAGGGCCTCGCGGCGGGCCCCCTTCCACGGCTCCAGGATGCTGTCGATCCGCGATCCGAGGTCAGCCGAACTGGGGTTCATCCGTCCTCCTCGACGTGCCCGAGAGGGCGCGCGCGAAATAGGCGGCGCGTTCCATCGACGTGGTGATGTCCATCTCTTCGACGAACGTGCGCGCGGGCAGCCGCAGCGGGACCGGCGCGAAGTTCAGGAATCCGACGATGCCGCCCTCGACCATCCGGTCCGCCACCGCCTGCGCGGCCGCAGCCGGCACGGTGAGGACGCCGACCGTGATCCCCTCGTCGCGCGCGACCTGCCCGAGCTCTTCGAGCGGCCGCACGCGACAGCCGTGGATCACGCGCCCGGTCTTCTCCGGGTCGACGTCGAAGGCGACCGCGATCCGCAGGTTGGGCCGGCGGGTGGCGAAGTAGTCGAGCAGGGCGCGGCCGAGCTGCCCGACCCCGGCCAGCGCGGCCTTCTGGCCGCCGGGGGCGTCGAGCTGACGGCCGATGGCGGCCACCAGGGCGGCGACGTCGTAGCCGCGCGCGGGGCTGCCGGTGAAGCCGATCGACATCAGGTCGCGGCGCACGTGCGCCGCCGAGGTGCCACAGAGAGCGGCCAGCGCGCGCGAGTGGATGGTCAACGGCGGCTGCCCTCCGAGCGCCTGCAACTGGCGCCGGTACAGGCTGAGCCGGGAGACCTGGCGCTCGGCCAGCAGCGCGACCGGCGCGGGGGACGAGGCCCCCCCCTCGGTCATCCAGCGAGGCCGGGCCACCGGCGTCCTCCCCGCTGCTGGCGCCCTGCTCGAGTTCGCCCGATTTCGTCCTGTGAAAAATTTAGCATTGTGATTTTTTTCACAGGACAATCGTCCCTCTACTGCGGCCGCATGTCAAGGGGGATATCGCCCGCCGAGGCCGGCTCCCTCCGCAGGTCCCGGCACCGGGAGCCGCGCGAAGCCCTCCCGCACGAGATGCCGCAGCCGAGGTGGGCCTCGCGTTTCCGGCGAGCGGTCTCCTCCGCGACAGCAGGTAGACCACCTGCTACGCGAGGAGATCGAGCGCGAAGCTCCCGGCCCCTCTAGACGCGGAGCGCGTGGCCGACGTGCTCTCGACTCGGCCGAGCACTACCTGTATCTCTTGGGCTTCTCAGCGGCTCGACGACGTGCTCGAGGACCGCCTCGAGCAGATCCTGCAGCAGCGCGGGCGCTGAGACCGCTACCCGGCCTGGTGCTCGGCATGATGGCGGGGGTCGGCTTTGCCGGCTCCGAGAACGTCTACTACGTCTACGGGGTGCTGGGTGACGCCGTGGAACACACCCGCCAGACCGGGGAGGCCTCCGCCCTGATCGTGCCCATCTACGCGAACGTCGCGCAAATGATGGTCTGGCTCCCTGGCCGCTGGAGTGTTCCAGCACACGGTGCTGCGTTAGTCCTGACGTTCCCCGACGCGCTCTCGACTCGACCGAGCACTACCTGAGCCCATTCAGGTACTCGCGGAAGGCGGTCGGCTCAGCGACAGACGAAGCGGTCGACCGTGTCGCCGAAGGCCGCGGCCTCGCGGTCGTTGTCGGGGAAGCGGTTGTTGCCGCGGCGCTGCAGCATCAGCGCGACGGCCGCGGACTCCGGGGGCGAAAGCTCGTCGCCCCGTCCCCGGACGAAGAAACCGTACATGAGGTGGCTCGGGTCTGGCGAGTGCCGGAGCCCGAACGCGTGGCCCAGCTCGTGGGCGACGGTGGAGGCTCGCGGGGCGTCGGCCACGCAGTAGACGATGCGGGTTCCCGTGACCTCGCCGTTGCGCACCGAGTTCTGGGCGTAGGCGCGAACCCGCTCCCCGCACCCGGCATCCGCCGGGTCGTAGCGCACGTCGACCCGTACCGGGCTCGTCGCGGAGGTGCCCAGGACGTAGCGAACCTGGCCGCCCGTGGCGGCGCTCAGAGACGCGGCGGCGGCCTCGTGAACCGCGACCACCTCCGGATCGGCCTGCAGGTCGGGAGGCAGCACGATCGCGACGGTGCTCGTTCCGAAGAGGGGCCGGCGCATGCCGGCGGCCGCCGGGGTCGCGCCCTCGCCGGTGTCGGTGTAGACGAGCTGCGCGGTCAGGGACTCGTGGAGGCCGGAAGCCGTCGCGCGCGGCCACACCGTGAAGCGGGTGTCGCCGCCGCGGCGCAGCAGGGTCTGGCGGTCGAGGATGCCAGGGGCCACCACGTCGACCAGCGAGTCTGCGGGGACCCGGGTCGTCAGGGAGACCCGGCCGGCGCCGTCGCTCGTGTAGGGCTGGCCCGCGACCACGACGCGGGCCCCGGCCACCGGTGCTCCGCTCTCGCCGTCGACGATGCTCAGCGCCGTCCCGGCCGCGAACGAACCGTCGTCGACCACGGCGGTGGGTGCGGCCGGCGCGCCTCCTCCCCCGCCACACCCGACCGCCGCCAGCGTCGATCCGAGCGCGGCGCACAACGTCCTCGACCGGGCTCCCGACGACAGCCGCTCGAGCATCGCGGAGCAAGCTATCAGATTCCTGCGGCGCATAGAAGGAAGATCCTGCAGCAGCGCGCGCTGAACCAGGCGACGTCTACAGCTTCAGGCCCCTCAGGTACTCGCGGAAGGGGCCGCCCAGGTCCTCGCGCTGCAGCGCGAACTCGACCGTCGCCTGCAGGAAGCCGAGCTTGTTGCCGGCGTCGTGGCGGCGGCCCTCGAAGCGGTAGCCGTAGAGCGGGCGGCGCCCGGCCAGCACGCGCAGGCCGTTGGTGAGCTGGATCTCGCCGCCCTTGTCGCGCGGCGTCTTCTCCAGGATCTCGAAGATGTCGGGCGTCAGCACGTAGCGGCCGATGATCGCGAGGTCGGACGGCGCTTCCGCGGCGCGCGGCTTCTCGACCATGTCGGAGACCCGCCACAGCCGCTCGTCGCCCGCCTCCTGGTGGCCGGCGATCACGCCGTAGGCGGAGATCTCGCTGCGCGGCACCTGCTGCACGGCGATCACCGGCGCCCCGCCGCGGGCCTCGTGGGCGTCGAGCATCTGGCGCAGGCACGGCTTCTGCGGCGCGTCGATGATGTCGTCGCCCAGCATCACGGCGAACGGCTCGTCGCCCACCAGCTCGCGCGCCATCAGCACCGCGTGGCCGAGGCCGAGCGTCTCCTTCTGCCGCACGTAGGCGACGTCGATCATGTTGGAGATCGCGCGGACCTGCTCCAGCAGGTCGGTCTTGCCCCGCTCCTCGAGCAGCTTCTCGAGCTCGTAGGAGACGTCGAAGTGGTCCTCGATCGCGTTCTTGCCGCGCCCGGTGACGATGATCAGGTGGGTCAGGCCGGAGGCGATCGCCTCCTCGACCACGTACTGGATCAGCGGCTTGTCGACGAGCGGCAGCATCTCCTTCGGCTGCGCCTTGGTCGCGGGCAGGAAGCGGGTGCCGAGGCCGGCGGCGGGGAACACGGCCTTGCGGATCTTGTGCATGTCCCGGCGATCGTAACATCCGAGAGACGGCGCCCAAGGCTATGATCGCCGCCCTTCGAGAGGTCGAAACGTGCTGGATCTGAAGTTCGTCATCGAGAACAGGGACAAGGTCCTCGAGCGGCTGGCCGCCCGCGGCAGCAGCCTCGAGCAGGTGCTCGCCTGGCCGGGGCTGGAGGGCGCCGACCCGTGGGCGCTCGACGTGGAGCGGCGGGCGACGATCCAGGCCACGGAGGAGCGCCGCCACGGGCAGAAGAAGGTCGGCGAAGAGATCGCCCGCCGCGGGAAAGCGAAGGAGGACACCTCCGGGCTGCGCGCCGAGATGAAGGTCGTCTCGGACGAGATCAAGGGCCTCGAGGAGAAGCTGGCCACGATCGAGGAGAAGCTGCGCCAGTTCCTGCTGGTGCTGCCCAACCTGCCCGACGAGTCGGTGCCGGTCGGCGCTTCGGCCGACGACAACGTCGAGGTGCGCCGGGTCGGCACCCCGCGCGCGTTCGACTTCGAGCCGAAGGCGCACTGGGACCTCGGGCCCGCGCTCGGCATCCTCGACTTCGAGCGCGCCGCCAAGGTCTCGGGCGCGCGCTTCGCGGCCTACTTCGACGCCGGCGCCCGGCTCGAGCGCGCGCTCGTCCAGTTCATGCTCGACCTGCACACGACCGAGCGCGGCTACCGCGAGGTGATCCCGCCCTACCTGGTCACGGCCGAGACGCTGCTCGGCACCGGCCAGTTGCCCAAGTTCGAGGGCGACCTGTTCAAGACCCGCGCCGGCGAGCGCGAGTTGTACCTGATCCCGACCGCGGAGGTGCCGCTGACGGCGCTGCACCGCGACGAGATCCTCGAAGCCGATGCGGTGCCCGTGAACTACGTCGCCTTCACGCCCTGCTTCCGCTCGGAGGCCGGTTCGCACGGCAAGGACGTGCGCGGCCTGATCCGCCAGCACCAGTTCCACAAGGTGGAACTCGTCAAGCTGACGACGCCCGAGAGCTCGATGGACGAGCTCGAGAAGATGGTCGCGGACGCGGAGGAGGTGCTGAAGCGGCTGGAGCTGCCGTACCGGGTGATGGCGCTGTGCAGCGGCGACATGGGCAGCAACTCGGCGAAGACCTACGACCTCGAGGTGTGGCTGCCGGGCCAGAACGCCTACCGCGAGATCAGCTCCTGCTCGAACTGCACCGACTACCAGGCGCGCCGCGCCTCGCTGCGCTACCGGCCGGAGCCCAAGGGCAAGCCGCGCTTCCTGCACACCCTGAACGGCAGCGGCCTCGCGGTCGGCCGCACGCTGGTCGCGGTGCTCGAGAACCACCAGCAGGCGGACGGCAGCATCGCGGTCCCGAAGGCCCTGCGCCCCTACATGGGCGGCCTGGAAGTGATCACGCGGCGGTGACCACCCGCTAGTCCTTCTTGAAGTTGAACTGGGCGGACTGCTGGACCTTGACCTTGACCCCCGCCTTCGTCGCGGGTTCGTAGCGCCAGGTCGCGACGGCCTTCAGGCCGGCGTCGTCGAGTGCCTTGCCTCCCGACTGCACGACCCGCAGCTCCGTCGTCCGGCCCTTCTCGTCGACGATGAACTCGACGAGCACGACGGCCGGCAGCTTGACGTCCTTCGTCACGGCCGGCATCTGGACCGGGTCGCCGGACACCTTCTTCGGCGGCGTCATGTCCGTCGAGAGCGGCACCAGGTCGCCCTCCTTGACGGCCGGCGGCGGCGGCTCGGCGGGCTTGCGGGTGAGCACGACCCCGACGCCGATCGCGACCGCCAGCAGCGCGGTCAGCCCGCCGATCAGCAGCCCCTTGCTGCCGCCGGAGGCCGGCGCGGGTGCCGGCACCGGCGCCGGCGCGACGGGACTGCCCGCGGGCGGCGTCGGCGGGGCGGGCACCGCAGCGGCGCGCGGCACGTGTACGGTCGGGGCGTCTTCGTCGATCGGCGGCGGCGCCACGGCCGGCCGCCCCCCGCGCAGATCCACCGTCGCCGGCTCGTCGTCCTGCGGCGGTGGCGGGACCGCTGGTCGCGGTGACGGCGGCGGCGGCGCGAGATCCGCGAGCGGGTGATCGTCGACGACTTCGACGACCTCGATGTCGTCGGCGAGCGCCGCGCCTTCGGCGAGTGCGGAGGCGGCCTGATCGGCGCCGAGGTAGACCGTGGACTCGGCGTCTTCGGCGGGCGGCGCCGGCGCCGGCGGCGGCGGCGGCGGCGGCGCGACGACGGGCGGCGGCGGCGGCACGGCCTTGCGGCCACCGGAGATCGTGCCTCCCACGCTGCGCCGCCCCGAAGACGCCCCGCCCCCGGACGTGCTGCCCGAGGTGCCGCCGGAGCGCGCTCCCACGTCGGCCGGCGGGCCGCCGAGCTCGTCGGCGTCCATCACGACCATCGAGCCGGTGCCCGCCTCCGGCAGCCCCGCGGGCCGCGCCACGGAGGCCGTCGGCGCCTCGTGGCCGAGCAGCGCCGCCGAGAACTCGGTCGCCGTCTGGTAGCGGTCGTTGGCCTCCTTCGAGAGCACCTTCTCGAAGATGGCGTCGTACTCGTGGGGCAGGCCGAACTCGGCGATCCGCTTGGGGGGCTCGCGGATGATGCTCGTGATGATCACCGACACCGACTTGCCGGGGAACGGGCGGTGGCCGGTGAGCGCCTCGTAGGCGGTGACGCCGAGGCTGAAGATGTCGGCCCGCGGGTCGGCAGGCCGGCCCATGATCACCTCGGGCGCCATGTACGACGCCGAGCCGAGCACGGCGCCGGCCGCGGTGAGCTGCGAGCCGCCGATGCGGGCCAGGCCGAAGTCCATCACCTTCACCAGCCCGTCCGTCTGCACCATGATGTTGGCGGGCTTGATGTCGCGGTGGACGACGCCGTGGCGGTGGGCGTAGTCGAGCGCGTCGGCCACCGAGGCGACGATCTCGAGCATGCGCTGGGCGCCGGGCGGGTTCGGGCTCTTGATCACCGCCGCCAGGCTCTGGCCCTCGACGAACTCCATCACCATGAAGTCGGGCCCGAGGTCGAAGACCTTGACGATGTTCGGGTGGTTGAGCACGCCCGAGACCTGGGCCTCGCGCCGGAAGCGCTCGAGGTACTCCTCGGCGCCGACCTCCATCTGGGCCAGGAAGGCGCGGTTCAGCGCCTTGATCGCGACGGTGCGGCCGATGAAGGGGTCGCGGCCCTTGTACACGACGCCCATGGCGCCGCGGCCGACCTCCTCGATCACCTCGTAACGGCCGAAGTCCTGATCCATCTCTACGGCAGGGCGCTCCCCGGGGGATTGAGCCCCGGATGGTAGCACCGCGCGGGCCGGGCCCCGCCGCGCTAGGGGCGGTCCTTGAACTGGCGGTAGAGCCGGGTGTGGCGCGTCTCCAGCGACTGCTCCACGCCGTCGACGAACACGTGGTTCACCGTCGTCCGGTGGTCCATCGGGTCGCCGCTGGCGACGAACAGGCTGGCCGACTTGCCGACCTCCAGCGAGCCGAGCGAGTCCGCGACTCCGAAGATCTCCGCGGGCGACAGAGTGATCGCCCGCAGCGCCACCTCGGCGGGGAGCCCGTAGGCCCGCGCCATCGCCGCCTCGAACGGCAGGTTGCGGGCGTTGGAGGGGTCGTTGGTGACGATCGCGAACGGCACCCCCGCGCGGTGCAGCGCCAGCACGTTCGTGTAGGCGGCGTCGTAGGCGTCGCCCTCGCGGCGCGGCAGGCGGTCGACGTTGGCCAGCACCGCGGCGCCCTTCGCCAAGAGCTCGTCCGCGCAGCGCCACGCCTCGAGCCCGCCGGCGATGATCGGCTTCAGGCCGTGCTGCGCCGCGAACGCCAGCGCGCCGCGGATGTCGTCCTCCGCGTCGGCGCGGAACACCACCGGGACCTCGCCGCGGGCCGCGGGCGCCAGCGCCTCGAGCGCCAGGTCCAGCTCCGGGGCCGCGGCCTGGCCGGCGGCGGCCGCGGCCTGCGCCGCCGCGTGGGCCCTGGCCCGCGCCAGCAGCTCGGCCAGCCGGGCGAGCGCCTTGTCCTGGTTCTTCTTGCGCTCCTTCTGGCGTTCGTCGAACGTCTTCAGCTCCGGCTCCGCGAACATCTGCGCGAGGTCGAAACCGCCGCGCCCGCTCGGGTAGACGACGTGCATCGCGGCCGGCGCCTTCGCGACCAGCGAGGCGGGCGTCGAGCCGGCCAGCCGGATCAGCGCGCTTTGCCCCGAGACGAGACCGCCGCCGGGCGCCGAGAGCACGTGGGTGAGGCCCGCCGCGCGCGCGACCGGGATCAGGTCGGAGTGCGGGTGGACCGCGATCCACGCCTTCGCGTGCGGGTTGACGTCGCCCGTCTCCGCGACGTCGACCGAGCCGGGCACCGAGCTGATCTCGGTCAGGCCCAGCGTGTTGAGGCCGTCGATCAGGCCCGGGTAGACGTGCTGCCCGGCCACGTCGACGACCCGCGCTCCGGGTGGCGCCGCGACAGTCGCGCCGATCGCCGCAATCTTCCCGTCGACGATCAGCACGTCGCCCTTCTCGAGCGCGGGACCGGACACCGGCACGACGCGGCCGCCGCGCAGCAGCGTCGCTTCGCCGGCGGAGAGCGGGGCCGCCGAGGCGGCCAGCAGCAGGGCGGCGAGCGCGCGCTTCACTGCGCACCTCCGGCGGCCGGCGCCGCGCTTCTCGCGGCGAGGTCCTTCCCGCGGTCGAAGCGCACGACGCCGTCGACCAGCGTCATCTCGACGCGGGCGTCGGGCGAGAAGGGGTGGGCGGAGAACACCGCCAGGTCGGCCTGCTTGCCGGCCTCGATCGAGCCGACCAGGTGGTCGACGCCGAGCTGCCAGGCGGGGTTCCACGTGATCATCTTCAGGGCCTCCTGCTCCGGCACGCCGCCGTAGCGCACGGCCTTGGCCGCCTCCCAGTACAGCCGTCGCGCCAGCTCGTTCGAGTCCGAGTTGAGCGAGACGACGACCCCCTTCGACTGCATCACCGCCGCGTTGAACGGGATCGCGTCGTGGGCCTCGAGCTTGAACGCCCACCAGTCGGAGAAGGTCGAGGCGCCGGCCCCGTGCTTCGCGATCTCGGAGGCCACCTTGTAGCCCTCCAGCACGTGCTGGAACGTGCGCACCTTGAAGCCCAGCTCCTCGGCCAGGCCGATCAGCATCAGGATCTCGTCCGAGCGGTAGCAGTGGGCGTGGACCAGCACCTTGCCGTCGAGGATGTCGGCGATCGTCTCCAGTTGCAGGTCGCGGCGCGGCGGCACCGGTGCGGTGGCGCCCTTGCCCGCCGCCTTCGCCTTCTTCTCGTGCTCCTGCCACTCGCGGCGGTAGGCCTTCGCCTCCAGGAACGCCTCGCGGATCACCTCGGAGACGCCCATCCGCGTCGCCGGGTAGCGGCGCGGGCCCGGCGCGCTGAAGTTCGAGCGCTTGGGGTTCTCGCCGAGCGCGAACTTGATCCCGCGCGGGGCCTCGGCGAACACGAGCTGCGCCGGGTCGTCGACGCCCCAGCGCAGCTTGAGCACCGCGTTCTGGCCGCCGATCGCGTTGCACGAGCCGTGCAGCACGTTGATCGCGGTGACGCCGCCGGCGAGGTGGCGGTAGAGGTTCACGTCGCGGTGGTCGATCACGTCCGCGATCCGCACCTCCGCGGTCACCACGTTCGTGCACTCGTTGACGTTGTCCTCGATCGCCGCGTGGGAGTGGGCGTCGATGATGCCGGGCATCACGAAGCGGCCCGCGCCGTCGATCACCTTCGCCCCGGCCGGCACCTGCACGTCGGCGCCGACCGCGACGATCTTCCCGTCGCGGATCAGCACGGTGGCCTTCTCGAGGTTGCCGGCCTTCGACACGGTGAGCACCGTCGCGCCGACGATGGCCGTCGTCTCGCCGGCCGCGGGTGCAGCCGCGAGCAGGGCGGAGAGCAGCAGGGCGTTCATCGCGCGACCTCCTCGCCGGCGCGCGGCCGGCCTTCGCCGCCGGGGGCGGCGGGCTTGTCCTCGGGCTCGAAGCGAAGGCCGTCGACGAACACCAGCTTTGCCTTCGTGTCCTTCGCGAACGGCTCGCCCGACCACGCGACCAGGTTGGCGGCCTTGCCCGCCTCCAGGCTGCCCGTGCGGTCGGCGATGCCGAGCGCCTCCGCGGCGCCCAGCGTGACCGCGCGCAGGGCGGCCTCCTGCGGCAGCCCGCGCTCGATCGCCTTGCGGACGCCGGCCGCGAAGTCGCGGCCGTGGGCGGAGACGAGGGCGAAGCGCAGGCCGGCCGCGTGCAGCTTGCCGGGGTTGCGCTCGGCCGCCTCGATGTCGGCCTTCTCCTTCGCCTCGTCGGGCCCGCCGCCGAAGCTGAAGCCGGCCGCCCGCGGCGGGTCGTAGTTCGTGGTGACGAGCAGTGGCCGCCCGGCCTTCTTCAGCACGTCGGCGACTTCCCACGCCTGCGGGACGCCGGCCAGAACGACCTTCACGCCGAACTCCTGGCCCAGCGCCAGCGCGCGGCGGACGTCGTTGAGGCGGCTGCAGGTGACGATCAGCGGCAGGCGACCCGAGAGCACGTCCTGCCAGGCCCGCGCCGAGGCGTCGAAACGCGGGCGCTCCTTGCCGCGCGGTTCGCGCTCGTAGTCGTCCCACAGCGCCTGCTGGTGGCGGGCGTCGAGCAGCGCCTGGCGCGCCCAGGCCACGGTGCCCATCAGCGAGGCCGGGTACTGGCGGCGCAGCGTCGACAGGTGCAGGTGCAGGGCGGCGGGCTGGCGCCAGACGAGCTCCTCCGTCGTCTCGCCTGCCAGGTTGAGCAGCACGCTGCGTCCGGCGGCGATGCCGTCGGGCACCACCACCAGCGCGGTGGTGATGCCGGCGTCCCGCGCCTTGAGCGCATCCGCCAGCTTCACGCGGTCGAGCACGTCCGCCTCCGCGGCCAGCGGGTCCGGGGCATTCGTGGCCGCGCCGCCCGGTCCGCCCGCGGGGCGGGCCGGCAGGCCGATGCCCGAGAAGGCGTCGATCAGGCCCGGGGTCAGGGTCAGGCCCGAGGCGTCGATCACCCGCGCGCCGGGCGGCACCGCGACGTCGGCGCCGACCGCCGCGATCACGCCGCCGCGCAGGAGCACGGTGGCCTTCTCGAGCGCCGGGCCCGAGACCGGCAGCACGCGGCCGCCGACCAGCGCGACGACCGGGTCGGCCGCGGTGGCCGGGGCCAGGGCCAGGAGACCGGCGAGCAACACGACTCTCATGTCTTCGCTCCTCAGGGAACCGGGACGAACGGCGTTCAGCGCGCCCGCACCGCGTGGGCGTAGGCGGCCGCAGCGCGCAGCGCGTAGGACTCGAGCAGCCGATCGTACGGCTCCTCGTGCACCGACAGCAGCAGGAGCGCGCCCAGCGCGCGCTGCGGCGTCGCCAGCGGCACCCGCAGCAGGGTGCCCGCCGACAGGCGGAAGCCCAGCGCGGCCTCCGCCGTGGCGAGGTCTGCGGCGTCGAGCCGGGCCAGGGCTCCGCCGGCGACCACGGCCGGCGCGGGGCGGCCCGCCGCGCGCTCGAAGACGTCGCCGGCCGTCGCGGCGACCCGGCCCCCGCCGTCTTCGGCCAGCACCAGCAGCCCGGCCGTGTAGCCGCCGACCCGCAGCGCGCCCTCGAGCAGCACCTGCTGCAGCGCCGTCGCCGGCTCGCCGGCGAACAGCGCCTGGTCCACCGCGACGAGCCGTTCCATCAGGGCCGCGTAGCGGCGCAGGTGCTCGTGGAGCTGCGCCTTCCGGATCACCGCCGCGGCGGAGAAGGCGACCGCCTTGGCGCGGTGAAGATCCTCCTCGCCGAAGGCCTCGACGCGACCGCGGCCGAGGGCGAGCACGCCCAGCACCTGGCCCTCGACCAGCAGCGGGATGCCGGCCCAGGAGCTGATCTCGCCGCAGCCCGGCAGCGGCGTGAAACGCTCGTCGGCCGCGACGTCGGCGAGCACCACCTCGCGGCGGGTGGCGCACACCTCGTCGACCAGCGCGCTGCGGAAGCGCTGGCCGAGCGCGAGCCCCGGCTCCTCGAAGCCGCGCACGGCGAACGCGCGGAAGCTGGCGTCCGGCTCCTGCAGCAGCAGCGCGCAGGAGTCGTAGAGGACCAGCCGCGCGAGCTGCTTCAGCACCTCGCCGACCGTCTCCTCCAGGCTCTGCTGGCGGCCGATCGCCTCCAGGATCTCGCGCAGCGTCTCGGCCTCGAGCCGGCGCTCCCGCTCGACCTCGACGGTGCCGACCGGGTCGTGACGCCGCCGCTCGCGGCCGATCTCCTCGCGCAGGGCGTCGAGGACTTCCGCTCGGTGGGCCTCGGTCAGCCCCACCAGGCGTCGCTCGACCTCGCGCAGCAGACGCTCCGTGTTCATGAAGAATCGCACGGATTCTAGCAGCCGCCCGCGCGATAGACTGCGGGAGCGCCGCGCCTTCGGAGGGCTAGCCTAACGGTAAGGCAGGAGCCTTGAAAGCTCCCGGGCCGCAAGGCCCTTGGGGGTTCGAATCCCTCGCCCTCCGCCAGATCATTCTGGAGTCGCGGCGACGCCTCACGGCGTCTCCCCCCCGAACCCCCACAGTTCCGGTTTCAGCGCGGGCCTCCAGAATCGCAGGTTCATCGCGTTGAAGTCCACAAAATCGGGCGCCGGGGGACTATGATGCGCGGCAATCTCGAGGAGGTCTGATGTTCCACCCGCGGTTCGTTCGTTTGATCCTGATCCTGACCCTCGTGGCGCTGCCCGCGACGAGCCTGTTCGCGCAGCAGACCGGCGCGATCAAGGGCACCGTCACCGCCACCGACGGCTCGGTGCTGCCCGGCGTCACCGTCGAGGCCCGCTCCGCCGTGCTGCCCAGCCCGCGCGTCACGGTCACCGGCGGCAACGGCGACTACCGGCTGCCGGCGCTGCCCCCGGGCGTCTACGACGTCAAGTTCGAGCTCTCCGGCATGGCCCCGGTGACCCGCAAGGTCACGGTCGCGCTGGCGCTCGAGACGACCGCCGACGCCAGGCTGAACCTGGCCGGCGTCGAGGAGTCGGTCACGGTCACGGCCGAGCTGACGCTGGTCGACAAGGACCGGCCGACGATCCAGGCCAACCTCTCGAACGCCGAGATCTCCGGCCTCCCGGTCGGCCAGGAGTACCGCGACCTGCAGAAGCTGATCCCCGGCGTCCAGTACTCCGAGGACCTGGTCCGCGGCCCGTCGGCCGGCGGCTCCGGCCAGGACAACGTCTACCAGTTCGACGGCGTGAACGTCACGCTGCCGCTGTTCGGCACGCTGTCGGCCGAGCCCTCCTCGCAGGACATCGCCCAGGTCACCGTGATCAAGGGCGGCGCCCAGGCGGTCGACTTCAACCGCGCCGGCGGCTTCCTGATCGACTCGGTCAGCAAGACCGGCACCAGCGAGTTCCACGGCGAGCTCAGCTTCGAGATGCAGAGCGCCGGCATGACCGGCGAGCTGACCCAGGCCAGCGACTCGCGCTTCGAGGAGGACCGCTCGTGGCTGGCGGCCAGCCTCGGTGGCCCGGTGGTCAAGGACAAGCTCTACTTCTACGGCTCCTACTACCGGCCCGAGCGCAGCCGCGACAACCGCGCCAACAACTACGGCGAGCTGCCGAAGTACGAGAGCGTCCGCAACGAGGGCTTCGGCAAGCTGACCTTCACGCCGAGCCAGTCCGTGCTGCTCAACGCCACCTACCGCTACTCGAAGCGCGAGGACACCTCGAGCCTGTTCGGCGCCAGCTCGTCGGCGACGACCGGCACGGGTGAAGAAGCCGAGCAGAAGATCCTGACCCTCGAGGGCTCGTGGGTCGTCAACTCGAAGAGCTACTTCACCGCGAACTACACGAACTACGCCCTGGAGTCGCTCGGCCGGCCGGACTTCGAGTCGTCGGCCGTGCCGACTTCGCAGGTCGGCGCCCGCCTCAACCTCGCGAGCCTCGACACCGAGGGTCGGCTGACGGTGCCCGTGCCGGTCGCCGGCGACACCGCCTTCAACAACTTCATCGCGCCGATCATCTCCCGCTACGGCTTCCTCCGCGACGGCGCCCGCGTCGGCGGCGGCATCGTCGGCTACGGCGGCGAGTTCAACGACCAGGACTTCTTCCGCGACGCGCTGCAGCTCGGCTACAACATCACGGTCGGCAGCAGCCTGATCCACGACCTGCACTTCGGCTTCCAGTGGTCGGAGGACTCCGAGGAGCTGGTCCGCGCCTCCAACGGCTGGGGCCTGATCTCGGTGCCCGGCGGCCGCCTGGCGCCGATCGGCACCACCGGCCAGCGCGCCTTCTACACCGCCCGCTACCAGCAGCAGGGCACGGGCCAGGCCGCGCCGATCGTCTCCTCCTACCGCACGCTCGACTTCGAGTTCAACGACACGATCCGCTGGAAGAAGTGGGCCTTCAACCTCGGCGTGCTGGCCAGCCAGGACACGCTGTACGGCCAGGGCCTGCGCGAGGACAGCTCGACGCTGTCGGGCTACGTCGCGGCTCCGGGCAACAAGTACGAGATGTACAAGATCCCGTTCAGCAAGATGATCCAGCCCCGGCTCGGCGTGACCTTCACCTACAACGACTCGGACACGATCTACGCGAGCTACGCGAAGTACAACCCGGCGGCCTCGTCGCTGCCGCGCGCGGCTTCGTGGGACCGCAACCTGATCGGCACCTTCATCGACGCCCACTTCGACCAGAACGGCGTGCTGTTCGCGGCGGTCCCGGTCGGCTCCTCCTCGGGCAAGCTGTTCCAGGAGGACATGACGCCGCGCACGGTCAACGAGTTCCTGTTCGGCACCTCGAAGCAGTTCAACCAGAATTTCTCGGGCCGCCTCTACGGCCGTCACCGCCGCGGCTCGCACTTCTGGGAGGACACCAACAACAACGCCCGCGTCGCGTTCAACCCGCCCGCCGGCATCCCGCGCGAGCTCTACATCCCGGACCTCACCCAGCGCCTGGCCCAGATCGGCAGCGGCTCGACCTACGTCATCGCCGAGCTCGACGGCGCCTACACCCGCTTCAACGAGGTGACGCTGGAGGCCGAGTGGCGTGACGCCAAGACGGTGGTCCGCGGTTCCTACACCTGGAGCGAGTACTACGGCAACTTCGACCAGGACAACTCGACGACGGCCAACGACGCCAACGTGTTCATCGGCTCCTCGTTCATCGCCGACGGCGCCGGCCGCCAGCTCTGGGACTTCAAGGACGGCACGCTGCGCGGCGATCGCCCGCACCTGCTGAAGGTGTTCGGCTACCGCACGCTGCCGTGGAACGGCATCGTCGGCCTGTTCACCGTGTTCCAGTCCGGCCAGCCGTGGGAAGTCTGGAGCTTCGAGCCCTACCGCGCGCTGACCACGTCGACCAGCACCACCAACCGCTACGCCGAGAAGGCGGGCTCCCGCCGGTCCGACTCGCACTTCCAGATCGACCTCAAGTACATCCAGAACTTCAAGGTCGGCGGCCGCGGCAACTTCGCGCTCACGGCCGAGCTGTTCAACGTGTTCGACAACCAGACGGGCTTCAACATCACGCCCGACTTCAACAGCGCCAACTTCGGCCGGCCGCGCAGCTACTACGCCCCGCGGCGCCTGCAGCTGACCGGCGCGTTCACGTTCTGATCGCGTGATCGCGGCCCCGCGGGGCCGCGGTCGCCGCGACTTTCCGGGCCCGGCGGGCAACCGCCGGGCCCGTTTTCATTAAGATGGGCGGAACATGGACCGGCTCGCCCGCTTCGCGTGGTTCACGCTCGCCTACAACGTCGCGGTGATCCTGTGGGGCGCCGTCGTGCGCGCGACGGGGTCCGGCGCCGGCTGCGGGGCGCACTGGCCGCTGTGCAACGGCGAGGTGGTGCCGCGGGCCCCCGCCTTCGAGACGCTCGTCGAGTTCTCCCACCGCGCCACCTCCGGCATCGCCCTGCTCTTCGTCGTGGCGCTGCTCGTCGGCGCCTGGCGCAGCCGTCCGCCCGGCTCGCCGACGCGGCGCGGCGCGGTGGCCTCGATGGTGCTGATGCTGACCGAGGCCGGCGTCGGCGCGGGTCTCGTGCTGTTCCAGCTCGTCGCCGACAACCAGTCGGTGGCCCGCGCGCTGTTCATGGCCGTGCACCTCGTCAACACCTTCTTCCTGCTGGCCGCGCTGACGCTGACCGCGCACTGGGCCTCCGGCGGGCGGGCCGTGGCCCTGCGCGGCCGGCCCGGCTCCAGCCTCTACCTGTGGACGATCGCGGGCCTCGTGGTGGCCGGGATGAGCGGCGCGGTGGCGGCACTCGGCGACACGCTGTTTCCGTCGATGACGCTGGAGCAGGCGCTGGCCACCGAGGCCTCGGCCACCGCCCACGCGCTGATCCGGTTGCGCGTGCTGCATCCGATCCTGTCGCTGGCGGCCGCCGTGCTGGTCGCGGTCGCGGCCTGGAGACTGCTGGACGCCTCGCCCGCCTCCCGGTTGTGGGCCATCGCCTCGTTCGGCCTGTGCGCGCTGCAGCTCGCCGTCGGCGTCGTCAACGTGCTGCTGATGGCGCCGGTGTGGCTGCAGATCGTCCACCTGCTGGTCGCCGATCTGCTCTGGATCGCCGCGGTGCTGCTCGGCGCCCACGCCTTCGCGGTGGAGGAGCGGCCCTGAACGCCCGAGCGGTCCTGCTCGGATTCGCCGCCCTCGCCCTCGGCTGCGCGTCCGCGTCTTCCGGTCCTGCGCCCGCGGCCCCGGACCGCCCGTGGCCCGTCCGCCACGAGGAGCGCTCGGGAAGCTGGGACGACGGCGCCCCGTGGCGGGCGCAGGTCGCCTGGATCGACCTGCGCGACCCGCGGGTCTCCTTCCACGTGCCGGCGCCACTCGCTCCGGGTTCGCCTGACGGCGCCGAGGCTCGCCTGCTGCCGCTGGACCAGTGGGCGGAGGCCGCGAAGCTCGACCTCGCGATCAACGCCAACTTCTTCGCGCGGCTGCCCGGCGCCGTCGAGCCGCTGCTGGGCTGGACCGAGGGGGAGTGGGTCGACCTGGTCGGCGTCTCGATCTCGGAGGGCAAGGTGGTCTCGCCGCCGCGCGAGCGGCCCGCGTCTTTCCCGAAGCCGGGCTTCAACGCGACCCCGCCGGCCGACGCCATCCCTTCCCGCGCGCCGGGCACCGGGCTGGACCCCGCGCTGCTGTTGCGAGAGACCCGCAGCGCCGACGGAGCCGGCGCCTGCCCGTGCGAGGCGCGCGTCGCGTTTCCCGGGACGGAGGACCTGCAGGGCGTGAGCGAGGCGGTGGCGGGCTACGGCCCCGGCGGCCGCTTCCAGGGCACGCTGCTGGTCGAGGCCGGCGTGAACCGCGGCGCGACGGCCCGCGTGCAGTGGGACAAGCGCCATCCGCGCACCGCGGTCGGCGTCAGCCGCGACGGCGCGACGCTGGTCGTGGTCGTGCTCGACGGGCGCCAGCCCGGCTGGAGCGCGGGCGCCACGCTGCCCGAGCTGGCGCGGGTGCTGATCGAGGCCGGAGCCTGGGACGCCGTCGCCCTCGACGGCGGCGGATCCTCCGCGTTGTGGCTGCGCGGCGAAAGCGAGGCCGAGGGCTCCATTCGCACCCGGCCCAGCGACGGCCGCGTGCGCGCGGTCGGCAACGCGCTCGGCGTTCGGGTCCAGCGCTCGGCGGCACAGCGGAAGTGAAGCCGGGCGCCGCGCTGCGGCGCGTGCTGGCACTGCCGGCCGCGGACGCTGCCCGCGCGTTGCTGGGCCAGGTGCTGGTCCGCCGCCTGCCCCGGGGCCGCGAGCTGCGGGCCCGCATCGTCGAGACCGAGGCCTACCTGCCGGCCGGCG
>JAANMW010000473.1_pt1 | contig 46912 bp, 35 predicted proteins | sample 7279671 | NCBI WGS metagenome assembly JAANMW01 (sample SAMN14094541, study PRJNA606508) | bioreactor metagenome | isolation source: A lab-scale SPAN reactor treating ammonium-rich wastewater day 247 | place: Ireland: Galway | collected 2017-09-19 | reverse complement strand
ATCTCATCCAGGATCGGCGTGTCCATGTCGTACAGGTAGTAGCCGTACGAGCGTTGCATGTGGGCCACCCGGGCACCCTTGGCGTGGGCCGCGGCGACGGTCCCGTGGAACCCGCGGGAACAGCCCTTCAGGCCGTAGGGCGGGTCCAGCGAGGTGGTCGTGTAGTGGATCAGCTCGTCGCCGATCTGGACCACCGCCCCGCTGCCCAGGTAATCGACGTCCTTGGCCGGGAAGTCCTTCGGCGGCGCGGCCAGGGGGATGAACCCGGCGGCCACGTCGAGGTCGGACGCCAGCTCGCCGAAGGCGTCCTTGACCAGCCGGGGATCCGGCACCGGGGCGATGTACGGATCGGGCGGGTAGACCGACGCGCCGAGGTAGTGGAAGCCGACCCTCAGCCCGGCCCGGTGGATCTTGGCGCAGGCGTCCTTGAGGCTGTCCAGCCCGCGCGGCCAGGCGGTGGTGTTGATCAGATAATGGCCCGTGGTGGCGCACCACATCCCGCCGCTCTGAAAGATCATGATGGTCCCGAGCCCGCCGCGCCGGGCGAACTCGATCACCTCATCGACGTCGGCTTCGGTCAGGTTCAGGGCCAGCAGGTACGACTGCCGCGCCAGCGGCGACTGCTTGCTCCACACCCCGCCGGGCCGCGGGCTGGGCAGCCCGGCCGCCCGCTCGCAGCGGGCGATGGCCGCCTCGTAGTCGGCCCGCCCGCAGGCCACCACGGCCACCCCGGCCGGGGTGAGGCCGTGCCGGTCGTAGCTCTCGGCGAGCAGCTTGCGGCTGCTCTTGGACGACTGCCAGAGCGGTGAGGCGGGGCCTTCGAAGTCGGCCAGCGGGACCACCTTCTGAGCGGCCCCCTCGCCGAGCAGGGCCTCCACCCCGTCGACCACGCAGGTCGCGGTCTTGCCCGCCGGCAGACCGTTGTAGTACAGGTTGAGCGAGTTGACCTGCCCGTAGCGCAGCGTGTCGTAGGACGCCTTGCCCAGCGTGACCTGCTTCCAGCCGGCGAAGTTGAGCACCAGCGTGTCGTCCCGCGCTCCCTCCCGTGCGTCGCGCAGTTGCAACTTGAGCACCGCCCCGGAGTTGTCGCCGTGGACCCAGGCCCGGAGCGCGGTCATCCCGGTCAGGTCGACCGCCGCCTCGAACGGCTGCCGGCCCCAGCTCCAGCCGTGATTGTCGGCCCGGGTGCTGGTGGCCGTGAAGCGCACCGCCGCGGCGCCGCTGCGAACCGGGTCGGTGACCCGCTCGAACCGGTGCGAGCAACCGGTGTGGTCACCGTGCGTGGTGGACGGCGCCTGGGAGGTGCCCTGCACGTTCGGCTCGGTGGCCATCACCGCCACGGCCGAGCGGTCGTCGTACCAGCCGTTGAGCAACCCGGCGAGCGTCCCGCCATCGGGCAGCGGCAGACAGAACAGCCGCAGCCGGCGGACGGTGCCGGGCACCTTCAGCTCGACCAGCTTGAGCACCAGGAAGCCATCGCCGGCGGTGGCGGTGCAGCGCATCGTGCCCTGCTGCCCGAACCGGACCGTGAACCCGTCAGCGGTGGGCTGGACCGCGGTCGGGCGCAGCAGGCCCTGGTCGGTCGCCACCTCGAACGCCGGCGAGTCGTCCGCCGCCGCCAGCTCCAGCCCGTCCGCCGAGCGAAGCGAGGTCACCCGCCCATCGTCGCCGATGGTCAAGGTGAACCCACCCAGCTTCCAGCTCGCCGCCGCCCCGGCCAGGGCCGGGACGAGGAACAGCACGACCAGCCACCGCCCGCATCGCATGACTCGACTCCGCGGCTTCTGTGTGCCATGCCGGGCCGATGGCGTCAAGCGGCTCCTTGACATCGCCCGCGCCGACTGCTACAAGCCGGACACGCGGAGTGCCGTGAGCATGGATCCCACCAGACTCCTGATCGTCTGCGCGCTCGCCGTCGGCGCCAACCGGCCGGCCGGCGCCGAGGCGCAGGCTCTGACGCCGGCCGCCGAGCGGGATTGGCTGCGCCACGTGCTGCCGCTGCCGCACGAGGTCACCCTCTCGCCGGCGGTATCCGTCCCGCGCGCGACGGTGACCATCACCGCCGCTGACCAGGCCGGTCCGGTCCAGCAGGCGGTGGCCGACCTGCGTGCGCTGCTGGGCCCCGCCACCGGCGACGGCTTCGAACTGGCGCTGCGGCTGCCCGACGCCGAAGGCAAGCTGCCAGGCATAGCCCCGGGCGACCTGGACCGACTGCGGGGTCTGCCCAATCGCCAACAGGCCTACCTGCTGCGCGGCACCGACCGCCGTTTGACGTTGGCCGCCCTGGACCCGCGCGGGCTGTTCCACGGCTCGCGGACGCTGCGCCAACTGCTGGCCGCCAGGCTCACCGACCAGACCGTGACGATCCCGCTCGGCCCGGTCACCGACTGGCCCGATCTGGAGGAACGGGGCTTGTGGAACTTCCCTCTCGACCTGATCCCCTGGCTGGCCGACCGGAAGCTCAACTTCGCCAAGGTCCCGACCACCCTGAATCCCATCAAGCGCGACCAACCAGTGACCCTTCGACCCGTCGCGGACGGCTTCCTGGACGGCGCCCGGCGCCGGGGCTTCAACCCGGTGCTGACCTCGACGCACCTCAACTTCCTGCACCGGCACGGGCTCAACGAGGCCTATCCCGAGCTGGTCGGGAAGGGCGAGCGGGCGAAGTGCCCCTACAAGTACCAGGTGGACGGGGCGACCGCGCCCTGCGCCAGCCAGCCGCAGCTCCGGCGGATCATCGCCGACTGGCTGCGCGAGGCGGGGCGGCAGGGCGGCGAGGAGGTCAGCATCTGGCTGACCGAGTTCTATGCCCAGTGCGAGTGCCCGGAGTGTCTGAAGGCGGGTCAGTTCCAGCTCGAGACCAAGGCCACGCTGGCGGCGTTCGAGGAGGTCCAGCCGGAGTATCCGCGCCTGCGGCTGCGGATCTTCTTCACCCTTCGCCGCACGCCGGTCGAGCTGCAGGCGTCCCGCGAGTGCCTGGCCATGCTGCCGGCCGGGGTGAAGGCGGAGATTGTCTACGGCACCACCGCCCCTTACGTCGAGGCCGCCGGCAAGGGCGTCTGGGTCGGCGATTACGGTGCGCCGTACCTGACCAAGGGCGGTTCGGTAGGTCTGTCGACCTACCCGTCCTGGGTGCGCGGCTTCCTGCGGCAGACCGCTGAACGGGGCTTCCGCAGCGCGTACGCGATCAGTTACCTGTACACCGGCGCAGCCTGGCATGAGGCGGTCTTCAGTCAGCAGATCGAGGCGCTGGCGGAGTGGTCGTGGAACCTGAACGGGCGGGACCTCCGCGAGTTCGCGGCGGCCTGGGCCACCCGGCAGGGGATGGACCGGCCCGAGCAGGTGGCCGACTGCGTGGTCGCCTTGGACCCGCTGGCCGCCGACCTGGTCCAGTCCACCCACGGCCTGTTCGCCGACGGATACTGGCCGCCGGTCTATGAGGCGCTTGCCGCCGGTCGGCTGCCCAAGTGCGACGACACACTGTTCTGGCCGATGCGCGGGGAGGGCGGTTGGGAGAGGGTGGCGGAGCGGGCCGGCGAGGCGCTCCGGCTGGCCGGGCAGACCGGCGAGCGGACGCTGGAGCTGGAGGCGGCCTACCTGGTGGCACTGGTCGATGCCCTGCGCCTGGTGCGCGAGTTGGCCGCCCGGCGCGCCGCGGGTCAGGACCCATCGCCGGTCCTGGCGGACCTCGCCGCGGCCATCGAACGGCTGAACACGGCCTTGGACGCGAGACTCGACCTGTTTCGCCGCGAGCCGGCCGAGTTCGCGGAGCAGTCCAAGCGCGACCACCGTCAGCGCTGGCAACAGCGTCTGGAGAAGCTGCGGCAGGCGGTGGGCTGAGTGGTGGGCCATGTTGTAGGCTGCCTATAACATGGGCGGTGTTGCGCGATGAAAGGTCCGTCGATGTCAGGAATTGGAGCCGGCGCGTTGCGCGCCGGGGTTGGTCGGAGTGAGATCACCTGGCGCGAGCCCGGGGCCGCGGTGCATGACCCGTTGTATGCCAAGGCGTTGGTGCTGGACGACGGCCGGACCCGCGTCGCCATCGTCTGCATGGACGTGGTCGCCATCGGCGAGATCGGCGACGTCAACGACGACTTCTTGCCCGAGTTGCGCGCCCGGATCGCCGGCGAGCTGGGCCTGCCCGGCGCGCACGTGCTGGTCAATGCCTCGCACACCCATCCGCCGGGCCGGCTGCTGGTCGACCATGACGAGCAGGTGCAGCGCGTCTTCGAGGCGGTCGCGCAGGCCATCGACGACCTCACCCCGGCCACCGTCGGCGTCGGGGCCGGGCACGAGGACCGGATCCAGATCAACCGCACGCTGCGGCTCAAGGACGGCGGACACTGGACGATTCGGCACGCCAATCCCTGCCCGCCCGACGAGGACGTGGCCGGGCTGGGTCCCATCGACCCGCGCATCGGCATCCTGCGCTTCGACCGGCAGGGCCGGCCGCCGGTGGTCGTCTACCACTTCGCCTGCCACCCGCTGATCGGCGTGCCGGGCGGCGCTATCACCGCCAACTACGTCGGCTTCGCCTCCCAGGTGATCGAGCAGCATCTGGGCGAGGGAGGCATGGCTCTGTTCGTCGAGGGCGCCGCCGGCGACGTGTGCGAGGTGCTCTACAAGGAGGCCAACCGGCCCCGTGACGCGCGGCCGTTGGGCGTCCTGCTGGGCGTCAGCACCGTCAAGGCGCTGGCCGGCATCCAGACCGGACCGGCCACGCTGACGGTGGTCAACGAGCCGCTGGACCTCCCGCGCCGGACTGATTCGGAGGAGCGCATCGCCGCCAAGCTGCGCGAGCAGGCCGAGCTGCTGGCCTCCCTGCGGGCCACCTCGCTCAACTTCCGCAAGTTCCTGCCGCTCTACCTCCAGTACGCGCTGAACCCCGATTTCCCGTCCGACTACTCCTACCGCTATCTGCACGAGGAGTCCATCGGCAGCGGCGACCTGGAGGCGCTGGATGCGGAGAACCGGAACTTCATCGCCAAGTACCTGAACAACATCCGGGCAATGGAGAAGCTGGCCAAGATCCAGGACGAGATCGCCACCTTCCGGCGCCACCAGGAGATCAACCGCCGGGCCGGCTCGCCGGTGGTGGCCACCGAGGTGCAGGGCATCCGCATCGGCGACTGCGTGCTGGTCACCTCCCCGGCCGAGGTATTGGTCGAGGTGGCCCAGAACATCCAACGGGAATCGCCGTTCGAGCACACCTGGGTGGCCGCCTTCTCCAACGGCTACGTGCACTACGGCCCGCCGGCCAGCTATTACGACAAGAGCGGTTACGAGGTGGTCGAGTGCTTCCTGGCGCCGGAATGGCAGGCGCTCTACGAGGCCAAGGCCGCGGAGGTGCTGGGAACGCTCTGACGGCGGGTCAGACGCATCGGTTCAGGGCGCGGTCCCAGTCGCGGCTGAGGCCGGCGTAGACGACGTGGTCCACGTAGCGGTCGTAGAGCCATTCCGCCTCGCGAAACAGGCCCTCCTGGGTGAACCCGAGCCGCTCCGGAATGGCCCGGCTGCGAGCGTTGCCGGAGGAGGCGGCGATGACCACGCGGTTCAGGTCCAGCTCGCTGAAGGCGTGGTCGGTCAGCGCCCGGCAGGCCCGGGTCATGATCCCGCGGCCCATCGCGTCGCTGGCCAGCCAGTAGCCGATGGCCACCTTCCGGTTCGCCCAGTCGACAGTGTTGAAGCCGACCACGCCGACCACGCTGCCGGACAGTCGGATCGCCCACACGTAGCCTGCCCCCTGCTCCGCCGCGGCCACTTGCGAGGCGATGAACCCGCTTATGTGCTCGACCTTCGTGGTCCTGTCCACCCACGCCAGCCACTGCCGCAAGTGCTGCCGATTGGCATCCACCAGCCCAAACAGCTCCTCGGCGTCGTCGGGCTGCACCAGCCGCAGCGCCAGATCTTGGTCAAGCCGCAGCTCGGTGCGCGGGGTCGGCACCAACTCGCCCAACCGCTCGATCACGAAATCCGCGTGCGGACGCAACTCGTCGACCCGCTCCGGCCACAGCTCGCGGATGATGCCGGCCATCATGACCGTGGTCAGGCCCACCTCGCGCGCCCCAAGCAGCTCGTTCGAGCCGCCGTCGCCGACGAAGATGGCTTGCTCCGGCGCGACGCCCAGCTCCTCCAGCGACCGCTGGTAGATCTCCGGCTCCGGCTTGGCGCAGCCGACGTGGCAGGAGAAGATGGTCGAGTCGAACAGGTCGGCGACCGGGGACTCGCCCCAGGCCGCCACCTCCATGACGTCGGCGTTGCTGACCAGCCCGATCCTCTGCCCGCGGGCCTTGAGCGCCAGCAGCACCCGCCGGCTCTCGTCCGGCATCCCCCGCAGCGCGTCGGCGAACCGGGCGATCCGGTGCTCGGTGGCAGCGGCAATGCGCTCGTCGGAGATGGTCGGGTCGATGGCCCGCGCCATGCCGGCAACGATGGCCACCGGATCCCGCAGCACGCCGATCATGCGGTCCCGCGAGCACCAGTGGAGCTGTTCGTCCCAGGCGGCCCGGTCCACGCCCAGCATCTCCCAAGCGCTCCGCCGGCCCGCGGACCAGGTGGCCGGAAGCGAGGTGAGGGTGTGGAACAGGTCGAACACCACCGCCCGCTTGGCGGCGACCGCTTGGACGACGCTCTGCTTGGCCATCGACGCACCCCTGTCGGCACGGTTGCGACGCTCAGCCTCGTCATCCTCCTCATCCGTGATTCCGTTCCGACCCGCCCGGAAGGTCGCCGCACGCGACCGGGGAACTGGCCGGCCACGGGAGGGACGACATGGTGGCCCGGGTCCGCACCGTTGGCTGGGTGCTCTGTCTCGCGCTGTCGGTGGCGGGGGCGGCGGAACTGCCGAGCAAGCCACCGCTGCCGTCGACCGGCGACTGGCATCTGGGAAGCAACTGGCAGCCGGCCAAACGCATCGGCGACTCCGACTTCTGCTTCTGCGCCCAGGGGCCGTGGGTCCACTACACCCCGGAAGGCGTGGCCAACTACTGCTCGTCGACCACGTAGTCTTTCAACCGGCCGGCGTCGGCCGGGGAGACGAGGGCCGTGATCCGGGTGCCGCGGGCGCTGAATTCGCGTTCCAGGACCTTGGCGTTGGCCTCCAGGTAGGCCGTGGTCCGGCCGTCTTCGTAGGGGATCTCCAGAGTCAGCCGGCGGTGTTGGCCGCGGAGGGTCTCCACCAGCCGGTGGCGGAGCTCGTCCAGGCCGAAGCCGGTCAGGGCGGAGACGATCACGCCGTCGCCGTGCCGGGCGGCGAGGCGCGGGGCGTCCACGTCCGGCGGCAGGCGGTCGGCCTGGTTGTAGACCATCAGCACCGGGCGCTCCTCGGCGCCGATCGACCGCAACACCGCCTGCACCGCGGCGATCTGTTCGCCCAGCTCGTGGTTGGCGAGGTCGCACACGTGCAGCAGCAGGTCCGCCTCGGTCAACTCCGCCAGGGTGGCGTGGAAGCTGGCCACCAGGTTCTGCGGCAGGTCGCGGATGAAGCCCACGGTATCGGTCAGCACCAGCTCCGAGCCGTCCAGCTCGAGGCGGCGAGCGGTGGCGTCCAGGGTGGCGAACAGCCGGTTCTCGACCAACAGGTCGGCGGAGGTCAGAGCGTTCATCAGGGTCGACTTGCCCACGTTGGTGTAGCCGACCAGGGCGACGCTGAAGACCTGTTCGCGCCGCCGGGTGGCCACGGCCTTCTGCCGCTCCGCGGTGTCCAGCCGCTGCTGGAGGATGTGGATGCGCTCGCGGGCGCGGCGCCGGTCGACCTCGAGCTGGGTCTCGCCCGGCCCGCGCGTGCCCACACCGCCGCCGTCCTGCCGGCTCAGGTGCGTCCACATCCGCCGGAATCGAGGCAGCTCGTACTGGAGCTGCGCCAGCTCGACCTCCCACTTGGCCAAGCGGGTCTTGGCCCGGCGGGCGAAGATGTCCAAGATGAGCTGGGTGCGATCGACCACGGTCCGGCCGAGCGCGGTCTCCAGGTTGCGCGCCTGAGCCGGCGACAGCTCCTGATCGAAGACGATCACGTCCGCCGCGGACTCGTCGGCGGTGTCTTTGAGCTCGTCCACTTTCCCCTTGCCGACGTAGGTCTTGGGGTCCGGCCGCTGGCGCGCCTGGCTGACAGTGGCCACGGCCACGCAGCCGGCGGTATCGGCCAGCAGCTCCAGCTCCGCCAACCGGTCCGCCAGGCAACCGCTCTGGCCGGGTCGCTCGACTCCGACCAGCACCGCCCGCTCTCTGAGGTCCGCTTGCTCCAACTCCGACATACTCGTTACCCGCCGCTCCCGTCACCGCCTGAGATGATTCTGTGTCAACGACCGGGCCCGCCGTGGAGTTCCCGGCCATGAGGCGCGCTACCGGCTCTCGCCCATCCGCACCAGCCGTGTCTCGCCGCGGCGCATCGGCAGCGTGAGCGCGCGCGCGCTGGTCCCCAGCGCCTCGCCGCTGAGCGCGTCGACCAACTCGACCCCGGTGGGGAACCGGACGGTCTTGTCGCCGTCGGTAGCCGCGTGGAGGCAAAGGTACCGGTCGTCCACCGAGATCGCGTCGCCGGTCTCGCAGTAGACGTGGCAGCCGGCCTGTGCCGCCAGCTCGCGCAACAGGTCCACCCGCGGCGGCGGCGCCGCGCAGAAGACCGAGGTCCACCGGCCCACCCGTTTGCGCGCCAGGCCGACCAGTTCGGTCGCCGCCACCGTGCCGAGCGCCTCCGCCTCGCCATCGGTCACCGCGAACCAGGGCGTGACGGGTTGGTCCGAGCCGGCCCGCTCGCGCCCGTTGGAGCTGATCACCTTCAGCGCCCGCGCGCCGTCCTGTCGCTGCAGCTCGAACCCGGTCAGCGCCCGCATCCCGGCCACGCCGACGCCCTCGTCCGAGTAGCACCCCGGCGCGTAGACCCATACCGCGGTGGCGCCCTCACGCTCGAGCCGAGCCCGCAGCGCCGCCCGTTGCGCCGCGGTGACCCGGAAAGCGTTGAGGAACAGGTAGGCCCGGTGCGGCGGCGCCGCGCCCGAGACCACGTCGTCAAGGAGGTAGAAGCCCCAACTCACCCCGACCCGCGGCATCTCGGCGATCACGTCCAGCGACAACGACCGGTTGACCGGGTGCATGGCGGTGGTGTAGGTGAAGCTGGCCTCGTCGACCACCACCGCCAGTTCGCCGTGCCAGGGCGACCGCGTGGCGATGGCCTGGTGGTGCAGTTCGCGCAGGCGGGCCAGCCAGCCGACCAGGTCCGGGCCGCGCAGCCAACCGCCGTCCATATCGAACCAGCTCACGCCGGTGCGGTGGGTGAGCACGTGGCCCATCTCGCGCAGCAGCACCGCCTGGGACTGCTCCAGCGTGTCGACCCGCCCGTAACCGATGCCTGGGGGAGTCTGGTGGGTGCGGTAGTCGGCCTCGCTGAGCCACAGCTTGCCGTGGAGTTGGACGCTCTCGACCGCCGACATGAAGCCGGTCGTGCCGCCCAGGTTCCGGCCGGTGTACAGCGGCGGGCTCATCAGGAAGTCGATGTCCTTGGAGGCCAGCACCCGGGCCAGCGCCAGGTGCGAGGAGTCCTGCTGCCGGACGTTGTGCTCGGTCAGATAGCCGTAGTAGGTGCCGACCAGCGACCGGCCGCCGGTGGCTTCCTTGGCCACCCGAGCGAAGTCCAAGATGGCCTCGGCGGTGCAGTCGGCGAGGAATCGGTAGAAGTCGATCACCGGCTGCTCGCGGTCGGGATCGCGCAGCGCGCCCCAGGGCGACTGGTGACGTTCGGCGGCGGTGGGCAGCGCGGCGCCGGCCAGCGTGGCATCGGGCCGCCGCCAGGCGGCGCGAAGCCCGGCGTCGGTGCGGTACCGGGCCGTCAGCCACCGCCGCCAGGCGGCCAGCGCCGGCTGGCTGTAATCGGCCAGGTGGTCGTACCACAAACCCCAAGACTGCCACTCCGCGCTGTAGCCCGAGAACAGGCAGTAGCCCAGGATCCGGTCGGCATAGGGACTGGACTGCAGGTGCGCCAGGAGCCGGCGCAGGTCGTCGCCGATCTCGCGGCGCCAACGCTCGGAGGTGAACGACTGCGGCCCGTGCCCGCCGTCGGCGTAGAGACACAGCTCCTCGGGGTGCGCCTGCTGCCACCACATCGGCGGGGTAATCCCGATGTGCGGCAGGAACAGCGCGTCGGGGTCGGCCGCCAGAGCGGCGGTGAAATAGCGGTCATACTCCAGATAGTCGTACCGGTCCGGCGCCACGTGACCTATGTCCGAGGCGCCGGAAGTGCCGAACCAGTCGCAGAACAGGTGCATCCCGGCCGCGCCCATCTCGCGCCGCTGCAGGTCGGCGCTGGCGCCGCGGAGCACGGTGAAGAACGGCGTCAGCCGCCGGCCGTCGACCGAGGGCACCGGCCCACCGACGTCGCTGATCACCACCGCCGGTGGCCGGACGGTGCCGGCGCGCGGGTTGGTCAGCTTCACCGTGGCCAGGTCGGTCCCGAATCCGGCGCCGGCCAGCCGGGTCTCCAGCAGCGCCGCCTGCACCCGCCAGGTGCCCGGCGGCTGGTACGTGCCCTGCGGAAACGTCGCCGACCAGGTCACCGTCCCGGTGCCGACCGGAACCCGTCTCAGCGCCGTCGCGCCGATCTCCCCGCCATCACCCAGGAGCCAGATCACCGCCGTCTGCTCACCGGCCGGAGCCTCCAGGCCGGCCGTCACCGAGACCTTCAGCTCGTCGCCGGCCCGGACCTCGGCCGGGGCCTCGACCCGCACCAGCTTCCCGTCGCCGGTGGCTTCCGGGAACGCGCCGACCGCGAACGGCTCGTCGCCGGGCGGGTCCAGGCGGAGGTAGTCCAGCGCGATCCACCGGCCGGCTTGATTGCCCGGATCGATCCGGAGTTGGTTGACGCGCTTGCTGGTCCCTCCCCACTGCCGTGAATCGGGCAGCGGCGAACTGTCCCGGTAGTCGAGCCGGGTCAGGTCGAGGCGGTAGACCGCCCAGCCGGCCTGCACCGCCGGGCCGTGACCGAGCGACCAGCGGCCGTCGGCGCAGGCGTAGTAGACGGCGAGCTGGTCAGCCGGCGCCGAGGAGTAGAGCCGGACGGTCAGCCTGGTCAGCCGCGCCGCGTCGAGCCCGCCCTTGGGCAGCGGCAAGAACAGGTAAGGATCCCACTGCGCGATCCCGGAGGCCAAGCCGCCCGCCACGAACAGATCGCGAAGGTTGGCGCTGCGGGTGAGCTGGTCACCATCGTCGAACGACCAGGTCACCTCTGTGGCCGAAACACAGGTGGCCATCAGGACCAGAGCGAGAGCGGGCATCGAGCACCTCCGCGCCGTGGGCGGAGATTCGTCCGGCCTACCCGTCGTCCTGCCCTTCCGCCTCGTCGGTCAAGGCGCCGGCGGCGGTCAGCGAGGCGGCCAGTTCGATGAACTCGGCGATGGCGGTCTCTTCGGCGAGCACGTCCAACTGACGGCGGGTGCGTTCGAGAAGGTCGGTGTCCACCGGCTCGCCCCGCCCGGCGGCTGCCTTCAGCGTCGCCAGGCGCCGCGCCAGCGCGCCGGCCAGGTCACGGACGTGGTCGGCGGTCAGCTCGGCGAAGGATTCGCCCGGATCGAGGTCGGATTCCGGCCACGACGCGTCCACGTCCACTCCACCACATCCCACGGCTCGGCCGGCGGCTCAGCAGTACCGCTCCAAGAGTTGCTGCAACGCCATGTCCTTGCCGCCGGTGGCCATCTGCCGCAGGTGCGTGAACTGGTCGTCGAGGGTGGGCCGGTCGGCGTCCCGGAAGAACACCCCGAGCCACAGCGTCGAGCGGTCGTAGGCCAACTGCAGGGCGCCGTTGCGGTCGTGGATGTTGTGGTCGTCCTCGATCAGCCGGACCTTCGGGGTGATGGTCTTGTAGCTGTTGTAGAACGTGGTGCAGGGGCTGATCACCTGGACGAAGCTGAACCCGCGGTGGGCGAAGGCCTGGTCGATCACCGCCGACAGCTCCTTGCGTTGGGCGCTGTACGCCCGGGCGACGAAGCTGGCGCCGTAGGACAGGGCCAACCCGATCGGGTTGATCGGCTGCTCCCATGTCCCGTGCGGCGAGCTGAGCGCCTTCTTGGCCAACGACAGATCGGTGGTGGTGGGCGAGAGCTGGCCCTTGGTCAGGCCGTAGATCTCGTTGTCCAGCATCAGGTAGGTCAGGTTGATGTTCCGCCGCGCCGCGTGCGGGAAGTGCCCGCCGCCGATGCTCAGGCCGTCACCGTCGCCACCCACCACGATCACGTGGAGATCGGGGTTGGCCAGCGCCACCCCGGTGGCGATGGGCAACGCCCGGCCGTGGACGCCGTGGAAGCCGTAACAGGTGAGGAAGGCGGGGAACCGCCCGCTGCAGCCGATGCCGGAGACGATCACCACCTCGTGGGCATCGACTCCGCGGTCGGCGAAGACCTCGGATACGGCCGACAGCACGCCGTAGTCGCCACAGCCCGGACACCAGATGGGATCCAGCCCGCTCCGGTAGTCCTTGGCCTTCTTGACCTGCGCCTCTTGGAGGGTCTGAGCCTGTGCCGTATCTGCCATGGTCACGCCAACTCCTCACCGATCGCCTCGACGATCTCCACCGGCGTGAACGGCACGCCGTCGTACTTGCGAATGAGCCCCGGCTTGAGGTCCGTCTCGGCGCGAATCATCTTCTGCAACTGGCCGGAGAAGTTGAGCTCGCAGACGACCAGCTTGTCGACCGTCTCGGCGAACGCCACAATCTCCTCGACCGGCAGCGGTGAGAGCATCCGGAGATGCAGGCAGCGCACCGTCCGGCCGGTGGCCGAGACCCGCTCGACCGCCTCGGCGATGGAGCCCTCGATGCTGCCCCAACTGATGATCCCCAGCTCGGCGGTCTCCGGCCCGTAGAGCCGCGACCAGCCCGGCTCCAGCCGCGCCGCCTGGAGCTTGCGGTGGCGCTTGTCCATCATCGCGGCGCTGAGCGGTCCGTTGTTGGTGGCGGGATTGCCGTGCTCATCGTGCGCCAGGCCGGTGATGGTGTAGAACGCGCCGCCCTTGGTGCCGGGGAGCTGCACCGCCGAGATCCCGTCCTCGGTCAGCTTGTACCGCTCGTAATCGGCCGACGGCCGCTTCTGCATCTTGCGCTGGACCAGCTCGACCTTGTCCAGATCGGGCAGGTCCAGAGCCTGGGTGCGCATGGCCATCGACTGGTCGGACAACAGGATCACCGGCGTCTGGTACTTCTCGGACAGGTTGACCGCCTCGACGGTGTCCCAGAAACAGTCCCGGATGTTGGCCGGCGCGACCACGACCCGCGGGGCGTCACCGTGGGCGCCGTAGACCGCCAGGTTCAGGTCGCCGCTCTCGCACTTGGTCGGCAGTCCCGTGCTGGGACCGCCGCGCTGCGCGTCGACGATCAGCACCGGCAGCTCGGCCATCACGCCGAGGCCGATCATCTCGACCATCAGCGACAGGCCCGGCCCGCTGGTGGCGGTCATCGACTTGGCCCCGGCGAAGCTGGCGCCGAGGCAGGCGCCCAAGGCCGAGATCTCGTCCTCGGTCTGGATCACCGTGCCGCCGAATTTGGGCAGGTGGCTGGCCAGCCAGTGCATGATGTCGCTGGCCGGGGTAATGGGGTAGCCGGCATAGACGGCGACCTTCGCCGCGGCCGCGCCCATGGCCACCGCCTCCGACCCGTCGACCACCATCCGGCGCGCCGCGCGCAGCTCGGGGTTCGGCTCGAAACTGTACGGGTCGACCTTGGCCACGTTGGCCTTGATCCAGGCGAAGCCGGCGTCCAGCGCCGCGTGGTTGACCTCGACGAGTTGCGCCGAGCGCCGCCCGTACTTCTCGCTGACGCAGTTCTTGAGCGTCTCCAAGGGGACGTCGAAAAGCGCCGAGAAGCCGCCCAGGAGGACCATGTTCTTGGTCCGGCGCTCCTTGATCTCGTCGGCGGCGATGCTGCTCATCGGCATCGGGTAGTAGACGAACCCGTTGGCGTCCTCGGTCACGGTGACGCTGTCACTGTCGTAGACCAGGACCCCGCCCTCGGGACGCAACTCCTCGATCAGCCGGTCGTAGCTCTCCTGGTTCATGCAGAACAGCACGTCCGGTCCGTCGCCTTGAGAATGGATGGGATGATCGCTCATGCGCACCTGGTAGGTCGCCATGCCGCCCTTGATCTCGGCCGGCAGGGTGCGCAGCGTGAACACCGTGTTCCCTTCGCGGATAGCGGACAGCGTGATGAAATCACCGGCCGTGGTCGGCGAGTCGGTCCCGCCTTCACCGCCGACTTTGACGATTAGATCAGACATCCTGATTACTTCCCCTAGCCACCGAACCGGGGCCTCCTCGGCCTCCACCGGCTAGTATGCCGTTTGATTATCTGGAAGTCAATGATACGGGTTGGCTATTATCGGGCGAGGCGAGGCCGAAGGTGAACTGCTTGCGCAAAGCGTGATCGGAGACGATGTCGGGCACGCGGCGGTCGGCCACGAGGCGTCCGTTGACGAGCAACACGGCGCGCTCGGCGACGGCCAGAGCCAGGGCCACGTTCTGCTCGACCAGGAGGACCGCCGCGCCGCTCTGATCGCGGACTCGCCGGAGCCGCTCGAGCGTCTCGCGGGCCAGCCGCGGCGCCAGACCGATGCTCGGCTCGTCGACCAGCAGCAGCCGCGGCGCGTGGCGGAGGGCCATGGCGATGGCGAGCTGCTGTTTCTGCCCACCGGAAAGCGAGCCGGCCCGCTGCCGCCGCCGCGCCGCCAACTCCGGCCAGTCCGCCAGCGCGTCGGCCGAGTCCGCGGTGGGCGGGGCGGCCACGCGCAGGTTCTGGTCGACGCTGAGCGGCCCGAACACCTGCCCGCCCTGCGGCAGGTAGGCGATCCGGTCGCGCAGGTTGTCCGCGGGTGGCCGGCCGGTGATGTCCTGACCGGCGTAGAGCACTCGCCCGGCGGTCACGGTGACGAGGCCGAAGATCGCCTTGAGCACGGTCGACTTGCCAGCGCCGTTGGGACCCAATAGCGCGACGATCTCGCCGGCCGCGAGCGACAGGTTGAGCTGGTGAACGATGGCCCGCCGGCCGTACCCGGCCGTGACGCCTTCGAGCTGGACTCCGGACATGACGACCTCGACGGGGCCGGACTCGGTCCGGCCCCGTCCGCCGGCTACGACCCGTCGCGCTTCCACTCCACCGCCCGCTGGCCGGCGGTGCCCGGGGCCGTGACGGTGACCAGGATCCTGCCGTCCGGGGAGACGGTGGCGGTGACCGGCACGCGGCTGCCGACCGGGGGCACGTCTGTCCCGCTGGACTCGGTCACCACCAGCAGGAAGTTGAACGAGCTATCGCTGTTGGTGGTGATGCTCTCGACCGTGCCGGCGAAGCTTCCGGTGTCGGTGGTCACCGAGAACTTGGCGTCGGCGGTGATGTTGAGCACGTCCGGGATGCCGATGAAGGTGGTCATGGTGGGGATGCTCGATCCGCTGCGCTGCTCGATCCAGCGAGCCACCAGCCGCCTGGCGCCCTCGTCCGGAGGCGGCTGCGGCGGCTGTGCCACACCGCTGACCTGGAAGGTGATCACCTTCCGCACCACCGGGCGATTGTTCCCGTCGGTGAAGGCCAGCTCGACCACGTACGACTGGTTGAAGCTGTTCGGGTTGCCCGGCACGGTGACCGAGCCGGTGAAGGTCTCGCCCGAGCGCGTCAGGGTCGGCTGCGCGAACACCTCGCTCCCGCCGGTTCCGGTGGCGGTCGGCTTGCGGACCACCGCCTGGCCGGTGACCGTGCCGTTCTCCGGGTCGCGCACCACCGCCTCGATCTGCGTGGTGCCGCCCTGGAACGGGAGGGTGGATGGCCGCATCCGAGCGGAGATGATGGCCACCGGCAGGTTCTGACCCACCACCGGCGCCAGGGCGAGAGTCCGGTCCAGTTCGGCCTCCTCGCCGCCGACGATGTCCGTGGTGGTCTCGTCGGTGAGGAACTTGGGCGCGGTGATCCGGACGTTGGCGGTGCCGATCGGCAGATCCTCCAGCTCGAGCGTGTTGGCGGTGGCGCCGACGGTGCCCGGCAGGGCGGTGGTCACCGTACCCACATTCCCGCCGTTGAGGAAGATGGTCGCGGCCGCCACCGGGTCGCTGAAGACGTGGACGATCAGGTCGCCGAAGCTCTCCGCTTCGGCCTCCTCGACCAAGTCGGCGACTTCCGCTTCGTTCTCCTCGGTCTCGAGGGTCACGTCGACGTCGGGCGGCAGCGCGGCGATCTTCTTCTCCGCCACCGCTTCGAGCGCCGCCACCTGGGCATCGGAAACCGGCTTGTCGGTGCCTTTCTTCTCCAGCACCTTGGCCGCCACGGTGGTGGTCGGGGTGATGTCCTTGGTCTTCTTGTCCGACTGCTCTTCGAAGCTGATGGCCGCGCTCAGGACGCGCTGCGGGTTGAACGGGTCGGTGGCGACGATCACCAACGGCAGGTTGATCTCCAGATCGTCGATCTTGTAGAAATCGAAGCGCGGGTTGATGGGATCGCCGTTGTACCCGGCCTGCGTCACGCGGATCGGGGCGTCGCCAGGCTTGCGGGGCATCACGAACACCTCGATCTTGGCGAACGGGATGCTGAAGCCCTGGACGGTCTGCCGGCCGACCGCGCGAGACGGGACGAACACGAATCCGTCCATCGCGCCGCGTTGGCGGCTGACGGCCTGGGCCAGTCCCTCGGTCCCCGTGCCCGACGTGGCGCCGCAGCCGATGGTCAGCATCAGCGCGGCCGCCGCCAGGACCATCAGCGCGTAGCGCGTCATCGTTCGGTACATGCCTTCTCTCCGGGTACGGCGACCGGTCTGGGGCATCGCCCCCAGCCGCTCTGATTCTACCTTCTGCCAGCCGGCTCCTGCAACCGCCACAAAAACAGTGGCGCGGCACCGTGCGAGGATCCTTTGCCCTGTCCGCACCGCGGCCGTCCTGAACGTTGTCTTGCCTGATCGTCTCGTCAGGGTCACGAACGCCCGCGCCAGCCGCTACGCTGGAGGCGCTTCGACCCGCTCCTGGCGCATCAACACCGGGAGGACCGAGGGACTGACCAGTTGGTCGACCTCGGCCGGCGACAGCTCGCCGGCTGCCCCGCCGAACTTCGGCGTGAACTCGGGAATCCGCTTCAGCAGCCCGACGGCGTACGAGATCGGGACGGCGAAGGCGACGCCCTCGTTGTTCCCGTCCACCTCCAACCGGGCGTTGACCACCCCTAGCACCTCGCCGCGCAGGTTGACCATCGGCCCGCCGCTGTTGCCCGGCTTGACCGGCGCGTTGGTCTGGAAGGTGGTCTGCCCGTCGCGCTCGCGGACGGCGGTGATGCGGCCGTTCTCGGTGCTCAGGTCGAGGCCCAGCAGATCGGCCAGCGGATAGCCGAAGCAGAGGACCTCCATCTGCCGCGCGACCGACTTCGCCTCGCCGAGCCGCACCGGCGTCAGCTCGCCGCGCGCCGCCTTGAGCAGCGCCAGGTCGTGACCGGCGTCGGTGGCGACGATCTCGGCCGGGACCTCGTCGCCGCCGACCAGCAGCGACGGGTAGCCCTCGCCGGAGACCACGTGGTGGCAGGTCAGCACCCACCCGTCGGGGTGGACCACGAACCCCGTGCCGGACCCGATCAGCTTCGGCCCGCGGCCGAACTCGGCCGGACGCTTCGCCGTCTGCCGCGCGTTCGGGTCGTGCAGCAGCGATTCCGCCGGAATGACCCCGAACCCCTCATCGCCCGGACGCTGCCAGCGGAGGAACACCCCGGAGATGTCGCCGACGTTGGCGTAGACCAACTCCACCTGGTGCATGCCGGCCGGCAGCTCGATGGTCGCCACCGTCGGCGAGGCCACGCTCCAGCCGCGCCGGGCCCGCACGAAGAAGCCCTGCATGTGGCTGAGCACCGGCCGGCCGTCGATGGCCAGGAGGGCCATGTCGTCGGCCAGGAGCTGAAATCCGTAGCTGCCGGCCCGCGGAACGAACAGGAACCCGTTCCAGACCACCAGCATCGAGCGCAGGTCGACCTTCTCGGCCACTTCCTGCGGCCACGGGTACTCCGACGAGCGCCGCATGGTGATGTCCCCGCTGCGTAGATCGCGGGGCACCTGATAGAACCAAGGGTAGGGATCGACCCGAGTCACGCCGGGAATGAGATGGTCGGGATCGCGCGGGTCGATGGTCACGTACAGCCCGGTCAGCCCGGCACGGTAGACCTGAGCCGAGGCGCCGCACGCCGCGAAACTCACGGCCGCCAGCACCAGCCCGGTTCGCCACCTCATCCCAGTCTCCGGACCTGGGCAGTGGGGAACGACGCCGCGCGAGCCAACCGGTGCAACCACTGCCTACTGCCTGCTGCCCACTGCCTGCTGCCCTCGGCGCAGCTCCTGCTCATGTTCTTGCCCCCCGCCCGCCCCGTCAATCCCCGAAAATCACCTGCAACAGCGTCTGGCCGACGATCCTCAGGCTGTTCGGGTCGCAGTTCGCCGGAACGTCGGCGGTGGTGTGCCAGAAGCGGTGGTCGTTCGGGCCCGGGTAGTCGAAATCGATGATGTCGATGGCCGGCACGCCCTGCGCGATCAGCGGCAGGTGATCGTCGGTCAGCGTCGGTCCGATTCGCGTCTCGAACTGACTGAAGCCCAACGCGTTGGCGGTGGCCCAGACGCTCTCGACCAGGCTCCGGTGCGCCGCCAGGGAATTGGGCTCCTGCGGCAGCGACAGGTGCCCGTCGCCGACCATGTCGACCAGGATGGCCTCCTTCGGCCGCCACCGCCCCAGATGCTCGGAGAACCAGCGCGCGCCGATGGAGAAGCCGCTGTACGGCTCACCGGTGGTCAGCGAGGTCAGGCCCGAATCCTCGAGGTCGAACAGGGCCAGGATGACGGGCCGGGCCGGCGCCTGGGCCGTGAGCGCGCGGCCGACCTCCAGCAGCACCGCCACCCCGGACCCGCCGTCGTTGGCGCCCAGGATGGGCTGGTCCCGCTTGGCCGGGTCCGGGTCGCGATCGGCCACCGGCCGCGTGTCCCAATGCGCGCAGAGCATCAGCGCCTGGTCGAGGGGCCGGCCGTCGCCCGGAAAGACCGCCAGCAGATTGGCCAGCGAGAACGTGGTCCCGCCCGGCGTGGTGAAGGTGAACGGCTGCTCGGTGACGTCGTCGGTCAGCTCGGCCAGCCTGGCGGCCAGCCACTGCCGGCAGGCCTCGTGCCCGGCCGTGCCGGGCGCCCGCGGGCCGAACTCAGTCTGGGCCACCAGATCCCCAAACGCCCGCGTGGCGTTGAATTTCGGCACCGTGACGGTGCCGCCGGTGCCGCCGTTCCCGCCGTTGCCGGCGTCTCCGCCCGTCCCGCCGGCGCCGCAGCCGAAGGCCGACAGGAGCAGCACCAAACCGGCCAGCCCCCCGGCCTGCCACACTCTCCGTCGGGTCCGTCGGCCTGGCCGCGAGCGCTCGCCCATCGGGCTCATCCTTTCGGCAAAGCGAACGCCCGCAGGTTGCGGAAGCAGGCCACCACGCCGTTCTCAACGTGCAAGCCGACCACCCCGGCACGCTGGTCGTCAACGGGAATCGTGCCCAGCAGCCGGTCGTTGATGCCGTAGCGCATGGTGCCGCCCGAGACGGTGATCTGCAGCTCGTTCCCCGCGTCGCCGCCGCGAAGCTGGGTCACCGGACCGGAATCCAGCGTTTCAAACTGGTTCTTGCGGCAGCGGCCGACGTAGTACTGCCCGGCGGCGTTCATCAACAGATAGGTGAAATCGGCCGCGTCTCCGCCGGCCCGCACGACCAGGCCGAAGGAGCCCTGGAGGTTGCCGCGGACCGGCCGGGCATTGACCTGGAACACCCCATCCTTGGGCGAGGCCGCGCCCTGCCGGACCACCGTGCGGCTGCCCTGCTCGGGCGCCTGGACGCAGTAGCCGCCCTGGTCGAAGGTGTGGTCGGCGTCGGCGGGCCAGGTGTAGCCCTGCCCGTTGGCGTCGAGCGCGTCGTGCCACAGCAGCGAACCGACCGGCCAGGTCCCGGCCTCGGCCGGGCCGCCCACCACCGGCGGCAGGTCCTGCCCCACGGCGGTCACCACCAGGTTGTCGAAGGCCACGTCGCCGGGCTGCTCGAGGTACACGCCGAGACTGCCCTTGGCCAGCGTCGCGTCGACGAACGAGCAGGTCTCGGCGCCGTTGACGCCCAGCCGGAACTGCGTCCCCTGCGCCGTGACCGACAGCGTGTTGGTCTCACCCGCCGGCCGGATGGCCATCTGCTTGCCCTTGCGCAGCACCCGGATGCCCTCGCCGTCGCTCAGGCCGGCGTAGAAGCGGCCGTCGGCGCCGGTCAGGAAGAAGTAGAAGTGGGTGCCGTCCTGAACCCGCCAGAGGACCCCGGCCAGCGCCTTGGGATCGGCCTTGACCACGGTCACGTCCAACTCGGCGACGAAATCGGTCAGTTCGCCGGTCTTCGGCTGCCAGCTCAGGAAGCTGGTGCTCTGGCCCTGGTTGGTCAGGTGGTAGGCGCCGTCCGAGAAGGTCCGGTACTCGTCGACCGCCCACCCTAGATTGCGGCTGAAGTCGTCACGGTAGAGCGTGGCCGACGGCGCGGCGCCGCCCGGCGTGTCCGGCGGACCGGCCAGGGTGGTGACCATCACCTCGTCGAACCAGACCAGTGCCGGGGCCTCGACGCACAACCCGACTCGCCCGGCGCCGGGGAAGGTGTCGTCGACGATATTGGCCAGCGGCTGGTCGTTGGCCGCCAGACCGAACATCCCGCCGTTGGCCCGGACGGTCAGCTTGTTGATCCCGTTGGCGGTCTTGATGGCCTCGCTGACGCCCTGCTTGAGGATGGTCGGGCTGCCCTGCCGGAACTTGCCGAAGAAGTACCCGCCGGAGCCGTTGACGACCAGGAAGTAGCAGTTGCGCCAACTGTCCTGGACCCGGAAGATCAACCCGAACAGCGGGCTGGCGTTGTTGCCGCGCCGCTTCTGGACCAGCACCGAGTAGGTGAAGTCCTTGAGGTTGGCGGGGTTGTCCAACCAGCGGTAGTACCCGCCCTCGTTGCGGGCATCGATCACGTAGCCGCCGTCGGCCAGCCGGCTGTAGTCGTCGACCCGCCAGCCGCGGGCGTTGTCGGTGAACGATTCCGACAGCAGCACCGCCTCGGCCGCGGGCTCCTGCGCCGCCGAGGCGGCGAGCAGGGCGGTCAGGCAGAGGATGGGCACCAGCGCGCGGCAACTCATCGCAGGGCCACCGCCATCAGGTTGTCGAAACTGGCCATCACCCCGTTGTCCACGTACAGCCCGAACCCGCCGGTGCGGTAGGTGCCGTCCTTGATCTTGGCCACCACGGTGCCGTTCAGCTCGAACTCCAGCCGGTCGCCATCGCAATGCGCGCTGAGCGTGTTGGTCCCGTCCCGGAGCGGCGCCCGGCCGTGGTCCAGCTCGGTCGCGCCCTCGTCGTCCAGCCGCAGGACCACGAACCGGCCGGCCGAGTCGTAGGCCAGCAGATAGCCGGTCCGGCTGTCGCTCTGCAAACGGGCCACCAGCCCGCACAGGCCGCGGTCCGGCCCGGCCAGCCGGGTCACGTCGACGCTCACGTCGTAGTCGCCGGTGCGCTGCTCAGGCGCGCCCGAGACGATGAACCGGCCGGGGCTGGAGGTCAGCCGCAACGCGCCGTGGACGATCTGCCGCTGCTCATTCTGAAGCCAATCCAGCCGCGGCGGATCGAACCGTTCCTCGATCAGCACCCGGCTGGGCTCGACCGGCACGCCCTCGCCGGCGGTCGCCTCGCCGGTGCCGGCGATGGCCTCCGCCTGCTCGACCACCAAATCGTCGAACGCGGCCGCGCGGTGGTTGTCGACCCATAGCCCGATCCCCCCGCCGCGGTAGGTGTCGTCGCCGAAGGTGGCCACCACCGCGCCGTTGACGGCGAAGGTGAAGGTGCGCCCGACGCACTCGATCTCGAGCAGGTTGGCCGCCGGCGGGAGGGCCACCCGGCCGCGCCGCAGCAGGACGGACTTGCCGCCGTCCAGCCGGGCCACGGCGAACACGTCGGGGTCGCGGACGACGAACAGGTAGCCGCTCTTGCCGTCGCGCTGGAGGCGGGCGACCAGCCCGTAGGTGCCGCCGCCCTCGGACAGCGAGCGCGCCTTGGCCCGGTAGCGGAAGTCGCCGAAGGCCATCGGAAAGCCGCTCAGCAGGTACCCGCTGACCGCCCGGACGCGGATCTCACCCTCCTCGATCCGCCGCGCGGCGTCCTCGTTCCAGCGGTACTTGGGCGGGTCGAAGGATTCGGCGAAGAGGATGGTCGGCGCCGTGGCGGCCGGCCGCGCGGCCGCCGGCCTGGCGGTCACCGGCGGCGGCGCCGGGCTGGGACCGACCGAGGCCGGTCCGGCCGGCGGCTCGAGCGATTCGGTCGCGACCGCCTCGGGCCCGGCCTCGGCGGTGCCCGCCGGAGTCGGACCGCCGACCGTCGGCCGCGGCGCCGGCGGCGGCATCACCGGGACGCGCGGCTGCGGCGAGGGCGGGGGACCGTTCGGCGCGACGGCGGTGGGAGGCTCAACGCCGGCCTCGTGGCCGGCAGGCAGCGGCGGGTCCGCGGCCCGGACTCCCGTTCCGGTGGCCGGCCCCGAACCGGACAGATCCTCGACCACCAGGTCGTCGAAGGCCACCTCGCCGGTGCCCTCGGCGACCAGGCCCACGCCGCCCTTGGCGAAGGCGGCGTCGGTGCGGGAGATCAGCCGGAGGTCGTTGAGGGTGATGATCTGCCGCTCGCCTTCACAGCGCACCGACAGCACGTTCGGCCCGGCGGTCGGGGGCGTGGCCATCCGCCCGGCCAGCGCCGGCACGGCCTTTCCGGCGACCAGCTTGCCCAGCCAATACGACCCTTCGCCACGGAGCAAGACGAAGTAGCCGTCGCGCCCGTTGCCGGCCCGGAACAGCAGCCCGGCCCGCAGCTCGGCCGGCTCGCCGGCGGTCTGGCGGATCGTCACCCGCGCGGTGTAGTCGCTCAGCGCCGCCGTGCCGGGCACCACCAGCCGCGCCGTGCCGGCACGTAGGGCCACGGTCAGCTCGCCGGCGCGCACCTGCCAAGGCTCGGTCAGCCAGTCGGCCGGTCCGCCGAAGTCGTGCCGCAAGAGCTCCGCCCCGGAAGCGGCGGTCAGGGCCGCCAACGCGGCGCCCAGCCAGAGCCATCGCGCGGTTGCCGATTGCCGGTGATCAGTGCGCGCCGTCAATCCGAAACTCCTTCGAGATAGTCCGCGATGGCGCGGTCGTAGGCGGCGGTGTGCTCGAACACCCGCCGCGCCAGACGCCGACGCGTGACGGCGGTGGTCCGGCCGCCGTGGGCCTGCATTTCCTCAAGGACGACCGAGTAGTCGTCCGGGTTGCAGATCACCGTCACCGCGGCGTGGTTCTTGGCCGCCGAGCGCAGCATCGCCGGGCCGCCGATGTCGATCTGCTCGATAGCCTCCTCGAACGTCACTCCGGGCCGCGCCACCGTCGCTTGGAACGGGTACAGGTTCACCGCCACCAGGTCGATCAGCTCGATCTCGTGCGCGGCGCAGGCCGCCTGATGACTTTCGACATCGCGGCGAGCCAGAAGGGCGCCGTGAATCTTGGGATGGAGCGTCTTGACCCGGCCGTCCATCATCTCGGGGAAGCCGGTCACCTCGCTCACGTCGGTCACCGCCAACCCGGCCTCGCGCAAGGTCCGGGCCGTGCCACCGGTGCTGATCAGCGCCACTTCCCGCGCCGCCAGACCCCGCGCGAACTCGACCACGCCGTGCTTGTCCCAGACGCTGAGCAGCGCCCGCTCGATCACTTTCTCCGTCATCCGACCTCCCGTCCGGACACGCTCACGCGCCGGCCGTCGACGGTCACCCGACCCGCCACCAGCCAGCCGATCACCCGCACCAGCGCCTCGTGCTCGCGGACCAGGATCCGCGCCTGGAGCGATTCGGCCGTCTCGCCCTCGGCCACCGGCACCGCCACCTGCTCGATCACCGGCCCGCCATCGACGCTCTGGTCGACGAAGTGGACCGTGCATCCCGAGACCTTGCAGCCGTAGTCGAGCACCGCCTGGTGGACCGTCAGCCCGTACATGCCCGCTCCGCCGAACGACGGCAGCAGCGCCGGATGGGTATTGACGATGCGGCCCTCGAAGCGTTTCAACATCGGCGCGGTGAAGATCTTCAACCAGCCCGCCAAGACCACGTAATCGACGCCATGCCGGCCCAGACAGTCGGCCACGGCGGCGGAGAACGCGTCGCGGTCCGGGTACTCCTTGAGCTTGATCACCGCCGTCGGCACGCCGGCCAGGGCAGCGCGCTCCAAGGCATAGGCGCCGTCGCGGTCGGCGATCACCACGGCCACCTCGGCCGCCAGCCGCCCGGCCGCCACGGCCTCCAGGATGGCCTGCAGATTGGTGCCGCCACCCGACACCAGGACCCCCAGCCGCTTCGGTCCAGTCTTCTCGCCCACGGCCACCGCGCTCCCGTCTCGCCCTCGGGAGCCCCATTATACCGGATGTTGCGCCTCTCGCCGCGGTCGGTCTGGGCGCGGCGGGCGTCTGTCAGTGTGGCGAGGCACGGCCGCCGTGAGCCGCGCCCCGGTGCGCGATGAGCCTACGCCCCGGCGCCGGCTTGGAGCACTTCCACCGGCCGGCCGTCGCGCAGTTCGAAGACGATCATCCCGGCGCCTTCGTAATACTCCCAGGCGACCAGGATCTCCAGCACGTCGTCGCCGTTGAGGTCGAGCGCGCCGGCGACCTCGAACCGGCAGGGCGCCGCGAACTCGGCCTGGCGGTCGTAGAACTCGCCGGTCAACAAGGTGGTCTTGACCCGCCCGCCGAGCACCTGCCGCAGGGCCACGAACGAGTAGTCGCCGATGGCGATGTCGGGCCGCGGGTAATGCTCGCGGCCGGTGGTCGCTGCGAACAACACCTCCTCGGTGCCGTCGCCCTCGAGATCCACACGGAGGACCTGGGTCAGCCGCGGGTTCGCGGTGGCCAGGCCCTTGCCGCGCAGGATGTCGCGCACCGCCTGGACGTAGGTAGGCTGCGTGAGGTCGGTGGCAACCACCGGCCGGGCGGCCGCGTTCCACGGCGCGCCGACGGCGACCACCGCGGCCTCGGGCCGCGGCTCGAGGTCGACGTGCCGGTACTCGCCCGGCTCCTCGATCCGCGGCTTCGCGCCGGCGCTCCAGCCGAGATCCTCGGTCAGACCGTACAGCCGGTACCGCTCGCCGCCGCCGAGCCGTGCGGCCAGCGGTTCGGGCGCGACCCAGTCACGCCCGTCCAACCCGCCCAACAGCAGACTCCACTTGGCGCTGACCAGCGGATAGACCGGCGGCGGGACGTCGAACGCCGCGTCTCGCTCGCCGCGGCGCAGTGTCACCCGCCGGTCGGCGGCGTTCCAGTCGACCTCCATCTCGAACAGCTCGGCCAGGAAGCGGATCGGCGCGTAGACGTCGGACCAGGCCAGCAGGGCCTTGGCGGGCAGCGGGACCCACTCGCCCAGGACTCGCGCCGAGCTGCTTCCGGCGGTTACCGCGAAGCTTCCCGCGCGGCCGATGAAGCGGCCCGTGACGCGCCGTTCGGCGGGATCATAAGTCGTCTCGACCTCCAGCCATTCGGCAAGCTGCCGCACCGGGACCATGGTCACGCCACCGACCTGACAGGCCGGCGGCGAGAAGGTCACCTCGACCACGTCCCCCACGCCCTGCACGCCCAGCAGGCAAGTGGCCAGCACGATGGCAGTCATGTCGCTCACACCTCTGTGTCACCATGGCGCTTCGGCGCCGATTCCGTCAACCTTGTCTCCGCCCGGCGGCGGTGGTCGATCCAAGCCCTCCCGCGGGAGGTGCGCGGCCCGGCGAGGTCGAACGAGGCTCCGGTAGTCCGCCGTCCGCGGGAGCGAGGTCGGTCGTGGAAGTCCCCACAGCGGACCAGGTCACGTTTCTATTCACCGACATGGAAGGCTCCACCCGTTTGTGGGAGCAGCATCCGGGCCCCATGGCGGAGGCGTTGACACGTCACGACGCCTTGCTCGGCGAGCTGATCGCGCGCCATGGCGGACGGGTGTTCAAGTGGGTCGGCGACGCCTGCTGTGCCGCGTTCGCCGACCCGCTCGACGCCGTCCGCGCCGCCGTCGCCGGGCAACTGGCCCTGACCGCCGAGGCCTGGCCCGAGCCCTTGACCATCCGCGTGCGGATGGCCATTCACCGCGGCGAGGCGGTGGTCGGCGACGGCGACTACTTCGGCCGGCCACTCAACCGCACGGCCCGGCTGCTCGGCACCGCGCACGGTGGTCAGACGGTCGTCTCCGGCGCGGTCCGCCAGGCCATCGAGGACCGTCTGCCGGACGACTGCTCGCTGGATTACCTCGGCGAGCACTACCTGCGCGACCTGGAATACCCCGAGAGCGTCAGCCAGGTCAACCACCCGGACCTGCCGGCGAGCTTCCCACCGCTCCGGTCGCTGCAGACGCTGCGCCACAACCTGCCTCATCAACTGAGCAGCTTCATCGGTCGCGAGGCCGAGGTGGCGCAGATCGCGGCCAGCCTGAGCGCCAATCGGCTGGTCACCCTGGTCGGCAGCGGCGGCTGCGGCAAGTCCCGCCTGGCGGTCCAGGTCGGCGCCGAATGGCTGAGCGCCGATAGCGACGGCGTGTGGCTGGTTGAGCTGGCCTCGCTGAACGACCCAGTGCTGGTGGCCCAGACAGTGGCGACGGCGCTGGGTGTCACGCAGCGGTCGGCCCGCGAGTGGCACGCGGAGCTGCTGGACTACCTCCGCCGGCGCCGCCTGCTACTGATTCTGGACAACTGCGAGCACTTGCTGGACGCCGTGGCCGAGCTGGCGGAGCAGATCCTGCGGCAGTGCCCGCAGGTGATCATCCTGGCGACCAGCCGGGAGTCGCTCGCGCTGGCGGGCGAAACCACGATCCGGGTCGCGTCGCTGGCCGTGCCGCCGATGGACGGCGATCCCGCCGCGCTGGCCGAGAACGAAGCGGTGCGGCTGTTCATCACCCGGGCGGGCGAGGCCTTGCCTGGGTTCGCGCTGATGGCCGAGAACGTCGCCGCGGTGACCGAGATCTGTCGCCGGTTGGACGGACTGCCATTGGCCTTGGAGCTGGCCGCGGCGCGGGTGCGGTCGATGACCCCGGGGCAAATCGCCCAGCGGCTGGACGAGCGGTTCAAGCTGCTCACCGGCGGCAGCCGCACCGCGCTGCCTCGCCAGCGGACGCTCCAGGCGGCGGTCGACTGGAGCTACCAGCTCCTGGGCGAGGACGAGCAGGTGGTGCTCCAGGAGGCCAGCGTCTTCGTCGGCGGGTGGACCTTGGAGCAGGCGGAGGCGGTCTGCGGCGGCGAGCGGCTCGGGCCCTGGGAAGTGGCCGACGCGCTGACCGCGCTGGTCGATCGCTCGATGGCCCAGTTCGATCCCATTGCGGGGCGGTACTCGCTGCTTGAGACGATTCGCCATTACGCCGCGGAGCGTCTGCTGGAGACCGGCTCGCAAGCGGTCCGGGACCGGCATCTGGCCTGGTTCGCCAACCTCGCCGAGCGCGCCTATGCCCATCGCTCCCGGCCCGCGGCGCGCGAGTGGCTGGCGCGCCTCGAGACCGACCGCGCCAATCTGCGCGCGGCGCTGGACTGGTGTTCGGCGCGGCCGGAGCACCCCGGCGCCGGCCTCCGACTGGCCGGGCACCTGTACTGGTTCTGGGACCTCAAGGGTTACTGGGCCGAAGGTCGCGCCCAGTTGGAGGCGGCCCTGGCGCGCGGCGCGGAGGACTGTCCCGACCGGGACCAGATCCTGGCTCGGCAGGGCGCCGGCCTGCTGACCATGCACCTGGACGACCTCGACGCCGCGGAGCGTTGGGATCGGCTCGGGCTGGAGCTGTGTGAGCAGCTCGGCGACCGGGTCGCCTACTGCCGCCTGCGCCACAATCTCGGCCGCGTCGCGCAGCGGCGCGAGGACCTGACCACGGCGACCGAGCTGATCGCGGCCAGCCTGGCGGAGCAGCGCGGGCTGGACGATCCGGAAGGGCTGGCGATCAGTCTCCACAGCCTGGGCAATCTGCGCAGCCTGCAAGGCGACCAGGACCAGGCGCGGGAGCTGTTGGAGGAGTCCTTGGAGCTCCTCCGCACTCAGGGCGATCTGGGCGGCGCGGCCTACTGTCTGAGCAGTCTGGGCACCGTGGCCCAGCTCAAGGGCGATCTGGAAGCGGCGCCCCGGATGCACGAGCAGAGCCTCGCCCTGCAACACGAGTTGGGCGACAAGCGCGGGCAGATGTTCTCCCTGGCCAACCTGGGCGTGGCGCTGCACGCTCGGGAGGACAACCAGGCCGCCGAACGGTGTTACGAGGAAGGCCATCTGCTCAGCGTCGAGCTGGGTGACGGCCAGTCCTCGGCCGTGTTCCTGGTCAACCTGGGCGCGCTGCTGATCGAGCGCGGCGCTCTGGACGAGGCGGCCGAGCGGCTGGAGTCCTGCCTGGCGCTGTGCGAGGAGAGCGGAGTCCGCCGCTTGACGGCCTACTGCCTCCGCAACCTCGGGGCGCTCGCCCGTCGGCGGGGCCAGCGGGACGCTGCGCGGCGGCGTTACTTGGAGAGTCTGGCCGTGCGCCGCGAAATCGGCGACCGGCTGGGCTACGCCGAGCTGTGGGAATCGCTCGCGACGCTGTCCGAGCCGGACCTGGCGGCCAGACTGATGGGTGCCGCCGACGCGCTGCGCGAGGAGTTGGGGCTGCCGCTGACCGACGGCCAGGCACGCGATCTCGAGACCGCTCTGGCCCCGGCGCGCGCCGCGCTGGGCGACGCGACCTGGGCCGCGGCCGTCGTCGGTGGCCGGGCGTTGGCCGAGCACGAGGTGTTCGCGCTGGTCGGCTGAGGCTACTCCAGCACGAAGTACTTCTCGACCGTGCTGCCGTCTTGCACGCGAAACAGCTTCGGGAAGCCCGCCTCGCGCAGATCACATTCCGTCAGCACCAGCCTGGCCTGCTTCTGGAGGGTGAAGGCAGCGCCGGCCCGGTCTTCGGTGCGCGTCATGGCGCACCGGGTCATGGTCAGCACGCCGCCAATCACATAGATCCCTTCGCGCACGCCACCGAGGGTGCAGTCCGTCAGCTCGAGCCGTCCTGGCGGATCGGCGGGGTTGCCGGCCCCATTGTCCACGCCGACCGGCCTCAGGTACACCTTCTCCCAGCGGCATCGCCGCAGGCTCGCCTGGCCGCTGCCACGGATGGTTACCCCGGCCACGCCGCCCTGGAACCGGCAGTCCTCGGCCTCCAGGCGCCTCCCGCGATCTACGAGGATGGCATACTCGGCGCACTGGAATCGGCAGTTCTTGAGCACGGCGCGGCTATCGCCGGGCTGGAGGATCAGGCCGCGGGTGCAATCGGTCAGGTCACAGTCGCTCAGCACCACCGACTGGGCGTCAACGTTGCCGCCGTTGAGGCATTGCTCGATCCGGCAGCGGTCGAGGCTCAGTCGCACACCGCGGGCGGCCGTGAACGCGCTGTGGCTTCCGACGAAGACGCAGCCCTCCGCGGTTGCCTCGCCCTCGTAGGCCGCCAGGCCGTACTCCTCTGCCGCCCTCAGCAGGCAGCGGCGCAGGATCACGCGGGTGGTCGGGCCGGTGAACCGCAGGTTGTCGTTGCCGCCGGCGACGTCGCAGGCCTCCATGGCCACTTGGCCGCCGGTGATGGTGACCGCGTCGACTGGCTTGCCCGCCGGCCCCGGACGTTGCCAGAAGCTCAGACCGTGGACTTCGACATCGGCGCTGATCCGCAGGCAGGGTCCGGTGTCTGCGGTGATCATGATCCGCCGCCACGGTCCGTCACCCACCAGCCGGACCGGCTTGTCCAGCGTCAGGCTCTCCTGGTACAGCCCCGGCCTGACCAGGATCCGGCCGCCGGGCGGGACCTTGGCGAGGGCTTCGGTGATGGTCCGGCAGCCCTTGCCGCGCGGCGAGACGACCACCGTCTCGGCGTCGGGCGGAGTGGTGTCCTCCTCGTCCACCACCGCCGCGGCGCGCTCAATCACGTAGACCTGGCCGTCGAACCGGACTCGCAGCCCCCCGCGATCAGTCAGCGCCGCCAGCGCCGCACCCACCGGCTGGCGCTCCAGCCGTCCCGAGACCTTCAGCCCGCCGTCCGCCGCCTCGCCCAGCTCGACCCGAACCGCCGTCTGGCGCTCCACCTCCTCGATTACCTTGGCCAACGGCTGGTCGGCGACGACCAGCGTGACCACCGGCTCCCGCGGCCGAACCAGCACCTCGAACTCGCCCTCGGGCGCGGCGACGTTGGGCGTTTGAGACTTGCCCGCCCCGGTGGCCCAGGCGGTCACCTCGCGGCGCACCTCTTCGGCCAACCGCGCCAGCGTGATGCGTCCGGCGGCGTCGGCGGCCGTGCCGCCCAGGGCGGTCAGCAGCGCCGTCGCGAACACGCCGTGACGTCTCCCCTCGTCGACCCACGACCGCTGGCCCACCCCGCAGGCCAACAGCGTCGCCACGCGCGCCGCGCGGCCGCGCTCGAGCAGGGGGCGCATCCCCCGCGCCAGCCCGTCGGTCAGGGGCGCGTCGCGGTCGCCACGCGCCGCGACCGGGTCGCCGTGGGCGGCATCCACCAACAGCAGCACCTGTCCGACCGGCACCGCGGCCAGCGCCTCGGTCAGCACGGCCACCGGCAGCGCCGTGGCCGTGATCATCGCCAAGCGGGTGTCGCCGGTCAGCAGGCAGGCGGCCTGGCGGTCCTCCACACCGTGCCCGGCGAAGAACAGCACCAGTCGGTCATCGGCACGAGCTATCCCGCCGAACCGCTCCAGCGCCGCCAGGAGGTTGGCGCGAGTCGGGCGCGACCCGAGTTCCTCCGCGGCGCTGGCCAAGACCACCACGTTCTCGGTGGGCACCCCGGCGGCCCGGTAGCAGGCGCCGATGGCCTCGGCATCCGTGGCGGCGAAGGCCACGGTGGCGATCCGCGGGTCGTCGTACCGCTCCACCCCGACGGACAAGACGAAGGTCTCGGCCGCCCCGACAGCGTTCATCATGACCAGCAGGATCAGTGCCGGTCCAAGGCGGGTCCCGCTCATTCCTGCACCGTGCCTTTCCGCACGATGGTGCAGTCTGGGTCCGCGGTTACCGCGCCCTTCCTGGCGGCGCGCAGATCGCAGTCCTCAATGGTCACCAAGCTGCCGGTGCGGGCACTGACGGCCCACTCGTACGGACCGAGCTTGGAGCCGCGACAGACAACGGTTCCGCCATTGCGGGCTTGGACGCAAGCCCCCGAGCCGTCGCTGCCAGAAGGGCCGGATTCCCACTGGCAACGTTCCAACAGCAGGCTGCCCTTGACGGCCGCCATGGCGATGCAGTGGCGGAACCGGCAATCGCGCAGTGTCATCCGCCCGCCGTACGCCGCCTCGCACTGGTCGTTGCCGATCGTGCAGCGCTCGGCCGTCACCTCTCCGGCAGCCACGGCCTCCAGCGGTCGGCCGACGGCGAAGCTGTTGGCGAAGGTACAGTCGCTGACTCGCGCCACAGACTGCACGCCGGGCGACTCGGACCGTCCGCACCGGACCCCGTTGTGGCCGGCAAAGGCGCACTGGTCGAGTGTGGCGGTCCCGCCCAGCACGTAGACCGCGACGTCCGAGGTGGAGTCGAAGGCGCAGCCGGTCAGGGCGGCGTTGGCGGCGTCCCCGACCATCAGGCTGGCGACGGCGCCGCCCCTCAGCTCGCAGTCCGAGATCGTCGCCCGCGCGCCCTCCTCGACGGCGACGTCGCGCCGAACGGCGCCGACCAGCAGACTGCCGCGGACCAGCGCCTCGGCCTGCCAGCCATGGACCAGCACGCCGTCCGTCCCTCCGTGGACCAGGCAGTCGTCAAGCGTCAGTCGGCCGCGGGTCACGTCAATGGCCGCCTGAGGGCGACCGTCGGGATGAGGTCGTTGGAAGAAGGTCAGACCAAGCACCTCGGCGCCGGTGCTCTGCAAGGTCAGGCCCGGTCCACTGGAGGCGGCGAGCACGATCTCGTCGCGCGGGCCGTCGCCGACGATCCGGACCGGCTGGGTGATCAACAAGGCCTCGTCGTAGACCCCAGGCTTGACCCGGATCAGTCCGCCGGGTGAGACGTGTTCCAGCGCGGCGGCGATGGTCCGGCACTGGCCGTCACGCCCCGGCGAGACACTCAGCTCCGCCGCTCCGTCCGGAACCAGATCCGGGCCGGGCGTGCCCGGCTCGTACCGTTCGAGCAGGTAGATCTCGCCGACTCGTCGCACGGTCAGGCCGTAGGCCGCCGTCAACGAGGCCAACGCGCGGCTCAAAGGCAGGTGGTCCATCCGGCCGGTGATGGCCAGTTGGCCATCGACGCCCTTGCCCAGGGCGATCGGCACGCCGGCCTGTCCACCGAGTTCGGCGATCAGGCGGGATAGCGGCTGCCTCTGCGCGTCGATGGTGACCGTGGGCTCGCCCGCCCGGACCAAGACCACCATGTCGCCGCCGCCGGGATTGAGCAACGTCGGCGTCTGTTGCTTGTCGGCCCGCTGGGCCCAGGTGGCGACCCGTTCCCGGACATAGCCTGCCAGACGACTCAGCAAGACGCGGCCGTCGGGTTCGGCCGCCTCGCCTCGCAAGCCGTTCAGGAGTTGCTCGGTGAACGCGCCGTGTTGGTTCGGGGGATCTTCCCAGGACCGTTGCCCCACATCGCAAGACAGCAACGTGGCGGCCAGTGGCCGCGCGCCGGTCTCGTCGCTTGCCGGGACAGGACCCAGGGCGCGCACCAGCCCGTCGGTCATGCGGGCGTCGGTGTCGCCGCGGCCGGCATCCGGATCGTTCCGACAAGCGTCGACAACGAAAAGCACTTCGCGCGCCTTCAGGCCCCGCAGCGCTTCGTGGACCAGGGCCAGCGGCAGCGCCGTAGCGGCGAGCATCGTTCGGCGCGTGTCCACCGGGAGGAGGTACCGCTGACCCTGAGCCTCGACCCCGTGTCCGGCAAAGAACAGGATGAACCTGTCGCCCGTCTCGGCGTGCTCGGCGACGTGTTCCAGGGCGGCCAGCAAGATCGCCCTGCTCGGCCGCCGCTCCGGCAACTGGTCGGCGCTGGTCAGCAGCAGCAGGTTCCGCTCACGCACGCCGGCGGCCCGGAAGGCCTCGGCCACCGCCTCGGCGTCGGCTACCGCGTACCTCAGGCTCGAAATCCGCGCATCATCGTACTGCTCGACCCCTGCCGCGATGACGAAGGTCTCGCCCGACGAGGCCAGCACGGCGGCCAACGGCAGGAGGAGCAACCAGCGGCAGCGCACCACCATCCGTCTGCTCATCTCGGTACCCCTAGCCGTGAAGGTGGTTGGCCGCCGGGCGGCCAACGAACGGCCGGCGGCGAGTGGAGTTCGTCACCGTCCCCGGTACCTCCTGCTCCGCTGCGGAGCTACCTGTGGACTTTCAGGTCTGCGCCCACCGTGGCGCCTCGGGCACGCATCCGGAGAATACCGTCTGCGCCTTCCGCGCCGCGGTCGAACTGGGCGTCGAGCGAATCGAGTTCGACGTGCGGCGGACCATCGACGGCGAGCTCGTTATCATGCACGACCCCACCGTCGATCGCACCACCGACGGGTCCGGACCGGTTTGGGAGCTGACCGGCTGCCTGGTCCGCTCGCTGGATGCCGGGTCGCATCGGGCACCGGAGTTTGCCGGCGAGCGGATCCCGACCTTCGCCGAGGCGCTGGCGGCCTGTCCGGTGCTGGTCAACGTCCACGTCTACCCCGGCCCGGACGACCTGGCGGCCATCGTCGACGAGGTGATCGCCACGCTGCGCCGGCTGGACCGGCTGGACTCCGCCTTCATCGCCGGCTCGACCGCGGTCATCGAGCGCGTGGCGGCGGTCGAGCCGCGGCTGGAGCGCTGCTGCCTCGACCACACCGCGCGGGCCGACTACCCGGAGCGCTGCGCCGCGCTGGGCTGTCGCATCCTCCAGCCGGGCCACGCCGCCGTGACCGCCGACCTGTGTGACCGCGCCCACCGTCTAGGCCAGACCGTCCACCCCTTCTACGCCGACCAGCCGGACGCCATGCGGGCCCTGCTCGCCTGTGGCGTCGACGGCCTCTTGACCAACCAGCCGGCGCTCTTGCTGGAGGTCCTGGGCCGCCGCTGAACGGCCATAAACTAGGGACGCCACCCTACTTATCAGCTAGTTGAGAAATAGGGTGGCGTCCCTAATTATCTGTGAACGGCTGGCGGCCGAGCCGCGGGAGTGCTAGGATGGAGCCGCTGGGAGGATCACCTTGAAGCTGTCCGCGACCACCGTGATGATGCCGGAGCACGATCTCCGCGAGACCGCCGAGCTGCTCTGTGAACTGGGGTTCGACGGTGCCGAGTGGCGCTGCCGGAGGGTGCCCGAGGCGCAGGTCGGCAAGCCCTGGTCGCCGTGGGGCAACGTCAAGAACGACCTCTCACCGGACAACGTCATGGAGCGCGGCGCCGAGCTGCGCGCGGTCAGCGACGAACTCGGTCTGGCGACGGTGGCGTTGGCCACCAACATGGGCGCCGACGAGCTGGACGACGTGGGCCGGGTGGCCGCCGCCTGCGCGGAGTGGGGCATTCCCATGTTTCGGCTCGGCGCGCCGCGGCGGTACTCGCGCGAGGAGAACTACCGCACGCTGATCGACCAGACCGTGGCGGCTTTCGAGCGGGCGATCGAGATCACCCGGCCGCTGGATGTGCGCTGCATCCTGGAGATTCACCGCGGCACGGTGGCCTGTAGCGCCTCGCAGGCCTACCTGATCGTCAAGAACTTCGATCCGCGCTACGTGGGCGTGATCTTCGACATCGCCAACATGAGCCTGGGCGAGGGCTACGAGCCGTGCAGCATGGGCCTCGATCTGCTCGGGCCGTACGTCGCCCACGTGCACGCCGGCGGCGGCCGGCCGGTGGCCAAGGAGCGGCGCGAGGACGGCCAGCAGCTCTACGGGTGGGAGACCTGCGACCTGGCCGACAGCATCATCGACACGCCGCAGTTCGTGCGTGACCTGGCCCGGCGCGACTACGCCGGGTACCTCTCGGTCGAGGACTTCCGCGCCGAGCCCATCGCCGACAAGCTGCGCCGGCAGGTGGCGTTCCTGCGCTCGCTCGTCGTCTGAGACCAGGTCCGGTGGGAGAACCGGTCAAGCCGTGCCTGGGCAATCGTGGGACCACAACTCGGGGGCGGGTGTGAGTCCCATCGTGTGAGGCCGGCGAGCTTCGGGAGGGCGCCGCCACACTCCCAGGCGCACACCCCCTTGGGGTGCCTGATTGCCTACCGGACCGACGGCCCGTAGCGTTTGACGGCGCCGGTCCGGCCGACCACCTCCACCATCTCGCCGTCGAGTCGGAGGGACGCCAGGCTGGCCGCGCCGGAGTGGATCTCGAACACCGCCGCAAAGCGCCGGCGGGCGCCCGGCGCGCGGAGGAGCAGCGCGCCGCGGGAGTCCGGCAGCGGCTGGCCGGCGGAACGGCCGGAGGTCAGCTCGTAAGCCCCGTCGGAGGTGACCAGGGCGGTCAACCTCACGGTTTCCGCCACCCGCCACCGGGCCGCCGCCAGGGACTCGGTCCAGCGCGTCCGCCGCGCGCCGAAGTGCCGCCAGACACCGTCTTGGGGCAGCGCCGGCAAGGGCGACGCGGGACCGCCGTCGGCCTCGACCCGGAGCGTGCCGCGGGCGTGGAACAACCAACCGTAGCGGTGCTCCGAGGCGGACTCGGCCTGATCGAGAACTACCACCCAGGGCGGGTCGAACCAGACGGCGCGGGTCAGGGCCACCCCCTCGTAGGCGTCGCGGATGGTCCCCACGGCGTGCGCCGGGTCGGCCGCGAAGTCCCAGGTCACGGCCGCGTCGCCGACCGTGTTCTGCTCCGTCTCGTCGACCATCAGGGTGCTGTGAGAGAGGGTGGTGCGGTAGTACGGATGCACCTCGCGGACGGCGTAGCCGGCGGTGCCGACGTCCGGCGCGACCGCCTCGCCCAGGCCGTGCAGGAGCAACTCCAGCTTGTCGCGGTGGTCGTGCCCGGCCCCGTGCGGCCCGGCCTTGAACAATGTGTAGAGCCGCGCCGGCGCCTCGCGGAAGACCACCAGCCCGGGCCGCGCGAGCGCGGTGTGGTGGGCCACCGGCGGCGTGGCGGCGGGCAGTTCGTCGGACCCGTAGGCCAGCGCCGTCCAGCCGTCGCGCGCTCCGGCGCGGTCGGTCAGCCTGGCCGCCACCGGGCCGAAGGTGGCCGCGTCCAGCCGACCCGCGGCGTACTCGTAGAGATGGCGGTAGACATCCAGCCGCATCACCACCGGGCAGCCGAGATCGCCGATGGTGGGCAGGCGGTCATCGGGATCGGCCAGCTCCAGCGGCGCGCGGAGCGAGGCGCTCAGGCGGCCGCGCAGCTCCTGATCGTCGGCCAGCGGGTCGCCGATCTGCCGGGCCAGCTCGAACAGCGCCACCAGCGGACAGATCGAGTAGAAGTGGTAGAACATGGTCCCTTCGTACCAGAACCCGTCGGCGACCCCGTCGCCGCCGGCGCGGACTCCGTCGAAAAGGAGGTTGCGCAGCCCGGTGACCGGATCGCGCAGCCCGCGCTGCAGCCAGTCGTCGCGCTCGAACACGCGGCCGCAGGTGGCCACCGCGTTCGACACGTAACAGGCCATGTTGTGCACGCCGATGTCGTCGAGGAAGCGGAGCTGGTAGGGGATGCCCTGCTCGAAGATGCCGGTGCGGATGGCCCGGTGATCGCCGTCGTCGTAGGCCGCGCTGGTGCGGGTCAGCTCGTAGGCCAGCGCCAGTTGGATCAGGGCCGGGCCGTCGTAGAGCGAGGAGAAGTAGAGCGCCTCGCAGCGGTTGCCCTCGCGCAACTCGTCGTGACCGAACAGCTCGACGGCGCGGAGCAGACCCTCGCGCACCCAGGCGGCGAGCCGCTCGTCGCCGGTTAGCTGGTAGACCAGCCCCAGCCCGCGCATGAGCCGCTGGGTGCGCTCGTGGGTGAGCAGCACCCAGGCCTGGTGCTCGGCCTCCCCGGACTCGTACTCGCCGGTGGCCGGGTCGTAGAAGGCGTCCGGGCTGGACGGCTCCCAGACCAGGTGCTCGGCGGTCCGCTTGCTGTAGAACTCGTGCCGCCAGCCGATCCGCTCGATGGGCTGGACCGGCTCCTCGCTTGCGCAGATTGCCTCGGCCTCGGCGCGCATCCGGGCCAGCAGCGCCGCGGCCCAGGGCAGCGTCTCGGCCTTGCGGCGGATCTCGGCCACCCGGTCGGCGCCGAAGTAGATGGTCGGCCAGACATCCTCGATCAGCCAGCCGGCGTCGTTGGGACAAAGGGTGTAGGGACGGGCGGGCGAAGCACCGGTCAGGGTGCGGGCGTCGGGTGCAACAGACATCGTCAGCTCCTCGACCCCACCCATTGCGACCACCGGGGGGCGGTTCCTGCCGAGTCGCGCGAACCGGCCGAAGATGGCCGTGGGAGACCACCATGTCGAAGCACCGGACTGGCCGACTCGCCGGGCTGGCGCTGGTTCTGACCGTCGCCGGCGCGGGCGCCGAGCCGCCCTGGCCGATGCCGGAGCCCAACGCCCGCGAGTTCTACCTCGCCGCCGCCACGGGGCTCAAGGATCCCGACGGGATCGAGCAGGCCCGGACGCTCTCGGCGGTGTTCCGCAAGTCCATCGACAAGCTGGCCGACGACCCGCTGCGGCCGCGCAAGGAGGCGGCGGTCGCCGCCAATACCGAGGCGCTGGCCAAGCTCCGCGCCGGCTTCGCCTACCTCTACCGCGACCTCCCCAACCTGTCGTTCGAGGCCGGCTTCCAGTACTTCCAGGACTTCCGCAACCTGGCCCGGCTGCTGGACGTCGAGGCCCAGCTCCGGGCCTGCCAGGGCGACTGGGCGGGGGCCGTCAACGCCAAGTTGGACGGACTGCGGCTGGGCCAGGACATCCAGATGGGCGCGCCGCTGGTCGGCGGGATGGTGGGGTACTCCTGCCAGCTCGTCGCCCGGGCCGATCTCGACCTGGTGGCCGACCGCCTGTTCGCCGACGAGGCGCGGCTGGCGGCCAGGCGGCTGGAGGTCATCCTGGGCCGCGCGCTGAGCTACCCGGAGCTGTTGCGCAACGAGCGCGAGTGGATGGTCGGGGCGCTCAAGGCGCTGTTGGAGAAGGGCGGCGACAACTGGCGGCAACGGCTCGCCGCGGTGGCCGGCAACTTCGCGGCCAACCTGGACGACTACCTGAAGGCGCGCACGCCGGAGCAGATCGTCAGCGACGCGGCCGGGTACTGGGGTGCTCTGGTGGCCCGGGCCGGCCTGCCCTACGACCCGACCGGCGGACCGCCCCTCCCGGCGCCGCACCCCATCTACCAGGCCCTGGCGCCGATGTACCGCCGGGTTCAGGTAACCGCCCTGGCCAACGACGCGACCAACCGGATGCTGTTGCTCTCCCTGGCCCTCCACGCCTGGCAGGCCGAGCGCGGCCAATACCCGGACATGCTGGAGAAGCTGGTGCCCGGCTATCTGGAGTGCCTGCCGCTCGATCCCTTCGCCAAGCTGGAGCCGTTCCGCTACGGGCAGTCCGGCAAGGGGTACATCTTGTACAGCCTCGGACCCGACGGCGACGACGACGGCGGCGCGCCGGTGCCGGCTCAGGAGCCGGAACGCGGCTTGGCGCCGGAGGCGGAGGGGGACTTGGTGATGCCGCCGCCGGGGGCCTAACGCGGGCGGGACCGCCGGCCTGACAAGACCACGCCGGCCGCGGCGGCGGCCGGCGTGGGGCGCTCAGCGGTCGGTGATCAGCCGACGATGTCCGCGAGATGGTCGCCGACCTGGTCGGCATCCAGGTCGGCCAGGTTGGCCTGGACCTTGTGCTGGGAGATGAAGAAGGTCGTGCTGGAGACCTTGCTGTTCAGCTTCCAGCGCTTGACCTCGTTGGTCTCCCCGGCGATCTGGCCGGTCGGGATCTGCAGGCCGCTGTCGCTGGCGAACTGCCTCAGCGCCTTGGCCGCCTCGCCGTCGCCGAGGATCACGATGCCGGCGAACAAGCGCTTGTCACGGTTGGCCTTGTAGCCGGCGTCGAGGGCCTTCATGAGCTTCTTGGTGGCGTCGTCGGCGGCGGTCACGAAGGACACCACCGCCGGCCGCTTGCCGGCCTCGCAGGTCACGCAGTAGTTGCCGCGGCTGTCGTTGAAGGCGTCGATGTGGATGGTCGGGACTTCCTCGCCCTTGCCCAACCCCGAGGTCTCCCCGGCGTACGCCAGCCCCACGGCCAAGACACCGCTCGCCAGAGCGGCCCACAGCAGTCCAATCTTTCTGGTCACGTTCTCTTCCTCCTGACAAATCCATCCCTTGGTGGGTCGGACGCGATGCTACAGACGAGGGAACAACCGCCGGAGTTCAGCGGTTCCCGTCGTCTTGGCGGCGGCGGACACGATTCCGCAACATTATCGGGCGCCGGACGAGGCCTGTCCGGCGCTCAAGATTCGTCCGGCCGGGCGGATCATGATCGTAAGGGAACCGTAGGCGACGCCGCGGCGTTGGCGGCGTCCAAGAGAGTGGAGGACGTGGAGAACGATCATGGAGCGCTCCTACGGAATCATGGACAAGCTGTTCTTCCAGTTGGTCGGCAAGGTCTTCGCCGGCCCGCTCCAGGTGCGCGACGGGGCGCTGATCGAGTACCTGGCGACGATGCTCACGGAGTTCGCGCACCGGGACCGGCTGTACCGCCTGCGCGACGCCGGCGGCCGGCCGCTGGAAGAGGTGGCCGAGATGCTCATGGAGGGCGATCTGCTGCTCAACGCCCACAGCTTCGACCGCGAGCGGGAGGTCCACAAGCACGTCGGCGACTTCACCCTGTTCGTGACCGGGATCTGGCCGGAGTGGCACGAGCGGATCCGGCACGAGCCGCGGCCCGACGCGCTGCTCGACTACCGCGCCGCCGGCAAGCAGAGCTACCTGATCGCGGCCAGCTTCGATCACGGCCGGTACCGCGACGAGGCGCCCGTACTGCGCCGGCTCAGCGCGGAGTTCGAGCTGTGCGAGTACGGCCTGCACCTGGTCCGCGACGAGATGGATCGCCTCGGCACGGCGCCGCCGGTGATGTAGCGGCGCCGTGCCGCGAACGACCTACGACGGGTTGATGTGGTACCAGAGGGTCTGCCCCTCGGTGCCGGTCGAGTACATGAACTCCTTCGACAGCCACTTCTGGTGGCCGTCGTGGAAGGACACGTTGACGCCGTCGTTGTGCCGCTTCGGGATGCTGGTGTTGCCGGTGGCCTCGCTCCAGTGGGTCGGGCAGTAGGTGTAGTAGGTGTTCCATCCGGCGGTCGGGAACGAATCCGAGAGGGACATGACCTCGGCCGGGTGGTTGATGGTCCCGATGCTGTAGGTGGTGTTCCGGTACGGCTGGTGGTACTGATCCCGGCCGTAGCTGGGATACTCGCTCTGGTTCCCCGACGGACAGCGCAGCAGTTGCTGGTTCTTGAGGTACGGCTCGATGGCCTGGTACCAGTACCGCGCGTCCTCGTAGTGCGACAAGACCAGCATCTCGTCGTAGTCCTGGGTGTACTGCAACATCCCCAGGCCGAGCTGCTTGGCGTTGCTGGCGCAACTCGACTGGCGCGCCTTCTCGCGCGCCTTGGCGAACACGGGAAAGAGGATCGCCGCCAGGATGGCGATGATCGCGATCACGACCAACAGCTCGATCAGGGTGAAACCCGTTCTGGACGCTCTCATGGTTGCCTCCGTGGCCGGGCGGCGCGTCCGCCGCCCTTGGCGTCGGTCGATTCAGGATCTTATAGCCGGTCTCGGCGCCCGGCGCAAGGGGTCGGCTGAATGCTTCGCCGCCGCCGCCCGGTCAAGGCACCTGCGCGTTCCGGCGCCCGGTCGCACAATGCTCCCTTGGAGGGAGCGCGACATGGCCGACACGGTGGTGCGGGGCCTGCACCCGGAGCAGCTCGCCGCCTTCGAGCGCGAGGGCTGGCTGCTGGTCGAGGACCTGTTCGACCCGGCCGAGCTGCGCCCGCTGTGCGACGAGATCTCCGCCGTCGTGGATCAGCACGCCGAGCGGCTGTACGCCGAGGGCAAGATCCCTGAGCGCTACCAGGATGAGGGGTTCGAGACCCGGCTGACCCGGCTCACGCAACATTCCGAGGAGGTCTACTGGGCACTCGCCGGCGGCCGGCACTGCGGGCGGGAGATGTTCGACCTCATCCGCCACCCGCGGCTGCTCGACGTGGTCGAGTCCCTGCTGGGCCCCGAGATCGTCGCCGCCTCGGCCTATCGCATCCGGCCCAAGGTGCCCGGCTTCGATCACGGAGTCGTCCCCTGGCACCAGGACTCCGGGTACTTCGAGGCGGCCTGCGACCAGGCGCTGATCCTCACCGTCTGGATGCCGCTGGTCGACGCCACGCCGGACAACGGCTGCCTGTACGTCTTGCCGGGCAGCCACCTCGGCCCGGTGGTCACGCACCACCGCGAGGAGCGGTACCTGGCCATCGCCGACGAGTTGCTCGACTTCGACCGCGCCGTCTGCGTCCCGGTCCGGGCCGGTGGCGCGCTGCTGCTGACCAACCGGACCGCGCACTGCTCGACGCCGAACGTGACCGACGTGGTCCGGTGGAGCGTGGACCTGCGCTATCAGGGCGCCAATGCCCCGTCCGCGGCGCTGCCCGAGCCGTTGCTGACGGAAGCCCTGGCGGCCACCCGCGAGCGGACCGAGCTACCCGACCTGCCGCTGACCTGCTACGCTCCCGAGGCCGACTTCCTGGTCCGCAGCCGGCGCTACCCCGAGGCGGTGGTGGACGCCTGGGAGCAGTTCCACCAGATCCGCACCTCCCACCAGCCCGGCCCGGCGCCGGGAAGGTGGGGGTGAGTGCGGCGGTCAACTGATCCACCGCGCGCTCCGCGCGACAGGGAAGCCGTCATGCCCCGTCTGACCGCTCGATTCGCACCTCTGGCCGTCGTGCTCCTGGCCGTCGGTCGACTGTGGGCGGCGCCGGCCACGATGGTCGCCGACGAACGCGCCGAGACGGGGCGCACGCTGACCGTCGGCGTGCCGATGCGCGACGGCACCAAGCTGGCCACCGACGTCTACCTGCCGCCCGGCGACGGGCCTTGGCCGGCGGTGCTGTACCGCACGCCCTACGGCCGGGTGAAGCAGGGCGGCGCCCAGAACACCGCCGGGCTCAACGCCGCCGGCCTGGTGGTGGTCATCCAGGATTCCCGCGGCCGGTTCGATTCCGAGGGTGCCAATCTGCCGTTCCTGTTCGATGGGTGGGGCGAGCAGCAGGACGGCTACGACACCATCGAGTGGATCGCCGCGCAGCCGTGGAGCAACGGCAAGGTCGGCACCAGCGGCGGCAGCGCCGGCGGCATCACCCAGCTTCTGACCGCTCCCGCCGCTCCGCCGCACCTGGTCTGCCAGTCCATCGGCGTCGCCTTCGGCGACATGTACCGCTACTGTGTCTACCCCGGCGGCGTGTTCCGCAAGTCGTTGCTCGAAGGCTGGCTGAAGGGCCACGAGTTCGACCCCAAGATGCTCGCCATGTGCCTCGATCACGAAAGCGACGATGACTTCTGGCGGGCGCTGCGGGCCGATGAGCAGGCCGGCCGAGTGACGGTGCCCGGCTCGTTCAGCGGCGGCTGGTACGACGTCTTCTCCCAAGGCACCGTGGACGCGTTCGTCGCCCGCCAGACCCGCGGCGGCGACGGCGCCCGCGGCCGGCAGAAGCTGCTCATGGGACCCTGGCCCCACGGCCGGCGGCGCGAGGTGGGCGAGTTGGTGTTCCCCGAGAATGCGCTCCGTCCACCACGCGAGACCGCGGCCGACGCGTGGGCTCAGCACTGGCTGCGAGGCATCGACCGCGGTCTGGACAAGACCCCGGCGGTGACCTGGTACGTCATGGGCGCCTGCGGCGAGGACGGCGCGCCGGGGAACCAGTGGCGAACGGCCGACGCCTGGCCGGTGCCGTGCACCCCGACCGACTGGTGCCTTCAGCCCGACGGCGGCTTGACTCCCACGCCGCCGCCGGCCGGCGGCCAGGCACGGTCGTTCCGCCACGATCCCGCCAACCCCGTCCCCACCCGGGGCGGCAACAACCTGCTGCTGCCCGCCGGGCCGATGGACCAGCGGCCCATCGAGTCGCGGGCCGACGTCCTGACCTTCAGCTCCGCGCCACTCGACGAGCCGCTGGAGATCACCGGCCGGGTGACCGCCCGGCTGTGGGTCTCGTCCACCGCCGTCGATACCGACCTGATGGTCCGCCTGACCGACGTCTACCCCGACGGGCGGTCGATGCTGGTCCTCGATGGCGCGCGGCGGCTGCGCTACCGCCACGGCTTCACGCGCCCCGAGCCGCTGACTCCGGGTCAGGCGTACGAGGTCGAGGTGGACCTGTGGTCGACCAGCCTGATCGTCAACCGCGGGCATCGCCTGCGGGTGGTGATCAGCAGCAGCAACTATCCGCGGTTCGAGGTCAGCCGCAACAACGGAGCGCCGTACCGGTCGGACCAGCCGGCGGTGGTGGCGACCAACACGATCTACCTGGACCGCGACCACCCCTCGCGCCTCGTCTTGCCGGTGGTCCGATGAACTGCCTCCGAACGGGAGTGGAGCGATGACGTTGTCCGCAATCGTGACCGTGATCTACGGCATCCTGCTGGCCGTCGGCGGGATCATGGGCAAGGTGAAGGCCGGCAGCACGCCGTCGCTGATCTCCGGCCTGGTTTCCGGCGCGCTCGCCCTGGCGTTCGCCGCCCTGATGGCCAAGCACCAGCGCGCCGGCTTGTACCTGGCGCTGGTCCTGGCGGTGGCCCTGGCCATCTTCGGCGGCAAGTCGTGGCTGGTCGACGGCAAGGCCTTCATGCCCCGCGGCCTGATCTTCGTCCTCAGCCTGATCGAGATCGTGGTGGTGGCGGTGGGGATGATGGGCCGCTGAGCCTACCGCCTCGCCAGCGCCAGCGCGATGTCGGTCCCGTGGCCGAGGACGTGGGCGAGTTGGATCCAGACCATCGCCAGCGGCTCGGTGTAGCGGGCGTTGGCCAGGGGGCCGAAGTCGATGGCCTCGAAGCCGATCTGCTCGGCCAGACCAATGACCACCTGCTTGGGGTCGGCCTCGTCGCCGCAGACGGTGAGCAGGGCGCGGTGGCCGGACAGGACCGGGTCGGCCATGACGTCCACGCCGACGGTGTTGAACGCCTTGACCACCTGCGCGCCGACCGCCAGAGCCTGCACCTGCTCGCCGGCCGAGGTGTCGGTGCCCACCGCCAGGCCGGCCAGCTTCGGGAGCAGCGGGTTGGTCGCGTCGACCAGGATCTTGCCGTGGATGTCGCCCAGCCGGGCCACCGTCTCTTCGACCGCGGCGTACGGCACCGCCAGGAGCAGCAGATCGCTGCGCTCGGCCAACTCGCCCAGCGGTGAGGCCTTGGTCCGACCGGGATGCCGGTGGAGAAGCTGCTGGACCTTGTCGCCGCCCGGGTCACGACTGCCGTAGACCACCAGATGCCCGACTTGGGCAAACCGCCGCCCCAAGGTGGCGCCGACGCTGCCGGTCCCAACGATCCCGAGGTGCACGCGATTCTCCACCGATGGCGGCGATCCGCCTCGTTGCAGTATGCGGCAGGCCAGGCCAGGGCGGGTGGCCGGTCGGCCACGGCCACCGCTCTTCACGGTCCGGGGATCGGCGCGTATGCTAGGAGCGTCGTGCCCTGGAGCGCAACGGAGTTGGTCGTGCCATCCGAGCAGGTCAGCCCGATCCTCACCCTCGACCAGGCCACCGTCGTCCGCGGCGGGGTGACCGTGGCGCTGGATGCCGTCAGCCTGTCCATCGCCCAGGGCGCGCACACCGCGATCCTGGGTCCGAACGGGTCGGGCAAGTCGACCCTGATCCATCTGATCACCCGCGTCTGCTACCCGGTCGCCCGGTTCAACGGCCGGCCGCCCATCCGCATCTTCGGCCGCGAATTGTGGAACGTCGCCGCCCTGCGCGAGCAGATGGGCATCATCACGCCGGACCTGGACGCCGCCTTCGCCGCGGGCGAGGTGGGTGGCCTGGAGGCGGTGCTGTCCGGCTTTTTCGCCAGCCAGGGGCTGTGGCAGAACCATCAGGTGACCGAGGACATGCGGGCACGGGCCGTGGCCGCGCTGCGGCGGGTCGAGGCGCTGCACCTGGCCGACAAGTCGCTGGGGGCCATGTCCAGCGGCGAGGCGCGGCGGGTCCTGCTGGCCCGCGCCCTGGTCCACGAGCCGTGCGCGTTCCTCCTCGACGAGCCCACCTCCGGGCTGGACCTGGTCGCCCGGCGGCATCTGCTCGACTTGCTCCGCTCCCTGGCCCGCGAGGGGCGCACCATCCTGCTGGTGACGCATCATGTCGAGGAAGTGCTGCCCGAGATGGAGCGGGTGATCCTGCTCAGCGCCGGGCGGGTGCTGTTCGACGGGGCGAAGGAGCAAGCGTTGACCGACCGGCGGCTGTCCACCGCCTACGGCGCGCCGGTGCGGGTGCGCCGGAGCGGCGACTGGTATACCGCCGACCTGCCAGAGCCGGAGGCCTGAGCGAGCCATGATCTACCGACGTTTCGGCAAGACCGAACTGCGGATGCCCGTCTTCTCGTGCGGCGGGATGCGCTACCTGGAGTCCTGGCAGGACCTGCCGCGGGACCAGCTCACCGCCGCCGTGCAAGAAACTTTGGACAAGATCATCCGCACCGCCCTGGCCCACGGGATCAACCACATCGAGACCGCCCGCGGCTACGGCACCAGTGAGGTCCAGCTCGGCGGTGTGCTGCCGCACCTGCCGCGCGCGCCGATGATCGTGCAGACCAAGGTCTCGCCCCAGCCGGACGGCGACGCCTTCCGGCGGGTGTTCGAGACCAGTCTGTCCAACCTCCGGCTGGACTACGTCGATCTCCTGGGCATCCACGGCATCAACACCCCCGAGTTGCTGCACCTGGCGCTGAAGCCGGGCGGCAGCCTGGAGGCGGCGCGGCGGATTCAATCCGAGGGTCTGGCCCGCCACATCGGCTTCTCGACCCACGGTCCGCTGGACCTGATCCTGGAGACCATCGCCAGCGACGGGTTCGATTACGTCAACCTGCACTGGTACTGGGCCGACCAACTCAACGCCCCGGCCGTAGAGGCGGCGGCTCAGCGCGACATGGGGGTGTTCATCATCAGCCCCTCGGACAAGGGCGGCCGGCTCTACGACCCGCCGGCCAAGCTGGTCGAGCTGTGCCGGCCGCTGACGCCCATGGCGTTCAACGACCTGTGGTGCCTGCGCCACGAGCAGGTCCACACGCTGAGCATCGGCGCGGCCCGGCCGACCGACTTCGATGCCCACCTGGCGGCGCTGGAGTGGGTGGGACGGCAGGACGAGATTCTGCCTGAGATTGAGGCCCGCCTACGGGCCGAGGCGGAGCGGGTACTGGGCGCCGAGTGGCTGGACCACTGGCACCGCAACCTGCCCCCGCCGGAGGCGGTGCCGGGCGGGGTGAATCTGTACCACGTCCTGCGGCTATACACCCTGGCCAAGGCTTACGACATGGTCGGCTACGGGCGTTTCCGCTACAACCTGTTCGGCAGCGGCGGCCACTGGTTCCCGGGCAACAAGGTGGACCAGATCGACTGGCGCGCGCTGCCGGGAGCGGTAAAGGGCAGTCCGGTCGCCGCCCGCATCCCGGCGGTGCTGAAGGCGGCGCACGAGTTGCTGAATGCCGAGGACGCGAAGCGGTTGAGTCAGGGGGGATGAGGGGGAGTTGAGCTAGCACGTAATCCGAACTCAACTCTACCGACGCAGCGCGCCGAGACGACCCACGTCCACTGCGGCCTCACTCAACGGCCGACGACGCAGAAGCTGCCGCCGGGAGGGCCCAGACCGCCTTGTCGATCCGGCCCGCCAGCACTGCGGAGGAGTCAAGCAGTTCCTGACAGAAATCCTCCGTCAACTCTAGGCGGTACTGGCTCGGGAGCACGTACTCCCGCAGCGAACACATACCTCTCCTCGAACAGAACGACGATACTTCAGTGTATTTTGGATGGC
>JAANMW010000472.1_pt1 | contig 46928 bp, 47 predicted proteins | sample 7279671 | NCBI WGS metagenome assembly JAANMW01 (sample SAMN14094541, study PRJNA606508) | bioreactor metagenome | isolation source: A lab-scale SPAN reactor treating ammonium-rich wastewater day 247 | place: Ireland: Galway | collected 2017-09-19 | reverse complement strand
GCCAGCTATCTGGTAAGCGCGCGCGCCATGGCGCCGGTCACCGCCGCGTGGCCGGATTTTACTCCGCCGCGTGGCCGGATATTGCACCGCCGTTGACATGTCGGTTGAGTGGCGAGAGGATATCGCATCCGAGGCCATGGTTCTGATGCTGGCCGGAGACTGCGATGATCCGGCCGAGGCGGTGAAGCTTGGCCGGACGAACCTGAACCGGGCGACTTCCAGCTATGGCATGATCAGCCTGGATGCCGAGGTCACCGAGGGCCTGCGCATGATCGACATGATCGCCGACAACGCGCCGCGCGCGGGGTATGCAGCATGACCTTCCAGCCACACCTCCCCTTGATCATCGACAGCTTCGCCGGCGGCGGTGGGGCGTCCACCGGGATCGAGATGGCCTTGGGCCGGTCGTGCGATGTGGCGATCAACCACAGCGCCAAGGCCTTGGCGCTGCATGCGGCCAACCACCCCGAGACGCTGCACCTGGACAGCAACATCTGGGACGTGGACCCGCTGGCCGTGACCGGCGGCCGCCATGTCGGCCTGCTGTGGGCCTCGCCCGATTGCAAGCATTTCTCCAAGGCGAAGGGCGGCGCGCCCCGCGATCGCAACATCCGCGACCTGGCATGGGTTGTGGTGGACTGGGCCGAGAAGGCAAAACCCGATGTCATCTGCATGGAGAATGTGGAAGAATTCACCACCTGGTGTCCGTTGGGAGAAGACGGTCAGCCGATCAAGGGCCTATCCGGCGTTACCTTTGATCTGTGGATCAGACGCCTGAAGACGGCTGGCTACAAGGTCCAGTGGCGCGAGCTGCGCGCCTGCGACTATGGCGCGCCCACGATCCGCAAGCGCTGGTTCCTAATCGCGCGGCGCGACGGCCGGCCCATCGTCTGGCCGAAGCCGACGCATGGCGATCCGAAATCGCCGGCGGTCCGCAAGGGCAAGCTGCTGCCTTGGGTCGGCGCGCATACCTGCATCGACTGGTCCCTGCCGTGCCCCAGCATCTTCGACACCTCGGCCGAGGTCATGGCCAAGCACGGCCTGCGCGCCGTGCGGCCGCTGGCGAAGAACACGATGGCCCGTGTGGCGCGCGGCATGTGCCGCTATGTGATCGAGGCGGAATCGCCTTTCTTGGTCAACCTGACCCATGGCGGCCGGGTCGAGGATGTTGCCGAGCCGTTCAGGACGATCACCGGCGCGCACCGCGGCGAGAAGGCCGTCGTGGTGCCCAGCATGATGAGCCTGAAAGGGACGGATCGGCGCGACAGCGCGATCACTGCCCCGCATCCGACCGTGCTGGCCGGCGGCGGGCATAGCGCGCTTGTCGTGCCCAGCATCGTCGGCAATGGCGAACGGTCCGGGCAGAGCCGCCCGCGCGGCGGGGACGAGCCCTTCGCCACGATCACGGCCAAGGCCGACGGCTGCATTGCGACCGCCACGCTGGCCCCCAGCATCCAGCGCTTCAACGGCGGCGCGGGTCTGACAGTCGTCGCCCCAGTGCTGACCTATGCCCAGCAGGGCGGCGGGAACCGTTCGGCCGAGGATCCACACCACACGATCTGCGCCAGCAAGAAGGATCAGAACAGCCTGATCGCCGCGACCATGGTGCATGTCGGCAATGGCGAACGGGCCGGGCAGAAGCCCCGGGCGCTGGACGTGTGCGCCCCGCTCAATACGGTGGTTGCGGGCGGGGTGAAGCACTATCCTGTGTCCGCGTTCCTCGCCCAGCACAACAACGACAGCCGCCGCATAGGTGGGGTCAATCCCGGGCGTCGGGCGGATGATCCGATGGCGACGGTGACCGCCACGGGCAGCCATCAGACCCCGGTCGCGGCGTGGCTGGCAAAGTGGTATAGCACCCCGCAAGACCCGAGACTGCGTGATCCGATGCATACGATCACGACAGAGGATCGGTTCAGCGTTGAGGTTGCGTCGCTGGCGGCGCCGCCCTTCGCGCCCGAGCATCATGCCCGCGCTCGCCAGGTGGCCGAGTTCCTGCGCGAGCATGGCGCCTGGGATGGCGGCGAGTTCGTCACGCTGGAGATTTGCGGATCGTCCTATGTCGTGATCGACATCGGCATGAGGATGCTGACCCCGCGCGAGTTGTTCCGCGCCCAGGGCTTCCCGGACGATTACGTCATTGAGGGTGTCTGGCACGAGGACGAGGCCGGCGAGTGGCGCTGGCAGCCCTTCGCCAAGGACGTGCAGGTCTCGTGCTGCGGGAACAGCGTCTGCCCGCCCATCGCCGCCGCAATCGTCGGGGCGAACTGCCAGCACATTGCAATCGAAGAAGAGAGGAGGATGGCGTGATGGCTACGAGACGCCGCTATTCGCCGACCGAATCGACAACCCTGAAAGCCATTGCGCTGGTGCGAAAGGCCGGGCTGCGGATCTCGGCCGTCGAGTTCCCGCGCGATGGGATGGTTCGCGTCGTCACGACCGATGTGGACAGGTCGGAAAATCCGGCACAGGATGCGGGGAAACCAGAACCGTGGACCTGATGCGCCTGCCATTTGTCACCGAAGAACGCCTGCCCTCTGGTGCTGTCCGCTACCGGTTCCGGCGCGGAAAGGTGAAGGTGACATTGAAAGGCGAGCCGGGCGGCAGGGAGTTCCTAGAGCATTACGCCAGCCTGCGTGACGGGGTGCCGGTCCCGAAAAGCAGCGCCATCAAGGGCTCGGTCGAATGGCTGGTCGGGCTCTATCTCAAGGATCTTGAGCAGCGCGTGGCGACAAATCTTGCCTCGCCCCTGACGCTGAAAGGCCACCGGCACCACCTGGCCCGACTGGTGGAGGAATATGGCCAGAAAGACGCCGCAATGCCGCGCAGCGCGGTCATCAAGCTGCACGACAAGCTGATGGCCACACCTGGGGCGGCTGACAACCTGTTGAAAGCCATCTCTGCCCTATATAAGTGGGGCATCCAGCGCGAGCATGTTGACTGCGACAATCCCACCCGCGACGTGAAGCGGAACCGGGTCAAGACCGATGGGTTTGCGCCGTGGTCCGCTGACGATTTCGCGCAGTTCCTCGACTTTCACAAGCCCGGCTCGATGGCGCGGCGAACGCTGATACTCGCGATGTCCACCACGGCGCGCCGCGGGGACCTGTGTCGGCTCGGGCGTCAGAACGAATTCTCCCGCGATGGCCGCGTTTGGTTGCGCTGGAAGCAAGCCAAGGCCCCGCATGGCACCGTCGAGATGCCTATGCCGGCAGGATTGGTCAGCGAACTGCGCGGCAGCGGAAATATGACCTATATCCTCAACGGCTACGGGGCGCCCTTCACGGCAGCTGGGCTTGGAAACAAGTTCCGTGACTGGGCTGTAAATGCCGGCCTCCATGGTCGCAGCCTCCATGGGGTGCGCAAGGGACTGTCAGCGATTCTGACCTCTGGCGGGGCGACAAGCGGCGAAATCGATGTGCTGCTGGGCCACGAAATGGGCAGCGCTGAAACACGAATCTACATCAGGGCGGCCGAGCGCGCGTTGCTCGCCGAACAGGTTGTGGATCGCCTGGAGAAGATCATTCCGGGAACGGGGAAGTGACCCACGGCAAGGCAGATGCTGTCCCACGCGCAAAATTTCCATTATAATTCAAGACGCTAAAAAGTTCGTGGTAGGCCCGGAGGGACTCGAACCCCCAACCAAGGCGTTATGAGCGCCCTGCTCTGACCATTGAGCTACAGGCCCCGAACGGCGCCACCATTGATCGAGCAGGCCCGCCGCGTCAAGGCCGGGAACGTCGCATGGCGGGAAATCCGCGGCAGGCGGGCCGGCATCGGCTCTTGATCCCGCATCCCGCCTGTGGGCTGATGGCGCAGGAAGCCGCGGCCCGGCCGCGGCAGGAAACCAGAGGCCCGATCATGTCCAGAACCGCCCTGCTGCCCTCGCTTGCCCTTGCCCTGATTGCCGCCGCGCCCGCGCTGGCGGACGATCCCGCCAGCTGCGGCACCGTCCGCTTCTCGGACCCCGGCTGGACCGACATCACCGCGACCAACGGCGTCGCCACCGCGCTGCTGCAAGGGCTGGGCTATACGCCCGACCTGCGCACGCTGTCGGTCCCCGTCGGCTACGAGGCGCTGAAGAACGGCGATACCGACCTGTTCCTGGGCAACTGGATGCCGGCGCAGCAGAAGTTCCGCGACGACCTCGACGCTTCGGGCCGGACCGAGGAGCTGGTACAGAACCTGACCGGCGCCAAGTTCACCCTGGCCGTCACCGCTGCGGCCGCGGACCTGGGCGTCCAGGATTTCGCCGATCTCGACGGCCACAAGAGCGCCTTCCAGGGCAAGATCTACGGCATCGAGCCGGGCGCGCCGGCGAACCAGACCATCCAGGCCATGATCGAGGCGGACAAGTTCGGCCTTGGCGACTGGGAGCTGGTCGAATCGAGCGAACAGGGCATGCTGGCCCAGGTCCAGCGCAACGACGCCGCCGGCCAGCCCTCGGTCTTCCTGGCCTGGGCGCCGCATCCGATGAACGTCGCGCTGGACATCACCTACCTGTCGGGCGGCGACGAGGAATTCGGCCCCGATTACGGCGGCGCCACCGTCCACACGCTGGCCCGCAAGGAATGGACCGCCGCCTGCCCCAATGCCGCCAGGCTCTTCGGCCAGCTGGTCTTTTCCGTGGAGATGGAGAACCTGCTGATGGGCAAGATCCTGGACGAGGGCATGGACCCGACCCAGGCCGCCAAGGGCTGGATCGCCGAGAACCCGGATGCGGTGGCGGCATGGCTTGACGGCGTGACCACGCTGGATGGAAAACCCGGCGCGGAAGCAGTCATGGCATCGGTGAAGTAATTGCAACGACCCAATATCCTGATCGTGATGGCCGACCAGTTGTCGGGGGTGCTGTTCCCCGACGGCCCGGCCGAATTCCTGCATGTGCCGCATCTGCGCCGGCTGGCCGCGCGCTCGACCCGCTATGCCAACGCCTATACCGGCAGCCCGCTTTGCGCGCCCGGCCGCGCCAGCTTCATGTCCGGGCAATTGCCGCGCCGCACGCGGGTCTATGACAATGCGGCCGAGTTCTGTTCGGACATCCCGACCTATGCCCATCACCTGCGCCGGGCGGGCTGGCAGACCTGCCTGTCGGGCAAGATGCATTTCGTCGGCCCCGACCAGCTGCACGGGTTCGAGGAGCGGCTGACCACCGACATCTATCCGGCCGATTTCGGCTGGACCCCGGATTACCGCCGCCCCGGCGAGCGCATCGACTGGTGGTATCACAACCTGGGCTCGGTCACCGGCGCCGGCGTGGCCGAGATCACCAACCAATACGAATACGACGACGAGGTGGCCTATCACGCCACCCGCAAGCTCTACGACCTGGCGCGCGGCGGCGACGCGCGGCCCTGGTGCCTGACCGTCAGCTTCACCCATCCGCACGACCCCTTCGTCGCCCGGCGCAGGTATTGGGATCTCTACGAGGGCATCCCCGAGCTGGAGCCGCCCGAGGCGATCCCATATGACCGGATGGACCCGCATTCACAGCGGCTGATGGACGCCTGCGACTGGCGGGGCCTTGAGGTAACGCCCGATCACATCCGCCGCGCAAGGCAGGGCTATTTCGCCAATATCTCGTATATCGACGACAAGCTGGGCGAGATCCTGGACGTGCTGGAGCGCACCCGGCAGGAGGCGATCGTGGTCTTCCTGTCGGACCATGGCGAGATGCTGGGCAGCCGCGGGCTGTGGTTCAAGATGAACTTCTTCGAGGGCGCGGCGCGGGTGCCGCTGATGATCGCGGCGCCGGGCATGGCGCCGGGGCGGGTGGACACGCCGGTCTCGACCATCGACGTGCTGCCGACGCTCTGCGAACTTGCCGGCATCTCGATGGCCGAGGTCGCGCCCTGGACCGACGGGCGGTCGCTGACACAGGGCGCCGGGGCGCGCGGGCCGGTAGCGATGGAATACGCGGCCGAGGGCAGCATCGCGCCGCTGGTCTGCCTGCGCGACGGCGACTGGAAATACATCGCCTGCGCGGCCGATCCCGAGATGCTGTTCGACCTGGCCGCGGACCCGGACGAGCGGGTGAACCGCGCCGCCGATCCGGCGGCGGCCGGGGTGCTGGCGCGGATGCGGGACATGGCCGGCGCGCGCTGGGACCTGGCCGCCTATGACGCCGAGGTGCGCGAAAGCCAGGCCCGGCGCCGGGTGGTCTACGAGGCGCTGCGCAACGGCGCCTATTTCCCCTGGGACCACCAGCCGCTGATGAAGGCATCCGAACGCTACATGCGCAACCACATGGACCTGAACGTGCTGGAGGAGGCCAAGCGCTTTCCGCGCGGCGAATAGGCGGGCGGCGGCGCCCGGCCGCTCCGTCGCGGCCGGGGGCTGTCTGCCCCCGGACCCCCGAGGATATTTGGCCACGAAAGAAGCAGGCGGGGATTTCGGCGGCCGCGACCCTGTGCCGCAGCAAGGAACCCGCGATGCGGGCGGGGCGTTGGCCCGCCATCAGCCAAGAGGGATTTCCGCCATGTCCGACCTGCTTGTCATCGCCTTCGACGACGAGGCGACCGGCTTCGAGCTGCGCACCGAACTGGTCAAGATGCAGAAGGAATATCTGATCGAGCTCGAGGATGCCGTGGTCGTCACCCGCCCCTCGGCCGAGGATATCCAGCTGCACCAGGCCGTGAACCTGACCGCGGCGGGCGCGCTTGGCGGCGGCTTCTGGGGCACGCTGGTCGGGCTGATCTTCCTCAACCCGCTGATCGGCGCCGCGGTCGGCGCGGGCGCGGGCGCCATCGCCGGCACGCTGTCCGACATCGGCATCAACGACGATTTCATGCGCGAGCTTGGCCAATCCGTCCCGCCCGGCGGCTCGGCCGTGTTCATCCTGGTGCGCAAGATGACCGCCGACAAGGTGCTGGCGCGGCTGGAAAGCTTCCACCTGAGGGGCCGGGTGCTGCAAAGCTCGCTGCCCGAGGCCGAGGAGGATCGCCTGCGCAAGGCCTTTGCCGGCGGCAAGCTGGGCACGGCACTCGGCATGCCGCATGTGGACCGGCCGGACCCTGGGGCCACGGCGGAGGGATCGGACCCCTCGCCCTCGGCCTGACGCTTGACGCAAGGGGCATGGGCGTGACAGGACGCCCCCATGCCCCACCGCACGGACACCCTTGACGACAACCCCGAGGCGCAGGTGACGCGCCGGCGCCGCGGCCTGCGCGTCGGGCGGCCGCTGCGCCGCCTGGTGCGGTGGCTCTGGTCCTGGACCAGTTGGATCGGCGCGCGGCTGCTGGCGCTGATGTTCGTGCTGGTCTTTCTATTTTCCTTCATCAACCCGCCGACCACCTGGACCATCATCCAGGGCCAACGCGAATTTCCCGGCCGGGCCACGCGCGAATGGGTCGGCCTGGACCAGGTCTCGGCGCATATGGTCCGCGCCGTGGTCGCGGCCGAGGACGCCAATTTCTGCAACCACTGGGGCTTCGACATGGTCGAGATCCGCCGGGTGATCGCCTCGGGCTCGTCGCGCGGCGCCTCGACCATCACCCAGCAGACGGCGAAGAACGTCTTCCTGTGGCAGGGGCGCAGCTGGCCGCGCAAGGTGATGGAGACGACCTATACCCCGATGATCGAGGCGCTGTGGTCCAAGCGCCGCATCGTCGAGACCTACCTGAACATCGCCGAATTCGGCCGCGGCGTCTTTGGCATCAAGGCCGCCTCGGAGTATTATTTCAAGACCACGCCCGACAAGCTGAGCCTGCGGCAGGCGGCGGCGCTGGCCTCGATCCTGCCGGCGCCGCGCACGCGCAACCCGCAGACCGGCTCGGCCCGCACCCGTTCGATCGTCAGCGGCGCCGAGACGATCCGGGCGGATGGCCGCGATTCCTGCCTGGGGCTTGGGCGCTGATCCGCGCCCTGCCGCGCATCGCGGTTGAAACTGCGCGTCCCCAAGCGTATCAACCGGAAGCCCGAGAACGAACCGGTTTTTCCACCCATGAACACGCCCTCGCCCAGTTCCACGATTCGCCTTTACCATGTCGCCCTGTCGCCCTTTTGCCGCAAGGTCCGTCTGGTGCTGGCCGAAAAGCGCATCGAGGTCGAGCTGGTCGAGGACCGTTTCTGGGAGCCGGGCTCGGAAATCATGCGCCGCAACCCGGCGGGCAAGCTGCCGGTCCTGCGCATGGACGGCCGGCTTCTGGCCGAAAGCCAGGCGATCTGCGAATACCTGGACGAGATCCAGCCGCAGCCCTCGCTGATGCCGGCCTTGCCGGCCGAGCGCTACGAGGTGCGCCGGCTTTGCGCCTGGTTCGATGACAAGTTCAACGCCGAGGTGACGCGCCCGGTGATGAACGAGCGGGTCTGGAAGAAGGTGATGCGCCTGGGCTACCCGGATTCGCGCACGGTCAAGGCCGGGCTTTCGGCAATCCGCTATCACCTGGACTACATGAAGGGCCTGCTGGAACATCGGCGCTGGCTGGCGGGCGACGTGATGACGCTGGCCGATTTCACCGCCGCCGCGCATCTGTCCTGCCTCGACTATATCTCGGACGTGGACTGGACCCATTCGGCCGAGGTGCAGGAATGGTATGCCAAGATCAAGTCGCGGCCCGCCTTCCGCAGCCTTTTGGCCGACCACCTGCCGGGCGTCCACCCGGCGCCGCATTATGCGCTGCTCGACTTCTAGGCCGACCGACCCGGCGGAGATCCGTTCGCGGCTGGAACAGCAGGCACGGGCCGAGGGTTTCTCGGCCCTTGGCATTTGCGCCCCCGACGCCAACCCGCAGCTGCCCGAGCGGCTGGCCGCCTTCCTGGAGCAGGGCCGCCACGGCCAGATGGGCTGGATGGCCGAGCGGGCGCATTGGCGCGCCTCGCCGGGAAGCCTGTGGCCCGAGGCGCGTTCGGTCATCATGCTGGCCGAGCTCTACACGCCCGAGCATGATCCGATGGAGGTCATCGGCCACAAGGACCGCGGCGCGGTCAGCGTCTATGCCCAGGGCAAGGACTACCACGACCTGGTCAAGAAACGGCTCAAGCGCCTGGGCGGCTGGCTGGTCGGGCTGACCGGCTGCGAGATCAAGGTCTTTGTCGACACCGCCCCGGTGATGGAAAAGCCGCTGGCCCAGGCGGCGGGCCTGGGCTGGCAGGGCAAGCACACCAACCTGCTGTCGCGCGAGCTGGGCAGCTGGTTCTTCCTGGGCGCGATCTTCACCACGCTGGAGCTGCCCAGGGACGCGGCGGAACGCAGCCATTGCGGCTCGTGCCGGGCCTGCCTCGACGCCTGCCCGACCGGGGCCTTTCCGGCGCCCTACCAGCTGGATGCGCGGCGCTGCATCTCTTACCTGACCATCGAGCACAAGGGGCCGGTCGACCCCGAGCTGCGGCCGAGCCTGGGCAACCGCATCTATGGCTGCGACGATTGCCTGGCCGCCTGCCCCTGGAACAAGTTCGCGCAGGAAGCGACCGAGCTGCGCTATCACGGGCCCCATGGCGCGCCGGCGCTGGCGGAACTGGCGGCGCTGGACGATGCGGGTTTCCGCGAGCGTTTCTCGGGCAGCCCGATCAAGCGCATCGGGCGCGACCGCATGGTGCGCAACGTGCTTTACGCCATCGGCAATTCGGGGCTTGCACATCTGCGCCCGCTGGCCGAATCCTTGGCCGATGACCCCGACCCCGCGGTCGCCGATGCGGCACGCTGGGCATGCGAGCGATTGCCATGATCCATACGCCCCCAAGCCCGCTGCGCGGCATCCTGCTGAAATGCCTCAGCGTGCTGGTGTTCACCATCATGGCCTCGATCGTCAAGGCCACCGCCCAAGGGGGCCTGGGCGTGCCGCCGGGCCAGCAGGTGTTCTTCCGCTCGCTTTTCGCCATCCCGGTCATCCTGGTCTGGCTGGCCTTCCGGCACGAGCTGGGCGTGGGGCTGAAGACCTTTCGCCCGATGGGGCATTTCTATCGCGGCGTGATCGGCACTGCGGCCATGGGGCTGGGCTTCTGGGCGCTGGCCCTGCTGCCTTTCCCCGAGGTCACGGCCATCGGCTATGCCGCGCCGCTGCTGACGGTGATCTTCGCCGCCATGTTCCTGGGCGAGGACGTGCGGCTGTTCCGCCTGTCCATGGTGGTGCTGGGGCTGGTCGGCGTGGTCATCGTGCTGTCGCCGCGGCTGAGCTTCGGCGCCGCCATGGGCTACAGGGAAAGCCTGGGCGCCATGGTCACGCTGTCGGGCGCCGCCTGCACGGCGCTGGCGCAGATCTTCGTGCGCAAGCTGGTGCAGGAGGAACGCACCTCGGCCATCGTGTTCTGGTTCTCGGTCACGTCGACGCTGCTGGGGCTGCTGACGCTGCCCTTCGGCTGGGTCTGGCCCGATGCCGAGACCGCCGCGCTGCTGGTCACGATCGGGCTGCTGGGCGGGCTGGGGCAGATCCTGCTGACCTCGGCCTATCGCTATGCCGATGCCTCGCTGGTCGCGCCCTTCGAATATGCGTCGATGCTGCTGGCGCTGCTGATCGGCTGGTTCATCTTCGACGAGGCGCCGACGCTGGTCATGCTGGCAGGCGCGGCGCTGGTCATCACCGCCGGCATCCTGATCATCTGGCGCGAGCGGCAGCTGGGGCTGGAACGCAACCGCCAGCGCAAGGCCATGACCCCGCAGGGCTAGTCACCGCTGGGCCGGGCCAGGCTAGGGCTGGCCGGCAAAGCCGAAGGCGACGTAATCGCGCAGATAAGCCCTTTTCGCCGCGGCGCGCAGTTCCTGGTCGTTCAGGAAATCCGGGAAGGACTCGGCCCTGGGCGGGTCGGCCGGCGCCCCGATGCCGACGCTGGCGGCAAGCCAGGACAGCTCGCGCGGCAGGTCCGCCTCGCGCAGCACCATGTCGGGGGCGCCGAGACGGGCGAAACCGGCCAGCACCTCGGACTGGCTGGCCCAGCCGGGATAGGTCGGCAGCGTGGTCTGGCCGTTCAGGTTGCGACGCAGCAGGTCCAGGAAGGCCGCGAACAGCTCGGCCTTGCGGCCCTGGTCCAGCGCCGCAAGCTCGGGATCGGGCGGCAGCGGCACGCGATGGATCCGCCGCAGCAGGTCGCGCAATTCGGCATTCCTGCCCTGGGTCAGCGATTCGAACGCCTTCCAGGCCCGCAGCAACGGATGGCGCAGCACGGTGAAACTGCGATGGCCGACATGCTGGCGCTTCCATTGCCGCAGGCTGGCCTGGGTGAAATCGCCCGCGACCTCGCCCATCGCCCGCAGCCAGTCCGAGACCCGGCCGGTCGGCCCGCCCTTGACCGGCATGAAGATCAGCCCCCTGCCCGCCTCGGCCCCCAGGAACGAGGGCACGGCGGGACCGCGGCGCGGCTCGAAATTCGGGATGCGGCGCAGCATGAACGGGTCGAGGCGCGCCAGTTCCGCCTGCATCTCGTCGAAATTCTCGACCTTCTCGGACAGTTCGCGCGGGTTTTGCGGCACCTGGTCGCTGGCCGGCTCGACCCGCTCCAGGTCGGTGCGGCCCAGCCAGTGCAAAAGGCCGGTCATCACCTCGGCGTCGCGCAGATCTTCGTAGCCCAGCCAGAAGGCGGCCTGGCCGGTCACTTGCAGCCGGTGCATGACCTTCAGCTGGAACGCCTCGATCTCGCCCACCGCCTGCCGGAACTCGGCGCCGTCGAAGCGCACGGCGGCGGGGATCGGGGTTTCGGTCTCGTTCAGCTTCCACTGGTTCGTCGCCCGCGCCAGCGCGGTCGAGACATAGCTGTCCACCGGGTTGCGGGTCAGCACGATCTTGGCGCAGGACCGATCCTCGATGATGGCGTCCAGGACGCGCGGGTCGTGGTCGTGGAAATAGCGAAACCCCGGCAGGTGGTTCGGCTTGTCGAAGATCGCGGCCAGCAGCCGGTGGGGATCGGCCTCGCGCTCGGCCATGGTGATGCCCTTCAGCTCGTCCTTGTCGGGCCAGCCCATCATGTAGGGGTTGAAGGCCTCGCCAAAGCAGGTGACGCGCTTGACGGCGTTCAGCGTCGCCTCGAGCAGGTTCGAGCCGGTGCGCATCTCGGCGAAGATGACGAAACTGCGAAAGGGCTGGGTCATGGCGCGGGGTTTCCTTGGCTGGTCGGCGGGGCGGGATCGGCCACCGGGAAATCCCCCATCAGCCGCGGATGCAGCCCGGCATTGCGCAGCCTTTGCAGGAACCGCCCCATGCCGGCGATGTCGTGCATCCGGGGCAGGTCGGCCGCGGCGCGGGCATCGCCGCCCAGCCCTTGCAGGATGCCGCCCAGCACGGCCGCGGGCCGGGCGCAGACATCGCCCAGATCCCAGACCTGCGTGCGCGCCTTGAGCCAGACCGAGTTCAGCACCTCCATCTGCGCCAGCTCGGTGCGTTGCAGGATGGCGGCGACGCGGCGGATGTCGTCGAAGGGCATGTCGGAATGCCGCAGCGGCACCGCCCAGGCGCCGGTGACGACGAAGATGCGCGCATTGGGATCGGTGGCGAGGAACCAGTTCATTTCCTGCCCGTCGCGCGGGCTGAACTGCCAGGCCTGCATCCGCTGCGAGCTGCGGATCAGGTTGGCCAGGAAGCCGCGCTGGTCCAGGTCGCGCAGCCCGGCGCTGTCGGGCAGCGCCCCCGGCCCCAGCGGCTTGCGGCCGGCGAACTCGACGCCCTGCACGGCGAAGACATGGCCATGCACATCGGCGTCGATCCGCCTGGCCAGCCAGGATTCGAAACCGGGGAACAGGTCGGTGAAGCCCTGGAACAGGGCATAGGGCGCCGCAGTCTTGCCGTTCTGGCGGTCCTTCAGCGGAAAGCGGCTTTGCATGTAAAGCCCCGGCCGGCCCAGCCGCCGGCGCGCCACCGCCTGCGCGATGATGCGCTCCACCCGCTCGGGGCGGGGCTCGGCGGCCGGGGGGGCCGCGGCCTCGGCCGGCGGGAAATGCCGGTAAAGCCGATCCGCACCCCGCCAGATCTTGCGCGCGACAAAGCAGCGCGATTGCTGCAAAAGCTCCAGGTGGTCGTCGTAAAAGATATAGGGCTTGCCCTGGTCGTCGAACCTGGCCAGCGTCAGCGACCGGCTTTCGATGCTTCTGGAATGGCGGCGGGCGAGGGTCTGGAAATAGCTTTCGTCCGGGATCCAGACCCGGCTGAAATAGCGGTCGAACTCGGCCCGGCGCGGATCGGCCAGGATCGCGCCCAGCGTGGCCCGCGTCAGGCACCACCATTGCGAGCCCAGATGCGGCACCAGGCCCCGCGGGATGCGGCGCTTGTAGCCCAGCCGGCGCTGCAGCGCGACATAGCGGTCGAAAAGCTTGTGCCGGCGCCGCCAGGAAAAGGGGAAATGCAGGGTGAAGCGTTCCTCGTTCAGCCCGCCGACGGTCCAGCCGACATCCTCGGCCGTCACGCTTTCGATAAAGTCGCGTCCGGGATGCGACGCCAGATAGGCGCAAAGATCCGCCACCGGCCGCAAGGGCAGGCAGGCGCCCGAGACGACCAGCACATGCGTCACGTCCCCGAACCGCCCGAGCAGCAGGGATGCGGCGTCCTGCGTGGCGCGCACCAGGCTGAAGGTGCCCCATTCGCAGGGATGGCGCGGGCTGAACAGCACCTGCGGCAGGTCGGCCAGCCCGGCGCGCATGGGCCGGACCGCATCCTCGGCCGTCCGGGCATCGACATGGACCGCGACCGCCGCCCCGCCCTCGGCCCAGACCCGCGCCATGCGGGCGGCGATGGGCAGTTCCTCGTGGCACAGCATGACCACGCCCAGCCGCACCGGCGCGTCGCTCATGCCCAGTTCCCCTTGGAGATCAGGCCCAGATCCTCGAGCTGGCGCCAGTCCCGCAGCGCGCAGGACTGCTCGCACCAGAAATCCGGGTCGTCGCGCAGCCCGGCGTGATAGGCCAGGTATTCCTGGCTGTCGGCGTAATGCTGGCGCCGGCCCAGCTCTTCGGCGGATTTCTCGACGAAGCTGGACAGGAACTTGGCATGCAGCAGGCAACCCGAGGCCTTTTCGCCGCCGTCCTGGTCATAGACCAGGTTCAGCGAGCGCGGCAGCAGCATATGGGTCGAGCTGACATAGGCCTGGCCCCGCTGCCAGCGCACCAGCGGGATCTTGTTCAGCGCCGGGGCGTTTTCGGGATCGTCGGCAAAGAAGGCCCGCGCCCGCGGCCCGCCCTGGATCCACAGGTTGCCGTATTCGCCGTTCTTGCGGATGACGTAATTGGCCGGGTCGAACCAGCGCGCGATCTGGAACGGATCCTGCCCGGCGCGATAGGGCTCGGCGGCCAGCGAGCCCTGGGGATACATGTCCAGCAGCATGGCCGAGAAGGCGCGGATGTTGCTGGCATCCAGCCAGTCGGTCAGCGCCTGCAGGGGCCGGGTGTCGTGATGGGGATAGACCAGGAATTCGTCGGGATCGACCGTCAGGCACCAATGCCCCGCGCCATGGCGGTGCAAGAGCCAGTTCATCCAGTCCATGCCGAAGCGCGCCGCCTTGTAGCTGGCATGGGTCAGCCAGACCGAGACGTCCTGCTGCTCGCCCAGGTATTCGCGCCCGCCATCCTGCGAGCCGTTGTCCACCACCAGGAAGTGCCGGATGCCCATCGCCCGGTAATAGTCCAGAAACCACGGCAGGCGCGGCGCCTCGTTGCGCATGGTCATGAACAGCAGGATGTCGCCCGGCGCGATTCGGGCGGTGCGGTCCCAGACCGGATGCAACTGCCGGCGACGGCGGATCGCGCGCCCCAGCAGCCATTGACGGCGGGCGCGGAGCCTCAGTTTACGCCGGATAATCCTGAACGGGCGCGGCACGGGAACTCTTTTTACCTTTTACTGCCCGTCACATAGACGCAACCTCCGAGAGGCGCAATGTTTCGCTCAACCCCGCGTGGAAATGCGCGAAATGCCCGTCCCAGGCCGGCACCGGCAAGGCCGGCCGCCGCAGCGGCGGGGCGGCCGCCAGCCGCGCGATCTCGGCCGCCCAGTCGGCGGGGGCGTCGGGCGACAGCCAGGTCGCGTAATCGCCCAGCATCTCGCGCGCCGCCGGCAAGGGCGTGGCCAGGACCGGGATGCCGCGCCCGGCCGCCTCGGTCAGCGGCAGGCCGAAGCCCTCGGCCCGGCTGGGCATCAGCAACCCATGGCTGCGGTTCAGCAGCGCCGCCACCGCGCCGTCGTCCAGGTCGGAAAGCTCCTGCACCGGCCCGCGCGGCGGCAGGCGGTCGAGCCGGGCAAAGACCGCGCGATTCTCCCAGCCGCGGCGGCCGATGACGAACAGCTGCGGCGGCTTCGGCCCGCGCTCCAGCAACTGCCAGGCATCGAGCAGCAGCCCGTGGTTCTTGCGCGGCTCGATGGTGCCCAGGGTGACGAAGAAGGGGCGCGACAGGTCCAGGCCGGCCGGCAGCCCGGCCGGATCGGGCGCGGCCAGCCTGGTGCCGATGGGCGCGGCGACGACCGGCGCATGGCCCGGCAGCCCCAGCCGCTCGCGCCAGCGCAGCACATCGGCGCGGGTGGCCTGCGAAACGGTCAGGATCAGCTCTGCCTGCCCCAGCGCGGCGGCGAAGCGGTCGCGGAACTTCCCGGCTTGGCCGGCACGGGTGAATTCGGGATGGTCCAGCGGGATGGTGTCGTGGATCAGCACCGCCCGCGGCAGGGGACGCAGGTTCGCCAGCAGCCCCGGTTGCAGGTTGGCATGGCCGACGTTGACATAGACGCCCTGCCCCAGATGCGCCTGGGCGGCGCGGCCCAGGCCCCGCCCGTCGCGACCGGCCCGTGCCAGCGCCATGCCGCGCAACGCCGCCTCGGCCCGCGCGGCCAGGGTGCGCCGCCCGCGCAGCCGGTCCAGCAGGTCGGGCGGCGGCAGGTCGTCCAGCGCCCCGCCCAGCCAGCGCAGGATCGCCGCCCCGGCCTGGGGCGGCAGCAGCAACTGCCCGCGCCGCACCCGGCACAGCAGCAGGTGCGGGTGGTCTTGCAGATGGGCCAGCCATTCCGCCTCGACCCGGTCGATGCCCGTCGCCGGGCCACCGCCGAGCCGCGAGATCAGCCGCGAGACATCCAGCAGAACCGCCGGATCAGGCCTCATATCCGCCGTTCTGGTGCCAGCGCCAGGCGTCGCCGATCATCTGCGGCAGGGTCGAGCGCGCCGGGTTCCAGCCCAGCACCGAGACCGCCTTCTCGCTGCCCGAGACCAGCTTGACGGCATCGCCGCCACGGCGCGGCCCCTCGGTCAGCGGCACCGCGCGGTTGGTGACATGCCGGGAATGGTCGATCACCTCGCGCACCGAGAAACCGTTGCCGGTGCCCAGGCAGAAGACCTCGTGCCCGCCCTCGGCCACCTTGCCGTCCAGCAGGTGTTTCAGCCCCAGCACATGCGCGTCCACCAGGTCCATCACATGGACATAGTCGCGGATGCAGGTGCCGTCCGGGGTCGGATAATCCGTGCCGTGGATGGTCAGCGCTGCGCGCTTGCCGTCGATGGCGTCCAGGATCAGCGGGATCAGATGCGTCTCGGGCTGGTGGAACTCGCCCACCTCGGCATCCGGGTCGGCGCCGGCCACGTTGAAATAGCGGAAGATCACCGATTTCAGCCCGTCCGAGGCGCCGAAATCCTTCAGCATGTCCTCGATCGCGCGCTTGGAGGCGCCATAGGCGTTCAGCGGCGTCTGCGCGGTCGTCTCGTCCAGCACGACACCGTCATGGTCGCCATAGGTGGCGCAGGTCGAACTGAAGACGAAATTCCGCACCCCCGCCGCCAGCGTCGCCTCGATCAGGCTCAGCGAGGCGCTGACATTGCCGCGCCAATACTTGCCCGGCTCGCGCATCGCCTCGCCGACCTGGCTCAGCGCGGCGAAATGCATCACCGCGACGGGCTTGTGGCGGGCAAAGACCTCGTCCAGCCGGGCCCGGTCCATGAGGTCGCCCTGCTCGAAAGGGCCGAATTTCACCGCCTGCCGCCAGCCGGTGCAGAGATTGTCATAGGTGACGGGCTCGAAGCCCGCCGCGCGCAATGCCTTGCAGGCGTGCGAACCGATATAGCCCGCGCCGCCGGTCACCAGAACCTTGTTCGTCATGCCCGCTTATTCCGCCGCCTTGCGCATTGCCAGGACGTCGGAAAGATAGTCGGCAAATTCATCCCTCAGATCGTCGCGCGCCAGGCCGAAGGCCACGGTCGCCTGCAGGAAGCCCGCCTTCGAGCCGCAGTCGAAGCGCTGGCCGCGGAAGCGCAGGCCGAACACGTCGCGACCCTCGGCAATCTCGTCGGCGATGGCGTCGGTCAACTGGATCTCGCCGCCCGAGCCCTGCTTGAGCTTGTTGAGGTTGCTCAGCACCGAGGGCGCCAGGATGTAGCGGCCGATCACGGCCAGGTTCGAGGGCGGGTTGTCCTTGGGCTTCTCCACCATGCCGCGGGCGCGGACGATGGCGCCCATGTCCTCGGACACGTCCAGCACGCCGTAGGCCCTGGTCTTCTCGGCCGGAACCTCCATGGTGGCGACCATGCTGCCGCCGGTTTCCTGATAGGCCTCGATCATCTGTTGCAGGCAGGGCGGCTCGCCCATGATGACGTCGTCGGTCAGGATGACGGCAAAGGGCTCGTCGCCGACCAGGCGGCGGGCGCACCAGACGGCATGGCCCAGCCCCAGCGCCTTGTGCTGGCGGACATAGGCGATGGCGCCCGATTCCATGTTGGTCGAGCGCAGGATGTCCAGCAATTCGTTCTTGCCGGATTTCTTCAGGCTCGATTCGAGCTCATGGGCGTGGTCGAAGTAATCCTCGAGCGCGCCCTTGCCGCGCGAGGTGACAAAGATGAACTCCTCGATCCCTGCCGCCCGAGCCTCATCAATGGCGTATTGGATCAGCGGGCGATCCACCAAGGTCATGATCTCCTTGGGAATGCTCTTGGTGGCGGGAAGAAAGCGGGTGCCCAGTCCAGCCACGGGGAAGATGGCCTTGGTGACTTTGCGAGTCATGAATTCGGTCTCCTGATTTCTGCACCGACGCAGGGCATTTATCCCTTTTTGCGGGCGCCTGCGCAACAAGCGCCTGGCCGGCACAGTCGTTCCTTTAAAATGTTAAAGCGATTCAATTTTTGCGTTTTGCGGCGATTTTCCGCTGATCTCGCTCCGCCGTCCAGGCAAATTTCCTCGCTCGCGCAGAATGCGCGCATTCTTGCTCAGAAATATGACAGGCGGGTCTCTGGGCAGCGAGGCGCCCCAAACACCGCCCCATTGTTCCCACCAGCCGCCCGCGGCGCGGGTCCGCCGATGCGGCAGGAAACTGGGGGTCAGCAGCAGCAGTTCGGTGGGCCGCCCCTGGGCCACGGCTTGCGCCGCACGGGCGCGCAGGGTGCGCGCCTGCCAGTGCCAGCCGGCCAGAAACAGCGGCTCGCCGCCCGACGCCCGGCGCGGCAGCGGCTGGAACGGCGGCGGCGGGGGCCGGTTCCAGACCGGCGGGGCGGGCGCCTGCCCCCGGCCCTGCGCCAGGCCGCGGTCCAGCGTCGCCAGGATCGGCGCGATGGCGAAAGGGTCGAGCCGGCCGGCCACCATATGCCGCAGGAGCCGCCGGCGCTGGCCTTCGCGCAGCCAGCCCGCATCGCCGCCGTGCCGCGCGGCGAAGATCGCGGCGGAACGGCCGATGGCGGTCAGATCGCGCGGCACCCCGGCCTCGCCCCGGACGGCGCCGGGGGCGGCGCCATGGATCACCTGCGCCGCCGGGACCACCGCCGTCAGCCCCTGCGGAAACCGCGCCGCCATGCGCAGGTTCACGTCGCTTTCGTCCAGGTAATAGGCGAAGGCCGGATCGAAGCCACCGATCTGCAGCAGCGCGTCGCGGCGAAAGCCGGAATTGGTGCCGATGGTGCTGACCGGGCAGCCGTTCTCGGGCGCAAGCAGCGCGGTTTCGGCGACATGCAGCGGCAGGGTGGCGCCCGAAGGCGTGATTCGCTCGGCCCGGACCTGCCAGCGCAGCCCGTCGGGCCCGCGGGTGAAGCCGGTGGCGGCGATGACGCGCGGATCGGCAAAGGGCGCGGCCAGCGCCCCGGCCCAGCCCGGCTCGGCCAGCGCGTCGTCGTCGATGAACAGCACCACCTCGCTCGCCGCCAGCGCCAGCCCCTCGTTGCGCGCGGCCGAGATATTGGCCTGGTCGAAGGCCAGCCGCTTGGCCGGCAGTTCCGGGCAGATGCCGACGGCGGCGGGATCGGCCACCAGCACCAGTTCGAAACCGGCATGGACCTGGCCGGCCAGCGAGGCCAGGCAGCGCGCCAGCGCCTGCGGCCGGTGACGCGAGACGACGATGATGCTGATCGAAGGCAGCCCGCCTTCGGGCATCAGGCGATGCCCATGCGCTGCATCATCGCTTCCAGCTTGGGCACGTCCGAGGGGTTGTTCAGTTCCCAGAACTCGCGGCCCTTCGCCTCGACCTCGACGCAGAGGATGCGGCGGCCGCGTTCCAGGAAGCGCAGCTGCTCAAGCCCTTCCAGCGCCTCCAGCCGGCCCTCGTCCCAGGTCGGGTATTCGGCCAGCGCCGCCGGGCGATAGGCATAGACGCCGACATGGTGAAAGACCGGCGTCGGCTCGCTGGGACCGAAATCCGCCGCGGCATAGGGAATCACTTCCTTGGAGAAATACAGTGCCCGCCGGTCGTGGCCGAAGACGGCGGTGGTGCCGCCGACGCGCCCCGCCACCCGGTCGGCGATCAGGTCCGAGCGCATGGCCCCCGAACAGCGCAGGACCGGCGTGGCCACGTCGGCGCCGGGATCGGCGCGCAGCCCGGCGACCAGTTCCTCGACGAACCAGGAAGGCGTCAGCGGCGCGTCGCCTTGCAGGTTCACCACGATCTCGGGCGACACGCCCAGATTGGCCACCGCCTCGGCGCAGCGCTCGGTGCCGTTGCGGGCGGCGGTCGAGGTCATGGCGACCTCGGCCCCGAAGCCCTCGGCATGGGTGCGGATGCGCTCGTCGTCGGTGGCGACGATCACGCGGTCGATGCCCTGGACGGCCCGCGCCGCCTCCCAGCTGCGGCGGATAAGCGACAGCCCCGCGCCGGTCGCGCCGCGCAGCTCGACCAGCGGCTTGCCGGGATAGCGGGTCGAGGCGTGGCGGGCAGGGATGACGATGACGACGGACATGGGCGTCAGTCCTTGACCAGCAGCACGCCGGGGGCGAAGGCGATGAAGAACGGGTTCTCGAACCCCGGCTTGCCATAGGTCAGCGCGGTGTGGTCGTCGAATCGCACCACCTCGCCGCCCGCGCCGCGCAGCACCGCGTCGCCGGCGGCAGTGTCCCATTCCATCGTCCGGCCCAGGCGCGGGTAAAGATCGGCCTCGCCCGTCGCCACCAGGCAGAACTTCAGCGAGCTGCCCGCCGAGGTCATGTCGCGCACCCCGTAGCGGGCGATATAGTCGTCCGTCGCCGCGTCGCGATGCGATTTCGAGGCGACGACCATCAGCGCCCGGTTGTCGGGCGTCGAGTTGACGCCGATGGGCGTCAGCTCGCCCGGTTCTTCGCCAAAGGGGCCCTTTTCCTCGACCGAGCCGCCCTGCGCGGTGGTATAGAACAGCCGTCCCTTGGCCGGGGCATAGACCACGCCCAGCCGCGGCACGCCGTTTTCCACATAGGCGATGTTGACGGTGAAATCGCCGCGACGCTGCACGAATTCCTTGGTGCCGTCCAGCGGATCGACGATCAGGAAGGTCGAAAGGCTCTGGCCATGGGTCGCCGCCTGTTCCTCGGTCACCAGCGCGATGTCGGGGAAGGCCGCGCGCAGCCCGGCCGAGATCAGCGCGTCGGCGGCCTCGTCGGCCTCGGTCACGGGCGAGGCGTCGGATTTGGCGCGCACATCGAAATCCTCGGCGCCATAGATCTTCATGATCTCGTCGCCGGCCCGCAGGGCAAGACGTCGCATTTCGGCAATCATTCGATCGAATTGCATGGTTTTTCCTTTCCGTCCCGAAGCATCGGGGATGCGGCGCCGATTGAACACGGCTGTCGGCTTCCTTATGATGCGGCGGACCGCGCAGGGCAAGCACCCCGCGAAAGCCATAACCGAAACCGCAGCCAGAGCCATCCAGACCATGTTCACCCAGCACCGCAGCCGCAACATGGTCGAGGCCGCTTTCACCACGCTGTCGCTGATCTATCACGTGACGGTCAACAACCTGCGCAAGGGCCAGCGCAACGCCGTGGTCGGGCTGATCATGACGGTGGTGCAGGCCATCAGCATGATCCTGGGCTTCTATCTGCTTTTCGCCATCATGGGCATGCGCCACGCGCCGATCCGGGGCGACTACATCGTCTATATCATGTCCGGGATCTTCATGTTCATGGCCCATTCGCAGGCCATGGGCGCGGTGGCCATGGCCGGCAACCCCAACAACCAGATGATGAAGCACGGGCCGATGAACACCGCGGTGATGATCTCGGCCGCGGCGCTCGCCTCGCTCTACAAGCAGACCTTCTCGGCCGTCGTGGTGCTGAGCGGCTATCACTACATGATCCAGCCGATCCAGATCGACAACCCGCTGGCCTGCTATGCCATGCTGGTGCTGGCCTGGTTCTCGGGCTGCTGCATCGGGCTGATCTTCCTGGCCCTGCGGCCCTGGTGGCCGCAGGCGGCGCAGGTGCTGACGCAGTTCTACCAGCGCATCAACATGGTGTTTTCCGGCAAGATGTTCGTGGCGAACCTGATGCCCAGCGCGATGCTGCAGATGTTTTCCTGGAACCCGCTGTTCCACCTGATCGACCAGACGCGCGGCTTCGCCTTCATCAACTATTCGCCGCGCAACTCGTCGCTGGACTATCCGCTCTATGCCACGCTGACGCTGCTGATGATCGGGCTGATGGCGGAATACGCGACCCGCAAGGCGGTCTCGATCAGCTGGGCGGCCGGCCGGTGACGGCGGCCCCCGCCCCCTCTCCTGCGCCTCCGCCCGCCGGGTCGCGCCCGCCGCCGCAGGAGCGCTTGCAACACGGGCGCGGGGCGCATGTTTTCTGCCCTCGGGTCTGCTTGCAGCCCGCCAGACCCCTTCCTATATAGGCCCATGAAGTTCGAAGGGTTCCCGAACCAGGCGCCCTTCGGTCAACCCAGGGATCGGGCTTCGGGGGCCGCTTGTGGACCCAAGGCCCAGAATATCGCCGCAAGAAAGGTTATTGCATGTCCAAAGTCATCGGCATCGACCTCGGAACCACCAACAGCTGCGTCGCCATCATGGATGGCAGCCAACCCAAGGTCATCGAGAATTCGGAAGGCGCGCGCACCACGCCCTCGATCGTCGCCTTCACCGACAGCGAGCGTCTGGTCGGCCAGCCCGCCAAGCGCCAGGCCGTCACCAACCCGTCGAACACGGTCTTTGCCGTCAAGCGCCTGATCGGCCGCCGCACCACCGACGCGGAAGTCGAGAAGGACAAGAAGCTGGTCCCCTATGCCATCGTGGACGGCGGCAATGGCGACGCCTGGGTCGAGGTGCGCGGCGACAAGTATTCGCCCAGCCAGATTTCCGCCTTCATCCTGCAAAAGATGAAGGAAACCGCCGAATCCTACCTGGGCGAGACCGTCACCCAGGCCGTCATCACCGTGCCCGCCTATTTCAACGACGCCCAGCGCCAGGCGACCAAGGACGCCGGCAAGATCGCGGGCCTCGAAGTGCTGCGCATCATCAACGAGCCGACCGCGGCCGCGCTGGCCTACGGCCTCGACAAGAAGGACAGCAAGACCATCGCGGTCTATGACCTCGGCGGCGGCACCTTCGACATCACCATCCTGGAAATCGACGACGGCCTGTTCGAGGTGAAGTCCACCAACGGCGACACCTTCCTGGGTGGCGAGGACTTCGACATGCGCATCGTGAACTACCTCGCCGAGGAGTTCAAAAAGGAACATGGCGTCGACCTGACCAAGGACAAGATGGCGCTCCAGCGCCTGAAGGAAGCCGCCGAGAAGGCCAAGATCGAGCTGTCCAGCTCCAGCCAGACCGAGATCAACCAGCCGTTCATCTCGATGGACAAGGATTCGGGCACGCCGCTGCACATGGTCATGAAGCTGACCCGCGCCAAGCTTGAAAGCCTGGTCGGCGACCTGATCAAGCGCACGATGAAGCCGGTCCAGGACGCGCTGAAGGACGCCGGCATGTCCAAGGGCGACATCGACGAGATCGTGCTGGTCGGCGGCATGACCCGCATGCCCAAGGTGGTCGAGGAAGTGACCGCCTTCTTCGGCAAGGAACCGCACAAGGGCGTGAACCCCGACGAGGTGGTGGCGCTGGGTGCGGCCATCCAGGCCGGCGTGCTGCAGGGCGACGTCAAGGATGTGGTTCTGCTGGACGTGACGCCGCTGTCGCTGGGCATCGAGACGCTGGGCGGCGTGTTCACCCGGCTGATCGACCGCAACACCACCATCCCGACCAAGAAGTCGCAGATCTTCTCGACCGCCGAGGACAACCAGAACGCCGTGACCATCCGGGTCTTCCAGGGCGAGCGCGAAATGGCCGCGGACAACAAGCTGCTGGGCCAGTTCAACCTGGAAAACATCCCGCCGGCGCCGCGCGGCATGCCGCAGATCGAAGTGACCTTCGACATCGACGCCAACGGCATCGTCTCGGTTTCGGCCAAGGACAAGGGCACCGGCAAGGAGCAGAAGATCACCATCCAGGCCTCGGGCGGCCTGTCGGATGACGAGATCGACCGCATGGTCAAGGACGCCGAGGCCAATGCCGAGGCCGACAAGCAGCGCAAGGAGCTGGTCGAGGCCAAGAACCAGGCCGAAAGCCTGATCCACACCACCAGGAAGTCGCTGGAAGAGCATGGCGACAAGGTGGACGGCTCGACCGTCGAGGCGATCGAGTTGGCCGTGGGCGCGCTGGAAGAGGCCCTCAAGTCCGAGGATGCCGGCAAGATCAAGGGCGGCATCCAGAACCTGATGGACGCCTCGATGAAGCTGGGCGAGGCCATCTACAAGGCCAGCCAGGCCGAGGCGGGCGCCGGCGAGACCGAGCGCGACGCCGGCCCGCGCGACGTGGATGACGAGATCGTCGATGCCGACTTCGAGGATCTCGGCGAAGACAAGCGCAAGTAAGCGCGATGTGAGCCACCCGGCCGGCCCGATGCAGACCCGCACGGGCCGGTCATTTCTTGAAAGACCCCGGACGCGATGAACATGGCGAAACGTGATTATTACGAGGTGCTGGGCGTTCCTCGGGGCGCCTCGGCCGACGAGATCAAGAAGGCCTACCGCTCCAAGGCAAAGCAGCTGCACCCCGACCGCAACAAGGATTGCAAGCTGTCCGAGGCCGCGTTCAAGGAAGTGAACGAGGCTTACGATTGCCTTAAGGACGACCAGAAGAAGGCCGCCTACGACCGCTTCGGCCATGCCGCCTTCGAGAATGGCGGCGGCGGCTTCGGCCGCGGCAACGGCCAGGGCGATTTCGGCTCGGCCTTTGCCGATGTGTTCGAGGATCTGTTCGGCGACATGATGGGCCGCCGGGCCGGGGGCGGGGGGCGCTCGCGCGCCAGCCGCGGCCAGGATCTGCGCTACAATCTGCGCGTCTCGCTGGAGGAAGCCTTCAACGGCGTGCAAAAGACCATCACCGTGCCCGGCTCGGTCGCCTGCGGCGCCTGCAACGGCACCGGCGCCGAGGGCGCGGTCGAACCTGCCACCTGCCCGACCTGCTCGGGCATGGGCAAGGTCCGGGCGACGCAGGGTTTCTTCACCGTCGAGCGCACCTGTCCGACCTGCAACGGCCAAGGCCAGATCGTCAAGAATCCCTGTCAGGAATGCCGCGGCGCCGGCCGCGTCCAGAAAGAGCGCACGCTTTCGGTGAACATCCCCGCCGGGGTCGAGATCGGCACCCGCATCCGCCTGGCCGGCGAGGGCGATGCCGGCATGCGCGGCGGTCCGGCGGGCGATCTCTATATCTTCATCGAGGTCAAGGAACACCCGATCTTCATGCGCGACGGCCGCATGCTGGCCTGCCAGGTTCCGGTCAGCATGGCCACCGCCGCCTTGGGCGGCGAGATCGAGGTGCCGACCATCGACGGCGGCCGCTCGCGCGTCAAGGTTCCGGCCGGGACGCAATCGGGCAAGCAGTTGCGGCTGCGCGGCAAGGGCATGCCGCCCCTGCGCCACGGGCCGGGGCTGAACGGCGAGCCCGGCGACATGCTGATCGAGCTGGCGGTCGAAACCCCGGTGAACCTGACCGCGCGCCAGAAGGAGCTTTTGCGCGAGTTCGAGGCGATCCACGCCGACAACAACCCGCAGACCCATGGATTTTTCCAGAAGATCAAGGGCTTCTGGGACGAGATGAAAGGGTGATCCGGCGTTAACCGCCCGTTCATCTTTCCATGCCAGTCTGGCGGCATGGAACCGAATCGCGCCTTTCACGAAGCTCCGCTTCCGCTTTTCGCCCCCGTGCCAGGATCCGCGGGGGACGAAGCGCCGCTCGCCGGGACTGCCCTCCCGGCGCGCGGCAACCGCCTGCCCAGCTATATCGCCGATCACCGCGCCCGGTTGCGCGACCGCTTCATGCAGGGCGGCGCGGCCGCGATGCCCGATTACGAGTTGCTGGAGCTGGTGCTGTTCCGCGCCATTCCGCGCCAGGACGTGAAGCCGCTGGCGCGCCGGCTGCTGGACCATTTCGGCGATTTCAACCGCGTGCTTTCGGCCCCGCCCGCCCGGCTGGCCGAGGTTGCGGGCGCCGGCCCCGCCGTGGTGCAGGAGCTGAAGATCGTCGAGGCCGCGGCGCAGCGGCTGGCGCGCTCGCGCGTCATGCACCGCCCGGTGCTGACCAGCTGGGACGCGCTTCTGGACTATTGCCACACCGCCATGGCGCATCGCGAGATCGAACAGTTCCGCGTGCTTTACCTCGACCGCAAGAACGTGCTGATCGCGGATGAGGAACAGGCCCGCGGCACCGTCGATCACGTCCCGGTCTATCCGCGCGAGATCATGCGCCGGGCGCTGGAACTGACCGCCAGCGCGCTGATCCTGGTGCACAACCACCCCTCGGGCGACCCGACGCCGTCGCAGGCCGACATCAGCATGACCGCCCGCATCGCCGCCGCGGCCGAGGTGATGGGAATCGCCGTCCACGATCACCTGATCATCGGACGCTCGCGCGAGCTGAGCTTTCGCAGCGAAGGACTGCTTTAGCGCAAACAGCCGAAAAGCCGGCGCTTCCCGCGCAACCAAAATCCCACACCTGCGTCGATTTGCGGCGCTGGCTCGCACCGGGGCCGCTGGACTGACGCGGATTTGATCGCTAGAACCGCCCGGCGAGGGCTGTGCGATAAACACGACCCGTTCCGTCGTATCGCCCCGATTACGGGGCATAAATGGAGATCAGAACCGTGTCCCACGCAGACGAACACGCAGGCGACCACGGCGCCACCCGGAGGGACTTCCTCTACTACGCGACGGCCGGTGCCGGCACCGTCGCAGCCGGAGCCGCCGCCTGGACCCTTGTCAACCAGATGAACCCCTCGGCCGATGTCCAGGCGCTCGCCTCGATCCAGGTCGATGTCAGCGGCGTCGAGACCGGCACCCAGCTGACGGTGAAATGGCTTGGCAAGCCCGTGTTCATCCGCCGCCGCACCGAGGAAGAGATCGAGGGCGGCCGCGCGGTCCAGCTGAACCAGCTTATCGACCAGAGCGCCCAGAACCCCAACAAGCCCGACGCGCCCGCCACCGACGAAAACCGCACGCTGGACGAGGCCGGCGAATGGCTGGTGATGATCGGCGTCTGCACCCATCTGGGCTGCGTGCCGATCGGCGACGGCGCCGGCGATTTCGGCGGCTGGTTCTGCCCGTGCCACGGCTCGCATTACGACCAGGCCGGACGTATCCGCAAGGGCCCCGCGCCCGAGAACATGTGGATCCCCGTTGCCGAATTCCTTGACGAAACCACCATCAAACTGGGCTGAGGAGGCGCACATGGCCGGTATTCCCCACGACCATTACGAGCCCAAGACGGGTTTCGAGCGCTGGCTGCATCGCCGCCTGCCCGTCGTCAGCCTGGTATACGACACGCTGATGATCCCCACCCCCAAGAACCTCAACTGGTGGTGGATCTGGGGCATCGTGCTGGCCTTCTGCCTGGTGCTGCAAATCGCCACAGGCATCGTGCTGGTGATGCATTACACGCCGCATGTCGACCTGGCCTTCGCATCGGTCGAGCATATCATGCGCGACGTGAACGGCGGCTACATGCTGCGCTACCTGCATGCGAACGGCGCCTCGCTGTTCTTCCTCGCCGTCTATATCCACATCTTCCGCGGCCTCTACTACGGCTCCTACAAGGCGCCGCGCGAAGTGACCTGGATCGTCGGCATGCTGATCTACCTGATGATGATGGGCACCGCCTTCATGGGCTACGTGCTGCCCTGGGGCCAGATGTCCTTCTGGGGCGCCACGGTGATCACCGGCCTCTTCGGCGCGATCCCCGGCATCGGCGAAGCGATCCAGACCTGGCTGCTGGGCGGCCCGGCGGTGGACAACCCGACGCTCAACCGCTTCTTCTCGCTGCATTACCTGCTGCCCTTCGTCATCGCGGCGCTGGTGGTGGTGCATATCTGGGCCTTCCACACCACCGGCAACAACAACCCGACCGGCGTCGAGGTCCGCCGCACCTCGAAGGAAGAGGCGAAGAAGGACACCCTGCCCTTCTGGCCCTATTTCGTGATCAAGGATCTGTTCGCGCTGGCCGTGATCCTGGTGGTGTTCTTCGCCATCGTCGGCTTCATGCCGAACTACCTGGGCCACCCCGACAACTACACCGAGGCGAACCCGCTGGTGACGCCGGCGCATATCGTGCCGGAATGGTATTTCCTGCCCTTCTACGCCATCCTGCGCGCCTTCACCGCCGACGTCTGGCTGGTGATGCTGGTCGAATGGCTGTCCTTCGGCATCATCGACGCCAAGTTCTTCGGCGTGATCGCGATGTTCGGCGCCATCCTGGTCATGGCGCTGGTGCCCTGGCTTGACACCTCGCGCGTGCGCTCGGGCCAGTATCGCCCGCTGTTCAAGTGGTGGTTCTGGCTGCTGGCGGTGGATTTCGTGGTCCTGACCTGGGTGGGCGCCATGCCGGCCGAGGGGATCTATCCCTATATCGCGCTGGCCGGGGCGGCCTATTGGTTCGCCTATTTCCTCATCATCCTGCCGCTGCTGGGCATCATCGAGAAGCCCGATCCCATGCCGCAGACCATCGAGGAAGACTTCAACGCCCATTACGGGCCCGAAACCCATCCTGCCGAGTAAGGAGAGGCAACAATGACCCTGAGAAACGCATCGCTCACGGCTGTTGCGGCCCTGACGGTTGCCCTGGCAGGCGGCGCCGTGGCGCAGGACGCAAGCACCGCGCCGGGCACGACGGCCCCCGCGGGCTCGAGCTACCAGACCAACGACACGGCCGCCCCGGCGGCCGAGCCGGCACCGGCGGCCGAAACCGCCGCGCCTGAAGCCGAAGCCACGGAAGAAGCCGCAGAGGAAGCACCCGCGGAAGAACCCGCCGCCGAAGAGCCGGCGGCGCAGGAAGCTCCGGCGGCAGCCGAGGAACCGGCCGCCGAGGCCGAGCCTGCTGCCGAGGAACCGGCGGCAACCGCCGAGGAAGCCCCGGCCGAGGCCGCCGACGAGCCGGCTGCGGAAGAGCCTGCCGAGGCGGTCGAAGAGGCCCCTGCCGAGGAACCGGCAGCCGAGGAAGCTCCGGCTGAAGGCGAAGCCGCCGAGGCCGAGCCCGCTGCCGAAGAGCCTGCTGCTGCGAAACCGGAAGCGGCCGCGGAGGAAGCCCCCGCCGAGGAGGCTGCCGCCGAGGAAGCCCCGGCCGAAGAGGAGGTTGTCGAGGAGGAAGCTGTCGAGGAAGCCCCGGCCGAACACGCCGAGGAGGCCGCCGACAGCCATGCCGTCGCGCATATCGAGGACATCTCGTTCAGCTTCGAAGGGCCCTTCGGCACCTTCGACCAGCACCAGCTGCAACGCGGCTTGCAGGTCTATACCGAGGTCTGCTCGGCCTGCCACGGCCTGCGCTATGTGCCGCTGCGGACGCTGGCCGACGAAGGCGGCCCGCAACTGCCCGAGGACCAGGTCCGCGCCTATGCCGCGAATTTCGATATCACCGATGCCGAGACCGGCGAGGATCGCCCGCGCGTTCCCACCGACCATTTCCCGACCGTGACCGGCGACGGCATGGGCCCGGACCTGTCGCTGATGGCCAAGGCGCGCGCCGGTTTCCACGGCCCCTATGGCACCGGCCTGTCGCAGCTGTTCAACGGCATCGGCGGCCCGGAATACATCCACGCGGTCCTGACCGGCTATGACGGCGAGGAAAAGGAAGAGGCGGGGACGGTGCTTTACCACAACGCCGCCTTCTCGGGGAACTGGATCCAGATGGCGCCGCCGCTCAGCGACGACCAGGTCACCTATGAGGACGGAACCCCGGCGACGGTCGATCAGATGGCCAGCGACGTGGCCGCCTTCCTGATGTGGACCGCCGAGCCGAAGATGATGGACCGCAAGCAGGTCGGCTTCGTCTCGGTGATCTTCCTGATCGTGCTGTCGGCCCTGCTCTACCTGACCAACAAGAAGCTGTGGCAGCCGATCAAGCATCCGCGCAAGCCGGAATGATCGCCCGCTCCTGATCCTGAAACGCGCCCCTCGGGGCGCGTTTTTCATGGCGCGGACGCGCTTTCGTCCCGGCCGATATGGACAAGCCGCCCGCGCGCCGTTCAGATGGGCCGGCGCGACACCGGCGAGGGGCGGGACATGACGATCTATAATCTCGGCTCGATCAACATCGACCATGTCTATCGCCTGTCCGCCCTGCCCCGTCCGGGCGAGACGCTGCACGCGCAATCCTATGCCCAGGGGCTGGGCGGCAAGGGGGCGAACCAGTCCGTCGCCGCCGCCCGCGCCGGCGCCGACGTCATCCACCTGGGCGCCATGGGCGCGGGCGACGACTGGGTGCCGCGGCGGCTTGCCGCAGCGGGGGTGCAGACCTCGGCCATCGCGCGGCTGCCAGGTCTCGCCACCGGCCATGCCATCATCCTGGTCGATGCGGCGGGCGAGAACTCGATCGTGCTGCATGGCGGCGCCAACCTGGCCCTGCCGGCCGAACTGGCCCGCCCGGCCGGGCTGGGCCGGGACGACATCCTGCTGATGCAGAACGAAACCAACCTGCAGGCTGAAGCCGCCCTGCACGCCCGCCGGGCCGGGGCGCGGGTGATCTATTCCGCCGCCCCGTTCAGCATCGCCGCGCTGCGCGAGGTGCTGCCGCATGTCTCGATCCTGGCGGTGAACGAGATCGAGGCCCGCGACACCTTCGCCGCCCTTGGCGAAGACCTGCCGGTCGAGGGCCTGCTGATCACCCGCGGCGCCGAAGGTGCCGAGTTCCGCGACCTGCGCAGCGGCCTGGCCTGGCACCAGCCGGCCTTCGCGGTGCAGGCGGTGGACACGACCGGCGCCGGGGATTGCTTTACCGGCTGGTTCGCCGCCGGGCTGGCGCGGGGCGAGACCCCGCCCGATGCCCTGCGCCACGCCGCCGCAGCCGCCGCGCTGCAAGTCACCCGCAAGGGCGCGGGCGACGCCATGCCCGACCGCGCCGAAGTCCTTGCCTTTCTGAAAGCGCAGCGCTGACCGCTTGCCCGCAGCCCCGCAGCCCCCTATCTGAAAACCCATGAGAATACCGTTCCTGAACCGCCCGGCCACCGTTGCCGTCCTGCGCCTGCAAGGCGCCATCGGGGTTGCCGGCCGCGGCGGCCCCGGCCTGTCCGACGCCGCCCTGGCGCCGCTGCTGGAGCGCGCCTTCAAGCGGCGCAAGCCCGCCGCCGTGGCGCTGGCCCTGAATTCGCCCGGCGGCTCGCCGGTGCAGTCCAGCCTGATCGGCGCCCGTATCCGCCGCCTTGCCGAGGAACGCGAGATTCCGGTCCATGCCTTCGTCGAGGACGTGGCCGCCTCGGGCGGCTACTGGCTGGCGACGGCGGCGGATTACATCTGGGCCGACGACAGTTCGGTGCTGGGCTCGATCGGGGTGATCTCCTCGGGCTTCGGCTTTGCCGAGCTGATCCAGCGCCACGGCATCGAGCGGCGCGTGCATACCGCCGGCCGCTCGAAGTCGATGCTGGACCCCTTCCGCCCCGAGACGCCCGAGGATGTCGCCCGGCTGAACCGCCTGCTGGGCCCGATCCACGACGCCTTCAAGCAGCAGGTGCTGGCCCGGCGCGGCAACCGCCTGCCGCAGGACAGCGACCTGTTCACCGGCGAGATCTGGACCGGCCGCGAGGCGGTCGAACTGGGGCTGGCGGACGGCATCGCCCACCTGGTGCCCAAGATGCGCGAGCTTTACGGCAAGGAGGTGCGCTTCCTGACCTATGGCCAGCGCGTGCCGCTGTTGCGCCGCTTCGGCCTTTCCGCCGATGACCTGATCGACGGAATCGAGGAACGCGCGGCCTTCGCGCGCTTCGGGGCGGGGCGCGGATGATCAAGACCGTCATCCTGTGCCTGCTCATCATCATCGCGCTGGCGCTGGCCGCCGGTCCGGGGGTGCGCCGCGTGATCGCGCGGCTGCTGGGGATCGGGCGGAAATGACCGCGCTGGTGACCGGAGGCGCCCGCCGGCTGGGGCGGGCCATCACCCTGTATCTGGCCCGGCGCGGGCTGGACGTGGCGATCCATTACCAAAGCTCGGCCGCCGAGGCCGAGGCCACCGCCGCCGAGGCCCGCGCCCTGGGCGTGCGGGCCGAGGTCTTCGGCGCGGACCTGCTGGACCTGGACCAGAGCGAGGCGCTGGTGGACCGCGCCCATGCCGCGCTGGGGCCGCTGGCGCTGCTGGTGAACAATGCCTCGATCTTCGAATACGACAACATCGCCACGGCGACGCGCGACAGCTGGGACCGGCACATGGGCTCGAACCTGCGCGCGCCCTTCGTGCTGACGCAGGCCTTCGCCCGGCAGGCCCCCAGGGCCGACCGCAGCGGGGCCGAGCCGGTGGCGCGGGCGCTGGTGGTCAACATGATCGACCAGCGCGTGCTGAAGCCCACGCCCGAGTTCATGACCTATTCGCTGGCCAAGGCCGGGCTGTGGTGGCTGACGCGAACCTCGGCCCAGGCCCTGGCGCCCGAGATCCGCGTCAACGCCATCGGCCCCGGCCCGACCATGCAGGGCACCCGCCAATCCGACCGGCATTTCGCCAACCAGCGCGCCGCGACCATCCTGCAACGCGGCGCCGGGCCCGAGGATGTCTGCGCCGCCCTGGGCTACCTGATGGACGCGCCCTCGGTCACCGGACAGCTGATCTGCGTGGACGGCGGCCAGCACCTTGCCTGGCGCACTCCCGACGTGCTGGGCGTCGAATAAGGCGGAAAATCGCCTGTCCGCGGCAAGTTGTCCACTTTGCGGAAGGCGTTCACGCAATCTTCACGATTCTGCTAAGAAATTCAGTCGATTGCGGAGGAGAGAAAAAATATTCTCATAAATCAACCAGTTACAATACTGCCTAGAATTTGTGCAAAGTAACGAAACCCCAAGAAACGCTAATTGAACATGTGATACTCCCAAGCTCACCCACAGAGTTATCCACAGATTCCGTGGACAGGATTCAGCTTGAACTTTCCTGCCCGAACTTGCAGCCGAGCCCGAGAATCATTTTGTTAACAAGATGACCGATTCCACCCCAGAAACGCGCCCCTCCAAGACCGGCCATGCGCTGATCCAGGACTATCTGCGGACGCTCGACGGCTCGCCGGGGGTCTATCGCATGCTGGACCAGCAGGGGGCGGTGCTTTACGTCGGCAAGGCCCGAAACCTCCGGGCCAGGGTCTCGAACTATGCGCGCGGCACCGGGCATTCGGCACGGATCGCGCGGATGATCCGCGAGACCTGCTCGATGATGTTCCTGACCACGCGCACCGAGACCGAGGCGCTGCTCTTGGAGCAGAACCTCATCAAGCAGCTCAAGCCGCGCTACAACGTGCTCTTGCGCGACGACAAGAGCTTTCCGAACATCCTGGTCGCCAAGTCGCACCCCTTCGCCCAGATCAAGAAGCATCGCGGCGCCAAGGCGGAAAAGGGCGATTACTACGGCCCCTTCGCCAGCGCCGGGGCGGTGAACCGGACGCTGAACCAGCTGCAACGGGTGTTTTTGCTGCGGTCCTGCACCGACGCCACTTTTTCCAGTCGGACGCGGCCCTGCCTGCTTTACCAGATCAAGCGCTGCAGCGCGCCCTGCGTCGGCCGCATCGGGCTGGAGGAATACAACACCCTGGTCGCCGATGCCGAGCTGTTCCTGCAGGGCAAGACCACGCGCATCCAGGCCGACCTGGCGCGCGAGATGGCCGAAGCCGCCGAGGCGATGGAATACGAACGCGCCGCCGCGCTGCGCGACCGCATCAAGGCGCTGACCGCCGTGCAATCGGTGCAGGCGATCAACCCGCGCGGCGTCCCCGAGGCCGACGTGATCGGCCTGCACATGGAGGGCGGGCAGGCCTGCGTGCAGGTCTTTTTCATCCGCGGCAACCAGAGTTGGGGCAACCGCGACTTCTACCCCAAGCTGAACGGCGTGGAATCGGCCGACGAGGTGATGCAGGCGTTCCTGGCGCAGTTCTACGACGGCAAGGTGCCGCCGCGGCTGATCCTGCTGTCGCATGGCATCGAGGATCCCGACCTGATGACCGATGCGCTGTCGGAAAAGGCCGGGCGCAAGGTCGTGCTGGGCGTGCCCCGGCGCGGCGAAAAGGCCGAGCTGGTGGAAAACGCCCTGCGCAACGCCCGCGAAAGCCTGGCGCGGCGCATGTCCGAAAGCGCCGCGCAGCAGCGGCTGCTGGAGGGGCTGGCCGAGGCGCTGGACCTGCCCGCGGTGCCGCAGCGCATCGAGGTCTATGACAACAGCCATATCCAGGGCACCAATGCCGTGGGCGGCATGGTCGTCGCCGGCCCCGAGGGCTGGATCAAGAGCCAGTATCGCAAGTTCAACATCAAGGGCACCGAGATCACGCCGGGCGACGATTTCGGCATGATGAAAGAGGTGCTGACCCGCCGCTTCTCGCGCCTGCTGAAAGAGGATCCCGACCGCCAGACCGACACCTGGCCCGATCTTCTGCTGATCGACGGCGGCGCCGGGCAGGTCTCGGCCGTGCATGAGATCATGGCCGAGATGGGGGTCGAGGACATCCCGATGGTCGGCGTCGCCAAGGGCGAGGACCGCGACCACGGCAAGGAAGAGTTCCACCGTCATGGCCAGCACCCCTTCGCGCTGCGGATGAACGACCCGGTCTTGTATTTCATCCAGCGCCTGCGGGACGAGGCGCATCGCTGGGCCATCGGCACGCATCGCGCCAAGCGGGCCAAGGCGGTGATGGCGAACCCGCTGGACGAGATCCCCGGCATCGGCGCGGCCCGCAAGCGCGCTCTGCTGCAGCATTTCGGCAGCGCCAAGGCGGTCAGCCGCGCCGGCCTGGCCGATCTGGTCGCGGTCGAGGGGATCAGCGAATCCATGGCGCAGAAGATCGTCGATCACTTCCACAAGGGCTGACAGGAGGAAGCCATGGAGGACAGCATCCGCGCATTCTTCGCCCGCTACGAACGGCTGTTCACGCAGGCGCTGGCCGGCGAGGCGGATATGGAGGAGGTCGCCGCGCTTTACGCGCCCGAGTTCATCGCCGCTTCTCCGGCGGGCGTCAGGGCGGGCCGGAACGACGACCAGCTAAGGCAGGCGATGGCCCAGGGCTATGCGCATTACCGCGCCATCGGCACCAAGGCGATGACGATCCGCGAGATCCGGCTTTCGCCGATGGACGCGCTGCATTGCCTGGCCCATGTCGGCTGGCGGGCCGTCTATGACCGGGGCGAGGCGCCCGATGTGACCATCGACTTCGAGGTGCATTACCTCGTGCAGATCCTCGACGGCACGCCCAGGGTATTCGGCTGGGTAACGGGCGACGAAAAGGCGCTGCTGAAGCAACACGGCATCCTCTGATCAGCGGCAGCGCGCCGGGTTCACCCCCACCGCGTTGAGGCCCCAGTCGGTCATCTGCGCGACAAGCTGCTGGCCGGCCGCGTCGAAGGCCGGGATCAGGTCGGCGGTCTTCGTCGTCGCCGCCTGGGCCGTGGCGGTGAAATGCCCGCGCGAGACAACGCGGGCGTCCATCTCGCGCACCATCTGCGCATCGACGGACAGCTTGATGACGGCCCCCTGCCCCGTGACCTCGGCGTTGAAATCGTTGATCTCGGAGATCAGCGCGTAATCGCCCGCCGCGCCCAGCGGCGCGCGGCCGACATGGGTGAAGGCGTCATAGACGGCAAAGCCGCGCACCAGCAGGGTTTGCAGCGTCACCGGCACCGTGTCGCCCCAGCGCGCATCGGGCAGGTATTGCGTCTGCAACTGGTTCGGCCGGATCATGATGCGATCGGTGTCCAGCGTGCCGCGCGCCTTGGGCGGCTCGATCACCAGCTCGGCCAGCCGGCCGCGGCCGCAGCTCCGCGGCACGTCCGAGGGCGGGCGCAGCTCGAACACGTCGCGGTCGGGCTCGCCCTCCAGCGCGCGCAAGGCGGCGCAGCCCGGCAGGGTCAGGGTCAGGACAAGCAAGGCGGCGGCAAGACGCATGGCGGACCTCTCAGCGGCGGAACTCGGGCGCGCGCGGCCCCGAGAAAATTTGCGAGGGGTTGCGCCGCAACGCCGAGACCAGCTCGTTCAGATTGCCCACCAGCCCGCGCAGATCGGCGGCCATGCGGGTGAATTGCGGCAGCCCCTCGCGGGTGAAAGCCTGCACCGGGGCGCGGGCGCTGTCCAGCATCCCGCGCAGGCTGGCAAAGGCGGTCTCGGCGCTGTCGGCGGCATTGCGCAGCCGCTCGGTGATCTCGGGCAGGTCGGCGACCACGCGGTCGATGGCCTCGTTCGCCTTGCCCAGCGTCACGCGCAGGTCGGCCACCACCGGCTCGACATTGCTGTTGATGACCCGGTCGGCGCCGTCGAAGGCCCGCTCGGCCGAAGCCAGCGTGCGGCTTCCGACCTCCAGCGCCGCGTCCAGGTTGTCGAGGCTCTGGTCCGCGCGCCCGGCCAGCCGGGTCAGGTCGGATTGCAGCGTGGCGGCGGTCTGGTCCAGCCGCTGCGTCAGCGCCTTGAGGTCGCCCGCGACATAGGCGCGCACCTCGTCCAGCGTGGCGGTGCCCGAATCCAGCGCCGTGTCGACCTTGGCCGCGCTTTCGGTGAACTTGGCCAGCGCGGTGTCGGCATTGCCCAGCGTCGTCTCGGCCGCGGCGCTGAGCCCGTCCAGCCGCTCGCCGAAGGCCGAGATGTCGGATGCGGCCGAGGCGATGGAATCGGTGGCCGTGGTCACGTCGGCCAGCGCCTTGTCCAGGTTGGCGCTGGAGCGTTCCACATTGTCCAGGATGTTGCGCACCCGGCTTTGGTTTTCGTCGCCGAGAAGCTGGGTCAGCTGCTCGGCCACGGTGTTCAGCCGCGAAATCATCTCGGGGCCCTGGTCCGACAGCGTTTGCAGCGCCGAGCGGTTGGCGGCGATGACCGGGATCGAATCCGGGTCCACGTCGCGCAGCAGCGGCGAATCGGGCCGGCCCGAGGTGATCGCAACATTGGCGATGCCGGTGACGCCCTGGATCTCGATGGCGGCGCGGGAATCGGTGCGCACCGGCGTATCCTCGGCCACCTCGATGCGGACCCGGACCGCGCCGTTCACGCTTTGCGACAGCTGCATGTCCACCACCTTGCCGACGGAAAGCCCGGCGAAAAGCACCTCCGAGGATATGCCCAGGCCCGACACTTCCGGGAAATAGATGTCGTAATAGGCGAATTGCCGGTCCAGTTGCAGCTTGGCGAACCACATCAGGAACAGCAGCATCCCCAGGAAGCCGGCGATGGTGAAGGCTCCGATCAGGACGTAATTGGCCTTGGTCTCCATGGGCTTACTCCTTTGCGCGGCCGGTGGCCATGGCGGCGCGGGCGCGGGGCCCGTGGAAATATTCATGCACCCAGGGATGATCGACCCGGAGCATTTCGGCCATGGTGCCGCTGACCAGCACCTTGTTTTCCGCCAGAACCGCGATGCGGTCGCAGCAGGCATGCAGCGTATCGAGGTCATGCGTGACCAGGAACACCGACAGGTCCAGCGCATCGCGCAGCTCGACGATCAGCCGGTCGAAGGCATCGGCGCCGATCGGGTCCAGCCCCGCCGTCGGCTCGTCCAGGAACAGGATCTCGGGGTCCAGCGCCAGCGCGCGCGCCAGCCCTGCGCGCTTTCTCATCCCGCCCGACAGGTCCGAGGGGTATTTGTCATTGGCGCTCCACGGCAGCCCGGCCATCGAGACCTTGAGTTCCGCCAGTCCACGCCGCGCCTCGGGCGCAAGCCCCGGCACGGCGCGCAGCGGCACCTCGACATTCTCGCGCACGGTCAGCGAGGAAAACAGCGCGCCACCCTGGAACATCACGCCCCAGCGCCGCTCCAGCGCCTCGCGCGCGGGGCCGGCCAGCGCGCCCACGTCCTGGCCAAAGACCCGCACCGTGCCGGCGGTGGGGCGGTTCAGCCCGACGATGGTGCGCAGCAGCACCGATTTCCCGGTGCCCGAGCCGCCGACCACGCCCAGGATCTCGCCCTGCCGCAGGTCGAGGTCCAGCCCGTCATGCACGACATGGCGGCCGAACTGGGTGCGCAGGCCCCGGACCTCGATGATATTGCCGCTCACAGCCCCACCTCGGAGAAGAAGATCGAGAACAGCGCATCGGCGACGATCACCGCGAAGATGGCGTTGACCACGGCGCGCGAGGTCTCGGCGCCCAGCGATTCCGCGTCCTTGCCCACCTTCATCCCGGCATGGCAGCCGATGACGCCGATGATCAGCGCAAAGACCGGCGCCTTGGACAGGCCGACGATGACATGGTCCACGCTGGTATCCGCCAGCAGCCGATAGCGGAACATCGAGGGCGAGATGCCCAGCTCGATCCAGGACATCAGCGCGCCGCCGACCAGCCCGGCGATATTGGCGATCAGCCCCAGGATCGGCAGGGTGATGATCAAGGCCAGCACGCGCGGCAGGATCAGCACCATGTCCGGGTCCAGCCCCAGCGTGCGCATGGCGTCGATTTCCTCGTTCATCTTCATCGAGCCGATCGAGGCGGTCAGCGCCGAGGCGGTGCGGCCGGCGACGATGATCGCGGTCAGCAGGATGCCCAGCTCGCGCAGGATGGAAATGGCGATCAGGTCGATGACAAAGACCTCGGCCCCGAACTGGCGCAATTGCACCGCGCCCTGAAAGGCCAGCACGATGCCGATCAGAAAGGACATCAGCGCCACGATGGGCACGGCGCGCAAGCCCGTCTCCTGGCAGTGATACACCAGCGAGGTGAAACGGAAATCGCCCGGATGCCGGATGCCGCGCGCCAGGGCGGCCAGGAAGCGGCCCAGGTATTCCGCGATCTCGCGCAGGAACAGCAGCACCGCGGCCATACGGCGGCCGGTCTGTTCCAGCATCCGCCGCCAGCCGGCGGGGGCGGCGGTTTCGGCATCGGGCTGCGGCAGCGCCTGGCGCACGGTGTCGAGCAGCCGGGCCTGCGCCCCGGTCAGCCCGTCCAGTTGCGCGCCTTGGCGTTCGCGCCCGACCAGATACCAGGCGGCGGCGGTGTCGATGCGCGTCAGCCCCGACAGTTCCAGCCGATGCGCCGCGCCGGCCTCGGGCGGCAGCTGGCCGAGCGTCCAGACCGTGAACTCGCCCGCCAGCAGCAAGGCGCCGTCCGAAACCGCGGCGCTGAGCTTGGGATCTGCGGGAAGGCTGGCCATGACGGTCCCGTTCACAAAGGGTGAGTGGGATTCATCCAGCGATTGCGCGGGTTTGTCAAATCCGCAGGACCGTTCCGGCCCAGGGCTGTGGCCGATCCGCCCCGGCCCAGGCGACGCAGCCGCCGGAAAAGGAAAATTTAACCAAGGTTCCCAAATTGTGCATATTGACTAGAACACACGCTCTGGTTTAGTTGGGCGCATTCCGTTTTCTTCGCGCGGGCGGCGGTGCCGCACCGGGCGGGCCGGGGCGAAACGCGCTGCGGGCCGTGTGGTCCATAGGGCGTGGCCGGCCAGGAAAATCGCTTGCGGCATCGCCCGCGGCCCCTGCGGCCAGGGCCATGCCGGGGAAGGCTCCTCGGGATCCGGCTGAACGAGTGTCATTTTGACCATGATCCCGAGGACGGCCACCCCCTAGCCCTGCGCCAGGGCGCGCATCATCCTGACCGGCTCGGTCCGGGCCAGGCGCAGCACATGCGCCATATAGGGCTGTTGCAGATCCTCGGTCCGCAGCGCGGCGTAAAGCCGGCGCAGCATGCCCTGGCGACCCAGCGGCAGCAGCGCCAGTTCGGGATTGCCGGCCTGGGCGCGCAGCACCCAGTCGGGCATCACCGCCACCCCGCGCCCCGAGGCGATCAGCATCAGCGCGATGGCGGTCTGCTCGACCTGGCGGACCTGGGCGGGCTCGACCCCGGCCGGGTCGAGGAATTGCGAAAACACGTCCAGCCGCGCCCGCTCCATCGGATAGGTGATCAGCGTCTCGCCCGCCAAATCGGCCGGCTCGGCATAGCCCTTGGCGGCCAGCGGATGGCTGGCGGCAACCACCATGGTCGGCGCATAATCGAAGAGCGGCTGGAACGTGATGCCCGAAATCTCATCGGGATCGGACGAGATCACCATGTCCACCTGCCCCCGCTGCAAGGCGGGCAGCGCCTTCAGCGCCAGGCTGGAGCGGATGTCCAGATCGACCTCGGGCCAGGCGCGGCGGAACTGGTCCAGCACCGGCAACAGCCAGTCGAAGCAATGGTGGCATTCCATCGCCATATGCAGCCGGCCGGCGCGGCCCAGTTCGACGGCGCGGAACTCGGCCTCGGCCGCGTCGATCAGCGGCAAGACCTGCTCGGCCGTGCGCAAGAGCCGCATCCCCGCCGCCGACAGCCGCAGGGGCTTGGTCTTGCGCAGGAACAGCTCGACCCCCGCCTGCTCTTCCAGCGCCTTGATCTGGTGCGACAACGCCGATTGCGTCAGGTTCAGCACCTCGGCCGCGCGGGCAAGGCCGCCCTGTTCATGGATGGCGCGCAGGCTGCGCAGGTGGCGAAGTTCAAGGTGCATCTTGACTGAAACTCATGACGATCTTGAGGATTATGAATTTGTCTCACGTCGCGCGGCATGTCACAAGACCTGCGACAAAAGGATGGCACCATGACGACACCCGCGATCAGCTTCGAGTTCTTCCCGCCCCGGAACCTGGACCAGTCGTTCCGGCTGTGGGAGACGGCGCGCGCGCTGGCGCCGCTGGGGCCGGATTTCGTCTCGGTCACTTATGGCGCGGGCGGCACCACCCGGCAATTGACGCATGAGGCGGTGACGGCGCTGGCCAGCCATTACGGGCTGAACGTCGCCGCGCACCTGACCTGCGTCGATGCCACGCGCGAGGAGACGCTGCAGATCGTCCAGGACTACGCCGCCGCCGGCGTGCATGAGATCGTGGCGCTGCGCGGCGACGCACCGCAAGGGCAGGACCGCTTCACCCCCCACCCCGAGGGTTTCGCCAATTCGGTCGAGCTGATCGAGGCCATCGCCGCGCGCGGCGACATGACCATCCGCTGCGGCGCCTATCCCGAGCCGCATCCCGAAAGCCCCGACACCGCCGCCGACGTGGCCTGGCTCAAGCGCAAGGTCGATGCCGGCGCGACATCGGCGATGACGCAGTTCTTCTTTGACGCCGAGACCTATTTCCGCTTTCGCGACGCCTGCCGCGCGGCGGGGATCGAGGCGCCGATCATCCCCGGCATCCTGCCGATCCAAAGCTGGGCCGGCACCCGCCGCTTTGCCGAACGCTGCGGCACCTCGGTCCCGCAATGGGCCGAGGACGCCTTTGCCGCCGCCGGCAAGGAGGGCGAGGCGCAGCTGGCGCTGGATGTCTGCGTCAAGCTGTGCGAGCGGCTGGTCGAAGGCGGCGTGGACAAGCTGCATTTCTACACGCTGAACAAGCCCGAGCTGGTGCTGAAGGTCTGCGCCGCGCTGGGAATCGAGCCCAAGGGCGAATTTTCGCGCGTGGCCTGAACCGGCAGCGGCGCCCCCGCGGCATCAGCCATCCGGCCCCTGTCCCGCAGGCGTGGCGATTTCCGGCTGCGGCACAGTCGCCGGCCGGGCCGGCGCTTCGGGAAGCCGCGGCCTTGCCCTGACCAGCCGGCGATGCGGACGCGGCGGGGCGGCATCAGCCAGCGCCCCGGCCAGCAGCGCCGGGCCGGTATAGGGGTGCGGCACGGAAGGGTGCAGCATCTCGGACGGGTCCGCCCCGGCCAGGCGCGGCGCACGCGCCAGGAAGGCCTTGCCCCAGTTGCGCCACGACCCGACCGAAGGCGCGGTGGCGTCGCAGTCGAAATGCCCGCGCCAGCCCTGGGGCAGCGGCAGGCCAAAGGCCTCGGCCCGCGACATCATCCAGACCAGCGGGATATTGGCCAGCGGCCGGGCATATTCCAGCCCGGACAGCTGGCCGCCCACATCCGGGTGGCAGCCGCGGAACCACATCTGCTCGATCCGGCCGGGGGCCGAGGCGCTGTCCCAGATCAGCGGCTGGAAGGCGGCCCGCGTCTCGTCCAGGGCCAGCGCCTGCACGCCATGCTCGACCTCGGCGCCCAGATGCGCGTCGTGAAAGCGAAAGCGCGGCTCGGTCAGCATCCACAGCAGCGGCAGCCGGATCCCCAGCGCCATCACCGTGTCGAAAACCCCGATCATGCGGATCGGCACGACCGGGTGGCAAAGCGCGGGGTCCAGCCGGCCGACCAGCCGGTCGCGGCCCTGGCGGTAAAGCTGCCAGGCCTGCTGCACGTTGCGGCGCGAGGCATGGGCATGGGTCAGCAGCCCCACGCGCCCGATCATGCCGGCAAGCGAGCGCGCGGCAAAGGCGCCGCGGGAATAGCCAAAGAAGAACAGCGGATTGCCCGGCCGCCATTCTCGGGCAAGCCAGGCATAGGCGTCGCAGATATGCCGTTCCAGCGCCGAGCCCATGGCCAGTTCCGGCAATGTGCGCCAGGCATCCCATTGCTGGCCGGGCGCATAATGCACCCCAAGCGGCGCCGGCAACGCCCCGCATTCGCCCGACAGCAGGGCATGGATGCGGGCGATGGACGACCTTCGCCCCTCGGTCAGCGAGGCGAAGGTGCCGTCCATCAGGACGACCTGGCATATCGGCGGGCGGGACGATTCCATGGTCCGACGCTAGCATGGAAACGCAAAGCGTCGATTAATCCCTATTCAAGCGCGTTCACGGTCAGGTGTGCCATCAGCCCGAACCCGTTGAAGCGGGTATTGGTGACGGTCGAATAGGCGCCCGCGCCGTGGAAGACGATATAGTCGCCCTCCTGGATATCGGCCGGCAGGGGCAACTCGCCCGGCAGCCGGTCCACCGAATCGCAGGTCGGGCCGAAGATCACCCGCGGCATCGGCTCGTCCTCGCGCGCGGTGCCCTCGGGCGTCAGCACCTGCAGCCGGTCGAGGTTGCCGACGATGGGCAGTTCGAACAGCCCGCCATAGACGCCGTCGTTCAGGAAGACGTTCTGGCCGTCGCGCACCGCCTTGACGCGGGTGATCAGCGCGAAGGCATCGGCGCATAGCCCGCGCCCCGGCTCGCAGACCAGCTGCGGCGCGTCAGCGCCGAAGGCTTCGTCGGTCACGCGCCGGATCAGGCCGAAGATCGCGGTCAGGTCCGGCTCGACCCCGGTCACGCGATGCGAGGGGAAGCCGCCGCCCACGTTCAGCCGCCGCGCCCGGACGCCGGCCATGGCGCAGATCTCGGCCGCAGTGGTGATATAGCTTTCCCAGGCATGCGGATCGACGCATTGCGTGCCCGGATGGAAGGTCAGCGAGGGGATATAGCCGCGATCCGCCACAGCGCGCAGCAATTCCGCCGCCAGTTCCGGCGAGGCGCCGAATTTCGAGCCGAAGTCATAGGCCGCGCCCAGCACCGGCAGCTTGAAGCGGGGCGAGATCTCGCAGCCCTCGGGGGCCACGCGGGCGAAAAGCTTGTCCAGTTCCGAGCGGCTGTCCACCGACCAGGACTTGATCCCGGCCTCGACGGCATGGGCGATCTCGGCCTGCGAGCGCACGGGGTTGTGGTAATGGCGCGCCGCATCGGGGGCCAGCCGGCCGATCAAGTCGATCTCATAGGGCGAGGCCACGTCGAAGCCCTTGATCCCGGCGGCGGAAAGCGTGCGGATCACCGCCTCGTCCGGGTTCGACTTGACCGCATAGGTGACGAGGCCGGGAAAGCCCTGCAGGAACCGCTGGGCGGTGGCGCGCAGGACCGAGGGGGCAAAGACCATGACCGGATTTTCCGGCGCCAGCCTGCGGATGATCTCGGCGGGATCGTTCCAGACGGTCTTGGGGCCGCGGCCCTCGGTCAGTCCCATCGGCATGTCCTTCCTGTGCGCGTGTGGGGGTGGAAACAAGTCTGCGCCCTATGGGTTCCGATTGCTGCAATGAAAAGGGTGGAAATGGGCCGCGGCTTCGTTAATATGCCGAAAGCTTCGGCAGATCGACAGGTGGGCGGGTGGACGAACTTGATCGCGGGATTCTGGCCCATCTGGCGCAGGATGCACGCATGTCCGTAGCGGTTCTGGCGCGGCGGCTCAAGGTGGCGCGCTCAACCGTGCAGGCGCGGCTGGAGCGGCTGGAAACATCGGGCGCCATCGCGGGTTACACGCTGCGGCTGGGCGATTCCGCGCGCGAGCATCGCATCCGCGCCACCTGCCTGCTGACCATCGAGCCGCGCGCCCAGGCGGCGATCCTGGCCCGGCTGCGCAGCCTGCCCGAGGTCGAGCGCATCCATACCACCAGCGGCCGCGTCGATCTTTTGCTGCAACTGGCCGCCATATCGACCAGCCAGCTTGACGATGTGCTGGACCAGATCGGCGGTTTGACCGGCGTCCGCTCCAGCGAGAGCCTGATTCACCTGTCCACCAAGCTGGATCGCGCCGCCTGATCGTGTCCCCTGCGCAACAATGTGACAATCGTGTCGCCATATTTGCGCTGGTCGATCTGCTCCAGCCCCGCGACCGGGCCGGGCGGGGCCGATTCCTCCCAGACCACCACGCCACCCGGTGCGATCCAGCCGCCGGCCAGCGCCGATTCCAGCGCCCGCTCGCCCAGCCCCTGGCCATAGGGCGGGTCCAGGAAGACCAGCCCATAGGGCGCGCCGCGGTTCTCGCCCAGCCGGGTCGCGTCGCGGCGCCAGACATCGGTCGCGCCCATGGCGCGGGCCTTGTCGATATTGGCGCGCAAAAGCGCCCGCGCCGCCACGCCGTCATCGACGAAGGCCACGCGGGCGGCGCCGCGGGACAGCGCCTCGAGCCCCAGCGCGCCGGTGCCGGCGAACAGGTCCAGCACCCGCGCGCCGGGGATCGGATTGCCATGCGTGCCGTTGATGAGCAGGTTGAAGATCGATTCGCGCACCCGGTCGGTGGTCGGGCGCAGATGCGCCGCCGGATCGCCCGCGCCAACCTCGGCCAGTTTCAGCCCGCGCAGGGTGCCGCCGACAATTCTCATGCCATCAGCGCCTTCAGCTCGGCCGCCTCGGCCACCGCCTCGGGCTCGGGCGAGCGGCCGGCCTCGATCAGCCGCTTGCCGATCATATAGGCGCGGGCATCGTTCAGCGCATCCACCGCGATCAGCCGGCCGCCCCTGAAATACCAGACCGAGCCGCCATTCGCCGCCGGCCGCGTCACCACCCGGTCGTAACCCAGGTTCAGCCCGGCGATCTGCAGTTTCGCGTCGAACTGGTCCGACCAGAACCAGGGCTTGGGCACATAGGGGGCATCGGCGCCCAGCATGTTCGCCGCCACCGCCTCGGCCATGTCGATGGCATTGCCGACGCTTTCCAGCCGCAGCCGGCCGTCCGAAGTAGGGAAACTGGCGCAATCCCCCGCCGCCCAGATCGCCGGGTCCGAGGTGCGGCCAAGCGCATCGGTGGCGATGCCGTTGTCGATGGCCAGCCCGGCGGCCTCGGCCAGCGCGGTTTCCGGCGCGATGCCGATGCCGCAGATCACCAGGTCGGCCGGCAGGCGGCGGCCGTCCGTCAGCTCGACCCCATCCGCGGCATCCGAGCCGGTGATGCGGGCGATGCCGGTGCCCTCGACGATCTCGACGCCATGGGCGCGATGCAGGGCGCGGATCATCTCCGCGGTCTCGGGCGCGGCGACGCGGCCCAGGATGCGCGGCGCGGCCTCGACCAGCGTGACTGCCAGCCCCAGCTTGCGGGCCACGGCCGCGGCCTCCAGCCCGATATAGCCGCCGCCGATCACCACCAGACGACGCCCGGCGACCAGCGCCGGCTGGACGCCCGCGATGTCGGCCAGGTTCCTGACCACATGCACCCCCGGCAATTCGCCGCCCATCGCGGCCGGCAGGCGGCGCGGGGTCGCGCCCAGCGTCAGGGCAAGCTGGTCATAGGGATATTCGCCGCGCTCCGTCGCCACTATGCGGCGGTCGCGGTCGATGCGCGTGGCGCGCTCGCCCAGGTGCAGGGCAATGCCCTGTTCCTGCCACCAGTCCGGGGCGCGCAGCGTCAGCCGGTCCAGCCCCATCTCGCCCAAAAGGTAGGCCTTGGACAGCGGCGGGCGCTGATAGGGCGGCGCGGGCTCGTCGCCGATGACCACGATGCCGCCCCGATGCCCCAGCCCGCGCAGCTTCGCCGCCAGAGAGGCCGCCGCCTGCCCCGCGCCAAGGATCACGATGTTCATTCTTCGCCCTCGCTGGTTTGCCCGCGGCGCAGAGCCTATAGTCGCGCCCGGAACGATGCAATTGACGGAGGAACCGCGCATGTCCATCGCAAAAGGCGACAAGCTGCCCGAAGGCAAGCTGCTGAAACTGGGCGCCAACGGCCCCGAGGAAGTGGCCGCCGCCGACCTGGCCCAGGGCCTGGTGGCGATCTTCGCCGTGCCCGGCGCCTATACGCCGACCTGCACCAACGCCCATATGCCCAGCTTCGTGAAGAATGCCGGCAATTTCCGCGACAAGGGCGTCTCGCGCCTGGTCTGCATCACGGTGAACGACCCCTTCGTCGCCGGGAAATGGGCCGCGGATACCGGCGCGGCCGATGCCGGAATCGAGGTGCTGGCCGATGCCGACGGCAGCTTCACCAAGGCGCTGGGGCTGAACATCCAGGGCGCGGGCTGGATCAACGGCCGCTCGAAACGCTATGCCATGCTGGTCAACGACGGCACCATCGAAGAGCTTCAGGTCGAAGAGGCGCCCAGCGCCTGCTCGGTCTCGTCGGGCGAATCGCTGCTGGACCTGGTCTGAGGCTCCAGGCGGAACAGCGCCGTGAACTGCTGCGCGGCGCTGCGATCGCCGCGCAGCGCCACCAGCCCGGCCGAGGCCAGCACCGCCGGCCCCGGCCCATAGACCGCGGCCGCCAGCGCATTGCCCGAACCCTCCAGCACGAAATCCGCCTCGGGCGCGCGCACCGCCCGCACCTGCGGCGCACCTTGCGCGGAAAGCGTGACCTCGAACCCCTCCTTGCCCGAGACGAAGCCCGCGCGCAGCGGTGATCCGGCGGCAGCCGCCTGGTCCACCGTGGCCGCGATCGAGATCATCAGCGCGGAAATGCTGATGAATTTCCGCGGGTCGTGCCCCGGCATCAGCAGCGCCCAGCGGCACAGCTCGCGCAGCACCGGATGCAGCGCCCGGCCGGCATCGGTCAGCGCATAAAGCCCCAGCACGTCGTCATGCGCCACCACCCCCGCCTGCACCAGCTGGGTCAGGCGCTGGGTCAGCACGCTGGCCGTGACGCCCGGCAGCCCGGCGCGGATCATCTGGAAGCGCTTGGGCGCAAACATCAATTCGCGCACCACCAGAAGCGCCCAGCGGTCGCCGATGAAATTCAGCGCATGGGCGCCAAGGCACCCTTCTTCATAGCGCAGTCGCGAGATCTTGCCGGTATCAGTCATGTTTGGATATTAGCAGTTGCTTTTTCATACTGCAACTGCCAGCCTGCGACTCATTGGCGCATCTCGCGCCCGATGAGGAGGAAGAGA
>JAANMW010000469.1_pt1 | contig 47056 bp, 38 predicted proteins | sample 7279671 | NCBI WGS metagenome assembly JAANMW01 (sample SAMN14094541, study PRJNA606508) | bioreactor metagenome | isolation source: A lab-scale SPAN reactor treating ammonium-rich wastewater day 247 | place: Ireland: Galway | collected 2017-09-19 | reverse complement strand
TTCGATCCGCGACGTCATCCTGTTCCCGCATATGCGACCCGAAAGAAAGCAGGAAGCCGAATCGACGGAGGACGACGAATGAGCACCGACTCCGCGATCCCGGCCGAGCAGGGAAAGCTCGCATACACGATCATTCAATCGCTCCTCGATGGGCACGAAAAGCTCAGCGACCTCCTCGTCGTAATGTCGCACGCCCTCGACGAAGACACGCTGAAAGCTCTTACAGGAACGATGCAGTGGGAATCTTACCTCGAATCAAAACGCGAACTCGAAAGCACAAAGGCTCAGATCGAGGTGTTCATCGCCGCCCTGAAGCAGTACGAAGATGCTTGACCTTTTGATCATCGGTGCGGGCCCGGCAGGCCTTTCTGCAGCATACGAAGCCGAGCGCGCGGGCCTCGACTATCTCGTTGTCGAAAAAGGGCTTATCGGCAACACGATCTACAATTATCCGGTCGGCCTGACGGTCTTTTCGACAACGAACGAGCTTGAGTTCGCCGAGGGCGAGCTCAAGCCAGCACGCGAAAAGCCGACCCGCGAAGAACTTCTCTCGTACTACGTCCGCTTCGCCCTCGACAACGACCTGAAAATTCAGACAGAGGAAACTGTGCTTGCGGTACAAGAGATCGAACCGCACATTTTTTCCGTTCGCACCGACAAGGGCGAATACACGGCCCGCAACGTCCTTTTTGCGATTGGCGCGATGGATCATCCGCGAAAGCTGAATGTCCCGGGCGAAGATCTGCCGCACGTATTCGATCATTTCCGCGAGACCTACCCGTGGGTTCGCAAGAAAGCCCTCGTTGTCGGCGGAGGAAACTCCGCAGGCGAAGCGGCGTTATTCCTCGCTGAAGAAGGTGCGGACACGACGCTTGCCATCTACCGCGACGATTGGACGAATAACGATCCAAAGCAAGGCTGTATAAAATTTTGGGTAAAGCAGCCGCTCGAAAACGCTCTCGGCGAACACTGCCTGCGCCTTTTCTATCTTGGACGGATCGAGGAATTTCGCGTCGGGGAGACGGTACTCGAAAGCGAGGCCGGCGAGAAGGTTTCGATCCCGACCGACGTTGTTTTTGTTCTCATCGGTTCGGACGCTGACCTGACCATGCTCAAGGATCTCGGCGTTGCGACCGAGCAGGGGAAGTACGGCGAGGTTCCGGTCTATTCGGAAGAGACGTTCGAGACGAACGTTCCCGGCATCTTCGTCGCCGGACATTTCACCAACCAACGCCACATCAAAGGAGCGATCGACGCCGCAAAGGCTTTAGTGCCTCGGCTTGCGTTGGGCATAAAGTCTGTCCCGGCTTGACGGCTGCTGAAAAGGTCAAAAAAGGTGCCGAGGTTTTATCAACCCGGCACCTTCTTTCTAAACAAACGTAGATGAACCCTTAGTTTTGCTTGCCTTCGAGGAAGGCCTTGAGGCGGCGTGAACGCGATGGATGACGCAGCTTACGCAGAGCCTTTGCCTCGATCTGGCGGATGCGTTCGCGTGTAACGGCAAAGTGCTGTCCGACCTCTTCAAGCGTGTGCTCCGAGCCTGTATTCCCGAGGCCGAAACGCATCTTTATGACCTTTTCCTCGCGTGGCGTCAAGGTCGCGAGCACCTCGTCGGTGATCTCGCGTAGGTTCGAGAACGTTACGGATTCCGCAGGATTTAGGATCGAGCGGTCTTCGATAAAATCGCCGAGATGCGAATCTTCCTCTTCGCCGATCGGCGTTTCAAGCGAGATCGGTTCCTGCGCGATCTTCAAGACCTTACGCACCTTAGAGACCGGAATATCCATCCGCTTTGCGATCTCTTCGGAGGTCGGTTCGCGGCCAAGTTCCTGCACTAGCAGACGCGACGTGCGGATGAGCTTGTTGATCGTCTCGATCATATGAACCGGGATGCGGATCGTGCGTGCCTGATCGGCGATTGCACGGGTAATGGCCTGGCGGATCCACCACGTTGCATAGGTCGAGAATTTATAACCGCGACGCCATTCGAATTTATCGACCGCCTTCATCAGACCGATGTTTCCTTCCTGAATAAGGTCGAGGAACTGCAGGCCGCGGTTCGTGTATTTCTTTGCGATCGAGACGACGAGGCGGAGGTTCGCCTCGACGAGTTCACGCTTCGCCTTGTTCGTTTCGAATTCGCCGACGCTGATCGTATGGAACGAACGCTTGATCTCGACGACCGGCAAGTGATACTTGTCTTCGATCGCCGTTAGAACCGCCTTTGCCGCATCGATCTGTGCTTTAAGTTCCTTCTTGGTCTTCGGTGCGGGCTTTTTCGCGATCTTTTCAGTGCATCGTTTGATGATCCTTTCGGCAGAACGGATATCGTCCACGACCTGGCGGATCGCACCGATCAGTTTCTGAAGGGCACGCTCCGTGAGATTCAGGTTCTTGATCTCGTTTGCAACCTCAAGCCGCTGGCGGGCCGTTTTGTACTTTAGCGTAAGAAGACGTTTGCCGCCTTTTTTTCCGGCCTGCTTTTCCTGCTCCTTGATGAGCGAAAGCCAGGTCTTCAACGCGACCTTGAAATGCTCGCGGATGTTTTCCAATCCTTCGAGCGTCCAACGCATATATTCCTCGGCCTTGTCCTCTTCGACCGAAATTTCCGCCTGCTCCGAGAAAACGACGGTTTCGCGAATGCTCGCCTTACCCGTATTAAGCTCTTCGATAAAATGCAAAAGCCGCTCGATCGCGATCGGCGAACGGGCGATCGCCTTGTGGGTCTTGATCTGGCCGCGTTCGATGCGTTGGGCGATCGAGACCTCGCCCTCGCGGTTCAAAAGCGGCACAACACCCATTTCGCGAAGATACAGGCGGACGGGATCGTTCGATTTGTCGAGAACGCCGGCTGAAAGGTCGAGGTCGGAATCTTCGTCCTCCTCGTCGTCCGTATCGTCAAGAGCCAGGTCGCTTGCTCGCTCAAGGAGTTTTGCGTCGCTTTCCGCGACCGAGATGTTCGCCCCCTCGAGGCGTTCGAGAACGTCCTCAAGCTCGTCCTCCGACATCATATTCTGCGGGATCTCGCGGTGGAGTTCTTCGAGGCTCAAAAATTTTTTTCGCTTGCCGAGGGCAAGCAGGCGATCCATCAAATCTTCTTTTTCGTCGTAATCAACTGCCATATTCTGTGATAAACCTTTTCGATTGTGGAAAAGGCCAAATCGTTGTTCTAAAAATAGCTAATAACGCTTGTAACCCAGGTAAAGTTTCACGCTCCGGCCCGGCACAAAGCAAATTGAAAAGTATACCACACTATACTGCGTTTTTTGACTCCAAAGTACGCCGTATTTTCTCCAGATTTAACTGTTCTTCGACCAGACGGGTAAGCGTGGCCGTGTCATTCTCACGTTCGGCGATGGCGGCTTCACGACTGATCTCGTCCACGCGGTTGCGTATAGCCATATTTCTAAGGGCGAAAACGCAGTTTTCCGCCTCAGCAAGGGCTTCGTCTATCGCCTCGTCGTCTTCGCGGAATTTTCGGGCGGTCAATATCTCGCGTGCCATCTCGAGCGTGGCCTCGTCGCCGTCCAGATGCTCCACGATCGACTCAGGGGAAACAACGTCGCCTTTCTCGGAGATCGCAATGAAAGCCTCATAAAGCTCGGCCGTTGCGAGGTTTTCGTAATCGCTCACCTCAAGCTGCGGCAGGATCGTGGATGCCAATTCGCGGTCGTGAACGAGTATTTTCAGAAGGTTCTTTTCCGCGACCGTAACCTTTGCCCGTGCCGAACGCGAGATCGACCGCTTCGGGTCGGTGCGCGGCAAATGCGGGGCCGTCTTGCCGGTCGAGGATTGCCAAAGCTCTCTGCGAAGGGCCGCATCATCGATCCCGAAGAAATCCATTGCCTGGTCGAAGCTCTCACGCTGCTGAACGTGGTTACGGATCGTCGCGATCACGGGCAGAAAGTCCTCGACGGCCTCAGCCTTTTGCTTTGCGTTCGAGAGCTTGCGGCCCTCGGTCGCGGCCGCAAGTGCGAACTGCAGAAAAGGCGTCGCGCGGCCGCGGAGAGCGCTGTATGCTGCTTCGCCGTTCTGCCTTATGAAGTCGTCCGGATCCTTGCCGTCAGGCAGCACAAGGACCTTAATGTCAAAATCGTGCGGGAGAAGCAGTTCGATCGCCCGTCGGGCCGCCTTCGTGCCGGCCGAATCGCCGTCGTAATTGATGACAATGCGTCTCGTGAACCTCGAAAGCAGCTTTGCCTGCGCGTCGGTGAACGCTGTGCCGAGGCTCGCAACGACGTTATCGACGCCATTCTCAACAAGAGCGATGAGGTCGAGATAGCCCTCGACGAGTATCACGAAACCTTTCCGGCGAATGGCGTCCTTCGCCTGGAAAAGCCCGTAAAGGTTGTCGCCCTTTGTGTAAGCCGCGGTTTCGGGTGAGTTGAGATATTTCGGATTGTCGTCAGGCTTGATCGCCCTTGCGCCGAATGCGACGGGCTTGCCCGAAACGTTCAGAACGGGGAACATCACGCGCCCTCGAAAACGATCGAAAAGCCTTTCTTTTTCTTCGTTTACGCTGACAAGGCCCGACTGAGCGATCAGCTTATCATCCGCGCCGAAATCCCGCAGGAGCCCAAGAAGCGAATCCCATTTGTCGGGCGAAAAGCCGAGACGAAAGTTCTCGATCGTCGTGTCAGAAAGTCCGCGTTCGGCGATGTACGCACGAGCGGCCTTCGCATCTTTCCCCTTTCCGGCGAGTTCTTTCACCCAGAAGTCTAGTGCAACCTGATTTAGCTCGATGATCTGGTCGGCAAGGTGCTTTTTCTCCTCGCGTGCCTTTTTGGAGCGGGCAAAACTCTCGTCATCCTCAAGCTCCGGCAGCATATAGCCGGACATTTCGGCAACGCGCTTGACTGCCTCGGGAAAGTTCAGGCCTTCCATCTCCATCAGGAAATTGAAGGCCGTGCCGCCTTTGCCGCATCCGAAGCACTTATAAAATCCCTTTGCGGGATTCACCGAGAACGACGGCGTCTTTTCCTGATGAAATGGGCAGCATGCCATCCAGCTCGCACCCTTTTTCTTCAGGTCATGAGCATACGGCTGGATTATCCGCACCAGATCGGCACGTACCTTTAGATCGTCGATGACGTATTGCGGATAGAGCATCTTACGGGACAAACCAGTATTGGACCGTCGATTCGATCCGATCGGGATCTGGCCGGGCAATTACCTGGAAAAACCTCACCTGGTTTGAGCCAATGTCGTACGTTTTTCGCAGGTTTGCAAGGATCTTTCGTTTTCTCTTTGCAAACTCGGTCCGCGATCGGACGCGCAGGACGATGTTGGTGCGAGCCTCTGGTTCCGCTTTCAGAAGCTGAGCCAGGATATTGATTCTGTCCACATAGGAGCACGGCTCGGGTTCCCATTCCGGAGGATATCCACAGTCCTCAATAATAAAAGGCTTCGTTCCCTCCGGATAGCGAAGCGACCATTCGGCTTCGTCGATCTGCGGCATCCGGGCTCCGGCAGGAATCAGCCATGCCCTGACCATTCTTTTCTCGGTTTGACGAGCACGTACAAACTTCCAACGATCTTTCAGCTGCGGCCCTGCACGCGAAACAAAATATCTGCGTGCGACCTGTTCGAGCTCAAGGTCCCTTTCGACATCTCCAACTTTACCGTGGACCACAATGACGCACTTAGATCCGGGATGACCAAACACTGAAAGAGCCGTCGTGTCGAGTATCACCAACATTTCCTCATAGTTGGCGTTATTGCGCTCGTATAGGAGGATCGGTTGTGGTACGGCTTGAGACCGCGTGGTCACAAAAGTGGCCGCCGTGAGGAAAATCAATAGGAAAATTCGTTTCACTGTCATTTGGCCGAGCTGAGCATCTTCCTGACCACTTTGATCGTCGTTTAGCTCATGCGCGGCGCGTTCCTTATTGCTTCAAGCTAGCTATTGTAGCACCGTGGCCGCCTTGCGAAGACGGTGCGAATTCGAAGCGTTCGACAAGATCGCTCGTCTTCAAAAAATGGTGAACGTAGTTCTTCAAGGCTCCGGTCCCGAAGCCGTGGATGATGCGGACACGCGGCAGGCTTGCCATATACGCTTCGTCGAGAAAGCGGTCGAGTTCGTACTCGGCATCGGCGGTTGTTTTGCCGATCAAGTTGAGCTCCGCGGGCGAATCATCGGCGTCTATCGGGCGATGGGTGCTTTGTGGTCTTGCACCGGCATTTGATTCGGGCGTCGTAAGTGCAAGCTCGCCCAGTTTCTGCCGCAGGCGAATGTTGCCGACGACAACCTGGGCGACATCGTCATCGATCCGCTCTACTTTGCCGACCTTGCCGAAGCTTGTCGCAACGGTCGAACCAACCTCGATCTCGCCCGCCGAGACGATGTTCGCTTCCGCATGCTCGAACGCACTTTTCGGTGCCGCCGGTTTATTGATCTTCCCAACTACAGCGCGGTTCAGCTCGGCCTTTCGTGCACTGCGTTCCTTTTCGAGCCGATTCTTTAAAGCCTTGTCCTTGATGGTTTCGAGAAACGCCTTCGACTGACGGTCAAAGTCCGCCGTCGCCTCGGCGAGCTTTGCCTCGAATTCGCGTGCCCTCTCCTTTTCGCGTTTTTCGGCCTCGCTTTCCAGCGAACCGAATTTCGCGGCGACCGCCTCGCGTTCTTCTTCGAGGGCGACGCGAAGGTCTTCCGCCATCCTTGTTTCCGTCTGCAGACGCTGAAGGTATTCTTCTGCCTCGCGTGCCGAGGTATCCAGATGCTCGCGCGCAATGCCGATGATCTTGTCGCGTATCCCGAAACGCCGGGCGATCTCTATGCCCGACGATGCTCCTGCGAGTCCGGTCAGAAGGCGATAGGTCGGTTCGAGAGTTCGCTCGTTAAATTCGACCGACGCATTTACCACATCCGGGTCGTTCGCCGCATACATCTTTAACCCGCGATAGTGAGTCGATGCAATGACGTGTGCGCCGCATTCGCGTCGAAAGTGATCGACGATCGCAACGCCGAGGGCAGAGCCCTCTTCAGGGTCGGTTCCGGTTCCGGCCTCGTCCAGAAGGATCAGCGCGGGAGCCGAACATTCCTCGATCATTGACGCGATATTCGACATATGCGAAGAGAATGTCGAGAGGTTCGCGTTCAGCGACTGATGGTCACCGATGTCGGCAAGAACCGAAGCGTAAAACGGGATCATGGCCCGTTTCGCAGGTACAGGAAAGCCCGCGAGAGCCATCAAGCTCAGCAGCCCGGCGGTCTTTAGCACGACCGTTTTTCCGCCCGCGTTCGCACCCGAAATGATCATTACCGAGCGTTCTCGCGTAAGCGTCAAACTGCTCGGAACGATCGAGCCGGAGCCCGCGGCTTCTCTGAGGTTTTGCTCAAGCAGCGGATGACGCGCATCCGTGAGATCGAGCGTTTCGTCTTTTGATATCTCAGGAACAACGCAATCGAAGCTTCGTGCAAAGGCCGTCTTCGCCTTGATCGCATCAAGCTCAGCGACCGCGTGGGCCGCGGCCTCGATCTCCGGCAGATGTTCCCGCAAAAGGTCGGTCAGCGAATGCAGTATGCGGCCGATCTCGCGTTCTTCCTGCCCTTTAAGGTTTTGAATTTCGTTGTTCGCGTCGATCGTCTCGAGCGGTTCGACATAGATGGTCTGCCCGCTCGAAGAGAAGCCGTGAGCGACGCCCGCGACCTTGCCGCGAAAGTCCGCCTTTAGCGGGATCACGAAGCGATCGTTTCGGATCGTAACGATCGCATCCTGGATAGCATTTCCCGCAGAGCGCATCGCCGCCTCGAGCGAACGCGTAAGCTGCGCGCGTTTTGAGTTGATCTCGCGTCGCAATTTCGCAAGCTCCGGCGAGGCCGAATCATCTATTTCGCCGCCGGGCAAGATCTTTCGCGAGATCTCACCCGTCGCCGTCGAAAGGCGAGGCGTAAATGCCGAGACGATCGACCAAAGCGTCGGGCAAGATTCCTTTTCGCCTTCAACCAGCGAGCGTGCCGCGAGAGCCTGCGAACACAGGCTTGCGACCGCCGTCAGCGAAAGTGCATCGAGCGCCGCATTTTCGATCCGCAGGATCGCGAGCTGTTCGTGCGGGTCATCGAGGCCCGAGAAGGTCCAAAATAGATTCCTTTCTTCGGAAAGACGCAGCGTTTCGGCAACGGCCGCAAGTGCGCGGTCAAGCTCAAGCCGCGATGTGAAAGGACGCGCGGCACGAACCAGCGATTCTCCCGCCTCGGTCTGCGCCGCGCGCGCGACGAGGTCGAGCAGGCGTTCAAACTCTAATGTTTCGAGTGAATATCCCATCAGGAAAGCTATGCAAGGAACCGCTCGCGGATCTCCGGTGTCGGCATCATACACGCATCTTTTTTGCCGAATAGACGGTAACGATATTTCGCAAAGAGTTTATAGAACCAGTCGCGGATCGGCCGCGGAAGGATCCCGAACACCGCCAGCAGCTTCCAGCCGCCGCCGAGTTTTTTTGCGATCTGCAGAGCTGCGTCCGAATGAAGGAACGCACGTCCATTTTCGATCAATACTACGGAATCGACATCCGCCGGGATCTCGTATTTTGCGACCAGTTCGCGTCCGATCTCCGATTGCAGCGGCGCGAACCGGAACACGCCGGCCTTATCCCGCGAGATGATGAAATTCACCGTTGCGTCGCAAAAATTACAGACGCCGTCAAACAAAACGATCGGCCCGTTGCCCGTCATACTTTCTGGGGAATCTCCTCGCCTTCCTCAAAGAATTCCAGCGATTCGGAGTTGATGCAGTAACGCTGTCCGGTCGGCGGCGGCCCGTCCGGAAAGACGTGGCCTTGATGCCCGCCGCAGCGTGCGCACCGTATCTCGATGCGACGCATTCCGTAGGAATTATCCTCAACCTTCGTCAAATGATCTTTATCGAACGGCGCGTAGAACGAAGGCCAGCCAGTGCCGGAATGAAATTTCTTTTCTGACGAAAAGAGCGGCAGCCCGCACAGCCGACAGGCATACGTGCCTTCGAGATGGTTGTCGAGCAGCGTGCCGCAGAATGCCGGTTCAGTCCCGTGGTTTAAGAGTATGCGGGCCTGTTCGTCGGTCAAATTTTCTGCAAGCTCGGCGATTCTTTCCGGCGAGAGCGGCGTTATGTCGTAACCCTTTTCTGATACTTCCGTTTCCATAGCTTTACTTTAGCCCCACCAGAACGCTGCCGCAATGATGCAGTATAGGCCGATGAGCGCGAGGCCCTCGAGCCAGATCGACTCGCCGTCGTAAACGATGAATGCTGAAACGACGACCGCGAGAACGAGAGCCGCGAGCAATAGCGGCGTCAAGATGAAGGATAGGATCGCGCCGCCGAGGAAGAACGAAAGAAGTACGAGAACGGGGAAAAGCCCAAGCGCGATCTGCAGGGAACTGTTCAGAATGACACTGACCGCGTAATCGGTCTGATTTCGCCAGGCAAGCTGTACGCCGACAAGATTCTCGATGGCATTACCCGCGATCGCGACCACCACAAGGCCCGCGAATGCTGGCGAGATCCCGACCGACTCCATCGCAGGCTGCAGAGCCTCAACGAACCAATCCGAGACGAATGCCGCTCCAACTCCAGAGCAAAGCAGCATCACGATCGGCATCCACACCGGCCAACTGTCATGCTCTTCGCCGCCGTTCTTTGCGGCAAGATCACCTTTCAAAAAGAAGTAAATGCTTGCCGCAAGCAGGACGAGCATCACGATCGCTACGAAACTATCAAGCCCCGCGATGTGTTGTTCCGCAGGCGTATGAAGTTCTTTCGCGAGCGTCGGGACGGCGAGTGCGGCGACCGCGAGCAGCATCAGAGTTACGATCATCTTCGGCGGTTCGGAACGAAAACGCTGCGTCCCATTCTTTAAGCCGCCGAGGAACAATGCAACACCGAGCACGAGGATCGAGTTGCCTAGGATCGAACCGACAAGCGCTGCCTGAACAACGCTGTCCAATCCAGCACGCAAGGCAAAGATACAGACAAAAAGCTCAGGTAAATTGCCAAGTGCCGACTGCAGAATGCCTGTCGCTCCGGGGCCCAAACGACGGCCAAGCTGATCGGTCGAATCGCCTACAATTACGGCCAGCAACGCAAGCGCAGCGGCAGTAACCACAAAGGACAAAACGGCGTTCGCATGCGCGTAATGCAGGACCGCGGCGGCTGCCGTTGCTACGCAACTTAAGGCAATGATCAGCTTTTCTTTTTTTTGCACGGTGTTATACGGGTGAAGACCCAGTGGACAATATATCCGATATCCGATTGTAAAACGAAGAGAACAGGGCTAGAATGACGCAAAACCTGCGACACATTTCCCAAATCCTATGAGACCTGCTTCCGAGCCGGACGTCACAAAACTTGGTGCCGCCAAAGGCACCTACCGAGTAAAATTCGGCTTGGCGTATTTTGCGATCTACGCGCTCTGTCTCGCGCTTTTCGGCGTCGGCCTTTTGATCTTTCTCGGCACGACGGGTTGGGAGCGGATCGCGTCGGTGATACCGCTGCTCTTCCTCTCGACGCCGCTGGCATTTCTGCTCTGGCGAACGATACCAACCGTCTTTGACGAACTTCGCCTATACGAGAAAGGCTTCGTTTATAAGAGCCGAAAGGGCCTGCAGACGTGCCTTTGGAGCCAGATCAAGAACCCGGATGTGATCCTTGATACGGATGAACGGGTCAAGTTCACGTCTATCACGACAAAGAAGAATGAAGTGATCAGGTTTGCGTTCAAGATGCGCGGACTCGACGCACTCGCACAAGCGTTCGATGCGTACGAGTATTCAAAGATCCCGGACTCAGAGAAGATCTCCGAGGTCGAGGCTGCCGCTCTCAGGCCGACGACGCTCGGGATGTTGAAAGCAACTTACCACACCGGACGAAACGCTGTTCAACTGATCCCGATGGCGGCTCTGCTTCTTGTTGCGGCGTTTGGCGTTCTGTTGCCGATCGCGAACAAGAACTGGTGGCTCGCACCGGCGTGCACGCTTCCGATGGCTCTGCCGTTCGTTATCTATGTGTGGACATTCTTGCGAACCAAGAACGATGAACTGCAGGTTTTTGAGAACGGATTTACCTATCGAACGGGACGCGAGACCGTCAGCTGCCTTTGGGACGAGATCGTGGATTACGCGACGGCTCGGCGCAGTTCGACACCGACAGGCATCAAGAAAGAAGACGGCAAATGGATAAATGTTGCGTTCCAAATGCAGGGCCTCGACGACCTGCGGCCGCATTTGCGGACGGTCATAACCCTGAAGGAGCCTGAAGAGTAAGGATTTTGCGGCTATTTGTCGCCGCGGAGCTGCGCGATCTCCTTCTTTAGTTCGCGCACGGTTCGTGCAAGTTCGCCAAGCCTTTGGAACACTGCCGTCGAACGCAGCCATTCACGATTGTCAAAAGCCGGTATGCCCGAGAGAACCTTTCCAGGTTCGACATCGTGCGACGTCGCGGATTTCGCCGTGAGTATCGCATCGTCACCGACCTTCAAATGGCCTGCGATGCCGACCTGTCCGGTCAGAATGACACGCTTCCCGATGTGTGAACTTCCCGCAAGGCCCGTCTGAGCACAAATAAGCGCGTCTTCATCAACGGTGCAGGAATGGCCGATCTGGACGAGATTGTCGATCTTTGCTCCGCGCTTAATTCGCGTTTCGCCGACCGAGGCGCAGTCGATCGACGTGTTGGCACCGATCTCGACATCGTCTTCGAGAACGACGCGGCCCGTCTGCGGGATCTTGAGCCAGGCCTTTTCGGCGGTCTTTGCATAGCCGAAGCCGTCGCTACCGATCGTCGTGTTGTTGTGAATGATGCAGCGGCGCCCGATCTCACAATTTTCTCGGATCGAGACGCCGGAATGTATCGTCGAACCTTCGCCGACCTTCACGCCATCGTAGAGCGTCGCGTTCGGAAAGATGCGCACGCCTTTCTCAACAACGACGTTCACTCCGACGACAACATTTGCGTGGAGCTCAACCTCGGGATCGACCGTCGCGGTCGGGTCGACAACTGCTGACGAATGCACGAACGGTTTCAAGGCTGCGGCCGGGAAAAATGCACGTAAAGCCTTTGTATAGGCAAGATACGGGTCTTTCGCGCGAAGGATGGCGATGTCGTCGCGCTCCAGTTTTATGCCCTCAGCAAGGAAGATCGCCGAAGCTCGAGTTTCGTTGATCTGCGCCGCGTATTTAGGGTTCGCAAGAAAGGTTACCTCGCCGGCTCCGGCAAGATCGAGGCCCGCGGCGGAAGTGATCTCAAGGGCATTATCGCCTCTCTCAATGCTCGAATCCGTCGCCTGTGCAAGGTCTGATAATTTCATTGGTAATAATTGTTGAAAAAACTAACCGCGATATGCAAGACTATTTGTAGCAGACAAAAGGTTTCGCACAAAGACATCCCCGTCTTTTGTATTTACTCCCCTAGCAGATTTTCAACTTGGTCAGCCGGAGGTAACGATATTTTTATGACTGAAACGAGTGTCGCTAAACAGCGGGCAAACATCTCTGAAACCTTTGATCACCGTCCCGGTCCGTCGGGGCAAAACGCGACCGGCAGCCGTTGGAGCAGCCTTATCGCCACAAACGCCGCGATCGCGATCGGCAGCCGCATTCACGGTTCTAAATCCGAAATCTATGTAAACGGAATGTGCGTTGAGCTGAGCAGGAACAAGACAAGCTGCCCGAGCATTGTCATCGTCAACGGCGAGCCGAAGTTCAGCGAGGGACGCGAGGTGCTGCAGAATCCGACCGTAGTGCTTGAGACCGTCGCAAACGACGTCGACCCGCTCGGCCGTGCAGAAAAGCTCGAAGGCTATCTCGCTCTTCCGAGCATCAAGGAATGTCTCCTTGTGCGTTCCGATCAGATGCGTATCGAGCATTACGCACGTCAGAACGCGAAGCAGTGGCTGTATAAGATCTATGACGAACGCGATGATGTGATCTCGATCGACACGTTGAATTGCAAGGTTTCTGTTGCTGAGATCTATGCGAAGGTGGACGTCAAACTCTCCGGCCTAAGCTCTAAAGCGATCAACTAGAGCCTCAAAAAGCGGAACCGCCCGCGTGGACGGGCGGCCGCTATCGAGTCTGCTACTTCCGCATCATCGTCTGTTGCTCGGATTTTACGAGCCACTGGCCGTCGCGTTTTACGAAGGTGTCGGTGATGCGCGCCTTGCCGGACGCACCGTTCTTCAACGTGATGTTCTGCGTGTATTGGAACACCGCCGAGTCCTCGCTAAAGCTTAGGACCTCTGCGTCCGAGATCACAAAGGTTTTCACCGTCCGCTCTTTCTTGATATCGGCGAGGGCCTCGTTCTTGTTCTGAACCTTTCCATCGACACCGGTAAGCACGAAATCCTCGGTCATATTCTTCGCAAGGAATGAAATGTCGCCGTCGAGAACGGCCTGTGTCAGGTCCTTTTCGAGCAGGAGAAGTTCATTGAACACATCCTGCTTGGTCTGAGCAGATTTTGCCGGGGCTTGTTGGGCAGTGTTTGCAGGGCCCTGTCTAGGCGTGTCTCTATCTTTGTCATCTCCGAGCTGACAGGCATACATCACAAAAGCGATCAGTCCAAGGGCAAGCAGCGATCTCATATAGTTTGTCCTTTAAAAGTTTGGTCGTAATCGTTGAATTACGCGGTTAGTATCGTATGTATCTTAAAATAACGCAACGCCCGCAAATAAGAAGTCAAGAGGCACAGCTAAAGACGATAGGTAACGGCCGCTACATCAAGCTTACAGGATCGATCTCGACATAGACGGAACGCATTTCCACGCCATTGGCTTCGGCTTCCGCAAGCGCGATATCAAGAACCTTTCGCAGCTCTTTGCGCGAGACCGAACGCAGAATCAATTGCATACGATATTCGTTCTTCAGGCGGGCGATAGATGCGGATGCGGGCCCAACGATCCGCACCGTTTTCTCCGGGTTTGCGGCATCAAGAAAACGGCGCACAGCGTTCGCAATACTTCTTGCACGCGACAGCTCGCGGTGCCGCACCATTATCGACGCAAGCGCGACGAACGGCGGATAACGAAAATTCTCACGATATTTGAGTTCGTCCGCGTAGAAACCTTCGTAGTCCTGCGCCATCGACCGCTGAAGTGCATAGTGGTCGGGGTGATACGTTTGAATAATGACGCGGCCCGGCTTCTCGCCTCGGCCTGAGCGGCCGGCGACCTGCGTGATCATCTGGAACGTTCGCTCTGCCGAACGTAGGTCCGGCAGCCCGAGCCCGATATCCACACCTACGACGCCGACAAGCGTTACATCCGGAAAATCGTGGCCCTTCGCTATCATCTGCGTGCCGACGAGCATATCGATGCGGCCGTCGGCGAAATCAAGAAGCTTCTGTTCCAGCTCGCCTTTCCGCGTGATCGAATCACGGTCGATCCGTTCGATCTTGAGCTTCGGGAATTTTTTTTCGAGCTGATCGGCAATGTTCTCGGTGCCTTCGCCGACGAAATATAGAAACTCGCTCGCGCATTTCGGGCAGGCACGCGGTGCGGGCATTCCAAACCCGCAGTAATGGCAGGTCAAGCGGCCCTCGCGTCGATGGAACGTGAGCGTAATGTCGCAGTTCTCGCACTTGATCGTTTCGCCGCAGCTCCGACAAAGCACGAATTGCGAAAACCCGCGGCGATTCATCAGCACAATGATCTTTTCGCCGCGGGCAGCGGTTTCGCCGATCGCGTCAAGCAGTTCGGACGACAACGCAACGTCTTTGCCGGCACGTTTGAACACCTCGCGCATATCGACGAGCTCCGCCGAAGCGAGATTCCGTCCGCCGATGCGTTCCGGCATCGAGAGGAGTGTGAACTTGCCGTGTCGAGCGTTGTAGAACGATTCCATCGCCGGTGTTGCCGAACCGAGTACGGCGACCGCTCCGGCAAAACTCGCACGGACCACGGCGACGTCGCGCGCGTTGTAAAAAGGCGATTCGCGTTGTCGATAAGAGCTGTCGTGTTCTTCGTCAACAATGATAAGGCCGATGTTCTCGAGCGGCGCGAAAACTGCCGATCGCGTACCGATCGCGACACGGGCTTCGCCATCCCGAATTCGACGCCATTCATCGAACCTTTCGCCGGGCGACAGTCCGGAATGCAGTATCGCGACGGTCGAGCCGAATGCGGCACGCATTTGGCGGGAGAACACGGGCGTGAGAGCGATCTCCGGCACGAGCATCAGGGCCGAACACCCCATCGCGATCGTATGCTTTATCGACCGGAAATAGACCTCCGTTTTTCCGCTGCCGGTCACGCCGTGGAGAAGGAATGCTTTGAACTCGCTTCCGTCGATCGCGTCAGTAATTTGTGCGAGAACCGACGCCTGATGCTCGGTCAGGGTCATTTGCGGCCGCTTAGGGAACTTTTCCGCCGAAAAAGGGTCTCGATGTATGTCCTGGATAAAAACTTCCAGGAAACCCCGTTTGACGAGCGTATTGACCGGCGACGCGCCGGCCTTAGCGGAATCAAGCAGATCGGTCCAGAGCATTTCGCCACCCTCTGCGGCAAGCGTCTCGAGGATCGTGGTTTGCGCTTTTGTAAGCGCCTTGGTGTGGTCGGCGTCCGCGTTATCGAGCAGCCTTACGGCTTTTCGACGTTTGGGGCGAACTTTTTCGCTGTTCATTCCGGCGGGAAGCGCCGCCTTGAGCATTTCGCCCCAGAATGACGCATAGTAATCCGCCGTCCATTCTGTCAGGCGTAGGATCTCGGGCGTTATGAGCGGCTCGTCGTCAAGGAATTCAATGATCGGCCGAAGCTTCTTGACATCGACGTCGAGGTCCGCCGGCAGTTCGCTGTGGATCGCCGCGACAAAACCGATCAGCCGCCGTTTGCCAAACGGCACGCGTACGCGCTGGCCCAATTCCGGCCGAGCTGTCGTTCCTTCCGGCACGCTGTACGTGAACAAACGCTTGAGCGGTACAGGAAGAGCGACCTCGACGAAATTTGCCGCGTCGGCCTTTTGTTTTGTTGCCGTTAGCCTCAATGTGTCTGTAATTTTACAGGATGTTGCATCGGGCCGCTATCGGCCTCGCGTGAGCGGCGAGCAGCATGGAAATTTTTAGGTTAGAATATTGAGAATGGACGAAATGTTTGCGAACGAAAAGGAAAAGCGAAAGTTCAACCCGGTGTTCCTGGTCGGGATCTTGATCGGCGTGCTCGCGTTAGGCGTGGTCTTTTACTTTCTTGCGCAAAAACCCTCGATCGAGGATCAGACCCAACAGCTTCTCGACACGGCTTACAAACCCGGAAGTCCCGAATTTGCTGAACTCAACAAAGACATTATCATCGCCACCAACGACGATGAAACCATCGAATCACCGACCGGCCTTGGCACGATCTCGATGTTCATCAAAGGCCAGATCCGGAACAAAGGGACACACGATATTTCCGTGCTCGAGGTCAATGTTTCGGTCGTCGATCGACAAAAACAGGTCGTAAAAGAACGCCGTCTTCTTTTCATTCCGGGGCAGCAGCCGATACTGAAGGCGGGCGAGACCGTTCCCGTTTCGCTCACGCTCGATGGCTTCTCGCCTAAAGCCGAACGCGCGCTCATCTACTGGCGTGTGACCGCGATCAAAGCTGCATCGTAATTCCCCTTATCTTTGCCCTTTAAAAGCTAATTTTCTAAGATTAAGTCCTATGACCGAAGGCGAAGATTTTACCGTCGCGCTAAGCGATCCAGAGATCATTGAACCAATGATGCAAGTGCCGGCCGAGCTGCCGGTTCTGCCGCTAAGGGACATCGTCATCTATCCGTTCATGATCGTGCCGCTTTTCGTTTCACGCGACCGTTCGATAAAAGCTGTCGAAGAGGCGCTGAACGAAAATCGAATGATCCTTCTCGTCTCGCAAAAGGATGTGAACAAGGAAGAACCGACCCAGGAAGACCTCTATAAAATGGGTACGGTCGCCATCATTATGCGGATGCTCAAGCTGCCTGACGGCCGGATCCGCATCCTGATTCAGGGACTCTCTCGCTGCTCGGTAGATTCGGTCGATCCAAGCGGCAGCCACATTCGCGCGAAGGTTACGCCTGTGACCGAGCCGCTTGCTCCCGGAAATTCTCCCGAGACAGAGGCATTGATCCGCAACGTTCGCGGCTCGATGGAACGTGCGACAAGCTTGGGCAAACCGATATCCCCCGAGGTTCTTGCGATCATCGCGAACCTTGAAGACGCCGGCCGTCTCGCGGACCTTTCGGCGTCGAATCTCGACCTTCGGCCGGAGGCGGCGCAGTCCGTCCTCGATATTGCCGATCCGGTCATGCGTCTTCGCCGCGTTAATGAACTCCTGAGCAAAGAGATCGAAGTGCTCACTTTCCAGCAGGAGATCACGAGCCAGGCGCGTGCCGATATGGACCGCTCCCAGCGTGAATATTTTCTGCGGCAGCAGATGAAAGCGATACAGGGCGAGCTGGGCGAGGGCAACGAACTTTACGAAGAGGTTGAGAACTACCGCGAAAAGATCAATGAGGCCAAGATGCCCGAGGCCGTTCAGGCCGAGGCGCTTCGTCAGCTGAAGAAATTCGAGCGGATGCATCCGGATGCGGCCGAGACCGCGACGCTTAGGAATTGGCTCGACATAATGATCGAGCTCCCATGGTCTAACGCTTCGGACGACAATCTAGACCTCGCCGTCGCACAAAAAGTACTCGATGAGGACCACTACGGCCTTCCGCGGGTCAAGGATCGTATCATCGAAGCTCTCGCGGTCCGCAAACTTCGTGAAAAGCCGAAGGGCTCGATACTTTGCCTTGTAGGCCCGCCTGGAGTCGGCAAGACGAGCCTCGGACGTTCGGTCGCTCGTGCGATCAACCGCAAATTCGTTCGCCTAAGCCTCGGAGGGCTCCATGACGAAGCAGAAATTCGCGGCCATCGACGCACATACGTCGGGGCGATGCCGGGACGCATCATTCAGGCGATCCAACAGGCGGGAACCAATAACCCGCTCGTAATGCTCGACGAGATCGACAAGGTCGGTGCGGATTTTCGCGGCGACCCAAGCTCGGCGCTCCTCGAAGTGCTAGACCCCGAACAGAATTTCGCTTTCAGGGATAACTATCTCGGCGTTCCGTTCGACCTCTCGAACGTGATGTTCATGACGACGGCGAATATGCTCGATACCATCCAGCCCGCGTTGCGCGACCGTATGGAGGTGATCGTCCTTTCCGGCTACACGGCGAACGAAAAGCTTGAGATCGCCCGCCGTCACGTCATTCCGAAGCAGATCGAAGAGACCGGCCTGACCGACAAAGACGTGAAATTCGACAAGCGGGCAGTTCTCAAGATCATTACCGAGTACACGCAGGAAGCAGGCCTTCGCCAGCTCGAACGCGAGATCGGCAAGATCTGCCGCAAGGTCGCACGCAAAAAGGCTGAAGCCAAGCGGAAGATCCAGACGGTCAAGGTGACTGCCGACAACGTGAAGGATTTCTTGCGCGTGCCGAAGATCCATATCGAGAAGGCTCCTGAAAAGGACTCGATCGGAACTGTCACCGGCCTTGCATGGACAGCGACCGGCGGTGAGATCCTTATCATCGAGGCGTTGCGGATACGCGGCAAAGGGAAACTCCAGCTTACCGGCCAACTCGGCGAGGTGATGCAGGAATCCGCACAAGCGGCTTTCACCTTTGCAAAGAGCCGTTTTGCCGAGCTTGGGATCGAAGAGGACGTACTCGACAATTACGACATACACATTCATTTTCCTGAAGGCGCCATCCCTAAAGACGGTCCGTCCGCCGGCATTGGAATGGCGACGGCTCTCGTCTCGGTCCTTGCAAAACGCCCTGTTCGGCATACGGTCGCGATGACCGGCGAGATAACACTTCGTGGCAACGTGCTGCCGATCGGCGGAGTCAAAGAAAAGTTGCTTGCGGCCCGCCGTGCACGTATCAAAACGGTGATCCTGCCGGCGGCAAACGAACGCGATCTTGTCGATCTTCCGCAGGAAGTTCTCGACGATTTGAAGTTTATTTTTGTTGATAATGTGCTTGAGGTATTCGACGCAGCGTTGCGTCCGGCTTCGCGAAAAGGGAAGGTAGGGAAGGCCGCTGCCGCAAAATAGCCACTAGGTTGGGCAAGGAGTACGGCGAATTCCTTATTTTATAATGGTTTCGGGCATTGACCTGGGCTTTTTATAGTTGATAAAATCATACATTGTGTTTGCCGCTTGGCGGAGAGGTCCTATAGCGCGAACACGATTCACAACGCGCGAAAAGCGAACTTTCTCGCATTTTGGGCGTTAGATAGTTTTGATGTTAGTGAAGGCTGCGTGCAATGCTCTCTCGTACCTTCCGGCCGGGAGTAACGTCAAGAGCAGTATTTACAAGGTTTTTTTGATGAAGAAATTTGGAATTGCCCCAATAGCTCTCGCTGCGTCGTTCTCGCTTTGTGCGGCGATCAGCGGGTCTGCACAGATCACAAGCACGCGTTCGAGCAATAATACGCGTCCGCCCGAGGTCGCAAAGGCCCAGGCAGACGTGAACTACGTCCTGATCGAGTCCGGTAAGGCCTTCAAGGACGGCCTTATGGCGTATTCGCAGGGCCGTTATCAGGAAGCAGGAACGCGGTTTGATAAGTCTGTCGAGGTTTTCCTTTACTCCACGTTGAACATTCAGGGCGAGCCGCGTCTTCAAAATTGCTACAACCAGCTCATCGAAACCGTCTATCGCATCGAATATCCGTCCGATTCGCAGATCCCGCAAGTGCGTGGTCTTGCAACGACTTGCGGATGGGAAGTTGATGTAACACTTGCAGATAAGGTCGCTCAAATGGCGCGACCCTCTGCAAACAATACCACTGCCGCTTCGACCGTTGCGGTTGCCAGCGGACCCAGCGACGGCGGGCCCCGCGGCTTCGTAAATCAGGAGTTCGAGCCTTCGCCGCTCGACGATCTTGCAAAGCTTGAGCTTACGCCCGAAGAGCAGGATGTTGACGACAACCCTGTCGCTCAGCAGCAGTATCAGTACCTCCAAAGGGTCGTTTCGAACAAGTCGCTCGGATTTACCTTCCAGGTTCATCCGATGATCCAACAGTTCATCAACTACTACCGCGGCCGCGGCCGTACGACGATGGAGGTCGGCCTTTACCGCTCCGGAATGTTCATGTCGATGGCACGGCGGATCTTCCGTGAGGAAGGTGTGCCCGAGAACGTTGCATGGCTCGGCCAGGTTGAGAGTGCCTGGAAGCCGACGGCATATTCTTCCGCCGCCGCGTCGGGCCTTTGGCAGTTCATACCGGGAACCGGCGTCCGATTCGGTCTGCAGCGCACGGCGTACGTTGACGAACGAAACAGTTTTGACGAAGCGACCCGCGCCTCTGCACGTTACCTGAAGTTCCTCGCAAACCGCTACAACGGCAACTGGGAACTCGCTATGGCGGCATATAACTCAGGCGAAGGAAACGTCGATCGTGCGATTCGCAGGGCCGGCGCGGCGAATTTCTGGCTTGCGTTCCCGTATCTGCCGCGTGAGACGCGTAATTACGTTCCGAATATTCTTGCGACGATCCTGATCGCCAACAACCCGAATCAATACGGTTTCGGACAGATCCGGCCGGCGCCCTCGCTTCGATATGAACGCCTGCGTGTTCCGGCATCGACGAATCTTGCCCTGATCGCCGCAGCCGCCGACACGAACGTGCAGCTTATCCGATATCTGAACCCGCACCTTCGTACGAATACGACGCCGCCGGTGCCGTATATCGTCAACGTGCCGTACGGAAAGGGAAATGAGGTCGCAGCGATCTTTAAACGCCTTCCGGCTTCGAAGATACCTAACACGCAGCTTGCTGAGTCCGCTCACGGCGAAACGTGGCAGACGATCTCGAACCGAACGGGCGTAAGCGTCGCCGAGCTGATGGAAGCTAATCCGGGAATGAAGCACCCGAGCGGTAAGGTCTTTGTACCCGTGGCCGCCGGCAATCGCGTTGAATCGACCGCCTACACGCGTCCGACGAATCGTCCGCCAACTACGCCTGCGGCCGCTAAGGTTCGCATCGTCAAGGCAAAGGCGGGCGACACTGTTGCCAAGATCGCAGCTCGTGAAAAGGTCGATGCTGCGGAGCTTGCAAAATTCAACGGCCTTCTCCCGAACTCGGTTCTTTTCTCGGGCCGCGAGATCAAGATCCCAACCAAATAGCTGTTTGCTTTTGGCTCTTTTGTTTAGAGAACGCCGGATACGCTGGAGAGCGAGTTCGGCGTTTTGCCGTTAGCGTGGTTTGACAAATTCAGGTATTGTAACTATACTTGTTACAGTTATGGCGGCTAATAGCCAATTCGCAATGGCGGTTCACATTTTGACGCTCCTTGCGAGAAAAGGCGACCAAAACTTAAAGTCCGATGCGATTGCACACAGCGTGAATACGAATCCCGTTGTGATCCGACGCATCCTTGGACAGCTTGCACACGCTGACCTTGTGGCATCGCAGACCGGAGCGTCCGGCGGTACTAAGCTTGCGCGTTCGCCGGAAGAGATCTGCCTCGTCGATGTTTACAAGGCTGTCTCGTGCGGAGAGGTCTTCGCCTTGCCATCGCGGCCGGCAAGCCAGGATTGCCCAGTCGGCCGGAATATAGAATCTGTCCTCTGCAACCTTCAAAAGGCTATCGATCGCAGTGTTGCAGAGAAATTGGGCGAGTTTACGCTCGCGAGGGTGCTCGAGATGATCGATTCCGAGGACGCTCTCGCGGCTTAAAATTTTTTGGAAAGAATTGTAGCAATTACTGTTACAGATCAAGGTAAGGGAATATCATGCGGGAATATTATGAAAGGTCAATGACATTTGAGGAGTATCTGGGTCTGCTCGATGACCTGCTCCGCGACGGAAAGACCACAGGGGACGACCAATCGGTCGAAAAGGTGAGCTTCGCTCTCCTGAATCGTAAACGGATCGAGCGTATTCAAAAGACATTTATCCCTGAGACGGCAGCGGCAAAGGTCATCAGCGAGGTCTCGAATCGAAGGACTTGGTATATTTTGACCGAAGGTTGGTGCGGGGACGCCGCGCAAAGCATACCGGTCATAGAACAGCTCACGAGCTTAAATCCTTTGATCGAGACACGGTATCTGCTTCGCGATCAGAATCTTGAGCTGATGGATAAGTATCTGACGAATGGGGCTCGTTCGATCCCAAAAGTGATCTCGACCCTCAACGTGACGGATACTGTGCTCTGGACGTGGGGCCCGAGGCCGAACGGGGCAACCGAACTTTTCGCGGATCTGAAGGCAAAAGGTACGCCGAAGCCGGAGATACTGGAGGCGGTTCAGCGTTGGTACAATGCGGATAAAGGAAATTCGATCGCGCACGAGCTGGCGGAGCTAACGGCCCTTGGAACTAAGCAGGCGGCTCGGACTATTTCCGGACTTACCTAAAGATGAAGGCTTACGAGCTCGACAAATTCGGCATCGAGAATCTACGTATTGTCGATGCCGCAATGCCTGAACCCGGCGATGACGAAGTGCTCGTAAAGGTACACTCGGCGTCGCTGAACTATCGCGACCTTATGGTCGTGAACGGCCAGTACAATCCGCGTATGAAGCTGCCCGTCGTGCCGCTCTCGGATGCCGCGGGCGAAGTTACGGCCGTTGGCAAGAACGTTGTTTCGCGAAGGGTTGGTGAACGCGTGATGCCGCTTTTTGTGCAAAAGTGGTTCGATGGACGGCTCGACGTTCCAGCATCCAGAAGTTCGCTCGGCGGCGATGCTCGATCGAACGGAGTGTTGCGGGAATACGCCGCGTTCAATGAGAGATCGGTCGTCAGCATCCCGGAATATCTTAGCTTTGCTGAGGCCGCCACGCTACCGTGTACGGCGTTGACTGCATGGAATGCTCTGGTCGAATCGGGCAAACTGCAGAAAGGCGAAACCGTTCTGACGCTTGGTACCGGCGGCGTCTCGATCTTCGCGGTCCAGATCGCAAAGCTTTTCGGTGCAAGGGTGATCGCAACGTCCTCGTCCGACGCAAAGATCGAGAAGCTCAAGGCTCTCGGCGCGGATGAGACCATCAACTATCGCTCGACGCCTGATTGGGAGCAAAAGGTGCTCGAATGGACGGGCGGCCAGGGCGTCGATCACGTTGTCGAGGTCGGCGGTGCCGGCACTATTGAAAAGAGCGTCGCGTCCGTCCGGATGGGCGGCGAGATCGCCATGATCGGTGCACTTTCGGGTGGAGCGTCAGTAGACACGGTGCCGATCTTTATGCGTGCGATCAGCCTTAACGGCATATTTGTCGGCTCAAAGGCGATGTTCGAGCGAATGTTAAAGGAGTTCACACGAGCAGAGCTGCGGCCGGTTATCGACCGCGAATTCAGTTTTGACGAGGCTCCGGAGGCTCTGCGTTATATGCAGAAGGGCGAGCATTTCGGCAAGATCGTGATCAATTACGAACGCCATTAGGCGTGGCGCATTTTTCAGACCGTCAACAGACATTTTACCCCTCGTCGGGTAACATTAAAGCTAAGATCGAAGGATCATTTTTAAGGAGAATAGAATAAATGGGTGCATTTGCAAAAGCAGTAACTGACACCGCTTTCGAAGCGGAGGTCTTGAATTCGGACAAACCGGTGCTGGTGGATTTTTGGGCAGAATGGTGTGCTCCGTGCCGTGCGATCGCGGATTCGGTCGAGGCCGTGGCTCAAGAGTTTCAGGGGTCGGCAGGCGTTTATAAGCTGAATGTTGATGAGAATCCGAACGTGTCAAATCGTTTCGGTATCCGCAGCATTCCGACGCTGATCGTCTTCAAGGGCGGGCAGGAGCAGGAGCGTGTTGTCGGCGGCGTAAGCCGTGAGGTCCTCGCAAACCTTATCAAGCGTCACGTCTAATTCTTGGCGTCAAGTTAGGTGGAGAAAAGGGGAAGGCCGGGCAATTTGCCCGGCCTTCCCCTTGCTTATATCACTGATCCCGATGGAATTAGTGAGCGTTATAGTTAGCTACCGGATAGTCGCCCTGCTGTCCCCACTCGGTTTGAGCGAGAGCTCCTGATGAGCTTGTCCTCACGTAGAAGTAGTTCTGCGTAAAGTCGGCATTTGGACGCCACACGGCAACATCGGTCTTGCCGTCACCGTCATAATCACCCTGCGTCACGAAGTCCGAAGCCGAAAGGCCCCAAGTTCCGAAGTACGGGGAATCTGCCGGTGCAGAGCTCTTACGGACGTACCAATCAATTCCGCCTGCGTTGCCGCGGACAACAGCAAGATCGGTCTTGCCGTCGCCGTCATAGTCGCCGGGGACGATCACATCCGTCGGCAAGCCGAAGTAGTACGTGCTGACGGTTCCCGGACCATTTGCGTACATCCAGTAGACAGCCTGCGGTCCGCCGCTGCGTTGGATCATAAAGTCGGCCATACCGTTGCCGTCAAAGTCGCCCGGAGCAGGGAAGTCACCGTTTGAGCCCCATTGCGTGTAAACGATGTTACCGCTGTTCGGGCCGCTGCTAGCTCGATAGAACCAGAAGCTTGGGTCGCCCGAACTGACGCCGCCGCGATAGACCGCAACGTCGGTCTTGCCGTCGCCCGTGTAATCGTCAACGACGGATGGGTTGTCACCCGTCTGTCCAAAGGTATCGACACGAAGTGTGCTGTTCGAACTCTGGAAGATGTAGAACGCTGCTACCGAGGGAGCACCGGGACGCCACACAGCAATATCAGATTTGCTGTCGCCGTCAAAATCGCCCGAGACGAAGAAATCGGATGCTGTGCCGAAGGCGGTTTGAAAGTCGCCTGAACACTGCTGACTCGAACCCGAACCATGACAGCCATACCACGTGACCTGGCCGGTCGGGCCGCCGCCCGTGTTGCGGACAACTGCGTAGTCGGTCTTGCCGTCGCCGTTGTAATCAAGCACATGCTGGGTATTGGCAACAGGGCCTGACGGTGTATAGGCAAACGTATCGATACCGATGAAGTTCGAGTTGTTTCCCGCAGGTCCGCCGTCCTCAACGAAATAGCGGAATCCAATTCGACCGCTTGTTGGGCCGGGCAGGCCCGACAAGGTCAGAGTTACCTGCGTCCAAACATCAGGATAATTCGCCGGCGGCGTACCGCCGCCAGTATTGTAGGTCGGGTTGATGTCGAGCAAAAGGGTAGTGAAATCACCGATGCCTGTTGCCCCGGTTCCGACATTCGTGCTTGCTCCTGCGGTCGAAAGACGTACCTGAAGACGATCCGGGAAAGTGCCGCCGGTAACGGTCCTTGTCCAGAACGAGATAGTATCGCCGTTGTTGAATGTGCGGTTCGGCGTCATCAGCCAGTTGCTAATCGTCCCGGAGCCAGAGGTGTTATTGAAGTTGGCCCCAATATACGCGGTGGCTGCCCCGGCCTGCGACGGAAATACAGTGGCGTTGCCTTGAAACCACGTAGTAGTTCCGACGGGGCTACTGTTGTTTTGCGTGGCCCAGCCCGCGGTCGGCAGCGTGGTGATGTCATCGAACCCCTCTGTGATCGCCTGCCCAAAGGCCGTAGTTGCGCCAGCGAGCGAAACTGCCGCAACAAAGGCGGCCGCAAGAGCGGACGTACGCGCAACCTTACGCCAGCTCGAAAATACTTCAGAAACTGAAAACATATACTCTCCCTCCAATTCTCGGGTAGATACTAACCCTACCCACGATCTAAAAGAAACAGATTCTAATAAAAATGTACAGACTTACTCCGCTAGTTTATTAGTAAAGTTCCGCTCCCGTCAACCGTCAGGAACCGTTTGTCGTATGCCATTCTAAGTGACAACAGCAGCGGCTCGAACACAGCTAAGTTCCCGTGTCCCTAGCCCGCACGTTAGTAAGGGTCCAACATTGACCGCCACTCGGCAAAACAACCCGAAGATCCGGTCCTTTTCCTTCGCGTCCTTTGCGGCTTTGCGTTTTCTGCTTATCGAATCCACGCTATTTCTCATTGCACTATTGACGTTGGTTTTAACGCAAAGAACCCAAAAGATATTCGCAAAGGCCTCAAAGACGCTGCCGCGAATCTTCCAACCGAATTGCCACGGCTTTCAAGCCGTGGGCTCAGCCCCCCAGCAACCCCCCGGAGGCGGCTTGCCGCCGACAAGATCCCCGCTTCCGTCGCTGTGCGTGTCCGTTCGCGTCCTTGGCGGGCTTTGCTTTGCGGCCTTATCGAATCCACGCTATTTCTCATTGCACTCTTCACGTTGGTTTTAACGCAAAGAACCGAAAGATATTCGCAAAGGTCTCAAAGACGCTACCGCGAGATTCTTCCCTTTGCGTGCTTTTGCGACCCTCACTTCGCGACCTTTGCGTTTTCTGGCTATCGGATTCGCGTTAGTTCTCTTGCACTCTTCACGTTGGTTTTAACGCAGAGACCGCAAAGACGCTGCCGCGGAAAATAACCTAACTAAATTGTCAAAAACCAACCAACCACAGAAAGAATATCCGACCGTACCAGCCATTTAAACCCCAAAATGCACGAATTGTATGAAAATGCACAAAACGCACGAATTGATACAAAATGCACAGAATGCACAAAAAGGCTGAGCGGTGCGGGACCGCCCAGCCTTCGTTGTCAAAAAGACGCTGTCCGTAGATCAGTGCGTATTGTAGCTTGCAACCGCGTAGTCGCCCGCCTGTCCCCACTCAGTTTGAATAAGAGAGCCGGATGTGCTGCTCCGAACGTAGAAGAAGTTCTGTGTCGGGTCAGCATTCTGACGCCAAACAGCAAGGTCAGTCTTGCCGTCGCCGTCATAGTCGCCCTGCACGATCGTATCGCCGGATAGTCCCCACGTACCAAAATAAGGGAAATCGTCGGGAGCCGAACTCCTGCGGACATACCAGTCAATATTGCCGCCGCTCGAACGCCTTATCGCAAGATCGGTCTTACCATCGCCGTCGTAATCGCCCGGGATAATGAAATCATTCGGCGTTCCGAAGTAGTAGGTGCTGACCGCGCCGGTCTCATTTGACTGCAGCCAGAACACGGCCTGCGGGCCGCCGCCGCGCTGAACCATGAAGTCAAACTTACCGTCTCCGTCATAATCGCCGGGACCAGGGAAGTCGCCTTCGCTGCCCCACGGGACATAGACGATATTACCTGCGTTCGGGCCGCTGCTCGCACGGTAGAACCAATAGCTCTGATCGCCGGCATTTACTCCCATTCGATAAACCGCAGGGTCTGCCTTTCCATCGCCGGTGTAATCCGCAACGACGCTTGGGTCGTCCGTCGTCTGACCAAACACATCAACGCGGACCGTGTTGTCAGAACTCTGCAGGATGTAGAAAGCGGCTTGTCCGGCCGGGGCTTCACGCCAAATGGCGACATCCGACTTGCCGTCACCGTCAAAGTCCGCGGGAGTGAAGTAATCGATCGCAACGCCGAAATCAACACCGGCATCGCCAGAGCATGGCTGCGAAGCACCGGTTCCGTAACATTCGAACCAGGTAACGGTATCGGTCGGGCCGCCGAGGGTATTGCGGATAACTGCGTAGTCGGTCTTGCCGTCACCATTGAAATCGACCACATGCTGTGTGTTCGCGGGAGTGCTTGCCTGCGTAACATCAGCCCAGCTCGTTCCGACACGAATGCCGTCGATCTGCAAGGTCGGAGCCGTGCTGGAAGTCCCTTGCCGAAGAGCCACGGTGCCGGGTGAAATATCGCTTGGCGAGACGTCGGTCGAAGTTAGTGTCGGGCTTGGTTCCGTTCCGGGAACCGTCGTGCTTACAAAGAGCTCGGCGGTATCGTTGCCCGTTCCATCGACGATATTGTATTTGAGCACGATCAAGTACGTCGTGTTCATCGAATAGGTGTAAGGGGTTAGAGCAACACCCGCAGCCGATGTTGCCGCAACTGAAACGCCGAACGCAAGGTTATTGGAACCATCTTTGGTCGCAAAGACCCTGCCGCGAAAGGTCGAGCCTATCGGGTCGGGGCCAAAATGAAAAAAGTATGTGCCGGGCGCGGTTGCCGAAGCGTCGCTAACGTTCACAAGGAAAGCCGCATAGACGGAGCCGCTCGACTGAACCGCGAAAGCGTGGTTCACATCTTCACCGGAAGTCGTCATTGCAACGGCATTTCCAACGCCGGAGCCGGGATATCCTGCAAGCGTCAAGCCAGGCGAGACGGTCGCGAGGGAATTCGTTCCGGCACCGCTGTGTGCCGTCCAGCCGTTATCGACCAAGAGCGAGCCCGCGGCATAGGTGAAATCATCGACGAAAAGTTGGGAGGCCGGACGTACATTCGACGGTTTTACCGGCGCCGAGCCTCGGGCAGAAGCATTCTGTTGGGCGAATACGCTGCCGATACCAATAGCAGCGGTTATCAACGTGATAAAGAGGATACGGACCGAGTCCTTTTTCATTTTGGTTACTCCCAAGAAAATAGAATTGAATCAGTTCCGGCAGCGTGTTTCGCAACCAAACTCCGTCGGTTGTGAGACCGCCGCCAAAGCAGAATTTTTAGCTGACTTTCGGAAATCATACCAAGCTTCTGCCGAATTTCCTAGCCGAACAAGGCCGGCAGGCGTGCTCAACGCCTTCAAATCTCTGTTACAATTTGAGGATACACCGATGCGAATGGCGAAGTTGTTTCCGGCGTTCAGTTGTTTGTGCATTGTGATGCTCATCATGATGCCGGCCTTCGCGCAGGACAACAAGAGCGGGAATGACGAGGTCATTAGCGTTCGAACAGATCTCGTTGACGTCCCCGTTGCCGTAACCGATGCAAAGGGAACACCCATAAAAGATCTGAAAGCGGCGAATTTTGTTGTCTTTGAGGATGGAGTAAAACAGACGGTCACGGAGTTCATGTCTTCGACGGCACCTTTCGAGGTCGCCTTGCTTCTGGATACTTCCGGTTCCGCGAGGAACGACCTTGCGATGATCAGGATAGCGGCGTCGAGTTTTATCAATTCGCTCAGGCCGGGCGACCGCGTCGCGATAGTTGGGTTCGATATGGCTAGGACTGACGCCGGAAGCACGCCGACTATCGATGTCCTTTCGCCTCTTACGTCAGACCGGCGGGCGTTGAATACTGCCTTGAGCAACCTAAAAACAAGCGCCGGGACGCCGTATTACGATGGGATGATCGAGATCGCCGATACGGTTTTTGGCGGTCCGGCAAATGCTGAATTCCGCGGGCGGCGGGCGGTCGTTGCGTTGACGGACGCCGTAGATTCGACCAGTAATTCGGAATTTGCCGAAGCTCGTGAAAAACTGGAAGCTAAGGGCCTGATCTCGTATTTCGTTCGCCTCGATACTCGAGATTTTTTTGAAGAGAACCTTCTCGGTGACTGCGAAGCTGCAATGCGGTTCTCGACGGCCCAGATCCGGCGATATTACCGGACGTTCAAGGGGAATTCGACGATGGAAAAAGCTTCGGCATTTTGCCAGCTCGGAGACTTTGAGAGGCTTGCGGTCAGCAAAAAGCTTTATCAGATCGCCGACTCCGAGATGGAAGATCTCGCTAAGCGTTCGGGCGGCCGCGTCTTTCAGACAAGCGGACTAGCAGATGCAAAGCGTGCTTTTCAGGAGGTCGCGGCAGAGATCGGGACAAAATTCACTCTCGGCTATTATCCGACGAACGAGACGCGCGACGGCAAATATCGCAAGATCAGGGTCGAGCTAAAGGGCTTGCCCGCGGGATCGAAAGTGCGTGCTCGCGAGGGCTATACGGCAAGCAAGAATTGACCGGCTTCCCACGAAATTATGACAAAGAAATTTGAACGAATTTGTTTGATGGTGCTTGACTCGGCAGGTATCGGCGAGATGCCGGACGCCGCCGATTGGGGTGATGCGGGTGCCGATACGCTCGGCCACATTCTCGAACAGCGAAAGGTGTCGCTCCCGAATCTCCAGCGTCTCGGGCTCGGAAATATCACGCCGCTAAAAGGGCTTCCGGCCGTCGCGTCGCCGATCGGATCTTACGGAAAATGTACGCTCAAATCCGACGGCAAGGACACAACGACAGGCCATTGGGAAATGGCTGGCGTCATTTTGAAGCAAGGTTTTCCTAAGTTTCCCGACGGTTTTCCCGATCGGATCATAGATAGATTCGTGGCCGAAACGGGCGTGCCCGGCGTACTTGGGAACATCCCCGCGAGCGGAACCGAGATCATCAAGCAGCTTGGTGAAGAACACGTCGCGACGGGCAAACCGATCGTTTACACTTCTGCGGATTCGGTCTTTCAGATCGCGGCACACGAAGAAGTGATCCCGATCGATCGCCTTTACGAGATCTGCGAGATCGCACGAAAGATCCTGCACGGTGATGACGAGGTCGCTCGTGTTATTGCAAGGCCGTTCCTCGGCACGAACTCGGCGAATTTCAAACGCACCGAAAATCGTCACGATTACGCGGTTCCGCCGCCTTCGGACAATCTTTTGCCCGTGCTCTCGAACGCGGGCCTCGACGTCGTCTGCGTCGGAAAGATCGCGTCGATCTATGACAATATCGGCGTCACGGCCGACCTTGTAGGAAAGAATAACGACCAGGCCGTTGATTCGACCATCGAAGCTCTAAACGCGGACAGTCGCGGGCTGATCTTTTCGAACCTGGTTGATTTCGATATGCTCTACGGCCATCGCCGCGACCCCGAGGGTTACGCGAAAGCGCTTGAGGAATTCGACACCCGGCTGCCCGAGATAATGGCCGCGATGAAGGACGACGATCTCCTGATGATAACCGCCGACCACGGCAACGATCCGACAAAAGAGGGAAGCGACCACACGCGCGAATACGTGCCGCTGATCGTTTACGGCAAGAATGCCCGCGCGGGCGTCGCTCTCGGCACGCGTCAATCGCTCTCGGACATCGGCCAGACGATCGCCGAGAACTTCGGCCTCTCGATCGCCGATGGCGTGAGCTTTTTGAAAGAGCTCTAGACGGCATTTTCTCTTCGGCGGCAAGACGGTGTATTCACGGCGAGATCCGCCATTTTCCTTTTAGACCGAGATCAGTTTGGACAGAATTATGATGCAGATTTTTAAAAGATCCGTGTGTTTGGGGTTCGTGTTGTCGATGCTGCTGCAGGGCGTTCTTGCGCAAAAGCCTGCGGCAGCACAGAGCGAGATGCCGTCGCGTCTGCGCGGCGAGATCGAACGATTCGCGCAGGATACAGGTGCGTTCGACAGGCTTTGGCGATCGGACCTTTCATCGGCACGAATGGCGAGGCTGAGCGAGCTGTACGCGGACGAGCTTACGGTGTTGGCGAAGATGAATTTTGAATCGCTCAACCACGACGAGCAGGTCGACTATATCCTCTTCAAAAACCATCTTGAGCACGAACAGCACCAGATGTCGCAGCTCAAAGCGCAGTTTGCCGAGATGGAGCCGCTTATCCCGTTCGCACGGACGATCACGGACCTCGAGGATGCACGCCGCCGCCTTGAATTTGCGGATGCGGCGAAGTCTGCAGCCCAACTGAATGACCTTGCAAAACAGATCGCGGAGACGCAAAAGGCGTTCGAAAATGCGTCGGCAACGAAGCCGAAACGCACAGTTGCGTATCGTGCCGCGAGGTCGGTCGCGTCGCTGCGAGACACGCTGAAGCGCTGGTACACGTTCTATAACGGGTACGATCCGCAGTTCACGTGGTGGTGTGAGTCGCCGTACAAAGCGGCAGATGCGGAGCTCGAAAAGTATCAAAAGTTCATCACGACTAAGCTCGTGGGCATCGCGCCGGACGACAAGACGACGATCATCGGCGACCCGATCGGAAGGGAAGCGCTCATCGAGGAACTGAAGTTCGAGATGATACCGTACACGCCCGAGGAACTTGTCGAGATCGCGAACAAGGAATTCGAATGGTGCATCGTCGAATTAAAAAAAGCGTCGCGGGAGATGGGGTACGGCGACGACTATATGAAGGCGATCGAGGCCGTAAAGAAGACTTATGTCGAGCCCGGAAAGCAGCCTGAGCTTATTCGCGATTTTGCACGCGAGGCGATCGAGTACGTTAAGAAGAATGACCTTGTAACCGTGCCGCGCGTGGCAGAGGAATCGTGGCGAATGGAGATGATGACGCCCGAACGGCAACTCGTTGCACCGTTCTTCCTGGGCGGCGAGACGATCCTCGTAAGCTACCCGACCGACACGATGACCCAGGAGCAAAAGATGATGTCGATGCGTGGCAACAACCCGCATTTTGCCCGCGCCGTTACGCATCACGAGCTCATTCCCGGCCATCATCTGCAAGGTTTTATGACGTCGCGCTACAAGCCGTATCGGCGGATGTTCGGCACGCCATTCTGGATGGAGGGCTGGGCACTTTACTGGGAGTTTCTTCTTTGGGATCGCGGTTTCGATAAGACGCCGGAGGACAAGATCGGAGCCTTGTTCTGGCGTTCGCATCGTGCGGCGAGAATTATCTTCAGCCTGAACTTCCACCTCGGTAAATGGACGCCCGAGCAGTGCGTCGATCTTCTCGTCAACAAGGTCGGCCACGAGCGCGAGAATGCGCTGGCCGAGGTGCGTCGCTCGTTCGCCGGAGATTACGGTCCGCTATATCAAATGGCTTATATGATGGGCGGCCTGCAATTCTATGCACTTCACCACGACCTCGTGGATTCGAAAAAGATGACCGACCGCGATTTTCACGATGCGATCTTAAAGAACGGCCCGATCCCGGTCGAGATGGTTCGAGCAACGCTTACCGACGCCAAACTTACCCGAGATCACAAACCGAGTTGGCGATATTACGATCTCGGACGGAAGTAGGAAGAACAAACCTTAGGTGTTTTGCGTAGTACAAACCGGGAAATTATGAAAAAGAATCTATTTATCGCGAAGGTCGCTCTTACGATCTTCGCCTTTTCAATGTTTGCGGCGGCTCCGGCTGCCGCGCAGGATGGCGGCGTCAAGGAGCGCGATGTTCGTGCGGCGATGTATTTTCTCGCCGGTGATGCGATGCAGGGACGCGGGTCGGGCACGAAATTCGAGCGGATAGCTGCTGAGTACGTCGGTTCGCAGTTTATGCAATTCGGTCTTGAGCCTGCCGGCGAGGTTGGTTTCGACGGAAAGCCGACGTTCGTCCAGACCGTGCAGGCCCCGGTGCGCGAAACACTCACGGGTCTTACGATCGACGGAACTTCGCTCAAGCTCGGCGACGATCTGATCGCATTCGCGATCGCCGGTAAAGAGATCAGTGGCCCTGTCCAGCATGCAAAACCGGGCGACACGGCGAAGAAAGGTGCGATCGTTATCTTGTCACTGCCGGCCGATACAAAATACGAAGCAATTCAAGGTTCGATCCGACAGATGAGCCGTGACGGAGCGGCAGCCGTGATAATGGTCGAGACCGCCGAGATCCGCGCAAACTGGGGCGAGGTTGCCGGACGCAAAGCCTCGTTGGGCAGATTCGGCACGTTGCTCGCCGTTTCGACAAAGGGAGCCGAAGAGCTCGCAAAATTTGCGGACGGTTCGATGCTGACTCTCCGAGGAACTTTCGCTGCCGCTCCGCCAACCTACACGTGGAATGCTATCGGCAAGATCACGGGAAGCGACGCCGAGCTCGGTTCGCAGGTCATCTTGATAAGCTCGCACCTCGATCACCTCGGCGTACGCGACAATGCACCGGGCGACGACAAGATCTTTAACGGCGCTGATGATGATGCTTCAGGGACGGTTGCCGTGCTTGAGATCGCACGTGCCCTGGCGGCGGGAAAGAAGCCAAAGCGGACGGTCTATTTCGTTTGTTTCGGCAGCGAGGAAGCGGGCGGTTTCGGTGCAGGTTATTTTGTGAAGAATCTGCCGTTCCCGCAGGACAAGTTCGTTGCGAACCTTGAGTTCGAGATGATCGGCCGGCCCGATGCAAAGGTCAAGCCCGACGAACTTTGGCTCACCGGCTACGAACGTTCGAACCTCGGCCCCGAACTCGCAAAACGCGGTGCAAAACTCGTTCAGGATCCGCATCCCGAAGAGCAGTTTTTCCGCCGTTCGGACAATTACACGCTTGCACGGCAGGGAATTATCGCCCACACGGTCTCAAGCTTTGGCCTGCACAAGGACTATCACCACGCGAGTGATGAGATCAAGACGATCGACTTTTCGCATATGACGCACGCGATAAACTCGATGGTCAAGCCGATCGAATGGCTTGTGAATTCGGATTTTGTCCCGGTTTGGAACGAAGGGATGAAGCCCTAGTCAACGGGTCGCAAAAGAAATGAGCGTAGGGTTCCGGGCCTTTTTCGGTCCGGAACCCTATGCGTCAACACAAAGCAAAATGCTCGCCGCGGATCACTCTCCAGTCCCGCGGTAACCTTTCTACACCGCCGACAACGGCCTAGATGATATGGTCGGCGAATTTGAAGCCGACGAGCGACAGCGGCACGAAGATAACGAGACTCACGATCACGAACCAGACGGGCTGCGGCCATACGGTCGCGGTTGCGATCGACCCCACGCTCAGCAACGCGCCGACGACAAGCGCGAGCGTTGCCCCCTGGCTCCAGCGTCGTCCCATCTTCGTTGCGATGAATCCGCCTGCAAAGGCAGCGATCGCGTAGCCGATCGCTACGGCAACAAATGCGAGTGTCGGATATGTTTTCATATAGGCAGCCATGTCGCCTTCGCGCGCGTATTCAAGGTTCACGGGCGGCGTTGGCGGAATGATCGTTGCGATCATATATGCGATCCAAATTATCCCGACCGCCGCTATCATTGCCGTAATTATCGCGAGTGCTTTACGTCCCATCTCGTACCTCCATTTGGTGTATTTATCGTGCTCCCATATCTCTGGTTTACGCCCAATGCGTATTGATGTCAAGAATTTTTCAGTGTTTCCCGCTGCTCTTCCTTTGTCTGCATTGGCAGGCATATTAAAATATCCATCTGCTTTTTTGGCCGGTGTGCGGCCGAGCACTTTTTGATGACCCCGGAACGCTGGCAAGAGATCGAAGAAGTTTTTCATTCCTGTCTGGAACAAGATCCGGCGGGGCGAAAAGCCACACTTGTGGCACTCAAAGACCGTGATCCCGACCTTGCCTACGAGGTCGAAAAACTGCTCTCACAGTTCGACCAGGCCGAGAGCTTTATCGAAGAACCGATCACGCCGAACGCAAAGCATGAGGTCCTCGCTGCGCTTTTCGACGATGAAGAGATCGATCCGCTGATAGGCAAGACGCTAGGCGCGTACCGCATCGAGCGTGAGATCGGCCGCGGCGGAATGGGCGCGGTTTACGAAGCAACGCGTTCGGACGGCGAGTTTCGGCGAAAGGCGGCGATCAAGGTCGTAAAGCGTGGGGTCGATACGGATTTTGTCCTACGTCGTTTTCGAAACGAGCGGCAGATACTCGCGGCGCTTGATCATCCGTACATCACGCGTCTCATCGACGGCGGAACGACCGATGACGGGCGTCCGTATTTCGTTATGGACTTGATCGACGGCGTACCTCTCTACGCCTTCGCGGACAAGAATCATCTTTCGCTCAACGACCGCTTGCGGCTATTCAGCCGGATCTGTCAGGCAGTAGAATACGCACACGAAAAGCAGATCATTCACCGGGATCTCAAACCGAGCAATATCTTCGTTGCTTCGGATGGTTCGCCGCGGCTTTTGGATTTCGGCATTGCAAAGCTCCTCGATGCCGATCTTGCAAGCGATACGCTGCAGCCTACCGCGACCGCCATTCGAATGATGACCGTCGATTACGCAAGCCCCGAACAAGTTCGCGGCGAGGCCGTAACCTACGCGTCGGATGTTTACAGCCTCGGCGTCATTCTCTACGAATTGCTCTCCGGTCGACGCCCATACCGAGTTGAGAGCCGCAATTCCCTCGAGGCCGCTAGGGCGGTTTGCGAGCAGGAGCCTTTGCCGCCGAGTCAGGCGCTCGATGATCAAACGCTTCAAACGCCGAAGTTCCGAAGCTCTGAGGACACTTTAACCGGCCAAGCACTAGCTGAAGCGCGTGGCGGAACCCCGACAGATATCGAGAATATGCTTGCGGGTGATCTCGATAACATCGTGATGCATGCATTGCGAAAGGCTACTGACGAGCGGTATCGATCGGTCGCGGAGTTCCGTGGAGACGTTGAAAAGTATTTGGGCGGCGAGAAGCTCGACCTAATACCATACTCATCTTTTCAAAACGCACGCGGTGGTGATGACGCGTCGAAGATCCTGGCCGTGCTGCCGCTAAGTTTCCTCGATCCGAGCGGTGATGGCCGGGCGGATGATAGTTCGGCATATCTGACGATCGGCATAGCGGACGCTATAATCAATCGGCTTGCGGGCGTAAAAGACCTAGTTGTGCGACCGACGAGCTCTATCGCAAGCTTCAATGGCAAGACATTGAATCCGCTTCGGGTCGGCCGAGAACTTGGGACGGACTACGTCCTCGACGGCCGCATACGCAGATTCGGCGATCGTATTCGCGTTTCACTCCAACTTCTTGAGGTCGAAAAAGGAGCGGCGATCTGGGCGGGCCATTTCGACGAGAGTTCGAAGGACATCCTCGAACTCGAAGACGCGGTCTCTGAACATGTCGTAAATATTCTGACGCCAAAGCTTACCGGAGCGGAGAAACGGCGGCTCTCCCGCCGCGGAACCAACGACCCGAAGGCTCACGATGCATATCTTCGAGGGCGTTTCTACTGGAATCACTTTACCGGTTCCGCTGTCCTAATGGCTCTTGAAGGATTTCAAGAGGCTGTAAGGCTAGACCCGAATTACGCGCTCGCCTATGTCGGCATCGCTGACTACCATATGTGGGCCGCTATCTACGGCCTGGCGCCGTCATTGGAGTCCGTAGAAAAATGTGAGGCGGCGGTGCGAAAGGCGATCGAGATCGACGACCGCCTCGGCGAGGCGTACGCGACGCTCGGTCTGGTGCTTACCGTCCGTTTCGACTATCTGCAGGCCGAGGTGTATTTCAAAAAGGCACTTGCCCTTAATCCCGGCTATTCGCATGTTCATGAATGGTACGCGTGCCTGCTGATCACGACCGGGCGGCTCGATGAAGGTGGCAAGGAGATCGATCTCGCCGGCCGTCTCGATCCGCTGTCGTTGCGGACACAGATCCTTGTCGCTTGGTATCTGTACCAGCTTCGCCGGTACCCTGAAGCCCTCGAGCGGTTGAGGGAGCTACTGAAGCCTGATCCAAATTTTGTCCAGGGCCTTACGCAGTTCGCATTTGTTGCTTCGCATGCAGGATACTGCGAAGAAGCCCTGGACGCAGGCCGAAAAGCGGCATCACTTTCTCCCGGATTGTCGCTCGTTGCGTTTGAGCTTGCGTGTACCTATGCGTCATGCGGTAAGCAGGAGAATGCCGCCGAGGTCCGTGACCAACTCGTCGAACGGTCAAAGCACGAGGACGTAAAGCCGCTCTTTCTAGGCTACGCATCACTTGCCGCTGGTGATAAGCAGGCGGCAGCCGACTATTTTTTACAGGCGATCGACGAATGCGACCCATGGCTCGTATGGCTTCCCACTGAGCCGAGGCTCGACGCGGTTCGCGATGATGAGGTATTCGCACCTGTATTTGCTGCATTTCGCGAGAAGATCTCGGATCAAACGTCGCGTTCGTCTTTTCCGACATACAGCAGTGGTGAGACGACTGACGAGATCCATTACGCCGAAACCCACATCCAGGCGGCTCCTCGCTCGACTTCAAGGCCCTTTGTTAGAGCGGCTGTTGCCGCACTCCTTCTAATTGCCGCAGTTGTCGGAGTGCTGTTTCTGACCGGCGTCGCATCGGTTGACGTATTGTTCAAAGTTACGACCGGCCGGGAGACGCCTCGTCCGGGCAAGACGATCGCAGTTCTGCCGTTCCGGAACGAGACCGGTGACCACGCGAATGACTATCTCGTAAGCGGCGTCTCAGACTCGATCGCAGGAACACTCGGCCTTTTTGATAAACTTCGCGTTATTTCGCAAACCACGATCGATAAGCTCGATCACAGCCTTTCGCCGACCGACGCGGGACGACAGATCGGTGCGGAAACCGTCGTGCTCGGTACTGTGAAGCGTGAGGGAAATGAACTTGCGATCTCGACCCAGCTGGTCGATGTTGCGACAGGCCGCAATGTTGTCGAGTTTACCGAGAAGGCGGCTCCCGACAATATGGCGGAACTGCAGGCGGGCTTGCAAAAGCGGCTGCTTGAGGCGTTCGAGATCGTTGAACCGACGGGTGGGCCAAGCGGGAGCTATACGAACAACAGCAAGGCATTCGATCTGTACCTGAAGGGTGAATTCGAGCGGCATAGATCGACGCCCGCAGGGATAGCCGCAAGCATTGAGAATTATCGCAAAGCGATCGACGCTGACAGTAGCTACGCTCTTGCGTTCCAAGGCGTGGCTCTTGCTTACCGGTCAGCACCGGCGTATGGCGTGATGTCGCCCGAGGACGCTTACCCGAAGGCGCGCGAGGCTGCGATGACCGCACTTCGCCTTGACCCGACGCTCTCTACCCCGTATGTGACCCTTGCTTCGCTTCAGGCCACCTACGACTGGGATTTTAAGGGTGCGGAACAGCAATATTTGGAAGCGATCCGCCGTGCTCCGAACAGCTCGGAAGCGCATTATTCCTATGGCAATTTTCTTGTTGCAATGCAGCGTACCGACGAAGCGATGAGCCACTACCGTATTGCACAGCAGTCGGATCCGCTGAATCTGAATGCCGCGACGAATATCAGCTGGGCGCTTTATGTTGCGGGACGCTATGACGAGGCGGCAGAACAAATTAAGCAGGTCATCGAACGCGATCCTACATTCGCGAGGGCGTATTTGAACCTCGGCGAGATCCAACAGCAGCAGGGAAAATTCACTCAAGCGGTCGAGTCTGTCAAAAAGGCTTTCGAGCTCTCGAAAGATCCGTTGACGGAGATGGCGCTCGGTCATGTTTATGCGACCGCCGGACGCCGACAAGAGGCTCTTGCGATCGCAACATCGCTTGAGAAAAGGGCACGGACTGGCGAAGTATCAACTTTCCTGCCTGCCGTCGTCTATGCGGGCCTCGATGAAAAGGACAAGGCATTCTATTGGCTGGAGCGTGCGTATCAGCAGCGTTCCAATTGGCTGACGCTGCTAAAGGCCGGGCATCGATTGAAGAATCTTCGCGGCGATCCGCGTTTTGACGACCTTGTAAGGCGTGTCGGATTCCCCCCTGAGAAATAGCGAAACGGTGAAACGCCTTTCGACGTCTCACCACTTTCGTTTTTGCGAAAAAGTCTATCGACTTACCTGCCGACCGCGTTCACGATCGCCTGTGCCGCTTGCTCGACAACAGCTGAGATGATGTCGTCACCGTCGGACTTAGCCTTTACCTTGAATGTCTGCGCAAGCTTGGATGCGTTGTCTGCCAACGAGACCAACTGCACGTCAAGGATCAGCGTGTCCTTAGACTTTACGTTTCCTGAAACGTTCGCCGCCGAGACGATCGCGGTCGTTGCCATCTGACCGGCGATGTTGCCGACCGTGCTTCCGGTATGTCCGATGCCGGTTTGAGCAACTACCGAACCGAGCATCTTTCCGAATCCGCCGAAACCGCCGCCGCCTTTTTTGTGCGAGACCGTTGCATTGAGCACAAGGTCACACTGCTTTTCGCGGGCCTCGGAAGAAGCGGCCGAGGCAAGCCTTGCTTCTAGGAGGACCAGCTCGATCTTCGTTCCCTTGAGATAGGTTCCGAAGGTGTTTGCGATCGCAAGGGCCAGATCGCCCGCCGCGATCCCGGCCGCAACTTCACCGGTCTTTACTCCGGCGAGGCCGATCCGGATCGTGCCTTCCTTCTTCGGGCCAAGGTCGCTCGAAGGAGCGGCCGAGACGGAATTTGCTTGTTGGATATTCGAGTTCAGTGTGGACGACGTGCTCGAACTGCTAGACATCGACGAACTTGAATAGCTCGGTACGGAGCTCGAGGCTGAGTACATTTCGGCTGCGTTCTTTACCTCGCGATAGTCTTTCGGCACTTCAAAGAGTGCGGGATCGAGCGTAGCTTTCGAGAGTTCGATGACCTCGTTGATCGTTGAGAACAGCTCCTTGCCCGACTGGTCGAACGACGTCATCTTCTGCCAAACAGGATATCCGGACTTTGCGGTGCCTATCGTCTTCGGAACATACTTGTCCGTGCATCCGCCGTTCATCCCGGACGGACGCGGCACATACTGACGCTCCTGCGAACACTGAAGGGCGAACTCCGCATCGATGACCCACATATCCATTTCCATCTTGGACTTCGTCGGATTGCAGGCGTCAGGCGAAGATTCGATGACGACGGTTTGGATGATATGCCGTGCGGCGTAGCCGAACATCTGCTTTCGCTCACCGGTATCCTTGATCGTCGTGGTGACGTACATCGTGCCGCCTTTCTTGACCGGAGCGGGCTCTCCTGTCTTGGAGACCTGCGTCGATGAACTGCCGTCTTCGTAGTAAGTGACCATATACGTCTCGGCCGCAGGATTCATTTGGATATCCCGCCGCAGGTCGCACTGTGTGAGCGAGACCATCATCCCGTTCATCATCTCGGTGCGGCTGCGTTTGCCTTTGATGTATGTTGTGTTTTGGCTCGATTGGCCGCTCATCGTCTGTCTGGTTGTGATCTTCACGTCGGCAAACGCTGTCGCCGAAAAGCAAAGGATCGCGATAAATATAAATAGCTTTTTGGTCATTTCTTTAACCTCTTTATAAATGGGTGATGTAACTTCTCGGCGTTTTCTTTTTGGCCGTCACACATTAAGGCGGAAGAGAAAGGCAAAAAGTATCATTAGACGCGTAGATTTTTTTGGGGCTTGCGGGAAACGGGGAACCGGGCGGTGCGTTCAATTAAGACAGCACGGCCCGGTCTTGGTTGGTGAGCAAAGAAGGCAGGGAAAACTTTTACGCCGCCAGTCTTTCGTAATTCGCCGCATATTTCGGCGGTAGCGACACGTTGATGAACTCCGCCCAAAGTTCAGGCTTCGCTAAGTTCCGATATATCACCGTCATTGCCGGTGTATTGACCTCGACAAGGAATCTGTTCTCGACCCAGACCTCGATCAGCTGGAACGCTCCCCCGGCACGGTTCGCCGTGAAACATCGCCAGCCTTCACGTTTTGCGATCGCCTTGATCTCGGCTTCATCGAGCGGAGAATTGATGTTTACGTGGACAGACCCGAACAGCGAGGTTTCATTCCCCTCAATGAAGGTCGCCTCAAAGTCGCCGGTCGGTGTTTGGATCGAAAAGTTCTTTTCGTCGGGAAGGCCTTGCCCCGGGACAATATGAACATCGATCGGGACGAATTCGATGATCGAGCCTTTGTCGTCATCTGCGAAGGCAACGTAGCCGCCCGGGCTTGGCGGAAATGGAAGCGCGACGCCGCCCCATAGTTCGGCTATGACATCCGCGGCGTGCTTCGGATCGTTAACGCCAATTGAAATATGATTTATCATTGCGGTTTCTCCTATCAAATAATGAACGCGGAGCATCGTGTGCTACCCGTCAACAGATAAGGCGAAACCGCCGTCAGAAAAGTATCAGGAACTTTTTGCGAGCCGTCCGTAAAGCCAGGCCTTCGTCATCTTCCAATGACGCTTGACCGTGATCACCGAAACACCGAGCACCTCAGCAACCTCTTCCATCGTGAGGCCTCCGAAATATCGCATTTCGACGATCTGAGCTTTTACGGCGTCCATTTTGGCGAGTTCGTTTAGAGCATCGTCGAGCTCGATCAGCTCTGTGGTCTCATCTGCGGCTTTGTCGATCTCGTCATTCAGCGTAAGGATGTGGAATTCACCGCCGCGTTTGAATGCGTTGCGTCGCCGAGCGTGATCGACAAGGATACGCCGCATTTGGTTTGCGGCAACGGCAACAAAATGGGCTTTGTTCTGCCAGCTTATCTGCGTGATATCGACCATCTTCAGATAAGCTTCGTTGACGAGGGCCGTTGGCTGCAGCGTGTGGTCGGAGCGTTCCTGGCGCAGATAGTTGCCGGCAAGCCGCCGCAGTTCGTCATAGACGAACGGCAGCAGGTCGTTAACGGCATCTTTATCGCCGTCCGACAGCCTGACAAGAATTCCTGTAACGCCGCGCGTGTCCATAAGATCTGTATCTCGCGTGAACCAGCAAGATATCTTAAAATAAAAGAACTTTACGCTCAATATATCCGAGATGTTCTGTTACGAAGTGAGAGCGGCCGTTGAGGACAGGCTGCGAGGCGATTTTGAGGCATATATGCTCGCAAAGCACATTGCAGACGTGCTTGAGACGGGTTGTTTCGTGCGTGCTCGTTTTGAACGCAACGAAGGTTACTACGCAACCTCGTATATCGCCACGGACAAAGGCGAGATCGACCGCTACCTCGAACACTACACTGAGGCGATGCGTGACGATTTTAAAGTGCATTTTCCGGTCGGCATCGAGCTTTCACGCACCATTTCCGAGGAGTAAAGAAGCGTCCAAGCCCTGGGGTCTGCTAGTCTAAATAGAATGTTCGTTCTCGGAATCGAAAGCTCTTGTGATGAGACTGCCGCCGCTGTTGTTCGCGACGGCAAGGAAATGCTTTCGTCCGTGATCCATTCCCAGATCGAAACGCATATGGCATGGGGCGGCGTCGTGCCCGAGATCGCCGCACGCGAGCATCTCGTCAAGATCGAACCTGTCGTCGAAAAGGCATTGAGCGACGCAAAGATCTCGGCCGCAGACCTCGATGCAGTTGCCGTAACGCAAGGCCCGGGCCTCATCGGTTCGCTGCTTGTCGGCGTCTGCTATGCGAAAGCGTTCGCCTACGGACTCGGCATACCGATCGTTGGCGTCAACCACATCGAAGGCCACGTCTTCTCCGTCACGCTCGAAAATCCGCCGGTCGAGTTTCCCGCCCTCGCTTTGATCGTTTCGGGCGGCCATACGAATATCTTCTATATTCCTGAACCTGGGGAATATCGGATCGTTTCAAGAACGCGTGACGATGCCGCGGGCGAGGCGTTCGACAAAGCGGCGAAGATGCTTGGGCTTGGCTATCCCGGCGGCCCGGTAATCGAGAGATTCGCACGCGAAGGCGACGCTAAGAAGATCCATTTTCCGACCGCAAAGATCTCGGACGGCCGTCCCGATATGAGTTTCAGTGGGCTTAAGACGGCCTTGGTCCGTTATATGCGCGAGAATTCGGTCGCACCCGCGAACGGTGAAGTTTCGCAGGAGATCAAGGACATTGCTGCCGGCTTTCAACGAGCGGTGATACGCGGGCTTATGAAGAGCTTTGAGAAGCTCGCCGTCGATCTCCGACCCCGGAGTCTGATCGTTGCGGGCGGCGTTGCGTGCAACTTCGCATTACGTGCTGCTGCGGAGGAACTTGGTGAGAAGCTAAATATCCCGGCGTATTTTCCGTCAAAACATCTTTCGACCGACAACGCCGCGATGATCGCCGCCGCCGGCCATTTTCATCTGGCGCGAGGCGAGAGAGCCGACCTCGACTTGGCGGCGGATGTTACGCTTCGCCTTCAGAATAGCCGAACGGACGACTTCGAACGCGGGCGTCGGGGCAATTATCGCCGCTGAGAATACTCTTGCAATGCTGGCAAGAAAGCCGTTACAATCTTTGTGAGTTTAAACAGTTTTTTTGTTCACACACTTGAAGTCCCTTACGGCTGCGCGTCAGATCCCCTAAGCAGCTGCGTCGGAGTTGATCCTTTTATAACGCAAACTCCACCCACTAACCGTCATTTTTTTCGGGAGAAACTATGCACAGAAAGAATTTTGCCCTCTTACTCATTGCGATCATTTTCGCGACCGTTGGTGTTTTCGCCCAGCCGCAGCCAGCACCATACACGCCTCGCTTGCAGACATTTACTACGGGTCCGAGCAGCCCGGTTCTTATCCGTTCCGCAAATGACGGATCAGGACGTTTATTCGTCGTCCAACAGAGCGGAACGATCCGTGTCTTTTTGCCGGGCCAACGTACTTCCGAGCAGTTCATTGACCTCTCGACAAAGATCAGCGCGGGCGGCGAACGCGGCCTCCTTGGTCTTACTTTTCACCCTGATTTTGCAACGAACGGCAAATTCTATGTGAACTACACCGCATCGGGCAGCGGCACGACCGTCGTCGCCGAGTACACAACAACGACGGGAACAGGGGATTCGAATACCGGTAATCCGAATAGCGAACGCATTTTGTTTCAGGTGCCGCAGCCTTTCTCGAATCACAATGGCGGAATGGTCGAATTCGGCCCCGACGGTTATCTGTATATCGGAATGGGCGATGGCGGTTCCGGCAACGACCCTGGCAACCGCGCGCAGAACCGCTCGCTCCTACTGGGTAAGATGCTTCGTATCGATCCCGATTCTGTTTCGCCCGCATATCAGATCCCGCCGGGGAATCCATTCACCGGCGCTAATACCGCACGGTGCGACAACGGCAGCACGACCGCCGGAAACACGTGCCAGGAGATCTGGTCGATCGGAATGCGAAATCCCTGGCGCTGGTCATTTGATCGCCTGAATGGTTCGCTGTGGGTGGCAGACGTCGGGCAAGGTTCTCTCGAGGAACTCGATATCGTAACAGGCGGCGGAAATTACGGTTGGCGAGTTTACGAAGGGAATAGCTGTACGAATCTCGATCCTAGCCTTTGTATCCCTGCGAACTATCAGATGCCTTTCTATCAATATTCGCACAGCAGCGGCAGATGTTCGGTCACCGGCGGCTATGTCTATCGCGGAACGCAGGGCAGTCTTCCTTACGGCGCGTATGTGTTTGGCGATTACTGCTCGGGCGAGATCTGGTATTGGTATAACAACCAGGCGACGCTCGTTCAAAACACGCCACGCAACGTTTTTTCCTTCGGCGAGGATGAGCTCGGCGAACTCTACGTCGTTTACGGGAACGGCCAGATCGACAAGATCGTGCGGGCCAAGGCTTCTGCGGACTTTGATGGAGACCTGAAGACCGATTTCGCGGTCTATCGCCCGTCAGAGACGAATTGGTACATCCGCAATAGCTCGAATGGCGGCGTAAGCGTGCAGCAGTTTGGTAATGCGGCGGATGTCCCGACGCCGGATGATTTCGATGGAGACAACATCGCGGATATTGCGGTCTTTCGGCCAGCAGAGGGGAATTGGTACTACATCTCAAGCAGCAGCTCGACCTTTACTGCCTTGCATTTTGGTGCGGATGGCGACGTTCCTGCGGCAGGTGATTTTGACGGTGACCGCAAAGCCGACCCGACCGTCTTCCGTCCGAGCACGGGCGTTTGGTACACGCTCAGATCGACCGACGCCGGTTTTAGCGCTACGCAATTCGGCCTCAACGGCGACATTCCGCAAGCGGCTGACTTCGATGGAGACGGACGCTCAGACATCGCGGTCTTTCGACCATCAACCGGCGTCTGGTACGCGCTCTACAGTTTGAACGGCGGGTTCATGGCAACGCAATTCGGCCTTGATGGCGATGTTCCCGTTGCAGGCGATAGAGACGGAGATGGTAAAGCCGACATCATCGGCTTTCGTCCTTCGAATGGTGTTTGGTACTCAATGCAGAGTTCCTCAGGTGTCGTCAGCTTCGATAGCTGGGGCCTAAGTAGCGATATCCCTGTTGTTGGTGATTACGACGGGGATGGCAAGGACGATATCGCCGTATTCAGGCCGGATACAGGCGTTTGGTATGTAAGAAGGTCGTCTGACAGCGCTAATCAGATCATTCAGTTCGGTTCAAACGGTGACTTGCCGGCACCTCGATACGACGTGCCATAATTCGGCAAGCTAATGGCGATATACGGCGCGAGCTACCGTGAAAACAATTACGGAGCTTGCGCCGTTCTTTTTGAGAACTGCGGCACAAGCATCTGCCGTTGCCCCCGAAGTAAGGACGTCATCGACAAGCAGAATATTCTTTCCGCGGATCGAATCGGCATTCGAGACACTGAAAGCTTTCTCGACCGTGAGCTCGCGAGCCCGATCGTCCATTCCGGCCCGATGGACCGGCGTGTGAACCGTCCGATGAAGAGCCGAATCCAACAACGGGATCTTCAAGTACCGCGACACAACCCCTGCGATCATTTCTGCCTGATTGAATCCACGTTCTAGTTCGCGCCTTTTTGAAAGCGGCACAGGGATCACGATATCGAAAGTCCGATCGTGTTCGCGTTCGAGCGTTGATTGGATGAGTTGAACCATGCGTGCCGAGACCAACGGCCTTTCCTTTAGTGCGATGATCGTGCTGGCAAGAGCTCCGTGATAGACGCCGCAGGCGAAGGCACGGTCGAACGACCATTTATCGCACTGCCCGCATGCAGGTTTTGCTACACGAGAAGGAGCGGCAAGCGGAATTCCGCATTTTTCGCAGAGCGGAGTCTCACTCGTGAACACCTGTACATCCTGCCAACAGTGTTCACAAACAACACCGCCCGCGAGATCACACTCGCGGGCGAGGCAGACCCGACATTGCTCGGGCAGTATCACGGAAATGATCGGCTCTACGGCCGAACGTAGAAGGCTCATTCGTCGTCAAGAAGGCCTTGTTCGAGCAAGCTCTGACAGTCGAGACAATAACGAGCCCACGGAATTGCGGTAAGACGCTTCTGGTTTATCGACTTTTCGCAGTTCTGGCAGGTCCCGTACTCGTCGTTCTCGAGACGTTCAAGAGCCTCGTCAATTAGAGCGATCTGTTTGCTGTCGTTCTCAGAAACGGCAAGAAGGACATTCTTGGAATAATTCCGAACCGCGAGGTCGACCGGATCCGGCGTTTCCGAATCATCGATCGAAAGGTCGTTGCCGTTCAGTTTGTTTACTAGAGATTCACGCTCGATCAGAAGCTTTTTCTGGATCTCTTTTGAATTCGATTTGCTCATTTCTGGTAAGGAAAGCCCTTAATAATAGTAAATCCTCTATATAATTGCTCAGCCAATACGACACGAGCCATCTCGTGTGTAAAAGTGAGAAACGATAATGATAGCACGGTATTCGCTCTTTCGCCAACGGTGATTGAGACCCCGTCGGCCCCGCCGATAACAAAGGATATCTCGCGAATTCCGTCCCGCTGCCATCCTTCGATCATTTGAGCGATCCCATGCGAACTTTTCTGCTTGCCTTCGACATCAAGGAGGCAGACAAATGAGTTTTGATCAATCTTTTCGAGTATGCGTTTGCCTTCAGTTGTTCGGCGATCGCCATCTTTTGAGTCTTTGACCTCGACGACCTCAACATTCACGAAATGCGAAAGACGCTGCAGATAGTCCTCCTGCAGCGCCTTGT
>JAANMW010000468.1_pt1 | contig 47091 bp, 39 predicted proteins | sample 7279671 | NCBI WGS metagenome assembly JAANMW01 (sample SAMN14094541, study PRJNA606508) | bioreactor metagenome | isolation source: A lab-scale SPAN reactor treating ammonium-rich wastewater day 247 | place: Ireland: Galway | collected 2017-09-19 | reverse complement strand
GGTCAGTTCGTTCCGGTTGTTCACGCCAAAAGTTTGCACGAGTGCGTTGTTGGTCCGGCGATTCAAATTCCAGGCCGCATCATACGCATACCCGAACTGCTCCTGCAACCGCGCCGTTGTCGTGTCCGCTTCCCAGCCTTTCGCGGTCTTCAACTGGCCGATGTTGTCGTAGGTATAATCCACGTAATTGCCGCCGGTGAAGGTCTGCCGCGTGCGCTGGTTGGCGGCGTTCACCTGGTATTCGTGCTGGTTGAGCACGTTGTAGTATTGATTGTGCAACATGGTGCCCGTCAGCCGGGCCAACGCATCGTATGCGTGGGTCAGGTAAAGATGGTAATCGGTGCTCTCATCCGCATACCAGACGCTCGGCAGTTCCAGTTCATGGACCTGGGCGGACGCGCCGGCAAGGTAGCTATAGCGGAAAGTCCCCGCCGCCGAGGTGACGTTGGTGAGGCGGGCCAGATGGTCGTAACCGTAGCTTTGCGTCCAGGGCGAGGCATTGGGCTGGAGCACGGACAACCCCGCCCGCCGCCGCGCGGTGTGGGTGTAACTCACCGTGTCCTCCGCCCACGGCCCGTCCTCGCTCAACAACTGGCCGGCGTCGGTGTAGGTGAAGCGGGTTTGCCCCACGGCATCCACCACGTTGGTCAGCCGGTTCAGTCCGTCGTATTGCAGCACGATGTCCATGAGCGTGCCGGGATAATCCACGTTGGTCAGGTTGCCGAGGGGATCGTAATGGTAATATGTGTCGCCCTTGGCGGCGGTCCAGCGGTTGGTCAGCCGATTGTCCGCGTCGTATTTGTACCGGAAAATCTGCGTGCTGGCGGCGTCCACTTTGTTGGTCACGCGGCCATACAGATCGTAAGCCCAACTGGTCTGCTGGTTCTTGCCGTCCTTGAGCGTGAGCAGTTGATCGCTTGGGTTGTAGGTGAACTGAAGCACCTCGCCGTTGGCGTTGGTTTGGGAAAGCAACCGCCCGGCGGCGTCATGGACGAACCGGGTGACGTGCCCCAGTTCATCGGTGTGATTGGTCAAGCCGCGCGCGGTGTAGGCGAAGACAACGGTATTGCTGACGTAACCAGAAATATCCAGGGTGGCGCGGTTGGTCAGCCGGCCCAGGAGATCGTAGGCGTTGGTCACCGTGACTCCGTTGCGGTTCATCTCCGTCCGCAGCCGCCCGTACTCATCAAACGTCCGTTGGATCAGGTAGCCGTCCGGGCCATATTCGTTTTGCGACAACCCCACCTTGGCCAGCGCGCCGTAATCGGCATACTCCAAATGCGCCACCAAGCCGGAGGAATCCGCGACGCGCACCGGGCCGCCGCGGTCGAAGTCTGGGTAGCCATTGAGGGCGTAGGCGTAGTGGAGTTGGTAGCCGTCGGCGAAGGCGGCGTTGGTGAGCCGTCCCGCAAGGTCGTAACTGAACTGGCTGATGACCGGCGTTCCGCCGTTCAACTCGGTGATCTGGCTGGGCGAACCGCAATGACAGTAATCATAGAGTTTCCGGGCTTGAATCACTGCTCGAACTTTCGCACCTCCGCATGATTCAACAGAAATTGTCGCCGTTGCTCGGCAAAACTCTTCAAGCTCCCGCGCTGGCCCCGGCCGGGGCCGAACCCGCCCTTAGACTGCGGCGCGCCGTCCAATCCCGCAAAAAACGCCTCGGTGGAATCCAGCTTCCGTGTGTCCACTTTCACCGCGTCCGCGATCACCGACTGATACTCCTTGGCCAGCGGCCCAAGTTTGTTCCAATCCAACCATGTCTCGGCAATCTCACGAACATAGCCGAGATAACGGCTGCGCAACGCGGGCACGGCCAGCAGTTTTGAGAGCAACGGCTTGCTCGCATCATTGGCGGCCACCAGCGGATCAAGCTGCACCCCGCCGCCACCCCCGGGACCACCGCCCGGACCTCCCCGACCGCGTCCGCCCTCCGGCCCACCCGGCCCGGCAAAGCTCGGTTGAGGTAACACCGTCGCTAAACCAGTCCGCAAATCGTCCTCCGACAACGCGCCCCGCTTGCCGGTGTCCCAATCGCTGAACCATTGCGCGAAAGTGTCCTTCAATTCTGCTCGCGTGAGCAAGCCGTCTTTGTTCGTGTCTGTCGCGCCGAAGAGTGCCGGTCCGAGAAACATCGCCGGACCGAACCCACCGCGTCCGCCACCGGGGCGTTGCGTGCCTTGCGGTGCGCCGCCGGGTGGGCCGAAGCCTTGAGGTGGCGGCAGCAATTCCTCAATTCTGGCGATGAATTGCTCCTGCGAAACCTTGCCGGTCTTGTCCGGGTCCAGTTTGGTGAACCACGTCTCCGCCAGCGCGCTGAACTCCAACTTGGTCAACTGGCCATCGTCGTTCTGATCCGCTTGCTCCAGCATTTGCTGAGGCACGATCATTTCGGGACCGAACCTGCCTGGTCCTCCCGGCCCGCCGGGTCCGCCGCCGCTGCTGAACGTCTCGTTCGCGTCATGCGGGAAAAGGTGGAAGCGGCCTTTGGTATCCTGGTAAAGACTGTAATCACTCGCCCGCACCCAATAGCCATCGGTGTTCACCAGCACGTTTTCGAGCGCGAGGAATTTCAACACGCCATCCACGTCCAGCAATGGCGCGAGCGCCTGCTCCAACTGGTCCGCCGGAGTTTGGTTCAGCACTTTGCACAGCTTGATGAGATCGGCCCACACCGCGGGATCGTCCTTGGTTTTGATTTCGTACAGGCGTTTGTAGGGTGCGGGATCCTCCCCGAGATACTCCAGGCCCGCGCGGCCTTGCGGACTGCCCGGCACTTTCCACCGCGCGCCCTTCGTCGTCCCGAACCAGTCATTGATGAAGTCCTTGTTGAACTGCTGTGCGCTGGCATATACGCCCCAATCCTCGCCGTTGATGACCACGCGCACGAAGTTCGCCTGGGGCGCGGGAAGGTATTCGCGCGAAATGCGGTGCGACAACACCGCGCGCAGCATCGTCGGGTCGCCGTGCGAATTCAACAGGTTGAACGTGCGATAGCCGCCCAGGTTCTGCTTTTCATGAACCCAATCGAGCGACAAGTTCAACGAACGCTTGCGCCCCTCCGGCACCATCATCAACGACGACATCCCGCGGAAATGCACCCCCACGTCCTGATAAACCTTTCCGTCCACCGTCAGCTTGGCCGGGACTTCCACGTCCGTGTTGATGAAATCCGCAAGTTCCTTCTCCCAATCCGAATTCTCGAACTCCAGGAAGAACGTCCGCAAAATCGTCAGGTCATACGCGGGTGCATCAGGAAACGACTTCACGTCTGCCGGCGAAATTTTCTGGCCCGGCTGTGCCGGCTCCTGCATTTCACCTCGGGGACCGAAGCCGCCCCGGCGGCTACCCGGCCCGCCCGGCCCGCGATTCGCGCGTTCCTTCGTGAGGTATTCCCGCGCGGCTTTGCGCTCTTCGTTGTTCAACCGCTTGTCGCCGTCCTGGTCGAACTGTTTGACCAGCTTCGTTTCCTGCATCATGCCGCCCGGGCCGCCCGGCCCCCCGGGCCCGAACCCTCCGCCCGGACCGAACGGTGGTGGGCCGTCGAAGCCCGGTCCGCGGTCCGGCGGAAATCCGCCGTCGCCTGGGCGCTGATTGGGCGGCGTCTGCGCCAGCGTGGCGAACGCAAGTGAGAACACCGCCACCAGGGCGATGCTCGGGATCAACGTGGAGTTCATTTTCATAATCGGTGGAAGAGTGAGTTTCATGGCATGGTTGATTCGTGCGGTTCAATCCCCGTTAAAATCGCGGCGTTCGAATCGCACACTTTGCACGCCTTCAATCCGGTTCAGGGCCTTGACCAATTCATCGGCCGAGCCGCCCTGGCGCAGCCGGGTTTCGTAGGTGACATCCAGCAGCACGCCCTGCTTCGCCGTGGCCACGGACATCAACTCGCGCTCCTGCAAATGCGTGTCGAGCGTGCCTCCGAGCAACTGGTCGAGATCGTGGCCCAACCCGACCCGCAGACTCAGGCGATAGGCCGGTTGCGCCGCACTGAACACTTTCGCCCGCACCATCATCAGATACGCGGCGAAGCCGACGACTCCGATGCCGATGATGCCCACCCAGAAATCATTCGCGCCCACCGCCATCCCGACCACCACGGCAAAAATGACGTACGCCGTGTCCTGGGTGTCCCGGACCACCGTGCGAAACCGCACGATCGAAAGCGCACCTACAAGGCTGAACGCACGGGCCACATTGTCGCCGATGACCTGCGTGACCATTGCAATGAGAATCGCCAGCAACACGAGCGTCACGGGAAACGACGACGAAATCTCCGCGCCCCGCCGCGTACGCCGATACACCCAGGCCACCACCCCGCCCAGAACTGCCGCCACGCACAAGCGCGTCAGCACCACCGCGGGTGAAATCTCCGGGCCGTTCAGCAACGTGGTTGTCAGGAAATCCGGCATGGCATCAATGGGGAACGCTTTCGTCAACGGACTCAGACGCGCCGACCAGTTCCAAGGTTGCGGCCGCCTGCCGATATTTGGAGAACGGCCGCGGCGTGAGGGCAAATTCTTCGACCAGATATTTGAACAACGCCGGCATCCCGTAGCGAAACTTCAGTTCGAGGATGATGTGATCATTCAGGAGCGGCAATGCCTCCCGCTCGTCGAACCACATTCCCGCCGCCGGCAACGCGCACAACTTCTCATCCAGCGTCAATCGAATCGGGCCGTAGGCGGTCATCGCCACCCGCGCTGTCCGGCAGTACGAAATCTGGCAGACCGGATTCAACCGGCGCGCGAGGCACCGCCGATGAAACCAATAACCCGCCCAATCCCGGCTGGCCTCGGTTTCGGTCAGGCGCGCGAGTTCGTCCAGCTTCACGATCGAGCGCCGTTTGGTCAGCAACCCGCGGGTCTTGAGCTTGCGTTCCAGGAATGCCACCGCGCCCGAACCGTAGCGCCGGATGCGCAGCTTGCTCCGGCCATACGAACCGCGGCGATGAAACACGTCAAACTGCTCCGTGTCGAAGTAGAGACTCGTGATTCGGTATCCGTCACCGGTCGCGCGCTCCGCGTAAGGATCAGGGGCGAGATGCGTGCGCGCCCAACCGCGGATCTGTTCGGCCAGCGCGGGACGGACCAGGAACTTCAGTTCCGAGGCGAACTCCCGATTCTCCCGACTGTCAATGGAAGGGGACATGGTTCAGGTGATTGGAGTTATGGCTTGCTCCGACCTGCCCTCGCGCTCGCGAGCGGTTGGCGGCCGGCGGTGGTGGCATCGTTCAATCATTCTCACGCCCACAGCCTGCCACGGCCACGATTAAGCCATCGTTAAGCCGCCGATTTTTCCCCGGGAAACATCTTAATCGCGCCTTAATCCAACCGATGGCACAATGCGCTGACAAGTGCGCCATGAGAATTCTGGTGGTTGAAGACGAGCCGCGCCTCCTGCGCAACCTGGCCAAGGCCCTGCGCGAGGAAGGTTACGCGGTGGACACGGCGGAAGCCGGTGACGATGGCTTGTTCAAGGCCGAGACATACGACTACGACGCCATCGTGCTCGACATCATGCTGCCCGGGCTGGACGGATGGGAGGTCATGGACCGCCTGCGCAAACAGAAACGCACTCCCGTACTCATGCTCACCGCCCGCGACGCCCCCAAGGACCGGGTGCGCGGACTGGATACCGGCGCGGACGATTATCTCATCAAGCCGTTCGATCTGGACGAGTTGCTCGCCCGGTTGCGCGCGTTGATCCGGCGTTCCGCCGGACAGGTCCGGCCGGCGCTGCAAGTGGGCGAGGTGCGGATTGACACCCGCGCCCGCGCCGTCACCCGCGCCGGCCAACCGATCGTGCTGACCGCGCGCGAATACGCCATCCTCGAATACCTCGCGCTGCATCGCGGCAAAGTCGTCAGCCGCACGGAACTTTACGAACACTTGTTCGACGAAAGCGACGACACGCTCTCGAACCTGCTCGATGTGCATGTGTTTGGCATCCGGAAGAAACTCGGGCGCGACCTGGTGGCCACGCGCCGCGGCCAGGGATATTGCATTGAATGAAATCTGAAACCCGAAATCCAAATCCCGGAAGAACTGCGAACGCCAAGTTCCGAGCGGCAGCCAATGGTTGGATGCGGGCATTCGGCCCTCGGATTTCGGATTTCGGACTTTGACCGCTCATGTTCACCAAATCCATTCGCTGGCGGCTGCAATTGTGGTTCGCGTTTCTGCTGATCTGCACGTTGAGCGGCTTTGGCATCGCGACCTTCGAGGTCTATCGCACCCGGCAATTGCGGCAGGTGGACGAATGGCTCGGTCCGCGGGCGGAAGCCCTGGCCCGCCTGGTGCGAGGACCGCAATTCTTCCGCGGTGGCCGACCCGCGATCGAGCCGGGGCGCGAGCGCGGCAGCGGCAGGCCACCGGGGCCGTTTGACGGTTTCCCGCCGCCCGGCCCCGAGGATCGGCGCATCCCCCTGGCCCCGCCGCGCGATGGCACCATCCCGGCAAGCGGACCGGTGCTGCCCTTGCCGCCCGATGTCGAGCGGATGTTGCGCGAAGACCAGCAAAGCGGGACTTACTTTTTTGTCTGGAACGCCGACGGCACGCGCTTCGATGGCTCCACCAATGCCCCGGCGGAGTTGCCGCGTCCGCCGGCGACCGCCCCGGACAGCGGTCCGCACTTCCGCACGCGCGCCGGCCATCGTGAGGCTTATGAATTCAATCGCGAGGGCCGGGCGGTGCTGGTGGGCAAATCCATCGCCGCCGAACGGGAAGCGCTGCGCGGATTTGCGCTGATGCTCGTCGGGGCCGGTTTAAGCGTGCTCGCGCTGGGACTGGGCGGGGGCTGGTTTATCGCCAGCCGCGCCCTGCGCCCGTTGCAGGACATCAGCGCCACCGCCAGCCGCATCTCGGGTGGCAACCTGGCCGAACGCATCAATGTGAGCGACACGGAAAATGAGTTGGGACAACTCGCGGGGGTGCTGAACTCAACCTTTGCCCGCCTCGAAGCCGCCTTCAACCAGCAGCAACAGTTCACCGCCGATGCGTCGCACGAATTGCGCACGCCCATCGCGGTGTTGTTGTCCGAGGCGCAAACCACCCTCGCCCGGCCGCGGAGTGCGGAAGAGTATCGCGAAACCCTCGAAGCCTGCCTCGAGACCGCCCAACAAATGCGGCGGCTCACCGAGTCGCTGCTCGAACTGGCGCGCTTCGACGCCGGCCAGGAAAAGCTGCAGCATGAACCGGTGGAGCTGGCGGAGATTGCCCGCGTTGCGGTTGAACTGGTGCTACCCTTGGCTGCGGAAAAGGACATCAAGATTCATTGCGACCTCAAACCAGTGGAAGTATTGGGCGACGAGGTTCGCCTCGGCCAGGTGATCACCAACCTGCTGACCAACGCGATCCGATACAACCAACCGGCGGGCGAAGTGCGGGTCCGAATCAGCCTGGAAGCCAACCGCGCCGTGCTAACCGTCGCTGACACCGGCCCGGGAATCGCGCCGGAAGACCTGCCGCACATCTTCGAGCGGTTTTATCGTGCGGACAAATCGCGTACCGCCGGCCAGGGCCGCACCGGCCTGGGCCTCGCCATTTGCAAAGCCATCGTGGACGCCCACGGCGGCGCCATCGAAGTGCAAAGCGAAGCGGGCACCGGGGCGAGTTTTGTCGTGAGACTGCCCACAACAACTGGCCAATGGCATTTCCCAGAACGGTGATCACGCTCCGCAAGAATTCGTTTGGGCAAGCGAAACCTAACCGCTACACTCCCGGCGCATGGAAAAAGTGCGACTTGGCATCATCGGGATGGGCAACATTGGCAAATACCACGCCGATTATCTCCAGAATAAAAAGGTAAACCGCGCAGAACTCGTCGCGGTGTGCGACGCGGTCGCGCCATTGGACCGCTACCAGCCGCTCAAGACGTTCACTGACGGCGAGGCGCTCATCCAGTCCGGCGAAGTGGACGCGGTCATCATAGCCACGCCGCATTTTCAACACACGACCTTGGGGATCGCAGCGCTGAAGGCTGGTGTTCACGCGATGGTTGAGAAACCGATCTCCTCGCACAAGGCGGACGCGGAGCGGCTCATCGCGGCCAGCCGGGAACATCCCAAGGTCGTTTTCGGCGGCATGTTTCAACTGCGCACCGAGCCGCGCTACCAGAAAGTCCTCAAGTTGATTCAACACGGCGACCTCGGCCAGATCGTCCGCGTCAACTGGATCAATACGGACTGGTATCGGACCGAGGCATACTACGCGAGCGGCGGCTGGCGGGCGACGTGGAAAGGCGAAGGCGGCGGCGTGTTGCTCAACCAATGCCTCCACAATCTTGACACGCTCCAATGGCTGGTCGGTATGCCAAAAAGGGTGCGCGGCTTCTGTCAACTGGGACGCTTTCACCAGATCGAAGTTGAGGACAGCGTCACGGCTTACCTGGAGTGGGCGAACGGCGCGACCGGCGTGTTTGTGAGTTCCACCGGTGAAGCGCCGGGCACAAACCGTTTCGAGATCGTGGGCACGCTGGGCCGGTTGGTCATGGAGAACAACCGCATCACCTTCACGCGCAACGAAGCCGACATGATCCATTTCAGCCAGACGGCCAAGCAAGGCTTCGTGAAGCCGGATGTCTGGAACATTGAAATTCCGTTCGAGAATGCAAACGTTCCACATGCCATCATGGTGCAGAATTTTGTGAACGCCATCCTCGACGGCGAACCGCTCATCGCGCCGGGCGCGGAGGGCATCCATTCGGTCGAACTTGCCAACGTGATGGTTTATTCCTCCTTGGTGAACGAAACGATTGAGTTGCCGATGGACAGTAGCGGCTGGGAGAAGAAGCTCAACCAGCTCATTGCCGAATCGAAGGTGCAGAAGAAGGTCGTGCAGGTGGAGGCGACGGATTTTGCCAGTTCGTTCCGGCGGTGAAGTGGAAGATATCCTAACAGCCCGGAGTTCAACCTACTTGATTATGATACCCGACAATGCGGTGCAGGCCGCGACGGAAACCGCGACGCCGGATTCCCCTCTGCGGTTCGTCCAGGCGTTCCTGCGCGAGCCATTCACCGTGGGCGCATGCTGGCCGAGTTCGGCGGCGTTATCGCGGGCTGTGGTGGATAGTTGCGATTTTGCGGCGTCGAGCACCGTGGTGGAACTGGGGCCCGGCACCGGCTCCTTCACGGAGTTGTTGCTGGAACGATTGGACAGCCGCGGGCAATTGCTGGCGTTTGAAATCAGTGACACCAACATCGAGGTGTTGCGCCGACGGTTTCCCCGGTGCCGGACCATTCATGATTCCGCGGAATTTCTGCCGCGCTACCTGGGGCACAAGCGCGCGGATTGCATCGTCAGCGGCCTGGCGTGGGGCAACATGCTGCCGGCACTGCAGGACCGGGTTTTCAGAGCCATGCTCGAATCGCTCACGCCGGACGGGCAGTTTGTGGCGTTTGCGTATGTTCACGCGCGCTGGTTTCCCACCACCCTGCGGTTTCGCAAATTGATGTTCCGCACCTTCGACCGCGTTGAACTGACCCCGATCATCTGGCGCAACCTGCCGCCGGCCTACGTGTACCGTTGCTGGTGAGAATGAATAGCTCCGCCGAGGGATAATGGCAGACCATTGTCGGGGCAAAGCCCTGCAACTCCTCCATCGCGAACAATTTTCTTCGTGTCCAACTGCGCCTGCTGAGGTTAGAATCCTCCCACTATGAAACTCATGGGCATCGGCGACGAAGGCGCCAACACCATTGACGGTCAGATTCAAGCCGCACACGAGCTTGGGTGGAAACACCTCGAACCGCGCGGCATGGAAGTGCCGGGCTACGCGAAGGCGAATTTCCACGACATCCCGGACGCCGCGTTTGATCTCGCCGTGAAGAAGCTGGAGGACGCCGGCATCCAGCCTTACTGCTTTGGTTCAACCATCATGAACTGGGCGAAAACCGTGGAAACCCCTTTCGACGTGACGCTCGCGGAGGTCAAACGCGCCATCCCGCGCATGAAACGAACCGGCGCGAAATACATTCGCGTGATGAGCTTCAAGCCCGGCGACGAGGAGTTCAAGATTCCGACGGTGGTTTTCGAGCGGGTGCGTGAGGTGACCAGGATGTTCCTGGACGAAGGCTTGCAGCCAGTTCACGAGAATTGCATGAACCACGGCGGCATGAGCTGGCAACACGCATTGGAGTTGCTGGATAAATGCCCTGGTCTCAAGTGGGTTTTTGACACCGCCAACCCCATCTTCAATCCCGACCGCAGCAAGCCCAAACCCTGGCCGAAACAGGACCCTTGGGAATTCTGGGAGCACGTCCGCGACCACGTCATCCACGTCCACATCAAAGACGCCACCTGGAATCCGGCGAAGAACGACGCCGACTACAATTGGCCCGGCGAAGGCAAAGGCCGCGTGCGCGACATTTTGAAGGACGCCTTCGCGCGCGGTTACGACGCGGGCATCAGCATCGAACCGCACATGGTCGTCGTCTTCCACGATGCGCAGTCGAAGACCAGCAACGAGGACGCGATGCGAAAGAACTTTGTCGAGTATGGGCGGCGGTTGGAGCAGCTCATTGCCGGGATCAAACCGGTGGCAGATCGTTGAAACCATCGGCAACCCCGTGTCATGCGTCACTGATCTGACCGCACCTTTGCACTCGGCTGGGGAACTTGCGTCACGAAAATCCTGCAACTCAGAATGAAATCAGTCGCCATCATCGGCGCCGGCATCACGGGACTCACGGCGGGATTCTATCTCAAACGCAAAGGGATTCCTGTTACCGTGTATGAAGCCGGCAGTCGCGTCGGCGGCGTGATTCAATCGCTGCGGCAGGATGGCTATCTCGCGGAGTTCGGCCCGAATACCCTGCTCGAAACCTCGCCCAAGATTGGCCAACTCGTCACAGATGCGGGCTTGCAGTCGCGCCGGCTTGATCCCGATCCAACGGCTTCGGCGCGATACGTCGTGCGCTATCGGCGGCCCATCGCCATGCCCGGCTCACCGTTGGGGTTCTTCTCCACCGACTTGTTCACGCTCAAAGCCAAGCTCGCCGTGTTGCGCGAGCCTTTCGTTCCGCGACGGCGCGACGGCGTCGAGGAAAGCATCGCGCAGTTTGTGGTGCGGCGGTTCAATCAGGAGTTTCTGGACCACGCCATTGACGCGCTCGTGGCGGGCATCTATGCGGGCGACCCGTACAGACTTTCCGTGACGCACGCCTTTCCGAAGCTCAAGGCGCTGGAGGACAACTACGGTTCGATGATCAAAGGCCAGATTTTCGGCGCGCGGGAGCGCAAGCGGCGCGGCGAAGTCGCCAAGGACCGCGCCCCGAAGTTTTCCTTTGATGAAGGTCTGCAGGTGCTCACGGATACGCTCGGTCAACATCTGGGGGGAGCATTGCGTTGCTGCTGCCGGGTCAGCGCCGTCGAGCGAAAGCAGGACCGATGGATCGTCACCGGCCGCACGAAGGGAACGAATGTGGAGACGGAACACGGCGCGGTGCTGTTTTGCAGCCCAACCTACGCCCTGCCGGAGATTCGCCTGACCTGCGATGGCCGCCCAGTAGAATGGACGGCCTTGGCAGAAATCCATTACCCGCCGGTGGCCAGCCTGGTGCTGGGCTTCCGCCGTGAAGACGTGGCGCATCCGTGTCAGGGTTTCGGAATGTTGATCCCCAAAATCGAGGGCTTCAAAATTCTCGGCACGATATTCTCGTCGTCGCTGTTCCCCAATCGCGCGCCGGCGGGGCGTCTCACACTGACCAGTTACATCGGTGGCGAGCGCTATCCGGAACTGGCGTCGCTGTCTGAGGAAAGGCTGGTCGAACTGGTCTGCGCTGATTTGCGGGTGTTGCTCGGCGTGCGGGGTCGGCCCACGTTCCAGCATTGTGTTCCTTACCCGAAGGCGATCCCGCAATACAACGTGGATTACGGCCGCTTCAAGGACTTGATGAATGACATCGAAGCCAAGGCCCCGGGATTCTTTTTTGCCGGCCATTATCGGGACGGAGTCTCGCTGAGTGATTCCATAGTTTCCGGGTGCAGTGCGGCGGATCGGATTGAAAACCATCTGTCTCCTCACTTGGGTTAAACCGATTGGCCTGACCGTAAATTCCGCTTGGACCAAAGACCTTTGGCACCACTCAGTAACAAGTCCAGGGCAGAATAGCGCCCTGCGAGCGAGGGTTTTGTGACGGGCATGTCGAGTTGATGAGGCTACACAAACATCGGGCGTTGTCTTGGCACAAGGACCTCACGCCACCGGTGAAGCGATCTGGTTTGCATTGAATCTTCACGGTCAGGGCGTGCGCGGAATTTGACCCGCTCCAGGTGGAGCAAGGCTGCTTCCAAACCAGAGAGATCCCGAGCGGGACCGCGGGACAAGGAGCACGTTGCTGCACGTGACGGTTGCTTGGGCTTAAAACCGCTCAGAAATCGGGTTGACTTTTTTTTTTTGGCGGCACCATGTTTGTAGTTCAACGGCGAACCCCAGCCGATATGCCAGAAGCACGCTTGCCCATCGCAGGCTTCCGTTCCGGGCCTCTAGGAAAAAGTGTAGCTTCAACCCCTCCCCCGGTTGCGCGTCAGAGTGCCTTTACCCTGATTGAACTGCTCGTGGTAATTGCCATCATCGCGATCTTGGCGGCGCTGCTGCTGCCGGCGTTGAGCCGCGCCAAGGAGAAGGCGAACCGAGTAGTCTGCATGAATAACCATCGGCAGATTGTGCTGAGCTTTCGCTCGGTGGATGACGGTTCCGGACGATTTGACCGGCCCGAGTACCACCACTGGTTCACGAATGAAGTCGGGCGGCCGGGCGGGCCGTGGATTTGTCCCAGTGCGCCACCGGCCAAGTCTCCCGGCGTTTTGTGGCGTGGCACCGTAAACTCCGCTTGGACTGGGGACATTTGGCCGCCGCTCGGTAACAACTCCAAGCCAGAATACCGCGCTGCGAGCTACGCCGTGAACCTGTTCATCGTGCCCCGTGCCGGGACGCCAGACCGGAACTGGGAAGGGGTTTTCCCGATGCTAGGATTCACCAGTGAAACCCACGTGGCATGGCCACACTTGACACCAGTGGTGGCAGACGCAGTGACTTATTTGCTTCAACCAAGAGCAACCGACGCTCCCCCGACTGATCTTCTCACGGGCATATCTCCTGATGGGGGTATCAGCATGGTAAGCATCCCGCGTCATGGCCGCCGGCCCAATCCCGTTCCCAGACAATGGCCGGCGAGCCAGCCGCTGCCTGGGGCAGTGAATGTGGGGTTTTATGACGGGCATGTCGAGTTGGTGAAGCTGGACAACCTCTGGCAACTCTACTGGCACAAGAACTACCAAGCGCCAGCAAAACGGCCAGGGTTGCATTGAATCATGCAAGCTCCAATTTCACACCAATTTCACGGTTGGCACTTGGGTGGGAGTTCGGCAACCACTCCGCACGGAGAAAGGCTGCGCTTAAACTAGAAAAAGTCTTGTGCGAAACCGTGAGACAAAGAAAACCGAAAAACCATGAACAAACTCAAGAAACTGTTTAGTCCTCGGGCGCTCGCCACCACAATCACCACCGGCATGTTGCTGCACGCGACGGTTGCATGGGCTTACCAGCACTGTTACTCCACATCCGCAGCCTTTGTGCCAGGGTGCCCGGGCGGTACGCAACAATGCTTCTATATTGGGTTGTATTGGTGCTGCCCGAATGGCTCGCTTTGTGATGAGAGTAACGATGGTTATTACTTTTGCGGTTACAGCAGCAGCCCGATAACCGGGTATTGTGGGTGGTGCCTCTGCCCTGATGAGGGGTGATCTCGCCTGCGGCTGGCCGAAATGCACTAGCTGCAGCGACAAACATATTCCGATAACGCCAATGAGGCGGGTAGGGCGCATCACTCCGTGTGCGCCGCCGCTCGCAACGGCTTTCTGAACGGCGCGCACGGAGCACCTTACCATGTAACGAAATCTAGTTGTCCCGATACTAGGTGGATCCCCGATCCCGATCCGGCGGCAGCTTGTTGACAGCCCATCCCATGTGATGAACACCTTGGGTCATGCAATGCTATACGGTGGAATGCTCGGAGCGGTGTTTGCGCTGCGAGTGGCGCAAAGTGATTATTACGCGGAAGAGTCCAAGGTGGTTGGCCAGCAGTCTGCCCTGGCAAGAGCGCGTCAGATTCAAGCGGGTTGGAAAAAGCTGCAGTACGCAGAGTTGGCAGAGTCGGCCACCCACTCTGCGTGTCTTGCCAGCGCCGAAAGCTCCGCACCGGAACTTTCGGCCATTCAAAAGGAGACCCTGCGCGAACGAGTTTCGCAGGTGCTGCGCTATCTCGAAAATCCGGAGTTCGCGGATTACTATCGGATGCGGACCGACGGGTTCGATAATGCGTTCGCGCCCAACCCGCTGGTGACGAATCTCGTGCCGCGCGCCACATTCAATCTGTCAGCTTTCGGAAATAGCGCAGGGCCGGAACTTGCCCTCAAGGCGCTCTGGGACAGCGTTCATGGAACGAACGCCCCTGTTCCGCGCTTGAAGGCCATCTGCGTAGAGAGTTTTGCCGGAGCCATCAGCCGCACCAATTCCGGCAGGGCGCTCCTGAACGGAAAGGTCGGAAAGGGGATGACAGTGGCGGTCGAGTCCGTGAATCCGGGCTTTCGCTACGAAGGAGATTCTGAGCCGGATGGAAGAGCCCTTCTCTTCGAGTTCAGCTTTTTTGCGAAGACGATCAGCCCGGAAAGGGCCGGGCCGGTTCATGTCAGCTTGCTTTGGATTGAGCGGGATCAAAATTGGGCGTTGAACCGCTTGATCGCGGATCAGTCCCTGAAATTCCAAACGCTGTTCTAATCGCAAATTCATGCTCAACCTTCTTAAAAAATACACGCCGGCATTCATGGGCGTCCTGTTCCTGTGGTCTGGACTTCACAAGGTGCTTCATCCCGCCGAAGCCACTTTCGCGCTGGTATCCGTGGGTTTGCCTCAAGCGGTCGCCAACCCGGCCATCATCGTGGCCACGGCGCTGGAACTGTATCTTGGGCTAATCCTGCTGGCGAGGTCCGCGCTCAAGTTCGCCTTTATCTGCACCACGGCGCTGCTGTTGGCGTACACAACGTTCCTTTGGTATCTGTCCACGTTGGCGCACCCGCCGTCGTGCGGTTGTCTCGGGCTGACGGGGTTGTTCAGTTCCAGCAAGCAGGAGGCGCTTTTCGGCATTCTGCGCAACTGCGCGCTGCTTTGGCTGCTCAGACTGTCGTATGCGCATCACTTTCCCAAAGGCTTCGGTTCCGGGTGGCAAGGCAAGACTGCCTCCTCAACAGCTCCCTCAAGCGCAGGTCAGAATGCCTTCACTCTGATCGAGTTGCTGGTGGTGATTGCCATCATTGCCATTCTGGCGGCGCTGCTGCTGCCGGCGTTGAGCCGGGCCAAAGAGAAGGCCTATCGCGTCGTCTGCGCGAGTAACCAACGCCAGATCGTGCTGGGCTTTCGCTTGGTGGATGACGATTCCGGACGATTTGACCGGCCGGAGTACCATCACTGGTACACCAATGAAGTGGGGCGTCCGGGTGGACCGTGGATTTGCCCCAGCGCGCCGGTCGGTAATGAACCCAGAACGTCACCGGTGCAACGGGGGACAGTGAAGTCCGCTTGGACTTCCGACAGGTGGCCTTGGCACCTGGGTTCAGCCCGGCCCGACACCCGAGTTGGCAGCTACGGTGTGAACTTGCACATCGTGCCGCGTGCGTTCCTACCCGACTCACCCTGGAACAATACTCCCCCTCCACATTTTTTGGACGAGAGGCAAGTAGCGCGGCATCATTTGACACCAATTGTGGCAGATGCCGTGCTATTTGATATCCCATACGCAAGAGCAACCGACACTCCCCCGGCTGACCTTTCCACCGGTGAATCCATTTTGCTCGGCATCAATTTAGTGTGCGTCCCACGTCATGGCCGGCGGCCCAATCGCCTCCCGCGAAGCTGGCCGGCGAGCCAGCCCCTGCCCGGCGCCATCAATGTGGGGTTCTATGATGGGCATGCTGAAATGGTGAAGTTGGACGACTTGTGGCAGTTGTACTGGCACAAGGACTACAAGCCGCCGGTGAAGCGGCCTGGATTACCATGAATTGCGCAAGCTCGATTATCGCGGTCAGCGTGTGGGTGAGACTTTGGCAACCGCTCCGGGTGGAGAAAGGCTGCTCTCAAACCAGAGACATCCCGTGCGGGGCCGTGAGAAAGAAAAACCCATGAATAAACTCAAAAAATTGTTTAGTCCTCGTGCGCTCGCCACCACGGTCGCCACAGGAATGTTGCTGCACGCGACCATCGCGTGGGCTTACCAGAACTGCTACTCCACATCCACATCGAATGGACCAGGCTGCTCGGGCAGTATGCACCAATGCTACATTCCCGGCTGGGGTCTATATTATTGCTGCCCGTTTGGCGCGGAATGCGATACCAACGGGACTACGCTTTACTGGTGTGGCTTCGGCACCAGCCCGAGCGGCTGGTGTGTGTTTTGCCTATGCCCGGATGAGGGATGAACCGTCACCGACGGCAAGGCCGACGGGCATGCTCTGCCGCCGTGGAGGGGTGATTTCTGCGGTTGCTTGCTGCAATAACTTTCCGTGATGAACCGCTTGGGCCATGCATTGCTTTTCAGTGGAATACTCGGAGCGGTGCTGGCCCTTCGATTGGCACGCAGCGATTATTGCGCCGAAGAAACAAGGGCGGTTGGTCAAAGCCTCCGCCTTGGCAATAGATCGTCAGGTCGCAGCGGGCTGAGGGAACTCACGCAGCCGAGGCTTGTCAGACTGCTCCAGCGGCGCCGTAATACAGACGTTGGGCCGAGCTTCCGCATGAACGTGCGAAACCACAACGACGGAAACAGAACGCCGCTGTACTTGATCGGCGTCCCTGGCCGAATCGGCGGCGCCTCGACCAAGATTCTGCATTTGCTGCGGCTGTTGCGAAACGATTTCAAGATCACGGTTGTGCTGCCGGACATCCGTTATTTGAAGGACAAACAAATCCGGCAAGCGTTAGAGCCTTACGGCATCCCTCACACGCTGCTCAAGGAACTGCCCAAGCAACTCGACGGCGTGGCGCTGGGCATCTGCGATGGCGAGTTCTTTACGTCTGGCCGGGCGCGGGAATTGAAAGCGCGGAGACTGAAGGTCGTCTGGTCCAACGAAATGATGTGGGCGTTCAAAGGCGAAGCGGAAGCCGTGAAAGAAGGCTTCATTGACCGCGTCCTGTTCGTTTCCGAGTTTCAGGCCCGGGCATTCGAGGAAATGTATCGCGGCGTGCCGTCGTTCCAGACGGGCAATTACATTGACCCGGACGATTACGCCTGGCGCGAGCGGCAGAATCCGGTGTTTACGATTGGCCGGCTCTCGCGACCGGACCTCAAGAAGTATCCGCTGGATTTTCCCGTGTTCTACGAAGAACTCGGTTTGCCCGAAGTGCGTTATCGCGTCATGGCGTGGAGTCAGGATTTGCAGAAGCAATACCGCTGGCATCGCTTCGGGCCGCAATGGGAACTCCTGTCCGCGCAGAAGGAACCGGCGCTCAAGTTTCTCTACGGCCTGGACGTGTTTCTGTATCCGCTGGGCCATCGCATCAAGGAATCGTGGGGGCGCGCGGTGGTGGAGGCCATGTTGACGGGCGCGGTGCCGGTGGTGCCCGCCGGGCATCAGTTCCACAAGCTGATGGTGCATGGCGAGAGCGGGTTCATCTGCCAGGAATACCGCGAGTTCAAGGCGACGGTGCGTGAGTTGTACGAGAATTACCCGTACCGGATGAAGATCAGCCAGCAGGGCGCCGAGTATGCGCGGGAGCAATTGTGCAACCCGGAGGCGCATCGGCGCTGCTGGCTTGAGGCGTTGAGTTTTTGAGCGGCATGAGCGCAAAGTATTGCTATTGGTCAGTGGCGACTGGCGCTTACGGCGCGATGATGGAGCATTGCGTGCGCACAGCGCGAGCCTGCGGTGTGTTCAAGGAATTCCACGTTCTGACCGACCGGCCACTCGCCGGTTGTGAGTGTTACGACGCCTACCAGTGCGACAAGGCGGATGGCCTGTTCAAGCTCCACTACCTGAAAGTGGGCATGAGCAAATTGCTGTTCGACTACTTCATCTGGCTGGACGCGGACACGGTGTTTGTGCGGAATCCGGTGAACGTGCTGGCCTGCCTGGGCCGCTCGCCGATCCATGTGCCGCTGGAAGTCAACTTGTCCGCCCTGACGGAGGATCGTGAATGGCGCGGGCGCTCGTGCTTTCGGCTGCGCGACCTCTTTCGCCAAACAGGAGTGATCAATCCGGTTTATCTCTCGCGGAGCGCATTTTGGATCATTCACCGCGACGCCATTGAAGAAGTGTATGGACTGGCCATGCAGTTTATGCAGGAAGCCAAACTGTCCGGTCTGAAGGCGGGCGCAGACGAGGCGCTGGGTTACGCGATGCAAATCCTCTGCGCGGACCCGGAGGCGCATCTCCTGGCCGCGCACCCGGAATTGTGGGCCAGTGATGTAGAAGGCCAATTCCAGACAGCGATACCGAATGGTGAATCTTGGCAATGGCGGCATCCGGTGCGTGCTGAAGCCGCGCTGGCCGTTCGCCCAGCCATTATTCACCTGCCGGGCAACAAGGAATCACTCGCTCAACTTCCACTTGAAGCCGCAAAGGAGTCGGCACCGGGCTGAACCCAAAAGCCGAACGCGCCTCAGCACGTCTGAGAGCGTGTTGGGAAAGTCCAAATTGCCATTTCGTCCTCGTCCCTGATCAAGCCACTGTCGCCTTGTTCTGACGTGACTTGGCGCGTTTGCGAGTTGTAGTCTTGCGCTCATTCAATGGTTTGTTGATTCCGCGAAACGCATGAGCAAAGGAATACTGCTGGTCAATCTGGGGTCGCCGGATTCGCCGTCCGTGCCGGACGTGCGCCGGTACCTGAACGAATTCCTGATGGATGAGCGGGTCATTGACACGCCCTGGCTGCTGCGCCGCTTCGTCGTCGGCATGATCCTCATCAAACGTCCGGCGGAATCCGGCCACGCCTACGAGAAAATCTGGACCAAGGACGGTTCGCCGCTGGTGGTCACCAGCAAACACGTCCAGGCGGCGCTCCAGCAACGCCTGAGCGTGCCGGTGGAGCTGGCGATGCGTTATCAGAATCCCTCCATAGAGTTTGCGGTGAAGCAACTCGTGAGCAAGGGGGTGGATGATGTGCTCTTGATTCCGCTATTTCCGCACTACGCGATGTCGAGCTACGAAACCGCCGTGGTGCGCGTGCAGGAGGTCGCGGCCCGGCTAGCGCCGCAGATGAAGCTCGCCGTCCAGCCGCCGTATTACGATCACCCGGATTTCATCGCCGCGTTGGTGGCCAGCACGGAGCGCTTTCTGAATCGGGACTACGATCATTTGTTGTTCAGTTATCACGGCATTCCGGAGCGGCACTTGCGCAAGTCAGACACGACGGGCTGTCATTGCCTGAAGGTGGAGAATTGCTGCGAAGTCCCCAGCCCGGCGCACGCGACCTGTTATCGTGCCCAGTGTTTTGCCACCACGGCGGCGTTCGTGAAGCTCGCCGGCATTCCGAAGGAGAAGTACTCGGTCTCGTTCCAGTCACGGCTCGGCAAGGACCCCTGGCTCAAGCCCTACACGGATTACGAGCTGGTCCGGCTGGCGCAGGAGGGCAAGAAGAAGATGATGGTGATTTGTCCGGCGTTCGTTTCGGATTGCCTGGAGACCATTGAAGAAATCGGCATGCGCGGCTGCGAGGATTTCCTGAAGGCGAGCGGCAAGGAATTCACGCGCATTCCGTGCCTGAACGAGCATCCCGCCTGGATCGGCGTGCTGGAGCGCATGGTGAAAGCTTTCCTTGGCGGCGGGAGTTGAAGTAGATTGCGCGCCTATGAGCCAGCAACCTCCGCCCACCGGTCAGGCCCGTTACGCCTGGCGGGAGATTGAACGTCGTGACCCGCCCAAGCGCGCGGCCGAAGATCGTGTCAGCGACTTTCACGAAATTTACTCCCTCTTCGACGAAGCGACGATCCGCGAGCAAGCGAGCCGCTGTGTGCAATGCGCATCGCCGGCCTGCGTCGAAGGTTGTCCGCTCAACAATCGGATTCCTGAATGGCTGGCGCTCGCCGCCGAGGGCCACTTCCTGGAGGCCGCCGAACTGTCCCGCGCGACGAGCAACATGCCAGAGATTTGTCCGCGCGTGTGTCCGCAGGAAAAGTTGTGTGAAGGCGCGTGCGTGATTCACAGTCCGGAAGAGCCCATCTGCATCGGGGCCATCGAGAAGTTCATCAACGAATACGCCCTGGCGCGCGGCGCGGTGCCGATTCACCAGGTTTCCCCCAATGGCCGGACTGTAGCTGTCGTCGGCGCCGGGCCGGGCGGGCTGGCCTGCGCGGATGAATTGTCGAAGCTCGGCTACACCGTTACGGTGTTTGAATCGCAACTGCTGCCGGGTGGACTGCTGATGTACGGCATTCCGGCGTTCAAGCTGGAAAAGACGGTGGTGCAGCGACGGGTCAATATCCTCAAGCGGCAGGGTGTTCAGTTCAAACCGGGCGTCACCGTTGGCCGGGACATCAATCTGGATACCTTGCTGAAGGAGTTTGACGCGGTGTTCCTGGGCATTGGCGCGTTGAAGTCAAAAATGCTCGATGTTCCCGGCGCAGACCTGAAGGGCGTCTATCACGGCTTACCGTTTCTTGCGCAGAAGAACGCGCCCATTGGACTCGACCTGTCGCCTGTGGAGGTGAAGGGCAAACGCGTGATCGTGCTGGGCGGCGGCGACACGGCCATGGATTGTCTGCGCACGGCGATCCGTTGCGGGGCGGCGGAAACGCTTTGTGTCTATCGGCGCGATCTCGCCAACATGCCGGGCAGCCGCAAGGAATACTACAACGCCTTGGAGGAAGGCGCGCGATTCATGTTCCTCACCAATCCCCTTGCGATCGAAGGCAATGCCAACGGAGAAGTCACCGCCGTGCGCTGTGCCCGCATGGAACTGGGGGAACCCGACGCCTCGGGCCGACGCCGGCCGCGGGTTGTGCCTGGATCAGAGATTACGCTGCCGGCAGAATTGATCTTGGTGGCCTACGGTTTCGATCCGGTGCCCTTCCCGCCGGAGAGCGACCTGTCACGCATTGCCGTCAATGAATGGGGCGCGACGAAGACGGATGCGAATCTGATGACCAGCGTGTCCGGCGTATTTGCCGGTGGCGACGTGGTGCGCGGGCCGAGCCTAGTGGTCCACGCGGTGCGCGACGGTCGTCGTGCTGCGGCCGGAATTCACCGCTATCTTACCGAGATGAAACCGGCACGGGCATCGGCTCAACCATGATCAACCGCGCAAGTTGTTCGCTGATGGCGAGCCGCGCGTTACAGACCTGGCAGATGAAGTTAGTATGGCTGGTCAGCAGGCGGATGACTTGTTCCTCGCACAGACCAATTTCGCGCAGACGTTCCTGAACCTCCGGCGCGGCGCAGAGCCGTTTGATGCGCACGGCCACGCCCGCCTTCACGCAACTGAGCGGGCACACTTCACACCGGAGTGCGCTTTCAATTTCGCTTCCAGATTCGTGGTGCCTCGGCTCGGTGTTCATGTTACCTGCGGTCATCCTCGCTGTTGTCCGCCAGATCGGCCACACTGATTTTGTCATTCCAATGTCATTTATTGCCCAGATGCGCCCCATCGGCTTTGACGCGAATCAAGTTCCGACCGCTTTGGCGCTACGGGAAAGTCATCTGCTCCACGTATGTTTCTTGGAATTGCGGGTCTTCGTGCAATGAGACGTGGCTGATCTTGCGCCGCAAGTCGGGATAATCCGCGTCGTGTTCACGCAATCCAAACAACGCCAGCTTCGCCCCTAGCAAAGCGGTGTTGCCTGCAGGCTGAATGTTGTCCGCCGGAAAATCCAGCAGCCCGATCCGCCGCGCGCTGGTGAGATTGATGTAATTGCCGAACGCGCCGGCCAGATACACGCGTGCCATGTCGTCGCGGGTCGAACCCCATTGGCGGAGCAACACTTCCAATCCGGCGGCAATGGCGCCTTTGGCCAGTTGGAGTTCGCGGATGTCCGTCTGTGAGATTCTCACCGGCCCGGCGAGCGTGAAATCGCTGCCGTTGGCCAGCCTTCCGTTCGGTTTAACCCAACCCAATTCCAGCGCACACGCCACTGCATCCACCAACCCGCTGCCGCAGATGCCGCGCGGCGCGGCGTTGCCCAGCACGTGACAGCGCAATCCGACATCCGCGATATGCACCTCGGAAATCGCCCCGGTCGCGGCGCGCATGCCCATCCAGATTCGCGCGCCTTCGAACGCTGGACCCGCCGCCGTCGAGGCGCACAACATTCGTTCGCGGTTGCCAACAACGATTTCGCCGTTCGTCCCGAGGTCAATCAGGGTAACAAGGTCTTTGCTCTCGTGCATCCTTGTGGCCAGTATGCCCGCCAGAATGTCGCTGCCGACGAACCCACCGAGGCAGGGAAGAAACCGCACCTGCGTAGCCGCCGACGTAAGGAGGCGGAGCGGTGATGAGGCTGATGGAATCCGCCTCGTTGCGTCGGCGGCTAAAGTGGCTGGTAAAACCTGCCATCCCAGTTCCTCGACACTGAAAACCTGTAATCCGTCGTCCTTCGGCTCAAACGGATAGTGCGACAACGGTTCGACACTGGCGCCGCAAAACAGGTTATGCATGACTGTGTTGCCAACGAGGACGATGTGTTTCAAATCCGCGGCACCGGTAGGGCGCGTCACTCCGTGCGCGCCGTCGTTGGCTTGCGGTATTGCGGCGCGCACGGAGTGACGCGCCCTCCGCCGTGGCGCCGCATTGACGCCGAGCAGTTCCTGGACAAGTTCGCCAACTTGTTCGCGTATGAGCCTTTCCAATTGTGCCTGTCCGCCGCCAGCCACGGCAAACTCCACCCGGCTCATGATGTCCGCGCCATGCTGCGCCTGACTGTTAAGCGCCGTGCGCACCGCCAGCACGTGGCCGGTACGCAGGTCCAGCAGTTGCGCCACGATCGTCGTCGTGCCGAGATCAACCGCAACGCCCAACCCGTCCTGCGGTGTGAAATCAAAGACCGTGTCATCCGTCAGGATGGTTGCTTCCCATTGCGCGAGTTCGAGCTGCAAATCCCCTTCAGCCCGACTGCGGCACGCAAGCCGCCAACCGTCCGCCAGTTCGGTACTCGTCAGTTTCTTGCGGTCTTCGACGGTGATCGGCAATGTGCCGGCGAGGACTTTGACTTTGCAGCCCTTGCATCGCCCGCGCCCGCCGCAGGGAAACTCAACCCCATGCGCAAAAAGCAAATCCTGCAAGGGCGCGCCGCGCCCCACCTCCAGCGACTTGCCCAGCGGCAGCAATTCAATTTTGACATTTTCACTCATCGTACGGTGTTGGCACGTCGTCAGGTCACGATGACACGCGAAGGTAGGAGTGGCCTTACATGGATTCGAGTGAATTCGGTATCAGGCAACACGGGAACGACCAGAACGATTCATTCAGAATTGTTTTGCGTAGCTTCGGCTGCGGGTCTCGCAAATTTCGACCCCACCCCACCCCACCCCACCCCAACCGCATCAATCGTCACCTTGCGCGACCCACACCCGGCGCACATCCCCCAAGACCACGTCCACGTTCGGTGCCGTGAAACTGATTCCGGGCGCGGGCGCGCGGTTTTCGCGGAGATTCGGCAGGCAGTGCTTGTGATGCGGAAACGTGACGTTCAACGTCGGGATTTCCGGGTGCTCCCACGCGTCATACCAGCAAACAACGTTCTACGCCCGCAACTCAATGAACTTTTCTCCCTGCTCCAATCGCTTGAGGGCATCCGGCCACAATGGTTCGAGCCAGGCCAGCAAGGCGCGGTTTGAGCAATTTCCTTTGCGAATCCAAATGAGCGCGACAGGCCGGTCGCTCAAGAGCCAGTGGTCAACAAAATCCTCATCCTTGCTGATGATGACCGACTGCTCATTACGGGCGCGCTCCCAAATCACTGGATCATCGGCGGTGTGGAAGCCCAGATCGAAGACGTGCGTGGCCTCATGCCCCTGGCTGGCAATCCACCGCGCGAGCGCCGGCGGGAGTTGCGCATCAACGAGGAAGTTCACGCCGGCTGTAGGACCGCGTGGTCGGACTGCCGCGCGGCGTAGGCCAGCGCCGCTTTGATGTCATCCGGTTCGAGATAGGGAAAGTCCCGCAGAATTTCCTCGTGCGGCACGCCCTCGGCCAACATGCCGAGCACGTCCGTCACGCGGATGCGCATCCCGCGGATGCACGGACGCCCGCCGCACTTGCCCGGCTCGACTGTAATGCGTTCCAGAAGCTTCATGGCCGCAGAATACACCACGGCGTTCCCGGCAACAAGCGGGCAAATCAGGCGCAATTCCCGGCTTTGCAACCGCGGCCCGCCCGGCTAATCTCACCGGCGTCAGAAACCAAAACGAGAATTAACGACCAGAACGATTAACTCAGAATAATATTGCGTAGCTTCGGCTGCGGGTCTCATCAGAAAACCGCGAATTTTCAATTGCAAGAGACCGCGTCGAGCACGCGCCCACCCGGGCGCGGCTTGATGTTCACTCTCTTGCAAGGCGCTTCGCGGTGCCTCTGATGGGGGTGCGTTGAGTTCGCGCCCCTTTTATTGTTTCCAAAGCTGAGGTCGCAACAAACGTCTCAAGGCATGAACAATCATAAGGGTGGTGTGGCCAATTCAGAGGGATGGCCGGCCGTTGTGGATACACTGGCGACCCAGGCCGCCGCAGTAATAGCTGAATTCGAGCAAATCCACTCCGTTCACGGATTAAACGGAGAATTTCGGAAAGAGTTTTTTGATACCATGGATGACCTTTGGCTGGAGGGCGCGAATACTCTCCAGCGGTTGTTCCCAAACTGTGAGCCAGCCATTAAGAAGTACTATCTCGAAAAGATTAGTCCGGTGCTTGCGGGTTCAGTTTTTTACGAGCGCGCACGGAGGAAGCCAAGGGGGTATCCGGGTGATTACTTGACAATGGACATGATTTACTGCGGCACGCCTTTGCCCGCAGAAGGGAAACAACCTCTTTCCGCTGCTTTGGATGAGTGGTTTTTGAACACTCCTTCGGCCCGAGCCTGCCGGAGTCGGCATGAGTGGCTGGCAGCCAGGCTGAACGACGTTTGTGCCAATGGCGGCCGCCGCGTAGCCAGTCTTGCCGGTGGCCCTTGCCGGGAAATCTCAACGTTTCTTGAAGGAAGGAGCGAATCCGGGCACTCGTTGGAATTTGAAGTGTTTGATTTCGATGACGAGGCTCTCGCGTATGCTCACAATCTGCTGAAGTCCCACTTGAGCAAAACTCTCAGCTGCATTTTCGAGCGGGTGAACATTATGAAAGTAGCCTTGCGAGGAAAGCCAATCGGCACACGCGGGGGATTTGACGTAGTGTACTGCACTGGATTTGCTGACTATCTCGACGATGAGTGTTTGGCTCGAATGTTAAGCAGTGCCTATGAATCGCTGGTTCGAGGAGGACGACTGCTGCTGGCTCAGTTCTTGGACGTCCCCAACCACCCCGACCGAAACGCCATGCGGTGGGGGATGGATTGGAATCTCATATACCGCAACGAAGATCAATTAATCCAAGCGTTTTCTCAAAGCGGCTTTGGTAGTGAATTGCAAATCCACACTGACCCGCTCGGCTTGATCGCGTTCTGCGAAGCCACCAAACCGCAATGACATGCTCTACAGGGTTGCAGTCCTCATGTTGAAGCGCGAAATCGTTGGCTTTGCAGGCGCAGCTTCTGGAGTTGCCCTCGCGCTGTTTCTGGTTTTTCTGCAATCCGGGTTCTATTTCGGTTTCAAGCGCGACATCACCGTTGTCCAGGATTCGTTTAACGCGGATGTGTGGATTGCGCCGCGGGCGTTGTTGAGTTTCGACTACGCGGTGCATCTCGATGATGCGGCGTATTGGCAGGCCCGCAGTGCGTCGGGCGTGGCGTCCGCCGCGCGGGTGGTTTTCGATTGGAGCAAGTGGCGCATTCCGTTACTGGGCGGCAAGGAAAGCGTGCAAATCCTTGGCTTGGATTTGGACACAGGCATTCGCTTTGACTTTGGAGCCGCGCACACCGACGCGGGCGCGATTCTCCGGCGCGAGGGACACGTATTCGTGGACCAGAAAGAGGCTGGCAAACTCGGTATCAGCCGGGTCGGGCAGGAAGCTGAAATCAACGGGCGTTGGGCCAAAGTGGCGGGTTTTGTTGCGGGCAAGAAGCTGTTCAGCACCTCCTGCCTGGTGGTTACCGACCTCGACAACGCCCGCCGATTTCTTGATCTGCCGCCGCAGCGCATCAGTTTCGTCGCCGTGAAATGCCGGCCGGATGCGGACGTAGGGCGGGTCGCCGCCGAACTGCGCCGGACCCTGCCGGAACATGACGTTTTTACCGCGCACGCCTTGCACAACCTGACCCAGCGTTATTGGGAAAGCCGCACCGGTATTGGTCCCATCCTGTTTCTTTCGGCCGGGCTGGCCGCGCTGGTGGGTTTTCTCACGGTGCTGCTGACATTCTATCTGCTCACGGTGCAAAAGCTGCCGGTGTTTGCGGCGTTGAAGGCGCTGGGCGCGTCCGCGACCGAAATTGCCGCCGTGATCGCCATCCAGGCGAGCATTCTGTTTGTCACGGGCTGCGCCATTGCCGGGGTGGCGGTGGCGTTATCCCTGGCCGCGTTATCCCGCACCAGCATCTCGGTGGTGATTACACCCGGCACCGCGCTGGCGGTGATGGGATTGATCGCTCTGGCATCAGCACTGGCCTGTGTGCCGGCGTTTTGGAAAATCATCCGGCTCGAACCCGCCGAGGCCTTTCGCACATGAACCCTGCCGTCACCCTCCTGGAGTTGCGCGATGTCGAGAAGGCGTTCGCGGAACCCACCGGCCCGTTGCGCGTGTTGAATGGACTGACATTGCAGGTGCGACGCGGGGAAATCGTGTTACTGCAAGGCCCGTCCGGTTCGGGCAAGACGACGCTGCTTCAGATCGCGGGAGTCTTGCTACGCGCCGATGCCGGGACGGTGCGTATTGCCGGAACAGAGTGGAACCAGGCTTCCGAAGCAGCACGCACCGGGGCGCGCCGCCAGCATCTTGGTTTTGTCTTTCAGCATTTTCATTTGGTGGAGGCGTTGAGCGTGCGGGATAACGTGGCGCTGGGTTTGCGGCTCAAGCGGCAGCCTGTGGAAGAACAACGGGTGATGGAAACGTTGCGGTTGCTGGGAATTGCAGTGAAGGCGGACAAGCTGCCCGGCACGTTGAGCGGCGGTGAAAAGCAACGGACGGCGCTGGCCCGCGCGCTGGCGCCGCAGCCCGACATTCTGCTGGCCGATGAACCGACGTCGCAACTGGACAGCCATGCCGCTGACGCCCTGGCGTCGTTGATCAAAGAGGCCACGCAACAAACGCATGTGGCGGTGGTCATTGCCACGCATGACGCGCGATTGCACCGCATCGCAGATCGCCTGCTGACGCTGCAAGACGGGAGGCTTTATGAGTAAATGGCAGAAACGAATGGTGTTCGGTACGACGTCAAATGCAACGCCGCGTGAGGGCACGCGGCCTACAGGTTTGTGTGGGCCGGGTTCCCTAACCCGGCGCGGCGGGTTTAAGAAGGCGGCTCTGGCCGTGGCCGTCGTCATTATCGCGATTGCCGCGTGGTTGGCGGTTCAATGGGCACTCGGGGCGCGAACAAATTCACCGGCCAGCCTTGCCGGAACGCTGGCAACGAACTCGCCGTCGTTCATCGTCTGCGTGGGACGCGTTGAGCCGGTGGATGGCGAGGTGGACGTGTCGGCGCAGATGGCAGGCACGCTCGTGTCCGTGCCGGTGAAGGAGGGTCAACGCGTCGAGGCCGGAGCGTTGCTGGCCACGGTGGACGCGCGCCGCGAGAAAGCGCAATTGGGACTGGCCGAGGCGCGACTGGCGCGGGTGCAGGCAGGATTTGGCGCGGAGGAAATCGCCGCCACCGCCGCGCAACGGGACGCGCTGGCGGCAGAATTGACGTTTGCGGAAAGTGAACTGGAGCGGGCGCGCAAGCTCAAGACGGAGCGAGTGGTGTCGGATGACGTTTTGGAAGCGCGGCAGCAGCGGGTGGACAGCTTGAAGAAGCAGGTGGTCAGCTTGCAGAAGCAGCTTGAGGCGATGCAGCGCGGGCCGTTGCCGGAGGAGGTCGCGGTCGCCCGCGCCGAAGTGGCAGTGGCGCGGGCGAATCACGAACTGCATGAAGTACGCGCGCCCTTCGCGGGAACGATTCTTCAACTTCACCGCCGCGCGGGCGATCAAGTCTTGCTGAACTATCCGACGCCGATCTTGCGCATGGCCGACACCGAACGCCTTCAAGTGCGCGTCGAGGTGCATGAGGCCGACGCGTATCGGATTCGAGTTGAAGCGGAAGGCAGCTTCACCGCGCTGGGTACGCCGGGCGAGACAGGCCGGTTGCGGGTACGGACGATCTTGCCGGCGTTTGGGCCGAAGCGATTGTTTGATCCTGACACTTCGGCTCGCGTTGACACGCGGACGTTACAGGTCTTGTGCGAGATTGTTCAGGCGCAGCAGCCGACGTATTCGGGACAGAGAGTCTCGGTGCGGTTTCGGGAGTCTCCTTGAATGCCGGCGGAAGCGGACTATAGCCGGTCGTAGGGCGCAAGGCGATTGCGGCGGCGCGCCAGTTCGCTGGCGTATTGGCGACCCAGCGTGGCGGCGTTTTCCCTCGCCCAATCGGTGAGCCGTGTCTGGCCGGCCGGCTGTGAATGGGTGCAAAGCAGGTCCTGCATCAAGCCGGCAATCTCTTCACGCGTGATGATGACATCGCCTTTGAACTGCCCCAGCAGCCAGCCCGCTGCCAAACCCAGCGTCGGCGGTGCGGAGACTGTCGGTCGCGGTTTCCCGATGATTTCGCCGATCTGGCGGACGAGTTCGCGGTAAGTGAACGTCTCTGGCCCGATCGCATCAATGATCCGGTTATCCGCTGCACGCCCCTGCTCGACGGCGAGGCGGGCCAGGTCGTCCACGTAAATTGGTTGCAGCCGATATTGACCGTCACCGAAGACCGCGAAGAACGGAAAGCGGCGCAGACACCATGCGATGTTGTTGATCAGGATGTCCTCTTTGCCGAACAACACGGCCGGCCGGAGAATGGAGTGTGGAATTCCCGACTCCCGCAGCGCCCGTTCCAACCGCGCCTTGCCCGCAAAGTAGGGAAGCGGCGAATCCTCGGACGGATTCGTGATGCTGACATGAACGATGCGTCGAACACCCGCGTCCTTGGCGGCGGTAAAGAGTTTCAATGTGTTTTCCACCGCGCTTGCATGGGAGAAATCACCGTGCGTGAACCGCACCCAGTAGGTGTTGTAAAGCACTGCGGCGCCGTGCAGCGATTCGGTCAACTTCGCCGGTTCATCGAAATCAAAGGGCCGCGCTTCGACCGCGTCCCCAAATGGGTTCACCCGCCGTGGTGAATTCGTCACGGTCCACACGCGATGGCCAGCCGCCAGCAACCGCGCCGTGATGTACCGCCCCGAATAACCAAACGCACCGGTGACAATGTGAAGTTCCTGGTTTATTGGCATTGGTGAACTTGGTTGTTTGCCATGAGTTGAGTGCGAGGGCTGCGTTCACCCTCACCCTTACCCTCTCCCGCTGGGAGCGGGAACAGCATTCGTCCACTCTGGTCTGCTTGCGAGTCTCGTGAGCTGTCCCCGGCTTTCATACTCTCCAAAACCGGAGAATGATTCTCTCCCAGCGGAAGAGGGCCGGGGTGAGGGAGAAAGCTGCAATCAAGAATTTTCACAATGCAACTTGAACCACTATCACCGTAGCTTGACCCGCGCATAGCTGATCGTTTGCGAAGAACCCTCGCGGTGGCCAAGCAATTCCAGCGTGTTCGACGGCGGCGATCCGGCGCGGACCGTGGCGGTGAAGTAACTGGTGAATGGCTTCTTGAAATCCACTTTCACCGCCGGGCCGGTCCTTCCACCTGGAAGAATCTCCATCAACCTATTCTCTGACACGTGCTTCCCCGCCGCGCTGGAACCTTGCACGTAGAAAATCAGAAACAGGCGGTTGTCCGATGTCACCTGGAAACGCGGGGCGGATGGTAACTCTCTCGATTTGCCCTCCTCCGCGACCAGCAGGGTATGCCGTTGGACAACATTTCCATCGCGAACTGTGGCGTAATTGAGCGAATGGCTCTGTTTGGCTTCGGGGAAAAACTTCTCGCGCAACCGCTCGTCAATCGCCCGCTCGGTCCACACGATATGCACCGTGCCGTCCGGGCCGACCCACAGATCGCCGGGCGAAATCCCGCCGGCAGTTTTGTCCCGGCTCGCGATTTCGATCCACTCCTGAAACTTTCCCGTCGTGATGTCCAGACACCACGTGAAGAACAATCGCCGGAAATCGTAATCCCACTCGCGCCCGGTCAGTTCCTTCTTGAACGCGCGCCATTCCGGGTACGGCTCGACGATGTCGCTCACGCCACAGAAGTACACGGCGCGGCTCTTCAGCATCACGTTGGGATAGCAGACGCGGATGGGCTGCGGCTTGGGATAATCCCTGCCGTCCGGCCAGCGCAACTTGCCGTTGAACCACTGCCCCGTCCGGTCACGGAAAGACCACTCCGCGTGTGTGTAATCAATGTTCTGAAACAGAATGAACTCACGGCCTGGTCCGTCGGCGGCAAAACTGCGATAGGAATGTTCCGTGAAGCGCGGCTCGCCGTCCCATTTGGGCAGTATGCGTTCTGGAGTACGCCTCAAATCCTTCGTATCGAACTGCAGAAGCTCCGGTCGCGCCGGGCCGCTGTAAGCTTCGCGATTCGTGACCAGCGTCGGGTTCGCAGAGAGCAGGAGTCGTCCATCCGGGAACGCCGCGAGCGGAGAAGGCTCCCGCGTCCTTCCGATTTCATCAGACTTGACCAGTTTCCATCCGCTGCTCTCACGCTTGAACAGCGTCCACCGACAATTGTTGAGCGGCTTGGAGTCCGCAAGCGTTTCGAGGCCGCTTGCGAACACATCGTCGCCAATATGCACGAGACAGGTTGAACCATGACACCACATCGGCCCCGCGCCATTGTTGGCCGGCTCGAAGGTATAAACGTCTTCCTCGATCTCGACCACCGCTTGCACTCTGGTTGAAGCTGTTTCAACCGTCGCCTGACCAACTGCGTTAAAACCGCCAACGAGCAGCAGGAGCGCGGACAGCCATGGCCGCGAGTACCAACAGCACCTAATGAACTCAGTGGGTTTGCGTGAGATTGCAGCACGCGGACACAGCGGTCCGCGCTCCGGGCCTCGGTATCGCTTAACGACGACGGGCTCGGCTCTTCTCGCTTTCATGATTTTTGTTGAAGTGATTCAAACCTTTGATTTCCCGGAAGCCAAGCCTGCACGAAGTCCGGGACAGTGTGCTTGGTTATGGCTTGTGCGTCCGAGCGTATTCACACAACGCCCGAAGGTTTTCCGGAGGTGTGTCGCGCGGAACTTCGCAACCCGCGCCCACAATGTAACGCGCGCCGGCCTGGCCATGACATTCAGCGATGGCATTAGTCACAGCCTCCGGATCGCCGTTACGCAAAGTGCTTACGGGATTAATGTTGCCCAGCAAAACCTGGCCTGCACCCATCTGCTGCCGTGCTTCGTTCAACGGCGCGAGTGAATCGAGATCAACGATTTCGCAGCCAAGCCGCCCGATGCCGGCTAGAATCCGTCGTGTGTTGCCGCATATATGCAAGCGCACTTTACTGCCGGCAGCGTGAATGCCGTCCACGAGCTTTTTCTCATAGGGAAGCACGAACTCCTCGTAAAGCTGCGGGCCCACCAGTGAAGCCGCGGCATCACCAACACCGATGATGTCCGCGCCGGCTTTGACTTGCTCGCGGGCAAACCGCAGTTCCAGCTCGACCACAAATTCAAAAAGGTCGCGCACGAACGCCGGGTCGTCGAAGAAATCCGTCATCACGGTGTTGATGCCGCGCAAGTCGGCTGCCTCGGCAATCGGGCCTTCCACCCAGCCTTCGATGATCTTCTCTTTGCCGACTCTCTCCTTGTAGAGCTCGAGGGCTTTGATCCCGTTCGTCATGCGCCCGCCGCCAAGCGGATCCGGGATCTTAAGCGTGGCGAGGGTGGATTTATCCGCGAGCAAAGCTTCATCCTCGACGATGGCCACGGGCTGGTGGTCGAAGTATTCCACCTTTGCGCCGCAATCCGCCGCTTCGCGTGCAGGGTCGGACATGGTGTTGACGTAATCAAAGCCATACTTTTCCGCCGTGCGAATCTGTCCCTCGACGAGCACGCGATAGTCGGTGCAGTAGTCGCGATACTTCACGTCTATCTGGTCGCAGGCGAACATCATGGTGATGGGCATCAATGGCAGATGATCCACCGGCTGTCCGGCGAGATGGGCAAGAACTCGTTCGCGACTGGTCATAATCTCAAGCGGCAGGTTGATTGTGCAAAGCTCGCACCACGGCGCGAATGAATTCCGGATTCGTGCCACAGCAACCACCAATGAAACTCGCACCAAGCTCGACGAGTTCCGGCACGTGACTGGCAAACTCCACCGGCGTAGCCTGATAGACGGCGCGGCCTTCCACCAGCGTTGGCAAACCTGCATTCGCCTTGATCCAGATGGGCCGATCCGTGGCGGCGCGCAAGCGTTTACAAATCGCTGCGAACCCGGCGATGCCCTGGCCGCAGTTGGCGCCGATGACGTCCGCACCTGCGTTGACGAAGGCTTCCGCCGCCTGCTCCGGCGTGCTGCCCATCATCGTGCGATCCTTGAGCTTGCCGGAATCAAACACCGCGCTCGCGACCACCGGCAGGCCGGTTTGGCGGGCGGCAGTCACGGCGATGCGGCCTTCCTCCAAATCGGAAATGGTTTCGATTACCAACGCATCAGCACCGGCCTGCGCCAGGGCGTGGGCCTGTTCCGCGAATGCCGCGCTTAATTCCTCCTCCGTGACGTCGCCGCTCATCAACAGTTTACCGCTGGGGCCGATGGAGGCGAACACCCGCGCACGGCTGCCGGCGGCTTCGCGCGAAATCTCCACCCCGCGCCGGTTGATTTCTGCGACTTGATTCGCCAAACCGTTTTCCGCCAGGCGCACGCGATTCGCGCCGAAAGTGTTCGTGAGAATGATCTGGCTGCCCGCGTCCACGTACGCGCGGGCGACTTCGGCGACCCGTTCGGGGTGGGTGAGATTCCAGGCATCGGGGAATTCGCCCACCGGCAGTCCGCGCGCCTGCAATTCCGTGCCCCAGGCGCCGTCCGTCACCACCGGCCCGCGGGCAATGAGTTGTTCAATGAACTGATGCATGGCCGTGGTGCGGATGGCCGCGACGAATTACTTGGCGACCAATCCCAAGGCTTGTTTGGCGACACCCACCGCGCCGACGGCGTTCTCGCTGTAACCATCCGCGCCGATGTCGGTGGCATACTTTTGCGTGATCGGCGCGCCGCCAACCAAAACCTTGACCTTGTCGCGCACGCCGGCCTGCGTGAGCGCGTCAATGGTGGTCTTCATCGCGGGCATCGTGGTGGTAAGCAGCGCGGACATGGCAACGATGTGCGCGCCCTTCTCGTTCACGGCGGCGATGAATTTCTCCGGCGGCACGTTGACGCCCAAATCAATGACCTCGAAGCCGCCGCCTTCAAACATGGCTGCGACCAGATTCTTGCCGATGTCGTGCAGGTCGCCTTTGACCGTGCCCACGGCGACGGTGCCAAGCGGTTTGGCCCCGCGCGCCGCCAGCAGCGGGCGGACGAGTTCCAACGCCGCTTTCATGGCACGGGCGGAGATCAGCAATTCCGGCACGAAATACTCGTTGGTTTCAAACCGCCGCCCGACCTCATTCATGGCGGGGATCATGTATTCATCCACCAGTTTGACCGGGTCTGCGCCTTCCTGGAGGGCTTGTTCGGTGAAGGTGTGTGCGATTTTTGCGTCCCCGTTGAGGATCGCCTCGTAGAGCGGTTTCAGGTCAGCCATAAGAATTTCCCAATGTTCAGTGAGCCTAGCCCGCGACCGTGGCGACGGCGTTGACCGGGGTCAATGCCGGCCTCCCAGCCGCAGACCATTTACGCGCGCCGATTCTCCGGGCAAACCGCCGTCAGTTCAAGCCGGGAATCGGTACGGTTTGCGATAGTCGTAACGCAGCAGTTTGTTCGCCGCGGGATGATTGGTGACTTTCTCCGCCTTCGCGTCCCACTCCAGCAACGACCGCGTCTTGAGTGCGATATTGGCAAGCAGCGTCGTCGTGGTGCTGCGGTGGCCCGTTTCGGCGTCGGCGTTGCACAACTGCCGGCTCTTGACACAATCGAGAAAGTTGCGCGCGTGCGGTGCGGTAGTGTCGCCGCTGCCGGTTACCTGTTTGGGTTCGATCATCGGCTTTTCGCCGTCGCGCCAGCCGCGTTCGAGCTTGCGATCCGTCGGCATGCGCACGGGAAAGGCGTTGGGCGTGACGGCGTCAGGCACGACTTCAAAACCGGTGGTGGTGCCGAACAAGGTTCCTTTCGTGCCGCGAAATTCCAACTCGCATCGTCGCACGGACGAAGCCGGCGCTGCGGTGGCGTTGAACTGCGAAAACGTCACGAGCGTTCCGCCGGGATATTCCCAAGTGACTTCGAGCGTGTCCGGAATCTCGCGGTTGTCGTCAATGTCCGCGACCCGTCCGCCCAACGCGGTGACGGCGGTGGGCGCGTCGTGACCCAGCGCCCATTGAATGCAATCGAGATAATGCACCCCCATGTTCGTGACCTGACCGCCGGAGAAATCATAGAACCAGCGGAAGCGGTAGAGGCTGCGACTCTGGTTGTAGCGCTGTTTTGGCGCGGGGCCAACCCACGCTTCCCAATCCAGGTCCGCGGGCGGCTCGCTGTCCGGCGGATTGCCAATGCCTCTCGGCCATTCATTCTGAATGTGGAAACAGCGGGCGACCGTAACCTTGCCGATGCCGCCGTTGCGGATGAACTCGGCCATCTCGCGATACATGTCGGACGAACGGCGCTGCGTGCCCACCTGACAGACGCGTTTGTGCCGCTTCACCGCTCCCACCATCGCGCGCCCCTCGGCCACGCACAGCGACAGGGGTTTCTCGACATACACGTCCTTGCCGGCTTCACATGCTTGAATGGTCTGTAGCGCGTGCCAGTGATCCGGGGTGTTGATGACCACCGCGTCCAGGTCCTTCATTTCGAGCAATCGCCGGTAGTCCTTGAACGGTTTGGGATTCGTGCCGATTTTCTTCGCGGCGAAATCCACGTAAGGCTGATAGATGTCGCAAACCGCCACGACTTCGGCGTCCGGCTGCTTGAGAAAGGCGTCGAGCACCTGGTCGCCGCGATTGCCCAGGCCGATGAAGCCGAGGCGCACGCGCTCATTGGCGCCCAGCACGCGAAACTGCGACAGCGCCGCTGCCGTGCTGATCGCACCGATGGTTTTGGTGAATTCCCTGCGAGTGATTGATTTCATAATTCGTGTTCTCGTTGTCGTTTCCGGCCCTCGGCCCGGCTCGGATGCTCTTCTCTCCCCCTGCGGGTTCGTTTGCGTCTATGGCGCAATGCTTGCGGACTTGGCAATCCGTGCTCCAAACAGCCATTCGACTTCTTCGTCTCTCCGAAGATTCTGACGGATAGCCGGTTCAGGAACAACCTTAACCGCCCGCGACGGAAACTAAACCCCCGTCAGCCGTGTGACTCCCGGATGCCGCTGCAGTGACAGGTGGAAACTCGCGCACCAGATCACCAAGCTCGCGGCGGGGGAGACGCGGTGGGGTTTCTGCCGGCCAGCCGATGGGCAGAATCGCCACGGGCCGCAACCCCGCGCGCAGACCGAGGAAGCTTGCGACACGTTGTTCCTCAAACGCACCAATCCAGCAAGTGGCCAGGCCCAGTGCGGTTGCGGCCAGTTGCGCGTACGCCGTGGCGATGGTGGCGTCCTGCACGCAAAACAAGTGTTCGCCGGCGGCGCCGTACTTCGCTCCGCTGCGCGCGGGGTCGGCGCAGAAAACCAACACCACCGGGGCTTGGGCAATGAACGCCTGATTGAACGTGTGTCCTGCCAGGGCGCCAATGAGGCCACGGTCGCGCAACAAAACGATTGCATAAGCTTGCACATTGCCGGCCGACGGCGATTGATTCGCGGCGGCAAGGATCGCGTTCAATTGCTCCGCCGACACGGGTTTGTCCTGGTAAGCGCGCACCGACTGTCGGGCGTGAATGGCTTCAAACAGAGTCATAACTCTCGCCAAGGTGGAACGGAGACGGTTAGGGGCAGGTTGATGCAGGTCAAGTGTTCGGCAAATACGAGCCGCGCACAATCATTTGTGCCAACCGGTTTGAACGGAGTTCCAAGCGTGAGTGCTGACGAACGGTCGAAGCTCGATGGAAAGACCAAGTTCGAGATCCACGATCAGGACACCTCGCCACAGTTGTTTCAATTCAACCGCTCACGATTGCCTGTCTGACCGGATCAAACTGCTGCCGTCGTCCCGTTTCCTGCGCCAGCGCGGACATGACCACCGCCACGGTCTGTTGTTGTCCGATTTGAATATCCGCCGCCGGCAGTTTCCGGGAGCGCAGACATTCCAGCCAATTCTCCATGTGCGGCGTCGCCGGCACTCCGGTGAGCTTGCGTGGCTCGGCGGGTTTGTCCCGTGTGCCACCTTCCGGGGTGATCGTCCAGTTGTCCATGTCCAGCGTCGCTGCGGTGCCGTGCAAGCGAAAGTGCGAACCGGCGGCGTTGCCGAGGTCCATCGCAAAGTCGAACAGAAATCCTTCCGGGTATTCCAGCACGGTGTGAAAGGTGTCCGGATGTTCGCGGCCATCCTGCCACACGTAGTTGCCGCCGAGCGACACGGCGCGCGAGGGGTATTTCGTTCCCGTCAAAAAGCAGACGAGGTCGGCAAAGTGCGGGAGCCACAATCCGGGAATGCCATTGGTGCAAAAGCGATAAAGCTGCCAGCGCCGCAGCAATTTCGCATCGAATGGCATCGTACCCACGCCCATGAGAAATGCCGGCCAATCCACGTCGGCTTCCAGGCAATCGGCATAAGGCCGCGCCCAGCGCGAGTGATTGAAATGCACGGCCACGGAGATGCGATTCAGTTTGCCCAGCACCCCGGAAGCAACCTCCTGCGCCGCGGCAAGGTGCCGGCCGTCGCTGCGCCGCTGCGTCCCAACCTGCACGATGCGTTGCTTCGCCCGTGCCAGGGCCAGGGCTTTGTTGGCAAGGTCCAACTCCAGGGACATCGGCTTCTCGACATACACATCTTTGCCCGCCGCCAGCGCCTCCAACATGATGGGCGTGTGGCCGAAGTCCGGCGTGGCGATGACGACGGCGTCCACGTCCGGCAACGCCAGCAGCTCCTGAAACCGCGAGCACGTGCGAGGTTGGCTGCCCGTGGCCTTGGTGATTTTGGCGGCGGTGGATTCCCGGTTCTTCTTCCACACATCGCACACGGCGGTCACCTGGATATTCTGACTCTTGGACGCACGGAGGATTTCCGCGAGCAATGCCTGAGCGCGATCGCCGGTGCCTATCATGCCGATGGAGATGCGATCATTTGCGCCGGATGCGCCGCGTAACGCCCGTAGGCTGAGGCTCAAGGCGACTGCGCCCAGGGAGGTGTGCTTGAGAAAGCTCCTGCGCGTGACGGTGGAACGAAGATTCTGCGAAGCGTCATGGTTCATAATTCCATTCTGGAACGAATCGCTGGCGACAGACCAGCGGGAAGTTTGAGTAAAATAGTCCTAACGCAATTGAAACCGTCACACCGGAGCGATTAGAGGAGTCGCTTGAGATGCCGGATCGAACGTTCCGCCTGCTCAACCGTGCCGCACTCGACGGAGAACACGAGGTCGCGTTTCGCTTTGCGGCAAATCTTGATGACGCGCGCCCAATCAATCACGCCGTCGCCGCAGGCACAACCGACGGGCGTGCCCGTGACTTTACCGCGCTCGGCCCGCGAGTGCTGGATGGAAATGTCCTTCGCGTGCAGATGCACCAGGCGGCCCACGATTTTCGTCAGCCATTGGTAGGGATCTTCACCGGCAAGGTAGGAATTGCCGGTGTCAAAATTGAGGCCGATGGCCGGGCTTTTCACCAGCTTGAGAATGCGGTCCAGGCCCGCGGGCGTCTTGCTGTATTGCTGATGACATTCCAGCCCGATGAGAATCCCGCGCGGTTCGGCCACCTTTGCGGCTTCCATTAACGTGTAGCGCATCAGCACGTGGTCTTCGGCCTTGGTGGTCCACGCCTGCTTCGGTCCTTCGTCTGTGTTCACCACCGGCGCGCCGCACTCGGCGGCGAAACGGATGGCTTGTTTGAGGTACTCCACGCCAATCTCCGGTTTCGTTATCGGCGTATGCGCCGAAAGACCTGACAGCTTCACGCCGTGTTGCCTGCAACAGCGCTTCAGGCGAAGCGGATCATCCAGCATCGAAACGCTGTGGAAGTAACCGGCCTCGCTGAGAAGCTCGCGGCCCCAATGCACCATCGGTTCGACGTGCGTGTAGCCCAGTTCCGCCGCCTTTGCCACACCCCACTCGAACGTCTTGTCCTGATGCCGGACGAATTCGAGGTTAATTCCGATGTGAATCTTGCTCATAACATTTCTCCGTGTGTTGATGGTTGCTCATTAACTGGCCGTTCAAAATCTCATCGTCTGGCAATAGAGATGGTTACGCCACGCTTACGGTTGATCCTTAGTCTGACTTCCGCCACAGCTTGCTGCGTTGCTCAATAAACTCTCGGGATTTATGCGCCGGATAGACCGTCAACAAGTAACGCAATTGAAACTTCTGGCCGGCCGTGTACTGGATCGGGGTTTCTTCGAGTCCCTGCGTGGCGCTGAGATAGGCAAACGGTTCGGTCATCGTGAAGAACCGTCCGTCGCCGTGCGCGTTGCCCGCGTGACTGAATAGCACCAGCATGATATCCTGGTTTGCCGAGTTACCGGCAACGCTCGTCCATTGGGCAGGGATCACGTCTTGCGTATGGCCGCCGGTGTAAGGTGCGTTTCCAGAATTTCCGAACCGCGCCACTTTGTCGAACGACTGCGGCAGGCGCAGCCCCAACCCGTTATAGTTCGCACCGTGCAAACGAACACTGCCCACACCCGGGCCAACCTCGAAGGCCGCCTCCCATCGCAGCGCGATCTCCTCGTTTCGCTCATCCACGGTCAGCGTCAGCGTGCGTTCCTCAGTCAGCAGAACCGGCGCCGCGGAATCGGCATCCGTATGATTGGTGGAGGCCAGCCAGTGAATCAACTGCGTGAATGAGGCCCGCGGCCGACCATCCGGCCTGCGGCCGGACTGGTCGGTGACCAGGCGGATGGATTTCTGAAAGCCGGGCGAATTGACTTCTTCCCAAAAGTTCACGTCGTTGACGCGGATGGCGTACATCAGTCCGTGATGATGCAGATGATCCGCCGGCGCATCGCGCAGAACGTTCTCGCCCCTCAACGTGTACAGCTCGCGCACGTAAGGTTTGAACTGATCCCTGGCAAAGGCGTACACCAACACCGGCCGACCTTTGAATAGCCAGGTGAGTTCTCCCTTTTCCACGTTCACCGTTTCGCGGAACAGTAGTCGTTCGGCATTGGCTGGTTGACCGGTCACACTGACGGAGAGTGTCAAAAGGCTGGCAACAAGCGCGCTGGTTATTCGCCAATTCATAAGCCGACTATAGGTGTTCAACCAATCCGGCCCTTGATGCAAATCAATTATTGTCCGGCGCGGATACAGGACGGAACCGTCCCGGCACAGTTTGATGGCGGTCAATGAGAAACTTGCGGTGGTCTCGCTATGGTAACCCCGTATGATGCGCAAAACGATCCTCCCCGCCGCAGTCTGGCTGGCTTTGGTTCGGCTAGGCACTGGCGCTGAAACCGTCTGGCTGGACACGCTTGACCTCAGCCAGATGACCCAAGGCTGGGGCACGCCGCAGACGAATCGCAGCATTCGCGAACAGCCCCTCGCCATCGGTGGTCGCAAGTTCGAGCGCGGCGTCGGCACGCACGCGATCAGCACGGCGCGGATGGAACTGGATGGCGGCGCGGAACGATTCCTCGCGTTCGTCGGCGTGGATGACAATGCCAACGGTGCTGCTTCCATCACTTTCAGGGTGGTGGCGGATGGCCGCACAGTCTGGCAATCGGGCGTGATGAAGCCGGGCGATACGGCGCAAAGGGTGGATGTAGAGGTGCGTGGGGTGAAGACGCTATTGTTGCAGGTGGGCGATGCCGGCGACGGGGTCAGTTTTGATCACGCGAATTGGGCGGAGGCGCGCTTCATCGTCAGCGGTGCCAAGCCCCGGATTGTTGGCGTGCCCATTGAACCAGCCGTCATTCTCACTCCCAAACCGGGTCCCGCGCCGCGTATCAATGGCCCGACGGTTTATGGGTGCCGACCGGGAAATCCATTCCTGTATCGCATTCCCACCCAGGGCGAACGGCCCATGACTTTTTCCGTCAGCGGATTGCCCCGCGGGCTGACGCTGGATTCCGCCACGGGCATCCTCACCGGCTCGATTGCGGAACGCGGCGAGTACCGCCTGACCTTGCGGGCGAAGAACCGGCATGGTCGCGCCGCGCGCGCTTTCAAAATCGTGTGCGGCGACCCACTCTCACTCACGCCTTCGATGGGTTGGAATCATTGGTATGCGCATTACGACCGGATCACGGATGCGATGATGCGCGAGGCGGCGGACATCCTGGTGAGCAGCGGCATGGCGGACGTGGGCTATCAGTATGTGAGCATTGACGATTGCTGGATGAACGCGGCCAGGCACCAGGACCCGCTGCGCGTCGGCCCGCTGCGTGATGAACGCGGCAACATCGTTCCGAACAAACATTTCCCGGACATGAAAGCGATGACCGCTTACATCCACGCCAAGGGGCTCAAGGCGGGCATTTACACGTCGCCCGGGCCGCGCACCTGCGCCGGGTTCGCCGGCAGTTATCAACACGAGGCGCAGGACGCGAAGCAGTTTGCGGATTGGGGCTTCGATCTGTTGAAATACGACTGGTGTTCCTACGGCGAAATCGTCAAAGGCGACACCAGTCTCGGCGCCCTCAAGAAACCGTATCAACTCATGGGCGATCTCTTGAAACAGCAGCAGCGCGACCTTCTGCTCAACCTTTGCCAGTACGGCATGGGCAACGTGTGGGAATGGGGCGCGGAGGTCGGCGGACAAAGCTGGCGCACGTCGGGCGACCTTGGCTTCGAGTTGAACAACCTTTTCAATGTGGCGCTCATGAACGCGGAGCATCGCGCGTGGTCGCGGCCCGGGAGTTGGAACGATCCGGACTACATCCAGATTGGCCACATCGGCAACGCGCGCGTTGGCGGTTTGCCCGCTCCGTGCCCGCTCACCCCCACCGAGCAATACTCCTTCATGTCCCTCTGGTGTCTCATGGCCGCGCCGCTTTTCTACAGCGGCGACCTGACCAAACTCGACGAATTCACACTCAACGTGCTGTGCAATCCTGAAGTGATCGAAGTGAACCAGGACCCGCTGGGCCAATGCGCCCGCGTGATTCAGCTCGACGAAAGCACCTTCATCATGGTGAAGGACCTCGCTGATGGCGCAAAGGCGATCGGACTCTGCAATCGCGGCGAAATGGAAACAACTGTCACCGCCCGCTGGGCAGACCTGGGAATGAAAGGTCGGCCCCGGGTGCGCGACCTCTGGCGGCACCAAGACCTGGGCCGGTTTGCCAAAGAGTATCGCGCAATCGTTCCACGGCACGGCGTGGTGTTGGTGAAGGTTAAGTAGCGGTCGGCGCCGGGGTATTGAGGGCCGGCCGGCTGCCGGTTCCGGGTGAGCGGCGGCGGGCAGGAATCCCCACCGGCCACGGTCAACATCTATGTTGGCGGCCTGAATTCGCTGGCCGATTGCCAGCGATGTGATGACCGGCGTTGGAGTGCCGGCCACCTTCAGGTGAAGCGGCTCGGATGCGTGCGGCGAAGACCTGACGTTCACGCTGCAAACCGACCCGGACCGCGTGCAGGTTTCCCACGAACCGAACGCTGGCTACGAGGGCACGGACGGATTCTGGTTCAACACGGCCAACTGCGGTTTCGATTCCGCTTCGCAATGGGTCACGAGGTGGGTGGTGACACCGCCGCTTCTTACGGCGACCTGCGGCCCAGAGGCCAACCCACCGCCAAGGCATCCTCCTCCGGCAATGCTCGGGAGCGACGGAATCCTGAAGGTGAGAAGATGTTGGTCAATGGCGAAGGTTTCCAGCAGAGGTATCGCCCCATCACCCGCCGCCGCGCTCGCTGGCACAGATTTCTCAACCGTGTGGACCAACCGATCCAATGGACGAAGGATTCAGGGCGAGCATCAAACCGTCTTCGCCGCGCTCACGTTGTTTAACTCCACGCCCAGCTTTTTCAGCGCGTATCCGGTTTCCCTTAGATAATTTCCGTAGGACATCATCCAGTGGAAGCCCTTCATCTCCTGGAGCAGCGCGGCGCAGTCACCATGGACGCGCACGTCCACTTGCGAACGACAAATGTCGAGGAACGGGTTGCCCACAATCTTGCCCTCGAACCCGACCCATTTCTTGCAGTTGAAATCGGGTACCAGGTTCGTGCAAACCTGGCCCAGCTTCATTTCCACCTTCGGCGCGGCGCCGTAGTCGGACTCGAAGTGCGTGAGAATCTTGGTCCGTTCGGCGCGTTTGCCGTCCATCTTGCGCGGCGCGGTGCAATGCGCCAGCGTCACCAGGTTGTCGTGCGGAAAGGTGGGATCGTTCAGGAACACCGGCAGGCCGGAAATGTAATGCAGCAAAATGCCCGACGGAATGACCACGAAATCCGATTCGCAAAACGCCAGGTAACCGTCGTCATTGAGGAAACTCAACGGCATGCAGGCGGTCGTCTCGGAGATTGGCATGATCGTGCCCATGCAATGATGCACCGTGATCGCATCGGTCTTCGCCTCATCCATGATGTCCTTAAACACTTCGGTAAGGACGAAGGCGTTGACGAGGAATTTGCGGTCGGTGTGCAGCGACACCCGGGATTCACGGAGCAGTCTTTTGGCGTCAGCCTCCGCACGGGCGGCGAGTGCGCCATCGGCCCTGGCTGCCTTGAGCCGCGGCGCGAGGTCTTTGTAGGGATAATCCACGATGTCGAGTTTCCAGAGCGTGCGCGAGATCTCGGGCGCTTTCTGCATCATGCCCGCGCCCCAGCCGCCCGCGCCGCCGATGGCGATGATCTTCTTGCCGAACGTGTTGTTCAGCCCGTGCAACGCCCGCAAGCGCATGGCCAGTTCATCGTAGCTGTCCACCACCACGTCGTTCACGTCCATGCCCGGCTGGCCGTAATCGTCCACCGTCTTGCGCAGAAATCGTGGGTGAACAATCTCATACCAGAGATAAACCGGACCGGGATCATGCCGCAGAAACATCAGATTGAACTTGTCCTTGAGCGTCATTGCTTCGAGCACGTCGCCTCCGCCACCGGCGGCATAAATCAGCAGCGCGTCGTGGTTTTCCCTGGCGATGTTGGCCGCCTGCTCCCGATTGCGCACTGCGACCAGCGGCCGCACCTCCAGCGGGAAGTTGGCTTTGCTCGACATCTTGGCGAGTTCGTCGGTGATGCGCGCCATCTCCTTGGCGGCGTCCCCATCGGTTTGAATCCCGCCCCAACTACGCCAGCTCGTCGCCTCGCGGCGTGTCGGCGTGTCGTAAGTGAACACCGGTTGAACCCGCAGCGGTTTGACAATTCGTCCGGGCCGGGTGCTGGCGGACGTGGCCTCCGCCGCGCCCAGCGGGAACGCCGGCAGCGCCAGGCCGCCAACGGTCAGCGCGCCGACGCGCAGGAGGAAATCGCGGCGATTGAGGTTTTGGAATTGCACGGGCGCGGCCGTATGGCCGGCACAACAACTGCACGTGCAACGATGGGGGATTGATGAAGTATTCATGGTCGTTTCAGTTTGCCCATAAAGCCCGGAAGTCCTCTGAAGGCGGCTGTTCGATCATCCACCTTCAGCCACTGGCATCCTTCTCCCGTTGGCGGCCGATTGCAACTGGTTTTTTTCAGGAAACGAATGGCCGTGATTCACGGTGACTTGCCGAACACGGTGAAGTTCGTCCGGCTTTGGGGACACCGCCGTTTCGCGGGTCAGCAAGTTCACAAGACCAACGTGTTGTGTGACCAGGATGTCGTTGAGATTCACGAATGAATTGAAGAGTCTCGTCGGTCCTGGAAGCTCGTCGTGCAGCGGCAGCAGGTTGCTGGGCCGCCACCACGATGTTGGAATCGCGCGTCGGAGCTGTGAACCGCGAAGGCGTAACGCCGGTTTTCCAGCCGACGTGTCTGCCGACTGGAAAGTCGGCGATACAGGGATTCATGAGGAAGACCGCTACGGGCAGCGGAATATCCCCTTGCAACCGTTGGCGAGACGCACTACCAAAGTCGTCACACGGATGGAGTCACGATGAACGTTAAAATCGCCAAGATCGAAGCCTTTCCGGTCAGCTACCCGACGGTCGGTTATTTCAAATTCCTTGAAGGGCCAGGAGGCCGGTCACTGGGCCGGCCAACGGTGGCGGTGAAGATGACCGCAGATAACGGCGCGGTGGGCTGGGGTCAAAGTGTGCCGTCGCATCGGTGGAGTTACGAGACCCACGAGACCGTCCAAACCACGATCGAACATTATCTCGCGCCTGAGTTGATTGGGCTTGATCCGTTCAACGCGGACGCGATCCATGCCGTGATGAATCGCATCATTGCACCGTCCTTCTCCACCGGACAGCCGATCTGCAAAGCGGGAGTGGATCTCGCGTTGTTCGATCTTACCGGGAGAATCCTCCGACAGAGCGCGGCAGAGCGTTGGAACAGGACTGGGCGAAACAAGATTACCTTGAGCTGGACAGTCAACGTGCAGTCGCTTGGCGAGGTAGAGAGAGTCGTGTCCGATGGCCTGGCACGCGGATACCAGAACTTCAATGTGAAGGTGGCGCCCGATTCAAAGTTCGACCTGGAGCTTTGCCGAACGGTCAGGCGTCTCGCACCGGAGGGTTTTCTGTGGGCCGACGCGAATGGTGGATATGACGAACGCACCGCGCTGGCCGTCGCGCCGAAACTGGCGGAACTGGGCGTGCCGGTATTGGAACAGCCGTTGCCCGCCAACCGGCTTACCGGTTATCAGCGGCTCAAGCGGCAGGGTGCGTTGCCCATCATTATGGACGAGGGCATCGTTTCGTCAGTCGAGTTGCAGGAGTTCATCAAACTTGGCCTGCTGGACGGCGTGGCGATGAAGCCGGGTCGTTGCGGCGGAATTACCGAGGCGCGGCGGCAAGTGGAGATTCTGCTGGATCGCGGCTTGATGTTTCTCGGCAGTGGGTTGTCCGATCCGGACATTTCGCTCGCGGCGTCGCTGGCGTTGTATGGTGCGTATGATCTGAAATATCCGGCGGCACTGAATGGGCCGCAGTTTCTCGAGGGCAGCATTCTGCGGGAGCCCATTCAGGTGAGTAATGGCGAGGCCGTTGTTCCGCGTGGCCCCGGCCTCGGGGTGGTGGTGGATGAATCGAAGCTTGGCGAAGCAGTCGGCAGAGGGTAAATCTTGGGGCGGGATGAAAGGGATAACCAACCGGCGCAGTTTCCTCCGCGCCATGACGATGGGCGCCGCGGCCGGCGCGCTGAATCTTTCATGTCGTACCACTCCGCTCACTCAACGGAGCAGCCCAATCAAGCCGATCAAAGGAAGTTGGATCAGCATCTGGTGGGATGACCGCCGGCATTTCTACTGGAACGAAGCGTGCCGGAATTTCACCACGGAGCAATGGCAACTTGCGGTGAAGGACGTGGCGGAACTGGGCATGAAATATCTGGTCCTTCTCGCCATTGCCAAGGGCGGTCAGGCCTTTTACGACACGCCGCTGCTGCCGAAGCTGCCGATGGTTTGTCCGGACCCGATTGGTGCCTTGCTGACCGCGGGCGACAGGTATGGGGTAAAGTTTTTCCTCAGTAGCGACTGGTATGGCGCGTGGGACCATCACGCGCTCCGTGATCCCGACCGGGTGGCCAAGCGATTTCAAATGATGGGTGAAATCGCGGAACGCTACGCGCATCATCGGAGCTTTTACGGTTGGTATTGGCCGAACGAAGCGCACCTCTCGCCGTACTTCACGCCGGATTTCATCGCCCACGTCAACGCATGCAGCGCCGAGGCGCACCGTCTGACGCCGAGGGCAAAGACGTTGACCGCACCTTACGGCACGTATCGCGCCGTGTGCGATGACGCTTTCGTGAAGCAATTGGAGCAGCTCGACGTGGACATCATCGCCTATCAGGACGAGGTCGGTTGCCTGCGCATGGACGCCGCGGGCAGCGCGGCGGCGTTTGAACGACTGCGCCGCGCGCATGATCGCGTCCCGCAACGCGCGCTGTGGGCGGACGTGGAGGTGTTTGCCTGGGAAGGGCCGCCCAACCAACAAACGAGTCCGCTCATCCCCGCTCCCTTTGCGCGGGTGCGTGAACAGTTGGAAGCGGTGTCACCTTTCGTGGACAAAATCTTGATCTACCAGTATCAGGGATTGATGAACAAACCCGGTACGCGGGCGTTCGGCGGGCATCCGGATTCGACGGCGCTCTACAGGGATTACGAGCGCTGGTTGAAAACTGGCGGACGAGAAGATTAGCCTGCCTATGTGCGGGGCGGGGCTTGCGGTCACCGGTATTATTTCATGACTTAGGTCAAGGCTCGCCAGAGAAACCAGACGTTCAATTCGTCAAACTGAAAAACATGCAAACTCGATTCACGCTGACCCAGGCCGAGATTCCGACGCATTGGTACAATCTGCTCGCGGATTTTCCCGAACCGCTGCCGCCGCCGTTGCATCCCGGCACCAAACAGCCCATTCCACCGGAAGCCTTGCTGGCCATTTTTCCGGAGAACCTTGTGCGACAGGAAATGTGTCCGGATCGGCACGTCGAGATTCCAGAGGAGGTGCGGGACATTTATGCGCTGTGGCGACCCACGGCGTTATTGCGTGCGGTGCGTTTTGAGAAGGCGCTGCAAACGCCAGCGCACATTTACTACAAATACGAGGGCGCCAGTCCCGCGGGCAGTCACAAGGTCAACACCTCCGTGGCGCAGGCT
>JAANMW010000465.1_pt1 | contig 47149 bp, 40 predicted proteins | sample 7279671 | NCBI WGS metagenome assembly JAANMW01 (sample SAMN14094541, study PRJNA606508) | bioreactor metagenome | isolation source: A lab-scale SPAN reactor treating ammonium-rich wastewater day 247 | place: Ireland: Galway | collected 2017-09-19 | reverse complement strand
GGTCACACCGGGAAACTCCGAGCGGTCGCGGGCATAGGCCGCCAAGCCCAGGGCCGCAATGAAGGCCGCCCCAACAACCACCAGCGCCATGGAGTCCATGAGCGCCGCAACCGCCCCGGCCAGCGAGGCCAGGGCAAACGAACGCACCCCGGCCAGGGCGCGAAACGGCTCCTCTCCCTTGCGGCGCTCACGCTCAACCCCCATCAACAATCCGCAACCCAGCGCACTGGCCAGCGTGGCCATGGCGGCGAATAAGTTCTCGGCTCCCAGCATGCGCGCCTTCCTCCCCTGGTTGTTGTTGCACCCCGATGCTGCCAGAAACCTCGACCGACGCGGCCGCAGGGCCCGTCTGAAAACCGCACTCTCCTGATTTGCACCTATCCACTCCTGCGGGCAATCGGCTATAAACCTTTGTAACCAGCGGCTCTTATGCACTCCCCATCCATCGATGCACCCTCCGCCACCCAGGCTGAACCCAGCGATTCGCTGCTGCGCCTGATCGCGGATTCCGTGCCGGCATTGATGGCTTATTTCGAGCTGCCCAGCCTGCTCTGCCGATTCGCCAACCAGGGCTATGCCGCATACCACGGCCAAACCCCCGAATCGATGCTGGACCGGTCCGTGGAGGAAGCCATTGGCACCCGCGCATGGCTGGCCATTGCGCCCTATGTAGAGCGCAGCAAGCGCGGCGAGCGCGTGAAGTACACCCGCGAGCAGACGCTGCCCAACGGCGAAATACGCATGATTGAGGTGCACCTGATCCCGCACATGGCCAGCACGCCCGAGCCGGTGGGCTGTTTCGTGCTGATCACCGACATCACCGAGCGCTGGCGCGCCGACCAGGCGATGCGGCAGACCGAAGAGCGCATGCGCAAGTTTTCCGATGCCACGCACGAAGCCATCGTCTTCCACCGCGACGGCCTCATCTCCGACGGCAACGAAGCCCTGACCCGTTTGACCGGCTATGCGCTGCACGAGGTTCTGGGCCTGTCGATCTTCCATTTCATCAGCCCGGAATATCGCCCCGTGGCGCTGGAATACACCCGCAGCGGACGCGAGGACCCTTACGAAGTGAGTTTTCGCCACAAAGACGGCCGCACGATCCCGGTCGAAGCCGTGGGCAAAACCATGCCGGAACTGCACGGGGACTACCGCATCGTCATCCTGCGCGACATCACGGCACGCAAACGGGCACAGGAGCGCGAGGCCTTCCTGGCCCTGCACGACACCCTCACCGAGCTGCCCAACCGGCGCCACCTGATGGAGCAGTTGGGCAGGGTTGTTGACCAGGCCCGCCAGCGCCAGGGCCACGCCGCCGTGCTGTTTGTCGACCTGGACCATTTCAAGACGGTGAACGACTCGCTGGGCCACCACGCAGGCGACCAGTTGCTGCGCGGGGTAGCCCAGCGCCTGAGCCAATGCGTAGGAGAGGCTGGCATGGTGGCACGGCTCAGTGGCGACGAATTCGTCGTGGTGCTGGCCAACGCACTCGATGCTGAAAGCGCCCTGCGCATGGCCGACCGGTTGCTCGAAAGCATGCACGGCGCCTTCACATTGAACCAGCAGCTCGTCACCATGTCGCCATCCATCGGCGTCAGCCTGTACCCGGACGATGGCGAAACGGGCGACGCCCTGCTACGCAATGCCGACGCCGCCATGTACCACGCCAAAGAAAGCGGGCGCGGCAACCGCCAGCGCTACCAGCCAGGCATGGAAAGCCGGGCCATGGAGGTACTGCAGCAAGAGCGCATGTTGCGCGAGGCCATCGCCAACAACGCTTTTGTGCTGCATTACCAGCCCCAGGTCAGCCTGGCCGACGGCAGCCTCCAGGGCATAGAGGCCCTGGTGCGCTGGCAACACCCGGTGCGCGGCCTGGTCAGTCCGGTCGAGTTCATTGCCTTCGCTGAATCGCGCGGGCTCATCGCCCCGATCGGCCACTGGGTCATGCACGAGGCCTGCCGCCAGCTCAAGGCCTGGCAAGACGAAGGCCTGGCCCTGGTGCCCATGGCCGTGAATCTGTCGGCGCTCGAATTCCGCCAGCGCGACATGGCGGCCGACATCGCCGCCGCGCTGCAGGCCACAGGCCTGCCCCCACGCTTCCTGGAAATCGAGCTGACCGAATCGGTGCTGATGCACCAGGCCGGCCAAATACTGGACACCCTCAAAGCCATCAAGGCCCTGGGCGTGGGGATTTCCATCGACGACTTCGGCACCGGCTATTCCTCGCTGGCCTACCTCAAGCGCTACCCGATCGACAAACTCAAGATCGACCGCTCATTTGTCGTCGACACGCCCGGCAACACCGACGACGAAGCCATCATTACCGCCATCATCCAGATGGCCCGCAGCCTGCAACTCAAAACAGTGGCCGAGGGCGTGGAAACCCCTGCACAAAGCGACATGCTGCGCAGCTTGGGCTGCGACCTGATCCAGGGCTACGTGGTGTCTGCCGCACTGGATGCCGCCGCCACGCACGCCTGGCTGCAACAAAAAAGCCATCCAGGACATGGACAATAGGCACATGCCCCAAACCCCCCATTTCATTGCACCCACCCGCCACACCGATCCTGCCAGCGCACTGTCCCAGGTGCAGCGCATCTACCAGCAGCAAATAGACCATCTGCGCAGCACCATGCAGGAGTTTGTAGCCGGGCAGACACCACCAGCCCCGGTACGCGCCTTCTACCCCTTTGTGCGCGTGCACACCACCACGGTGGCTCGGTCGGCCAGCAAGCTGGCTTATGGGTTTGTCGAGGGACCGGGCCATTTCGAAACCACGCTCACGCGGCCCGACCTGTTTGGCGACTATTACCACGAGCAGTTCCGCCTGCTGCGCCAGAGCCATGGCGTAGAGCTGGAAGTGGGCACCAGCGCCCACCCTATTCCCATCCACTTCTCGTTTGCCGAGCACGACCATGTCGAGGGCCAGCTCTCACCCGAGCGGCGCATGCTGATGCGTGACCTGTTCGACCTGCCCGACCTGGCCGCCATGGACGACGGCATCGCCAATGGCACCTACCAGCACCGCCCCGGCGAAGCGCAGCCCCTGGCGCTTTTCACCGCGCCGCGCGTGGACTATTCGCTGCACCGCCTGCGCCACTACACGGGCACGGCGCCCGAGTGGTTCCAGAACTTCGTGCTGTTCACCAATTACCAGTTCTACATTGATGAATTCGTGCGCCTGGGCCACGCCGAGATGGCGCGCCCGGACAGCGAATACGTCGCCTTTGTGGAACCCGGCAACGTGGTCACGCGCCGCGTGGGCCTGCCCGAGCAGCCAGGCGACGCGCTGGGCGCACCACTGCCGCGCCTGCCGCAAATGCCCGCCTACCACCTCATGCGGGCCGACCGCAGCGGCATCACCATGGTCAACATCGGGGTCGGCCCGTCCAACGCCAAGACCATCACCGACCACATCGCCGTGCTGCGCCCGCACGCTTGGATGATGCTGGGCCACTGCGCTGGCCTGCGCAACAGCCAGCAGTTGGGCGACTACGTGCTGGCCCACGCCTATGTGCGCGAAGACCATGTGCTGGATGAAGAGCTACCGCTGTGGGTGCCCATTCCCGCACTGGCCGAAATCCAGGTGGCCCTGGAGCAAGCCGTGGCCGACGTCACGCAACTGGGCCGCAGCGAACTCAAGCACATCATGCGCACCGGCACCGTGGCCAGCACCGACAACCGCAACTGGGAGCTGCTGCCCGACAACCTGCCCCAGCGGCGCTTCAGCCAGAGCCGCGCCGTGGCGCTGGACATGGAAAGCGCCACCATCGCAGCCAACGGCTTTCGCTTTCGGGTGCCCTACGGCACGCTGCTGTGCGTGAGCGACAAGCCCCTGCACGGTGAGATCAAGCTGCCCGGCATGGCCAACCACTTCTACCGCGAGCGGGTCGATCAGCACCTGCGTATCGGCATGCGCGCCATCGAAATTTTGCGCGAGGGTGGCGTGCAGCGTCTGCACAGCCGCAAGCTGCGCAGTTTTGCCGAAGTGGCTTTCCAGTAGGCGCCGCATTTGCTCCTGTTTTTAGAGCTAGACCCGTAGACCAATCGAGCGTGAGAGGCCTTTTTTTGCCTGAAACTTCTCCCCCGCAGACGCCCCTGCTCGACGTGGTCGGCCTGCGCAAATCGTATGGCAACACCCCTGTGGTGGACAACGTGTCGTTTGCCATCGCCCCCGGCGAATGCCTGGGCGTCATCGGCCCCAACGGCGCGGGCAAGACCACCACCATCCGCATGTGCCTGGGCCTCACGGCCCCCGATGGCGGCACGGTGCACTTCACGCCGCAGCCAGGCGCCGCGCCCCTGCAGATGCCGCGCGATGCGCTGGCCATCAAGGCCCGGTGGGGCGTGGTCACGCAGTTCGACACCCTGGACCCGGACTTCACCTGTGCCGAAAACCTGCGCGTGTTCGGCCGCTACTTTGGCCTCAATGGCAAGGTGATGGACGAGCGCGTGCCCCAGTTGCTGGAGTTTGCCGCCCTCACCGCCAAGGCCGATGCCAAGCCCGGCGAGCTGTCGGGCGGCATGAAGCGGCGCCTGTCGCTGGCACGGGCCCTCGTCAACAACCCGCGCCTGCTGCTGCTCGATGAACCCACCACCGGCCTGGACCCGCAGGCGCGCCACCTGATGTGGGAGCGGCTGCAACTGCTGCTGCAGCAGGGCACGTCGATTTTGCTGACCACCCACTTCATGGACGAGGCCGAGCGCCTGTGCTCGCGCCTACTGGTGCTGGACCACGGCCGCAAGATCGCCGAAGGCGCCCCGCGCGCGCTCATTGCCGAACACCTGGAGCCCGATGTAGTGGAAGTGTTTGGCGTGGGCGCCATCCAGATGGCCGAAGACCCCGCGCTGCGCGCCCTGGCCGCGCGCGTGGAAGTCAGTGGCGAGACCGTGTTTTTCTACACCCAGAACGCCCAGCCGCTGCTGCAGGCGCTGGGCCAGCACGGCCACCTGCGCACATTGCACCGGCCGGCCAATCTGGAGGACCTGTTCCTCAAGCTCACGGGGCGGCAAATCCGGGAGTGAGGGCGTGCAAGGGGAGGGAGCGTTGTGCACCGGGCCTGCAAACGCTCCTCAATTTATAGCTGATAGCGCATACAGGGCAAGGGTAAATTCAAGTCTAAGGTCACTATTATCGTGGAGACCCGCGAGGTGGCCTACTGAGTTCAAGACCTTGGACTCGGTTGTCGAAGGAATACTTGAACGACATTTGGCAGGTCCATTTTTCTTTGGCCCCCGGCTCAGAAGTCCGTGGAACAGCCGTAAGACTCCGCAGCATTCACGTCCCCCGCGCCACGGTACCGGGGCCACGTGGGATATTCGCACAGGGGGCGCTTGCGACCGGGAACGCCGACCGTATCGGTGGTTACCTGGTCCTTGGGCGCAATGCCTTTCTCCACCCAGTTTTCCAACGCGCTCAATGAATCCCAGGTGGCGTTGAACACAGTACTGACCGCGTGGCCGTAACCGGGCACTTCGTAATAGCGTGCAAACGAATCCACCCGGGAAGCTCCCATCAGCGCCTGCAGGCGCTGGTAATACTGCGCGGTCGCCCGGGCGCTCACCAGCACGTCCGATACCCCATGCGCGAGCAGCAACTTACCTCCCCGAGCGGCAAAGGCCGTGAGGTCCGAACCGACATCCAGCATGGTGCTGAAAGCGCTGAGGCGGGAAGTCCAGGGGCCAGGGTTCTCCGGGTCCAACGTCAGCGAGTCGAATGCCAGGTCCCGTGTGACGCCCAGCTTGATCATCTGGTCCAGTTGCTTGGTGATGTAGGGTGCCCCGGAAGGCACGGGCATCGCTGGCTGTTCGGTTCCCAGGTTGAGGAAGGTCTCGATGGGATGCACGGGCGACGACCCGCCCGCAGCGCCGAGTGACGCGCCCCAGACGTTGTAGCCGGGATAGCCCGTCGAGCCGCTGGCCAGGAAAAAGTTGAACCGCGCAGCGGTGTTCATGGTGGTCAGCGCGGCGATCTGCGCATCGGAAAGGCAGGTGTCACCGGCGTCGATGCCGTTGGGGCAGCGCAAGGGAGAACCCGCGACGCGCGCCACCGTTGGATCGAAGCGTGCGTTGCAACGCGTCTGGTTGCTGACCACGCCGTCGGCCACACCATCCAGCAAGTCGCAGGTCTCCAGGACAGCACGGTGCAGCACTGCGCGCTTGGCGGGGTTGGGGTAGGCCCCCTTTTGCGCCAGGGCACGGCTGACACGGTGTCCGCCCAGCATGGCGGACAGTTGATTCCATGCGGGATACCAGGCGATGATGCCGTCCCAGTCGTCCGGCCAGCGCTGCGCCAGCGAGAGCGCTTCCCGCCCGCCGGTGGACCCGCCAGCGAAATAAGCCTTTTGCGGCGTGCCTTGCGCGTAGTGTCGGCTGATCAGGAACAGGGCCGCGTCGCGCGTCTTCTTGAGCGCCTCGCCGCCGAAGTTGCGCACCGCTTCGTCGTATTGGAGGAACCGCCCGTCCAGCGAGCCGGAAGCGTTGGCCTGGTGGCCCGCATCGCTGCCGAACGTCGCGTAGCCGCGCCCCAGGGGTGTGGGCTGGTCCGTCGGCCCCGCCGGCACGTTGCCCGCCACGTTGGGAAGCGTGCCGTCGAAGCCGCCGCCACCGAACATCATCACCTTTCCGTTCCAAGCGACGGGCAATGCCAAGCGAAAAGTGATCGCCGGCGCCTGCGGGTTGACCGGCGCCAGGGTACCTGTGACACGGCAGTGCGCGGGCGTGGCAGACGCATTCGATCCGGCGGCCGGAACGACCACCACTTCGGTCACCTTTCCGTCGCCGCTCGGCAGGCCGATGGCGGTCGACGGAATGGCCGCCGCCAGCATCTCTGCGCATGCCTGCGGCTGTGCATGGGCCCGGTCAGCGGTCGCCAACAGAACCGCCAGGCAGCCTGTTGCGAACAATATCTTCTTCTTTGGCATCACATCGTCTCCTGGGTTGGGAATTCGCGAACGGAACAGGCCTCACAGGTCGTTGATGTAGAAGCGGTTCCAGGTGGGGCTGATGACAAGCTGGTTGATGCACACACCGGCAGGCAGCTCGGCCATGAAGCGGATGGCGCGCCCCACATCGTCCGGCTGCAGCATGCGGGCCCTCTCCTCCGCCGTTGGCGGCGTGGGCCGCGTGTCGAGAATGGGGGTGGCCACCTCGGCAGGGCACAGGCTGCAGGCGCGTATGCCATGCACGCCGTCTTCCATGTTGATGGTCTCGGTCATCGCGACCACGGCGTGCTTGCTGCCGTTGTAGGCCGGCCCGGTGAGCTTGGGGTGATGGACGCCGGCCCACGACGACACGTTGATCACCAGGCCGCTGCGGCGCGCACGCATCGCGGGCAGCACCGCGTGTGTGGTGTAAAAGATGCTGTCCATGTTGGTCGCGATGACCTGGCGCCAGCCCTTGGCAGACTGGTCACGCCAGAACCGCTCGGGGGTGTTGGTGCCCGCGCAGTTCACCAGCACATCCATGCGATTGCCATGCCGCTGCAGAATCTGCGAGGCCGTCGCCGCCACGGCCTCGGCGTCCGTCACGTCCAGCGCGGCGACCTCGGCCACCCCACCCGTGGCGCGGATCTGCGCAGCAGCGGCCTCCAGTGGGTCCGGCCGCCGACCGGACAGCACCACCGTGGCACCCGCGCTAGCGAGCGCACGGGCCGCAGCCAAGCCAATGCCGGAACCGGCCCCAGTGATCCAGGCTACCTGCCCTTGCAGCGCGCCAGTCATGCCACACCCTCCAAGACGAACTGACCCTTGCTCAGCTCATGCTGGTACTGCTCCCAGCCTGACTCTGGCACACGTTCCCCGATGCGGTTCTGGACCTCCGACAGACGCCTGTGCAACTGCTCGGCTACACCCGCCTGGCCAGCGATATGGATGCCGCGCGTCATGGTGATGTGTGCGGCCTCGAAGCTCCCCGCACCGGCCAGCAGGATGGTGCGGCTGGGAGCAGCTTCGCAGACCAGGGGAATCAGTGCCGGGCTGACCTGTTCTGGCGTGAGCCGGGCGAGCGCGTCGGGCGGCAACACGCCGTCGGTCATTCCGGTCGCGGCCGATGGGGCCAGGCAATTGACGCGGATGTTTCGCTTGGCACCCTCGAGTGCAAGGGTCTGCATGAGACCGACCAGCGCCATCTTGGCGGCACCGTAGTTGGCCTGGCCGAAATTGCCGTAGAGCCCCGAGGACGAGGTGGTCATCACGATGCGGCCGTAGTGCTGCTCCTGCATCGGCGCCCAAACCGCCCGGGTGGCATGGACCGCCCCCATCACGTGCACCTCCAGCACCCGGCGGAAGTCTTCCAGCGCCATCTTGGCAAAGGTCCTGTCGCGCAGGATGCCGGCATTGTTGATGAGGATGTCGATGCGCCCCCACGCGTTGAGGGCCTGTGCCGCCATCTGCTCCATCTCATCAGGCTGCGTGACGTCACCGAGGTGCACGAGCGCTTCGCCTCCCAGCGCACGAATCTCGGCCACGACGGCCTGCGCAGCGGCGCCATGGTCGGAACCATCCAGGTCATTGACGACAACGCGCGCACCCTGGCGGGCCAATTCCAGCGCATGCGCACGGCCGAGGCCCCCGCCCGCGCCTGTGACGATGGCGACGCGATCTTGAAGAAGAAGTTTTTTCATAGTGGGTGTGGGTGGGTCAGAAGTTGACGGCATTGGCGCCTTTGAGCGCCAGCATGGTTCGGACCTCGGCGGGTGACGCGACGTCGAGGGACAGTTCATCAAGAATGCGGCGGATCTTGCGCACCTGCTCGGCGCAACTGGTCGCCAGCTGGCCTTTGCCCAGATAGAGGCTGTCTTCCAGCCCGACACGCACGTTGCCGCCCATCACCGCGGCCATGGTCAGCAGCGGCATCTGGTGGCGCCCGGCTCCCAGCACAGAGAAGCGGTAGCCGTCCCGACCGAACAGGCGATCGGCCGTGGTGCGCATGGCGACGAGGTTCTCCGGATCGGCGCCCAGGCCACCCAGGATTCCGAAGATGCACTGCAGGAAGATGGGGCCATCGATCAAACCCTCGTCGCGGAAATGGGCCAGGGTGTAGAGATGACCCATGTCGTAGCACTCGAACTCGAACCGCGTCCCGCGCTCGCGGCCCAGCACCTGCAAGATGTGCTTGATGTCGGCGAAGGTGTTGCGAAAGATCAGGTCCTCCATGCCTTCCACGTAGGGCTGCTCCCATGCGTGCTGCCACTGCGAGATCTTGCGCGCGACGGGGTGAATGGAAAAATTCATGGACCCCATGTTGAGCGAGCACATCTCGGGCGCCGCCTGCAACGGGTAGGCAAGCCGCTCGGCCAGCGTCATGCGGGTGCTGCCGCCCGTGGTGATGTTGATGATGGCGTCGGTGGCGGCCTTGATGCGCGGCACGAACCGGTCAAAGACCGTCGGGTCCGGGGTGGGCCGCCCGTCACCGGGATCGCGTGCGTGCAGGTGCAGGATGGCGGCGCCGGCTTCGGCTGCCTCGATGGCCTGCTCGGCGATCTGTTCGGGCGTGATCGCCAGGTAGGGCGACATGGTGGGCGTATGCACCGAGCCGGTGACCGCGCAGGAGATGATGACTTTGTCGGACATGCGGGAATTCCTTAGACGGCCAGCCACTGCGCGAGCAGGCCTGGGTCGGATTGCAGTTGGGCGGGCGTGCCCTCGAACACGATGCGGCCATGGCCCATCACGCAAACGCGGTCGGACACCTTGAGCGCGATGGCGAGCTTTTGCTCCACCAGGACCACGGAAACTCCCTGGGCCCGCATGTCGCGGATGCACTCGCCGACCTGGGCCACGATCATGGGCGCGAGCCCTTCGGTCGGTTCATCGATGAGGATGACCCGTGGGTTGCCCAGGAGGGAGCGGCAGATGGTGAGCATCTGCTGCTCGCCGCCCGACAAGCTTCCGGCGCGCGTGTGGCGCCGCTCCTTGAGCCGGGGGAAGTAGTCGAACATCTGCTGCACCGTCCAGCGCGGCGCGCCGGGGACAGCAGGTTGCTCACCCATCCGCAGGTTCTCGTCCACCGTGAGATTGGCGAACACCTCGCGCTCCTCGGGCACGTAAGCCAGGCCCGCGCGGCAGATCCGGCTGGGCGGGGATCCGGCCATCTCCTGACCCGCCAGGCGCACGCTGCCCCGGCTGGGCGGAACCAGGCCCATCAGGGCCTTGAGTGTCGTGGACCGTCCCGATCCATTGCGGCCCAGCAGGCTCAGCACTTCCCCTTCGCCCACCCCAAAGCCCACGCCCTGCAGGATGTGGCTCTTGCCGTAATAGGCGTGCAGGTCTTCCACCTGAAGCAAGCTGTTCATGCGGCGACCTCCTCGCCCAGATAGGCCTCGCGCACGCCCCGGTGCTGACGGATCTCCTCAGGCGTTCCGGTAGCAATCACCTGGCCATACACGAGCACGCTGATGCGGTCGGCCAGCTTGAAGACAACGTCCATGTCATGTTCCACGATCAGCAGCGCTCGGCCGGCGGTGACCTCGCGGATCAGATGCAGCGTGTAGTCGGTCTCTTCGCTCGACATGCCCGCCATGGGCTCGTCGAGCAGGATGAGCTGGGGGTCCGACGCCACTGTCATGGCGATCTCCAACGACCGCTGTTCGGAATAGCTGAGGCCGCCTGCGAGGGTGGCGGAGCGGGTGTGCAGGCGCACCTGCTCGAGCAATCGCTCCGTGGCCTCGCGCACTGCGGGCAACCGGTCGACCCGGCGCCAAAAGGCGGTCGGCTGCGGATGCTGACGCATCACCGCCAGGCGGACGTTTTCGAACACCGTCAGCTTGGGAAAGATGTTGGTGATCTGGAAGGATCGCGCGAGCCCCAGCCGGTTCACGCGCTGTGGCGCCCAGCCGGTGATGTCGCACCCCTCAAAGGCGACCGTTCCGGCGGTGGCGCCGAGGTTGCCCGAGATCAGATGGAACAAGGTCGATTTTCCAGCGCCATTGGGACCGATCAAGGCGCGGCGCTCGCCGCTTGCCACGTCGAGGTCCACGCCTCGAATGATCTCGGTGTCGCCAAACGACTTGCACAGCCCTCGAAGCTGGAGGATGGGCGCGTTCATGTGTGTTCCTCCGTGGTTTTCAGTCGCTTGTTTGCGAAAGCCAGCAAGCCGCCACCCAGGGTCAGCAAGCCCAATGGCCAGGCCCAGGTGGTGACGCGGGTCACTTCCCACGTTTCCTTCAACATGGTCACGGGAGGCAGCGCCGCCGCTTGCGCGGCGAGCGCGCGATACTCCTGCGAGCACAGGCGCTGCAGCAGTTCGATCAGGAATACTGCACCAGCAGTCAACAGCAGGGCCGCGACGAGCCAGGCGAATAGCAAGGGCACCGCGCGCGCCGCGCCAAGCCGGCGCACGCGGGCTGCCGCGGCGTCCCACAGGCCGACCAGGCCTTGCGGCATGAACATCATGACCAGCACAAAAAGCACGCCTTGGTAGAGCAGCCACGCCTGGGTTTTGTCCGACACGGCATATCCGAAGAAGCTCATGAGCGCGGCGCCCAGCGCAGGCCCCAGGAACACGCCGACGCCACCGATATAGCTGTTGAGCACCACGCTGGCCGACACGCTCGGATCGAAGACCACATAGTTGGCGGCTTCGTTGGCCAGCACCTGCAGACCGCCTGCCACCCCGGAGAAAAGGCCGGAGATGGCGAAGGCCGACACGCTGAGCAGGTGCACGTCATAGCCCAGGAAGCGCAGGCGGTGGCTGTTCTCGCGCAGCCCCAGCGTCAGACGGCCTGCCGGTGTCCGCGTGTGGAAATGCAAGAGCAAGAGGGAGATCAGGACCCAGACCAGCGTGAGGTAATACACCTGGGTGGTGGACCCAAAGGTGAAGCCCCATGCTGGCATCCGCATGGCAGAGATACCCGATTCACCGCCGAAGAGGCCTTTGAGCTGCGGGGCGAGCGAGTGCAGCAACTCCGCGATGGCCAACGTGATCATGGCAAACGCCGTGCCGCTGCGCTGGGTGGCGAACCACCCCGCCACTACGCCGAACGCAAGCCCCGCGACGGCTCCGACCAACGGCATCAACGGCGTGGGGAGCACGCCCGCACCGCCGAGCGCGTTCATGGCATGGACGGTGGCAAAGGCGCCCACGCCGAAGTAGGCCGCGTGTCCGAAGGAAAGCATCCCGGCGCGGCCTGCCAACAGGCTGTAGGCGCTGGCGAACAGGGCGGCGATCAACATCTGCACGGCGGCATTGAGCAGCCCTGCCGACAACAGGACCGGCAAAGCCGCGAGCAAGGCCACGCCGCCCAACAAGAGAGAGGTTGAGGTACGCATTACGAACGATCAGGTTTTGTAGCCCATCAAACCCTGCGGCCGCAGCAACAGGACGAGCAACATCAAGGCAAATGGCAGCGTGGATGCCAGGCTGGACAACTTGAGCGTGAGCAGACCGCCTACCCCTTGGGCCCAGCCTCCCACGCCCATGAAAGCCAACAGGTCGGCGAGACTGCGGTCGATGCCGACAGCCAGGGAGGTGAGCAAGCCGATCAGCAAGGAGGCCACCATGGCGCCGCCGAGCGAGCCCAGGCCACCGACGACGACGACGACGAAGACCATCACGCCGATCTCCAGCGCCATGTTCGGGTTGGTGGTGTAGAACGCGCCGGCAATCGCGCCAGCCAGCCCCGCCAATGCCGCCCCCACGCCGAAGACCCCCATGAACACGAACTGCACGTTGTGCCCCAGCGCCTCGACCATGCGCGGCCGGTAGATGGCCGAACGCACGATGATGCCCACGCGGGTTCGTGTCAGCAGCAGGTAGAGCAGCGCAAACATCACCAGCGCCACGCCGCCCATCAACAGCCGGTAAAGAGGGTACTGCTGCCCGCCGAGTGAGAAGGCCGGGCCGTCGAGCACTGCGGGAACCTGGTAGTTGACCGGGAAGTTGCCGAACAGCAGCTTGATCGTCTCGGCCACGATGAACGACAGTCCGAAGGTGAGCAGCAGCTCATGCGCGTGGCCGTGGTGATGGACACGCCGCAGGAAGAATCGCTCCACCACCGCGCCGACGCCGCCGGCCAGCAATGTGGCCACCACGACCGCCAGGCCAAAGCCCAGCAGTCCTTGCAGCGTGTAGGCAAAATACGCGCCGAGCATGTAGAACGACGCATGGGCGAAGTTGAGCACCCCCATCATTCCGAACACCAGCGTCAGCCCGGCCGACACCATGAACAGCAGCAGCCCGTAGACGACGCCGTTGAGCAGCGAGAACAGCAAAGTATCCATGGTTCAGGACGGCCGTTGCATCTTGCAGCTGGGCTGCACGGGCATGGCGGCTTCTTCGGCACTGAAGACCTTCACCGGCTTGAAGCCCATGTCCGTGCCGTCCACTTTGAAGCGGGCATCCTTCGACACGGTGGACACCACCAGCGGCATCAGGATCTGGTGGTCTGCGGCGCGCATGCTGGCCTCGCCCATCGGGGTCTTGATTCGCACCGTCTCCATCGCGCGGGCGAAGGCATTCACGTTGAGCTTGCCCCCCTCGGGCTTGGTGCGCCGCAAGGCATCGGCCACCATGTCCATGCCGAACACGGTCTGCGGTTCGACGAACACGGGCGGGCGGCCCATCTTGGCGGAGAAGTCCGCCACGAAGCGCTCACCGTCGGCACCGCCCGCCTCCCCATTGAAGGCGTGCACGATGAAGTGGCCCAGGGCTGTGTCACCCGCGTTGCTGATGTTGCCCGGCTGATCCAGGAACACCGTGCCGAACACGGCCTTGAGGCCCGCGCCCTTGGCCGCCTTCATCATCAACAGCAGATCGTTGGACCAGTTGCCGGTAATCACCGTCTCGGCGCCCGAGCTGCTGATCTTGGCAATGTAAGGTGCAAAGTCCTGGATCTTGTTGGTGTCGTGCAGGGCCTTCTCCACCACCTGGTAGCCACCCGCCGCAGCGTTATCGACGATGGCGGCCTCCATGTCCTGGCCCCAGGAGTAGTTCTGGTTGATGGCGTAGACCTTCTTGCCCAGTGCATTGGCCTCCTTCATTCCCTTCACCAGCACCTTGGTGCGCACCTGGGCGTTGGGGGCCACGCGGAAGTGGTGGAAGTTGCACTTTTCTCCCGTCAGCTCCAGGGCCTCTGCGCCGACGTTGATGTAGACGATTTCCTTGCCGGGATTGCGCAGGTTGTGCTTGCGCACGTCTTCGGTGATCTGTCCGCCAATCGCGGAAGACGCGCCCTGCACCACGATCTGCACGCCGTCGGCGATGGCGGCCTTGAGCTTGTCCGAGGCACCGGCGGGCCCCCCTTGGTTGTCGTACTCGACCAGTTGCACCGGCTGACCGTTCCAGCCGCCAGCCGCATTCATCTTGTCGATGGCGAAGCGCACGCCTGCACGGAACGTCTGTCCCGTCGATGCCTGCGGACCCGAGAGGGTTTCCAGCATGCCGATCTTGACCGTGGTGGCTTGCGCAGCCGAGGCGATCAGCAGGGCCGCAGGAACAGCGGCAAGGCGAAAAGAAGTCATGGTTTGTCTCCTGTTGTGGTTGGGGGGCTAGAGGTACTCGACGTTGCCGTCCACGCTGATCACCTGACCCGTCAGGTTGCGCGCGCCCGGCGAACTCAGGAACAGCGCTGTCGCCGCGACGTCGTCGGCGGTGACCATGCGGCGCAGTGAAATCTTGTCCAGGTACTGTTGGCGCATCGCTTCGGCGCTGATGCCGAGGGACGAAGCGCGCGCCGCGATCACGCTGTCCATGCGGGCGCCCTCGACAACGCCAGGCAGGATGGCGTTAACCCGGACGCCTTGTGGTCCGAGTTCAATGGCCAGCGATTTGGTCATACCCACGATGGCCCACTTGCTGGCCGCATAAGGCGTACGGTAGGCATAGCCCAAACGGCCCGCGACCGAGCCCATGGCGATGAGGCACGGGTTCGCGCTGGACGCTTTGAGCAGGGGCACCGCGCGGCGGGCAAAGTGGAACTGGCTGTCCAGGTTGACCGCCAGGGTCCGCGCCCAGTGTGCGGGCTCGATCTCATCGATGGGCGCGGTGGGGCCTGCAATCCCGGCGTTGCTCACCAGCACGTCCAGACCGCCCAGGTGATTACGGACGCCTTCGAACACGGTGTCCACGTCGGAAGACACGGAAGCGTCTGCGGGCGTCCCGGTGAGACCGGGCGTCTCCTTCAACAAGCGATCCAACGCGGCGCGATCGATGTCGCAGACGTGTACCTGCGCCCCCGCGGCATGGAAGGCACGTGCGACGGCGGCGCCAATGCCATTGGCCCCGGCGGTCACCAGTACGCGCAGGTCGGGAACGGGGCGAAGAGAGTCGTGAAGGGCCATGGGGAATCGATGAGCAATCAGGGAACTGAAGGCAGTGTCCGCAATCGATCCGCCGCGAACCATGTGTTACACACACACAAGAAGGCCCATTGTTATGTAGCGACATCACATACCGCGGGCACATCAGCAAGGCCTAGCTCTGATACCCTTGGCCTTCGGCACAGGAGTCGCCTTGAAACCCACACCTTTGATCGCGAACACCTTGATTGAGCTGTTGCACCGGGCCGCCCCTGCGGAAGACTTCGCTCAACAGTTGGCCCAAGCCGAAGCCTTGCCGGCGGGTCGTCCCGACAAGGCAAGCCTGATCGAAACGGTGCGCATGGCCATGGCCGTGCGCAACCGCATGGAGGTGCTGCAGCAACGCGAGCAGGGCATGGTGGCGTTAATGGAGTCGGCGCAGGATCTCTCTGAACAGCTGGAACTGGCCAGCCTGCTCGCGGCCATCGTGGACCGAACACGTCGGCTGCTGGGCTCCGACATGGCTTGGATCTCCGAACTGGACGATACCCGTGGCGTTTTCCAAGCATTGACCTCCGAGGGGGGACTGACGCGCAGTTCGATGGCGATGTCCATACGCAGTGACCGGGGCGTTGCCAGTGTGGTGATGTCCACCCGCATGCCGTTCACCACACCCGACTACCTGCATGACACGCGCTTCAACCACGATCCCCGGTTCGACGACGTTTTTCGCGTCGAGGGCATTTGCGCGCTGGTAGGGGTGCCAGTGATCTGGCAGGACGAAGTGATCGGTCTGCTGTTCGCGGCCGACCGCTACCCCCGCGTCCACACCACACAAAACATCGCCATCCTGCGTACGCTGGCAACCCACGGCGCTGTGGCGCTGAAAAACGCACGCGACTTCGAGCGCATCAACATGGCGCTGGGCAAGGCAGACGAAGCCCGTTCTGAACTGGAACGCCATGTGCGGGGAGTCCAGGCCGCAGCCGACGCGCACGAGGAAATCACCCTGCTGCTGGCACGCGGTGCCTCGCTGGCTACCCTGTGTCAGGCGGTGGCAGGCCTGCTGGGCGGCAGCCTGCTGGTGCTGGACGAAGTCAACCAGGTCATCAGCCAGGGCGTGGCCGAAGGTTATGACGGCACCGCCGCGCAACGCTACCAACCTCATGGCGAGCGCAGCGCCGACCTGGCGCGCGCCCTGCGCCAGGCGCGCCTGACCGGGCGTTCTGCCCAGGCCTACGAAGCCGATGGGGAAATCTGCCGCGTCATGCCGGTGATCGGCGGCGACGATGCGCTGGGCGCCATCGTGCTGTTCCACCAGAAGCCGCTGGAAGAGGTGGCCGAGCGCACTTTCGAGCGCAGTTCGAGCGTGATCGGTATCGTGCTGCTGTCCCAGGAACGCCAGGAGGCCAGCAACCACCGCGACATGTCGGCCTTGATGCGTGCACTGGTCTCACCGCGACAAGATGAGCTGGCTGTGTTGCGCAACCGGGCCGAACGGTTCGGTCTGGATCTCACGCAAGCCCTCTCACTCATGATGATCGAGCTCAATGGGCCGAGTGCCGGTTTCGTCTCTCGGCGGTTGCTCCAGATGCCGGAGAGCCGGCCCTGCCTGATCGACGACATCGATGGCATCGTGGTCATTCTGTGTTGCACCACCCGCGCACTGGAACTGCGGCAGGTGCTGTCGCAGTGGATACACCGCGAAGTGGGCAAGGCGTACCGCGGCGTGGTCTCGCGGCCGATGACGTCGCCGGCCGAACTGCCCGCGGTGTTTGCGACGATCAAGCGATCGATGGGCATTCTGCGCCGCCTGGGCCTGCAGGAACAGTTCATCAGCCAGAACGAGTTGGCCTTGTACTCCACGCTGTTCGAGACCCACGACGCCAGCAGCCTGGAACAGTTTCTCGAGGCCAGCATCGGTCCATTGATCCAGCACGATCGCAAGCGCAACACTGCACTGGCCGCTACTCTGCTGTGCTTCTTCGACTGCAACCAGAACGCCAGGACCACCGCGCAGCGCCTCGACATCCACGTCAACACGGTGCGCCAGCGGCTGGCCACCATCGAAGGCTTGCTAGGGCACCTGGGCCATGCGACCCGCGCCCTGGAGATCCATGTTGCTTTGCGGCTCTGGAGCCTCCGTTCATGAACGGTCGTTCCCGCAACGACGCGTTCGTGAGCAGTGGTCTCCGAGGCCGTGATGCCCCACTGCACATGTCCAGGTTCATTCCACCGCCAGCCGTGCCGCTTCAAGGTTCGAATCAAAGACCAGCGAACGTGGCCATGCGGGCCAGACAGAACCCAGGCTGGCGCTGTTGGGGTCTCCGTCGCGCGCGAAGCTGCCGATGCTTTGCATCATCTGTGCCGACAGGTCGAGTCGGCCCGCCCTGTTCACCCGGCTGAACGGGATGGTCGAGTAGAGCGAAGGCCCGAAATTGCCGAAGATGGACGGCAAGTCAAAACTGTGAGCCACGCCATAGGCCTTGTCAAAAGACGACGGCAGCTCATCCCAGTCGAAACTGGTAGTGCAGACATCGGGCTGGCCGCATCGCCAGCAGGCCAGGGAAAAGTTTGCTTTCGTCGCGCGTGCTGCCCGCCAACACCGGCACTTTGACGTATCGGCCAGCACGGGTGGCGCCGATGGGATCCGCAGGCGCCATGCACCCATCGGGAATCGGGTTGGCAGCCACTAGGTCCAGAGGTGCAGCTGGAATATCCGCTTAGCCAGATCGATGCCCAGAATGTCGATTTCCATGATGAACCATCCATTTTCACAGATGGTGAAAGACGCTCAGTTTCCTGCGAAGGTGGCATCGGGTCCATCTCAGTAGCAGCGGTCCATCTCAGTAGCAGCGGTTCATCGTGTCAGATCTGGCGATAGAAGCGGCCTTCTTTGACACCCCGATCTACCGGGAGTTGGCCGAGCAGATTCTCTGCCACCGTCAACGATCTGCTGGCAGCCCAGGGCTTGCTACTCAAGGCAGGCACTGCGGTGGACGCCACCTTGATTGCAGCGCCCAGTTCCACCAAGAACAAGGACAGAAAACGCGACCCAGAGATGCACTCCAGCCAAAAGGGCAATGAATGGCACTTTGGCATGGAGGTCCACATTGGTGTGGATGCGGACTCGGGATTGGTGCACACCGTCATCGGTACTTCGGGCAACGTAGCGGACGTTGTAGAGGACAACAGCTTGCTGCGCGGAGAGGAAAAGACGGGTTGTGTGATGCGGGCCATCAAGGCGTGAACAAGCGCCCAGATGCCAGGGCGTGCGTGACGTGGCACATAGCGATGTGCCCGGGCAAGAGCAAAGAGCTGGACAAGCAAAACAACCCCGTTGACGCGCTGATAGATCAAGTGGAAAAGATCAAGGCCAATTGAACGCAAATTCTCAGATCACGCCCGGCGCGGCTTGACCTTGCCGGCCGCCCGCTTGGCGTTGCCCCGCGCCATCTCCACGTCACCCGCCCGCGCCAGCGCCACGCCCATGCGGCGTTGGGTGAAGCTCTCGGGTTTGCCAAACAGGCGCAGATCGGTGCCGGGCACGCGCAGGGCCTCTTCCACACCGTCGAAAACGATGCCCACGGCGTCCACGCCGCCGTAGATGACGGCGCTGGCGCCGGGGTTGCGCAGCGCGGTGTCCACCGGCAGACCCAGAATGGCGCGGGCGTGCAATTCAAATTCGCTCTGATGCTGCGTGCACAGCGTGACCAGGCCGGTGTCGTGCGGGCGCGGGCTCACTTCGCTGAACCAGACCTGCTCACCTTGCACAAAAAGCTCCACGCCAAACAACCCCTGGCCGCCCAGGTTGTCGGTGACGGCCTTGGCGATCTGGCGCGACTTCTCCAGCGCGGCGGGGTGCATGGGGTGGGGCTGCCAGCTTTCGACATAGTCGCCGCTGACCTGCAGGTGGCCGATGGGTGCGCAGAAATGCGTTTCCACTTGGCCATCGGCCCCGAGGGCACGCACGGTGAGCAGGGTGATCTCGTAGTCGAAGTCGATGAAGCCCTCGACGATCACACGGCCGTGGCTTACGCGGCCGCCGGCCATGGCGAAGTCCCAAGCTTTCTGAACGTCGGCCGGGCTGTCGATCTTGCTCTGGCCTTTGCCCGAGCTGCTCATCACGGGCTTGACGATGCAGGGGTAACCGATGCCTGCGGCCCCGCCCACACCATCAATGGCGGCTTGCAGTTCGGCCAGCGAATCACAAAATTGGTAGGGGCTGGTGGGCAGGCCCAGCGTTTCGCCAGCCAGCACGCGGATGCCTTCGCGGTCCATCGTCAGTCGCGCGGCGCGGGCCGTGGGGATCACGCGCACCGTGCCCGCGGCCTCCAGCTCTTCGAGCATGGGTGTGGCGATGGCCTCGATCTCGGGCACCACGAGGTGGGGGCGCTCGGCCTCGATCAGGGCCTTGAGCTGGGCCGGATCACTCATGGTGATGGTGCGGCTGTGGTGCGCCACCTGCTGGCCGGGCGCGTGGTCGTAGCGGTCCACGGCAATGGTTTCCACGCCCAGGCGCTGCAGCGCGATCAGCACTTCCTTGCCCAGCTCGCCCGAGCCCAGCAGCATGACTTTGGTGGCGTGGGGCGACAGGGGGGTTCCAAGGGTGGTCATGGCAGGACTATTCAGAAAAGTGGAAGAAAAATGGAAATGACGGGCTGACAGTGACTGTAAGCCATGGCAGCTGGAGGACGCCGGGGGCTGCCCGGCGACCCGCCAACACCGCACAATATGCACATGCCTATCGCACTTCCACAAGCGCCCCACACTGCCGATCCACCACCCTCTGTATGGCGCGCGCCCAGCCTCTCCAGGCGCTGCTGGCCGGTGTTCCTGCGCAACCTGCTGGTCTGGCGCAAGCTGGCCATCCCCAGCCTGGTGGGCAACATTGCCGAGCCGCTGATGTGGCTGGTGGCCTTTGGCTACGGCATGGGCGCGCTGGTCGGAGAGCTGTCGGTCAACGGTACGCAGGTGCCCTACATCCTGTTCCTGGCCAGCGGTTCCATTTGCATGAGTGCCATGAATGCCGCCAGCTTCGAGGCGCTGTACTCGGCCTTCTCGCGTATGCATGTGCAAAAAACCTGGGAAGGCATCATGAACACCCCCGTGGGGCTGGACGACGTGCTGCTGGCCGAGATGCTGTGGGCGGCGTTCAAGGCGCTGTTCACCGTCACGGCCATCCTGGGCGTGATGCTGGCGCTGGGCATCAGCCACTCGCCCAAGCTGCTGGTGGCCTGGCCCGTGCTGCTGTGCGTGGGCATCATGTTCTCCAGCATTGCGCTGATCTTCAATGCGCTGGCCAAGGGCTACGACTTCTTCACCTATTACTTCACGCTGGTTCTCACGCCGATGATGTTCCTCTCGGGCGTTTTCTTTCCGCGTGAGCAACTCCCGCCGCTGGTGCGCGCCATCTCCGACTGGCTACCGCTGACCAACGCCGTGGAGCTGGTGCGCCCGCTCTTCATGGACCAGTGGCCCCAGCAGCCGCTGCGCCACAGCCTGGTGATGCTGTGCACCACCGTGGCGGCCTACTGGGTGGCGCTGGCCTTGACGCGCAAGCGCTTTCGGGCTTGACCGGAACGCTATTAAAAATATAGCTTCCAGCGCTTACCAGTAAAGCGCTGCAGCCTGATTTCATCATTATCTTCCGCTGGCGACCCGCAGCATGTCCACGGCCTTCTCGGCCAGCATGATGGTCGGCGCGTTGGTGTTGCCGCTGACGATGCGCGGCATGATGGATGCATCGACCACCCGCAGCCCCTGCATGCCGTGCACACGCAGCGCCGCATCCACCACATCCATGGGCCCGGGCCCCATGCGGCAACTGCCCACGGGGTGGTAGATGGTGTCGGCATAGCGGCGAATGAACTGCTCGATCTCGACATCCGTCTGCGCCGCGGCCGATGAGGGCAATTCACGCGCACCAAACTGCGCCAGCGCAGGTTGCGCCAGGATCTCGCGCATGCGCCGAAAGCCATGCACCATGCGATCCATGTCGGCCCGCTCGCCCAGGAAGTTGGGATCGACCAACGGCAGGTCCAGCGGGTTGTTGCTGGCCAGGCCCACGCGGCCCCGGCTCACGGGTTGCAGCAGGCAGACATGGCACGAGTAGCCATGGCCCAGCACGGTCTTGCGCCCATGGTCCACCAGCTTGCCAATCACAAAGTGCAGTTGCACATCGGGCGCGGGCTCGGACGGCTGGCTGCGGATGAAGCCCCCGGCTTCGGCAAAATTGGTGGTCAGCATGCCGGTGCGGCGGCTGCGCCATTCGCGCACACCGTTCCACAGATGACCCAGGCCCGGCAGCGACAGACCGAACAGATCGGTCAGGCGGGGCGCATCCATCACCTGCACCACGTCGGGGTGGTCGTGCAGGTGCGCTCCCACGCCGGGCAGATCGTGCAGCACTTCGACGCCGTGGCGCCGCAGTTCGTCGCCCGGGCCAATGCCCGAGAGCATGAGCAGTTGGGGCGAGAGCAGCGCACCGGCACTGAGCAGCACCTCGCGGTTGCAGCGCAGCTGTTGCACGGCGCCGCCCTGGCGGTATTCCACACCTACGGCGCGGCGGTTTTCCACCAGGATGCGCGTGGCATGCGCCCCCGTGATCACCTGCAGATTGGGGCGCGCCAGGTGCGGCGTGAGGTAGGCCTTGGCGGCGCTGAAGCGCTCGCCATTGCGGTGGGTGACCTGGTACAGCCCTACGCCTTCTTGCGAGGCGCCGTTGAAGTCGGGGTTGTGCGCGTGTCCGGCCTGCACCCCGGCATCGACAAAGACCTGGCTGAACGGGTTGGGGGAGCGCAGGTCGGCCACATTCAGCGGGCCGCCCGTGCCGTGCCAGGCGTCGGCGCCGCGCTCGTTGTTTTCGGCCCGCTTGAAATACGGCAGCACATCGCTCCAACCCCAGCCGGGGTTGCCCTGCGCGGCCCAGAAGTCATAGTCGGCGCTCTGGCCGCGCGCATAAATCATCGCGTTGATCGAGCTCGACCCGCCCAGCACCTTGCCGCGCGGCTGGTAGCCCCGGCGCCCGTTCAGGCCGGGCTGCGGCGTGGTGTTCTGGCCCCAGCCGTTGAGTTCGTACTTGGCCATCACGGCCAGGCCGGCGGGGCAGTGGATGAGCACGCTCTTGTCGCTGGGCCCGGCTTCGAGCAGGCTGACGCGCACGGCCGGGTCTTCGCTCAAACGCCCTGCCAGCACGCTGCCGGCCGAGCCACCCCCTACAACGATGTAATCAAACATGCCTGTCTTCCCCTGGCCGCCTTGGTTGGCTGCCCTGTCACCACCTTACTCGAAGCCGCGGGCAAATACCGATACGATTCCCGGGTCTGTTTCACTTTGAAGAGGTTTCACTATATGGATATCAAGACAATAGGCATCATCGGCGCAGGCACCATGGGCAACGGCATTGCGCAGGCCTGCGCGGTCTCGGGCATCAACGTCGTCATGGTCGATATTTCCGACGCCGCAGTCCAGAAGGGCCTGGCCACCGTCTCCGGCAGCCTGGACCGCCTGATCAAGAAGGAAAAGATGACCCAGGCCGACAAGGACACGGCCCTGGCGCGCATCAAGACCTCCACCAGCTACGACGACCTCAAGGCCGCGCAGCTTGTCATCGAGGCAGCCACCGAGAACTACGAACTCAAGCTCAAGATCCTCAAGCAGGTGGACGGCATCGTTGGCCCCGACGTGATCATTGCGTCGAACACCTCGTCGATCTCCATCACCAAGCTGGCCGCCGCCACCAGCCGCGCCGACAAGTTCATCGGCATGCACTTCTTCAACCCCGTGCCCATGATGGCGCTGGTGGAAATCATCCGCGGCCTGCAGACCAGCGACGCCACGCACGACGCCGTGAAGACCATGGCCCTGGCGCTGGGCAAGAGCCCCATCACCGTGAAGAACGCGCCGGGCTTCGTGGTCAACCGCATCCTCGTGCCCATGATCAACGAGGCCTTCTTCGTGCTCGCCGAAGGCCTGGCCACGCCCGAGGACATCGACGCCGGTATGAAACTGGGCTGCAACCAGCCCATCGGCCCGCTGGCCCTGGCCGACATGGTGGGCCTGGACGTGTGCCTGGCCGTGATGGATGTGTACCTGCAGGAGTTTGGAGACAGCAAGTACCGCGCTTGTCCGCTGCTGCGTGAAATGGTCGCCGCGGGCCGCCTGGGCCGCAAGACGAGCCAGGGCGTTTATCGGTACTGACACCCCCTGAGGCCCTGCGGGCCTCGCCTGGAACGCGCCAGTTTGATGCGTCGCGGGAGCCGCATGGGCACACTGGATAACCCAGTTTCATAACCTCACTTGCAAGCAGAGCGCCTCACGGGGCGCTTTTTTTCGCCCAATTCCCTGGCCATGGCAGGGAATTAGGCCATTGAAATGCACACAATTTAATTGTGCACAATAATTCTACCCATGATGTCGCCAGCAGCCCCCGCCAGCCCCAGCCCGGCCGCCCTGCAACTGGACCACCAGTTGTGCTTTGCGCTGTATTCGGCCTCGCTGGCCATGACCAAGCTTTACAAGCCGCTGCTCGACGCCATCGGCCTGACATATCCGCAATACCTGGCGATGCTGGTGCTGTGGGAGCAGGACAGCCCCACCGTGTCGGAACTGGGCGAGCGCCTGAGCCTGGACTCGGGCACCCTCACCCCGCTGCTCAAACGCATGGAGGCCGCTGGCCTGGTGCAACGCCAGCGCGACCCGCAGGACGAGCGCCGGGTGCGCATCGCCCTCACCAGCGCCGGGCAGGCCCTGCGTGCGCAGGCCGAGTCCATCCCGGCCTGCATCCTGGCGCACAGCCATCTGCCGCTGAGCGAGGTGCAGGCGCTCACGCGCCAGATCCAGGCGCTGCGAGACAGCCTCCAACCCTGAAGTTTTCCTCCCGCCCCAGTCCGGGGCACCCACCCGAAAGGCAAGCACCATGACCACCCTCGACAAAGTTCTATACACCGCCCGCGCCCACACCACCGGCGGCCGCGACGGCGCCTCGCGCACCGACGACGGGCGCCTGGATGTGAAGCTGTCTTCGCCCGGCACTGCGGGCACCGGCACCAACCCTGAGCAGTTGTTTGCCGCCGGCTACTCGGCCTGCTTCATCGGCGCGCTCAAGGCGGTGGGCGGCATGCAGAAAATCACGATTCCGCAAGACGTGGCCGTGGACGCCGAAGTGGACCTCGGCCCCATCACCGGCGGCTATGGCATCGCCGTGCGCATGACCGTGAGCCTGCCGGGCATGGAACGCGCCGCAGCCCAGGCGCTGGTAGACGCCGCCCACAAGGTGTGCCCCTACTCCAACGCCACGCGCGGCAACATCGACGTGACGCTGACCCTGGCCTGATCCCGGTGTCGCGCAGGCGGCCCACCGGGCTTGAGCCCGCAGGCCGCTTGCCCTACCGTAGCGGCATGAACACCACCACCCTGCTCGTGCGCCAGGACGCCCTGGCCACCACCACCCTGCGCAGCACCGAACCCGCCCCGCTGGCCGACGGCCAGGTGCGCGTGCAGGTCGAGCGCTTTGCACTGACCGCCAACAACATCACCTACGCAGCCATGGGCGAAATGCTGCAGTACTGGCAGTTCTTCCCCTCCGGCGAGCCGGGCTGGGGCATCGTGCCGGTATGGGGCTTTGGCACGGTGGCCGAATCCTTGCACCCCGAGGTGGCCGTGGGCGAGCGGCTCTACGGCTACTGGCCGATGGCAACCGAGGCGGTGCTTCAACCCCACAAGGCGTCTAGCACGGGGTTCAGCGACGGCGCCACACACCGCGCCGGGCTGCACGCCGTCTACAACCATTACCTGCGCTGCGGCGCCGACCCGTTTTACCGCCCCGACACCGAAGACCTTCAGGCCCTGCTGCGCCCGCTGTTCATCACCTCTTGGCTGATTGACGACTTCCTGGCCGACCAGGACTTCTACGGCGCGGGCACGCTGCTGCTGTCCAGCGCCTCAAGCAAGACCGCTTACGGCACGGCCTTCCAGCTCGCGCAGCGCGCAGGAGTGCAGGTGATCGGCCTCACGTCCCAAGCCAACCAGGCGTTTTGTGAAAGCCTAGGCTGCTACCACCGCGTGGTGGCCTACGAAGACCTGGAGCAGCTCGCCGCCGACGCTCCTTGCGTCTACATCGACTTTGCGGGCAGCGTGGCGCTGCGCCAGCGCATCCACCAGCACTTCACCCAGCTCGCCTACAGCTGCGCCGTGGGCGCCAGCCATGTGGGCGACCTGGGCGGCGCAGGGCAACTGCCTGGCCCACGCCCGGTGATGTTTTTCGCCCCCGCGCAGGTGAAGAAGCGCACGGGCGAATGGGGCGTGCAGGGCCTGAACGACCGGCTGGTGGCCGCCTGGCAATCCTTCAGCAGCACCGTGCAGGCACCGCCCCAACCCTGGATCACCGTGCAGCAGCACCAGGGGCCGCAGGCCACGCAGGCGCTGTTCCTGGAACTGCTGCGCGGGCAGAGCGACCCGCGCACGGGTCACATCGCCAGCATGCAGCCCTGATCCGCCGCCGCTGCGCTGCGGCACGGATACGGAGGGCCTAGCCCGCCGTTAAACGTGGCCGTGACGCCAATGGCGCATCGGCCAGCTTGAAGCGCCCCACCAGGCGTTCAAGCACCGCCGCCTGTTCGCTCATGGCACCGGCAGCCGCGGCGCTTTGCTCCACCAGGGCGGCGTTCTGCTGGGTCATTTGCTCCAGTTCGCCCACGGCGGAGTTCACCAGCTGCATGTCACTGCTTTGCTCGGCGGTGCTGGCGGTGATTTCCCCAATGATGCCGCTGACGCGCTGCACCGATTGCACGATTTCCTGCATGGTCTGCCCCGCGCGGTCCACCAGGGCCGTACCGGCTTCCACGTTTTCGACCGAGGCGGAGATCAGTGCCTTGACCTCGCGCGCGGCCTCTGCCGAGCGCCCGGCCAGCGAGCGCACTTCGCTGGCCACCACGGCAAACCCCCGCCCCTGCTCACCGGCGCGGGCCGCTTCCACGGCCGCATTCAGCGCCAGGATGTTGGTCTGGAACGCAATGCCGTCGATGACGGCAATGATGTCCACGATTTTCTTGGACGAGCTGTCGATGCGGTGCATGGTCTGCACCACTTCGCTCACCGATTGCCCCCCGCTTTGCGCCACCGAGTAGGCCGAAGCCGCCAGCGCATTGGCCTCGCGGGCCGACGCAGCCGACTGGCCCACCACACCGCTGAGGTGGTCCAGCGTGGACGATGCGCGCTGCAGGTGGGACGCCGTGGCCTCCGTGCGGTCGGACAGGTCGTGGTTCCCATGGGCAATTTCCACGCTGGCAGCGCCGATGCTGCCCGCCGAACGCTGCACCTGACCCACCAGCTCTGCCAGCGAATGCGACATCTGCGCCAGCGCGCGCAGCACCTCGCCCATTTCGTCCTGGCGGTCGGCGCCAATGTGCGCCGTCAAATCACCCTCGCCAATAGCGCGTGCCACCTGCACGATATCGGCCAGGGGTTCGGTCACACTGCGCTGCACCAACCGTGTGCCGATGCACACGGCCAGAACGATGATGGCCATGATGCCCGCCACGCCCCACACGGTTTTCAGCCGCTCGTTGCCCGCCTTGTCGCGCAGCTCTGTGGCGCCGCGCTCGGTCAGGCGCACCATGTCTTGTTGTGCGCCCTGCAGGGCCTTGAGCTTGCCCTGGGTGTCGTCACGAATGTGCGCCTGCAACGCGACCACATCGCCCCCGGCCTTGAGCTTTTGCGCGGCCTCCAGGGAAGCCTTCAGCGCCTGCGCCTGGGTGTTTGCGGCTTCCAGTGCCGCACGCTCGTTTGTGTCGGTGAGCAAAGCGCCCAATGCCGACTGCACCTGGGTGAGTTCCTGCTGCGCCTGCTCCTGCCCGCCCTGCAGCAGGGCGGCCGAGGTTTCATCGGCCGCCAGCGCCGCCCCCAGCGTGCGCAGCGCCTGCGCCTCGACCAGACCGCGCCAGCGCGACGCAAGCTCCAGCTTGCTTTGCTGGTCGGACTGCTCTTTGACCGTGATGGCCTGCGACTGCACCGTGCGCAGCGCCGAAGCGGTGGCCATGAGTACCAAACCGATACTCACTGCAATGGCCGGCAGCCATATTTTGGTTTTGATGCTCAATGCCATACAGGCCCCCTTGTGTCAGGACAAAACTTGTAACCACATGTCAAAAGTATGGCATGGCTTGAGATGCTGTGGGCCAGCGACAATCTCCTGATGCACCCCACCACCGACGCCGCGCCTCTCCACCCCTTTGCCACCCTCACCCCCGACGTGGTGCTCGACGCGCTGGCCAGCGTGGGCCTGTACGGCGACGGGCGACTGATGGCGCTGTCGTCCTACGAGAACCGTGTGTACCAGGTCACGCTGGAGGACGGTAGCCGCGTCGTGACCAAGTTCTACCGCCCGGGCCGCTGGAGCGAGGCGCAAATCCTGGAAGAGCACGCCTTCGCCGCCGAACTCATGGCCGCCGAAGTGCCCGCCGTGGGCCCCCTGGTGCTGGAGAGCCGCACGCTGCACCCGCATGGCGGCTTCCAGTTCTCGGTCAGCCCCTGGCGCGGCGGACGCCAGCCCGAACTGGACGACTTTGAAGTGCTCGAATGGATCGGCCGCTTTCTCGCGCGCATCCACACCGTGGGCGCCGCCCGTCCCTTCGCCGCACGGCCCACGCTCGATCTGCCACAGTTCGGCACCGAGCCGCGCGACTGGCTGCTGGAGCACAACCTGATCCCGCTGGACGTGCAGTCGGCCTGGCGCGACGCCTGCAATACCGCTCTTGATTTAATAGCTGTTAGCGCACAACCAGAAAGCGCTGCAGGCCAATTTGATCTAAATAAAGCCACGCTGCTGCGCCTGCACGGCGACTGCCACCCCGGCAATATTCTGTGGACGCCGCTCGACGAATGGGGCCGTGGCGGCCCGCATTTTGTCGACCTGGACGACGCCCGCATGGGCCCGGCCGTGCAAGACCTGTGGATGCTGCTGTCAGGCGACCGGCGCCAGCGCACCCACCAGCTCGGCGCTCTGCTCGACGGCTACGAACAGTTCCGCCCTTTCGACCGGCGCGAGCTGGCCCTGATCGAACCCCTGCGCACCCTCCGTCTGATCCACTACAGCGCCTGGCTGGCCCGGCGCTGGCAAGACCCGATCTTCCCCATCAACTTTCCCTGGTTTGGCTCCAGCGACTACTGGCGCGGACAGGTCGACATGCTGCACGAGCAGATCGAGGCGATGCAAGAGGCGCCGCTGGCAGCATGACGCCCCCTCGTACCGCAGTAGCGGTCTGCCAGAATCCAGTCCACGCAGCTGCGACAACTTTTGATTGTGTGCTTAGACCGTTGCTAACCCATTCCCTTACCTTTCCTTTCTCATGCGCATTGCGATAGTCGACGACGACTTCCTCGTTCGGGACTTAATGAAGGCCCTCACGGACGGAATGGGGCACTTGTGTCATCCGTTTGAAACCGGTGAACAATTGCTCCAAGCGCTCCGGCGTGAAACCTATGATCTGCTGGTGGTGGATTGGCACCTCCCAGACCTGGACGGACCGGAAGTCGTGCGCGCTGCACGACTGCTCACCGGCCCAGCGATGCCCATCCTGTTCGTCACCAGGCGCAATGATGAGCAAGACATCGTGGAAGCACTGGCCAGTGGCGCGGACGACTTCATGAGCAAGCCGATCCGTGTCGGCGAATTTTCCGCCCGTATCAAAGCACTGCTGCGGCGCGCCTACCCAGAGTCTTCACAAGCCGGACTGGTGTTCGGCTGCTACGGTTTCAACGAGACCTTGCGCATCGCTTCGCTCAATGACACGCCGATCGAATTGACCGATCGCGAATATGCACTGGCACTGGTACTGTTTCAGAACTGCGGGCGTCTGCTTTCGCGCGACCATTTGCGCGAGCTCGTCTGGGGCCAGATTCACGATGTGCCTTCACGCACCATCGATACGCATGTCTCGCGCCTGCGCAGCAAACTGAAAATGGGCGATGAGACGGGTTACCAACTAATGGCCGTCTACGGCGTGGGTTACAGGCTCGAAAAAAACGAATGAAGCCCCATGTCGAGCAGACCTTGCCTTGCCTGCGTGTACCAGGGCAAGCAAGCGTTACCGTTGCGATCCAGATTTTCCTGACACATTTTTTCGGGATGGCCTTGCTACTCCTCTGGGGAAGTGCTGTATCAGCCCAACCCACCCGACCCCAGGTTGACGTGTTTCACTGGTGGGTGTCCGGCGGCGAGCGCGCCAGCCTGGATGTCATCCGCGACACCGCGCAATCCAAGGGACTCGGATGGACGGAGTCGTCAACCGCTGGCAGCGGCACCGACAGGTACACCAAGGTGCTCGATCAGCGCGTTCGCTCAGGAAAAACACCCACTGCCGCGCAAATGATTGGCCATGACATACACGCATGGGCTGCCCGCGGCCTGCTGGCCAATCTGGACGACATCGCTCGCCGGGAAGAATGGGATGCTGTGGTGCCGATGGAAATCCAGCACCTCTCCAAGTATGGCGGGCACTGGGTGGCTGCGCCCTTTAATACCCATTCCACCAACTGGCTGTGGGTGAACCAGCCATTGGCCACAAGTTTGGGCGTCACCACGCCCCCGGACACCTTCTCCGACCTGGTGGTGCTCCTTGAAAAAGCACGTCGTGCGGGCGTCGTGCCGCTTGCGATTGGCCGCGAGCAGTGGGAGCACACGCTGCTTTTTGAGCTGGTGGCCGCGGGCGCTCTGGGTGCATCCACATACCGAAAAGCATTTGTGGAACTGATCCCCGAAACCCTGACACAGGAGCAAGCCACCTTGGTCTTCGCGCGGATTCGCACGCTTTCGCGCTATGTCGACCCAGGCTCTCAACGCAGAAGCTGGGACGAAGCCAGCGAAATGGTGCGCACCGGCAAGGCTCTGATGCAAGCACAGGGCACATGGGTGAATGGGGAATTCACAGCGCGCGGAATGGTGCCTGGACGCGAATATGCTTGCTGGCGCTTTCCAGACACGCAAGGCATGTTCCTTTTCAACGCCGATCAATACATTTTTTTCCGTGAACCCACCGCTGGAAAAAATGGCGTGGAAGCGCTGGCCTCCTTGTTGATGTCGCCTGACTTGCAAGAACAGGTCAATGTGCGCTCCGGTGCGGCACCCGCCCGTGTCGACATGTCGCCAGAGCCATTCAATGCCTGTGGCAAGCGTGCCATAGCAGGCTTGCGCGCTTCGAATATGCGACGCACAGTACTAGGCTCAATCGCCATGGGCAATGCCAACCCTGCAGCCGTCAAAACTGCGATTTACCAGGTGGTGACAAAGCACCTGCGCGGCGCACTGAGTGATGAGTCTGCAGCTGTCGCACTGCGCAAGGCGCTTTATGAAACGCCAGCGGCCAGCGCGAAAAGGGGGATTCCATGAAACGCCGCTTTCGATTTTCCGACCTCCACTTCGCCAGCAAAATCCTTGTACTGATGGGCCTCATGGGACTCATCGCAGTGCTCGCTACCGCCTATGCGCTGTACAACATGCAGGCCGTGAACCAGCGCTATCGGAGTCTGATAGCGCACGAAGCGCAAGGTGCTTTGACCATCGCTGAAGCGGCGCGGCATCTGGACAGTGCGAGCCGCCTTGCCTACAAGGTACTCACCGAACCAGACGAACTCCGCATGCTGGCCTCGCTGAGGCAATTGCATGCCACCCAGAGTCAATACGATGCACAGTTGCTCCTTCTGGAAGAGGTGCTACCTACCAAAATTGAAGACATCCGTAGCATTGCAGCGCAATCGCAACGACTTTTCGAGTCCGCAGCAGAGGTCATCTCGGCCGCTGCCCGCTGGCGCGGCGACCGGGCGCTGCAGATCATCCACCGTGAATTCGAACCCGCACTAGGCACCATACGCGCCAATATGGACGACTTACGGGAAGGCGCCATCTCTGATTTCGAGACGGCCGCTGCTCAATCCAGCGAACAGACCGCGCGCACTATCGTGGTTACCGCGCTTGCGATTTTGGGCTCTCTTGTGCTGGTCATCCCCTTGGCCTTGCATATGGCGATCACACAGATGTCGCGGCCCATTTCAAAGCTAACGCACACGATGGAGAGAATGAGCCAGCGCCACTACGACGACACCATCGCCTTTCACGACCGAGACGACGAGGTAGGCCAGATGGCCAAGGCGCTGCAAGTTTTCCAGCGCTCAATGCAACGAGAGGACCGACTGACTATCGAGGTCGCTGCCAGCGCACAGGCGCGGCGGCTCTCGGAGCAACTGGTCGATTTAATCAGTGCGATACCGGGGGCGGTGTTTCAGATGCAAATGGCCCCGGATGGTTTGCGCCGAATTCTTTTTGCCAGCGAAAAGGCAGCGCAGCTGCACGGTCGAACCACCGCTGAGTTAACGCAGACAGAAGAACCTGCGGGGCATGAATTCTTGTACGCCAGTGGCCCCGAAGTGCGCAAAGCCCATGCAGCTTTTGTACACAGCGTGAACACGCTCGTACCGCTCAATTTCGACACACAAACCACGCACGACGGCAAGACACGGTGGCTCCAGACGCTTGCCACGGCGCGCCGTACGCCCAATGGCGGAGCACTCTTCAACGGCGTCTGGCTGGACGTGACCGAACAAAAAGAGCATGGGCAAGCGCTGACGCGCGCCAAAAACATTGCAGAGAAAGCCGCAGAAGACAAAGCGCGCTTTCTAGCGACGATGAGCCACGAAATCCGAACCCCTCTCAATGCCATGCTGGGCATGACCCAGCTTGCGCTTCGCTATGAGTCCGAAGAGCCGCAGCGCGAGCGCATCAAGAAAACCTTGCGCGCAGGTCGTCATCTGCTGAGCATCGTCAACGACGTGCTCGATATCTCGAAGATCGAGGCTGGCAAGATGGCTCTGGAAGCGGAAGCTTTCGCACCGCGTGAATGGCTGACCGATCTCGAGGAATTGTTCTGCCCCGAGGCGCAGGCGAAAGGCCTGAACCTGCAAGTGCACCTTGCACCAACGACGCCTGAACGTGTGCGTGGCGACCCGCAGCGCATGAGCCAGATAGCGATAAATTACTTGAACAACGCTATCAAGTTCACCCAGACCGGTGACATCACCCTTCTGCTGGACACGGTGGAAAACAATGCCTCAGGTGTCTTCCTGCGCTGCCAGGTCACTGACACCGGCATGGGTATTGATGAGCGCGATCAAGCGTCCTTGTTCACTGCGTTCGAACAGGGCGACTCGTCAATCACGCGCCGCTTCGGGGGCTCCGGATTGGGCCTGTTCATTTCCCGACAGCTCGCTGAGCTGATGGGCGGCGCGGCAGGCGTGAGCAGCACCGTCGGCACTGGCAGCACTTTCTGGTTCACGGCGCGCGTTGATGTAATGCCAGCGCACACGCCCGCACCAGCAAATGCAGGCACTGAAGTGGTCGACCGGCCGATGCACAGCCCCTACCGCGGCACGCAATTCGCGCGAGGCGCCCGCGTACTTCTAGTGGACGACAACGAGCTCAATCGGGCCGTTGCCCATGGCATGCTAGAAGTGGGCGGCATTTTGGTCGATGAAGCCTGCGATGGTACGCAGGCAATCGCCATGCTGGAGGCCGCATCGGAGGACACGTATGCCCTGGTGTTGATGGACATGCAAATGCCCATCATGGATGGCTTGACGGCAACCACCGCGCTGCGTCAGAACCCGCGCTTTGCGCAACTGCCCATCATTGCATTAACCGCCAATGCCAGCGACGACGACATTGCACGTACCCGCGCTGCAGGAATGCAAGACCATCTGTCTAAGCCTTTGCTTGAGGAAACCTTGTGGTGCTGCATGCGGCGCTGGGTACAGCTCCCGAAATCGCCTGCTCCAGCCCCACTCGTTCGCGTTGATGTCGACAGGCTCGTTGAATTGCACGAAACTTTGGGCCCGGTTCGTACGAACACACTCATGGTAGATTTCTTGCAGGATTGCGAACGGCGTCTTGCACGCATCGAAGCGCTGACCAAGCACGCGCATTCCCTCGAATGGGGGGCTCTCGCCCAAGACGCCCATGACCTGAGTGGCAGCGCAGGCAGCTTCGGCCTGACTCAATTGGGGGATCTCGCATACCAACTGAGCACACTTGCCGAGCAACGCGATGAAGCGGGTGCGCGGATCGCCATCACAGCGTTCTTGAAGCACGCACGTATGGACTTGGCCGCCCTAAAAGTCCACAATGAAAAGCAAGTTTTCAGTCATCGGCCCGCAGTGAACACCTGATTCTGTTTCCAAATCATTTGTGTCCAGGCGCGAGGCCGCAGACAGTGCTGTAGCACGGCACAGCGAAGCAACCACGACACCGAAACAGGACGATGCCCCATGAAAGACAAGCTGCGCACGTTGTTTTCCATCCGCACCAAGCGACAGGCGCCACCCGTTGGTCCTTTGCCGCCGGTGGGGTCGTCCATCATGTGCCGCGGCCTCAAAATGCAAATCACCCACCCAATGCCGCGCGAACTGTGGGATTGGATGGTGCTGTCGAGCTGGCGCAACGTGCCTGTGGCCAACGATCGACGCCAGAGCATAGAGCTGCCAGCACGCACGATGAAGGAGCTGCTCGACGCCGCACCAAGCGAGCGCGAAGCGCTGCACGCTCGCATACTGCGCACCACCACACCGGCATCCTGAAACGCAGCTCTCCAATGCCCAGCAATACATAGCTATATTTTTAATAGCTACCAACGCTTGCACAATAAGCGAAAGCAGCCATCTAAAAATACCTCGCTGCTGCGCCTGCACGGAGACTGCCACCCAGGCAACAACCCAGTGGACGCCGCTCAATGCATGGGGCGCGGCGGCCCGCAGGGTGTGGATCTGGATAACGCCCGCATCGGCCCGGCCGTGCAGAACCTGTCGGTGCTGCTGTCGGGCGGCCAGCGCTGGGGCATGCCGATGCGCGCGCACCCCCTCACGCCGCCTATGCGGTTTCCAGCGTCGCCGTGGGGATGGCGTCGGCATTTTTTATCACCTGGCGCTGCGGCATGTAGTTCAGCAGCAGTTCGGTTTCTTTCTTGACCACGCTGTAGCACTCGCAGCTCAGCTTTTCCAGTTTCGGCCGGTCCAGCACCTTGATCAATCCGCGCGAATAAGAGATCACGCCGAGCTGCTGCAGTTTCAGCGCGGCCTGGGTGACGCCTTCGCGGCGCACGCCGAGCATGTTGCCGATGAACTCCTGTGTCATCGTCAGGTGGTTGTCGGACAGGCGATCCATCGACAGCAGGAGCCACCGGCAGAGCTGCTGGTCGATCGAATGGTGCCGGTTGCACACGGCGGTCTGCGAGATTTGCGTGATCAGCGCCTGCGTGTATCGCAGCATCAGCATGAGCAGCTGGCCGTGGCGGTTGAACTCCTCCTTCACCCGCGTCCTGGGGAGTCGGTAGGCGTACCCGGCGCTCTGCACCACCGAGCGGCTCGGCGTACTCTCGCCACCCAGAAACAGGGTGATGCCGAGCAGGCCCTCGTTGCCCACCACCGAGATCGCGGTGGACGCCCCGTTCTCCATCAGATACTGCATGGAGACGATCGAATCGGTGGGAAAGTAGACATGGCGCATCGCGCGCCGCGATTCATACAAAACCGCGCGCAACGGCAGCGGAACCAGTTCCAGGTGCGGAAACAGACGGCCTTGAACGTCCGGCGACAAGGCCGCCAGAAGATGATTGTGCTGCGGCTCTGGTTTGGCGGGCACCGAGGCGCTTTTGGAACGGACCATGGGGAAGGGTTGTTGAAATTCGATGGAGGGCGACAACCCATAGGCAACGGCGGTAGTATCGCCCAGTACATCGGATTGGTATGTGAATACCATTGTTTAACATAACTGACCGTGGGGCGCTTTTTCACCGGCGCTGCAGCGGTCGGCATCCACCCATGAAAGATCTTCTGCGCACCGTCTTTTCCATCCGCCAGCAACGCCGCGCGCCGTCGGCCGGTCCTGTGCCGCCCGTGGGCGCGTTCATCATCCGCAAAGATGTGAAGATGGCGGTCAACCAGCCGATTCCGCGCGACCTGTGGAACTGGATGGTGCTTTCAGGCTGGCGCACCATTCCGGTCAAGAAAGACCGGCGCAAGTCCCTGGAGTTGCCCGCAGGCGCCCTGCTGGAACTCATCAGCGCCCACCCGACCGAGCGCGACATGGTGCATGCCCGCATCCTGCCCCAGGCCCGCGAACAGCGCGCCTGAACATCCGCTGGCCCGCTGACGAGGCCGCTGAACACCGATGGAAAACCTGGCTTGCGGACGGCTTGGGCTGCCGCGCAAAGCCGACCCATTTCGCCGATTCCCCGGCTGCCTATGCCTTGAGCGGCACCTTTGCAGTTGAGCGAAGCCAGTAGAGGAAGTAGATGGCAAAGCCCAGATCTCCGGCGGAGACACCAAAGGCTTTGAGCGGAATATCCCCACGAAGCAGGCACAGCAGTGCAATGAGGAACGCGCCCGTCTTTCCGATGGCGGCCAGCGCGATAAGGGACCGAGAAATCGTGGGAGACAGCGCCAGCCAGGCGTACGTTGCGCAGAAGAGCACAACGAAGTACGTCAGCATCCAGCGATAGAAATCGGACCCGATCGGTGGAAGCGCTGCCATGGCGCCCAGCGTCGATGGGAACATGAGCATGAGTGCGATGGCGGCGTTGTAGACGACACCCATCCAGAGAACAAGGCGCATAGGGTTCGGGCTGGCCCGTCAGGCAAGACCGTGTGTGACGCAATGTACGCATCATCGCCCAACCCGGTCGGGAGCGCGCTGGCATCCACACCCGGCATCCCCCCACGCGCAGCAGGCGAAGACACCGCCAAGCCGCTCATGGATGCCGGTCCAGGCAGGGATCCACGGGTCGCCCCGGATGCAGCGGCGTCACCGCCGCAACAAAAATCCCGGCAAAGCCAAGGCTCTACCGGGATTGTTTTGCTATTTATTCAATAGCTTTTAGCGCCTGTATGGCGGGCGCTAAAAGCCATTTTCGCTACTATCACACCAGCAGCGCATTCACCCGCTTGACGTAAGCCGCCGGGTCTTCCGGCAAGCCACCTTCGGCCAGCAGGGCCTGGTCGAACAGGATGTGGGCCAGGTCGTGGAAGTGCACACTGCCATCGAGCTTCTTCACCAGCGGGTGCTCGGCGTTCACCTCCAGCACCGGTTTGGTTTCGGGGGCCTTCTGGCCGGCCTGCTTGAGCATGCGGGCGAGCTGCGTGCTCATGCCGTCGTCCTGCACCACCAGGCAGGCGGGCGAGTCGACGAGGCGGGTGGTCACGCGCACGTCTTCAGCCTTGTCTTTCAGGGCTTCCTTGAGCTTGGCGAGCACCGGCTTGAAGGCTTCGGCGGCCTCTTCGGCCGCCTTCTTCTCGGCTTCGTCCTGGAGCTTGCCCAGGTCCACGGCGCCCTTGGCCACGCTTTGCAGCGGCGTGCCATCGAACTCGTGCAGGTAGTTCAACGCCCACTCGTCCACGCGGTCGGTCATGAGGAGCACTTCGATGCCCTTCTTCTTGAAGACTTCGAGCTGCGGGCTGTTCTTGGCGGCGGCCAGGCTGTCGGCGGTGATGTAGTAGATGGCCTCCTGGCCTTCCTTCATGCGCGCCTTGTAGTCGGCAAAGCCCACGCTCACGCTGTCGCTGGTGGTGCTGGCAAAGCGCAGCAGCTTGGCCAGGCGCTCGCGGTTGCCGAAGTCTTCACCCAGGCCTTCCTTGAGCACGGCGCCGAACTCGGCGTAGAACGCGGTGTACTTGCCTTCCTTGGCCTTGTCGTCGGCGTCCACCACGTCGGTGACGGCATCGTCACCCGTTGCGGCTTCGTGCTTGTCGTGCTTGGCCAGGTCTTCGAGCATGGAGAGCACGCGCTTGGTGCTGCCTTCGCGGATGGCGCGCACGTCGCGGCTTTCCTGCAGCAGTTCGCGGCTGACGTTGAGGGGCAGGTCGCTCGAATCGATCACGCCCTTGACGAAGCGCAGGTAGCTGGGCATCAGCGCCTCGGCGTCGTCCATGATGAAGACGCGCTTGACATAGAGCTTGATACCGGCCTTCTTGTCGCGGTTCCACAGGTCGAACGGCGCCTTGGCCGGGATGTAGAGCAGTTGCGTGTATTCGGTGTTGCCCTCGACGCGGTTGTGCGCCCAGGTCAGCGGGTTCTCGAAGTCGTGCGAGATGGCCTTGTAGAAGTCCTGGTACTGCTCGTCCGTGATGTCCTTCTTGGGCCGCGTCCACAACGCGCTGGCCTTGTTGACGGCCTCCCACTCGCCGGTCTTGACCATGGCGCCGGGCTGGCGGCCGCCGTTTTCGTCACCGGGGATGAGGAGCTCACCGTCTTTCCACTCTTCCTTTTCCATCAGGATGGGCAGGCTGATGTGGTCGGAATACTTGGCGATGACGCTCTTGAGCTTCCAGGCGTTGAGGTATTCCTCGGCGTCGTCCCGCAAATGCAGGATGACGCTGGTGCCGCGTGCGGGCCGGTCCATTGACTCGACCTCGAAATCGCCGCTGCCGCCGCTGACCCAGCGCACGCCTTCATTGGCAGGCAAACCGGCACGGCGTGACTCCACGGTGATCTTGTCGGCGACGATGAAGCCCGAATAGAAACCCACGCCGAACTGGCCGATGAGCTGCGCGTCTGCTTTTTGGTCGCCGGTGAGCTTGCCCATGAAATCCTTGGTGCCGCTCTTGGCAATAGTGCCCAGGTGGTCAATGGCCTCCTGCGCGCTCATGCCAATGCCGTTGTCCTGGATGGTGAGTGTCTTGGCATCTTTGTCGAAAGACACGCGCACTTCCAGATTGGGCGCGTCTTCGTACAGCGCGGGCTTGTCCAGTGCCTCAAAGCGCAACTTGTCGCAGGCATCGGACGCATTGGAGATCAACTCGCGCACGAAGATTTCGGGGTTCGAATACAACGAATGCGTGACCAGGTGCAGCAGTTGGGCCACTTCGGCCTGGAAGGACAGGGTTTGTTTGCTCATACGGATTTGTTGACGAAACGACGATGAAAAAGAGGACGAAGGCACAGCCCCCCGCAAAGGAGATGTGCCTGCAGACCTGTATTTATGGGCGGGCAGGCCGGGTTTCAAGCGGTGGCTGTGCGCTGGGCACCACGCAATAGAAAAACAAATTTGATAGCTGCTTGCGCTTTCTGGATAAGCGTTAGCGCCCAATTTACCTACTATTTTTAACCATCCATGTTGATGCGCCGGACCAGCATTTGCAGCATGCCATCGGCCCTGTCGTTGGCCAACTGGCAGGTGCCTGCCGCAGCATGGCCTCCGCCGCCAAACTCGAGCATCAGGTTACCGACGTGCGTCTTGCTGCTGCGGTCCAGAATGGATTTGCCTACGGCCAGTACCGTATTTTGCTTTTGCAGGCCCCACATCACGTGGATAGAGATGTTGGCCGTGGGGAACAGCGCGTAGATCATGAAGCGGTTGGTCGCCCAAATGGTCTCCTCGGGCCGCAAGTCCAGCACCACCAGGTTGCCAATCTGCGTGGCGCATTGCAAGATTTGCTCCTTGGCCCGGGCCGCATGGTCGCGGTACAGCGCTACGCGCTCCTGCACGTCGGGTAGCTGCAAAATTTGCGCAATCGTGTGGTCGCGGCAGTATTGGATCAGGTCCATCATCAGCGCGTAGTTGCTGATGCGGAACTCCCTAAAACGCCCCAGGCCGGTGCGCGAATCCATCAGGTAGTTCAGCAGCACCCAGCCCTGCGGGTCGAGGATGTCGTCCCGCGAATACTGGGCCGAATCAGCCTGGTCGACAGCCGCCATCATTTCGTCAGTGATGCGCGGAAAAGCCGCCTTGCCGCCGTAGTGGTTGTAGACCACGCGCGCCGCCGACGGCGCATGCGCTTCAATGATGTGGTTCACATCGCGGCGCCCCGCGTTGCGCACCGTCTCGGATTCGTGGTGGTCAAACACCAGGTGCGCGCCCGGCACGTAGGGCAGGTTGGTGGTGATGTCGCGCTCGGTGATGGCGATCTTGCCGTCCTGCATGTCCTTCGGGTGCACGAAGGTGATCTCGTCGATCAGGTCCAGTTCGTTCAACAACACGGCGCACACCAGGCCATCAAAGTCGCTGCGCGTCACCAGACGGTATTTATTGTTACCCACGCTATCTCCTTGTTGCACATTCGACAGACACACATGGTAACGCTGCCGCACGGCGCATCAACTGAACCAGCGCACCAGCTGCTGCGCTACCTGGGCATCCTCTAACAGCGCCATATGGCCTACGCCATACACCACGTGCTGGTGGGTTTTGGGAAACTCCAGCGTGCGCTCGGCCTGATCGTGCTGGCCCAGCGCACTGCGCAATGGCACCAGGCCATCGCCCACCAGCCGCTCTGCCAGCGGGCTGCGCTGGCGCGCCAACGTAGCGGCCACGGTGTAGCACGCAACGCCTGCGGGCAGCGGCAGGTGGTGACGCGCGTCCGGGCTCTTGCGAAAACGGTCGCGCCCCTGCCAATCGGCTTCCTGCACATGGCCGTAGCGCAAATCGGTGATACCAGCGCTGCGCAAATGCCCCAGCCGGGCAAAGGGTCGGCTCCAGGGTGTGCTGCCCAGGATGACGTCGACCCAATTGCCTGCGCGCTCCAGCGGCGCCCCGTGGTGCGGCGTGCCCAGAAAGACCCATTTGCGCAGCTGGCCTGGCCACTGCAGTCGGGCCTGCACTGCCTGCTGGAAGGCGCTGCGCGCGACCAGACCGCCCATGCTGTGGACCAGCACGCTCAGCTCTTGCACCGGCACAGGCCAGTCGGCCAGCAGGGCTTCGATGCGGCCGGCCAGTTCCTGGCCGTTCATGGAGGTGTGCAGCCCCGTGTTGTAGCGCACATAGACTGGCGTGTAGCCCAGTGCTTGCGCCAGGTGCGCGCCATGGTCATGGCCTGCGCGCAACCACTGCAAATCATTCATGCACAGGCCATGCAACAACAGCAGCACCTTGCCGCTGGCTTGGCCTGAGGCGCGCAGGGCCACGAGATCGATTTCCCGGCCTTGCTGGCGCAATTCCATCGACAACGCCAGCGGGTTGCCATCCTCGGCCAGTCGGTCGCCCATGACGCCGTTCAGGGCCGCGAGCACGGCTTCGCGCTCGGGTGACGGTGCGGTGCCGACACCTCGACGCTCCAGGAACGGTTCGAGCCGCAGCAGTGCCGCCTGCAGGCTGGCATCGACCAGGCGCGTGACACCCCGTATGCCCTGGTACACCAGGCCCGTGAGCCCGCGTGCACGACCCGCCTCCGAGCCGCCGGGCAGGCCCATCGTGCCTAAAACCGACTGGTGCACGCCTTCGGCAATGCCGGTGACACCGGTGGTGGCCTGGGTGGCCAAGCGAGCCACGCCGCGCAGGTCGGCAGGACGCAAGTGCCGCAAAGCCGCCATGGCGGCCCGCGCAGCATTGTCCGGCGAGGGTTTGCTCGTAGAGGCCATGGATGCTCCAGAAAATGAAAGGAATGAATCGAAAGGCGGTCAGAAGCGCTCATGCGCTCCCAGATAACGCCACTGCCCCACGGGCAGGTTTCCCAGCGTGACACGGCCAATGCGGATGCGTTTGAGGCCCACCACCTTGAGCCCTACTTGCTCGCACATGCGCCGGATCTGGCGTTTTTTGCCCTCGGTCAGCACAAAACGCAACTGCTCAGGGTTCTGCCAATCCACCTTGGCAGGCTTGAGCGGCTGGCCGTCCAGACTCAGGCCGTGGCGCAAGCGCTCCAACAGCGCGGGAGGAAACACCGCCTGGACGTTGGTGCGCACCGGGTCGCGCTCATCCATTTCCTGCAAGGGCGCAGCACGCTCACCCGATCGCCGGGCATCGGGCCCTTCATACACCACGCGCACCAGATATTCCTTGTCGATCAGAGAGTCTTCCCCGATGAGCTGGCGTGCCACGCGACCATCCTGCGTCAGCACGAGGAGACCCACCGAATCGATGTCGAGCCGACCCGCAGGCGCCAAGCCACGCAGATGCGGCGGAGTAAAGCGCAGGCCGCTGGGGTCTTCGCGCCAGTGCGTGCGCGGGTTGATGAGGGCCACCGCCGGTGTGTGCCCGTCTTCGGCCTGTCCCGACACATAGCCCATGGGCTTGTGCAGCACGATGGTGACCTGGCTGGCTTGCTGGCGCTGCGCTGCGCGCTCGACGGTGACCTTGTCCTGCGGCGTGACCTTGACGCCCATTTCCGCCACCTTGCCGTTCACGTAGACCCAGCCATGGGCGATCCAGTCATCGGCCTCGCGGCGCGAGCACAAGCCCAGCTCGGCCAGGCGCTTGTTCAAGCGCGTGCCGGCGGATGCTGACGCCGCCACAGGGTGCGCCACCCGCTGCCCACGGGGTAGCGGCGCGGCATCCCTGCGGGGCCCGGGGCTGGCGGCGGGCGGCGGCGGGACTGGGCGATCGGGCGGTTGGGCGGGCGCTGCAGGACGGCGCAGGCTCAGGCGCCGGGAGGCGGTGGGCTGCTCAGGGGGGACTGCAGGCGGGCGAGGGCTGGAGGGCATGGTCAGAAAGCGGTGCAAGGGGTGCGCAGGACGCCATGGGCAGCCTCGCGCGATAACGGGTCCAGAACTTCAGGCCTGCTGCTCTTGCCAAGCCAGAAAATCCTTCGCCGGCAATGGCCGGCTGATGTGATAGCCCTGCGCTTCATCGCAGTTCAGGGTGCGCAGACGTTCCAGGATGTCCGCATTTTCCACGCCTTCGGCAACCACACTCAGGCCCAGATTGTGCGCCAGGTCAATGGTGGAGCGCACGATCTGCTCGTCGCCTTCGCCTTCCTGCATACCCATCACAAAGGACTTGTCGATCTTCAGCTCTTGCACCGGCAGGCGTCGCAGGTAGGCCAGCGACGAGTAGCCCGTGCCAAAGTCATCGATCGAGAGCTTGAAACCCTGCTGTGACAGGCGGTTGAGCATGGCCTCGGCGCGCAGCGGGTCGTCCATGATGGCGCTCTCGGTGATTTCAAGGCACAGGCTTGAAGCCTGTACGCCATGGCGCGACAAGATAGCCGCCAGTCGGGTGCTCAGCTCGGGGTCGAGCAGATCGCGGGTGGACAGGTTGACCGACACACGCAATTGCAGCGCCCGGGAACGCTCATCGGCCAGGAGGCGCACCACAGCGTCAAAAACCCACAACGTGAGTTGGCGCACGAAACCGGTCTGCTCGGCAAAGGGGATGAACTCCATGGGCGGCACCAGACCGCGGTGCGGGTGCTGCCAGCGCACCAAAGCCTCGGCAGCACACCCCTGGGCACTGTGCAGCGCCACCTTGGGCTGCAGGAAAAGGCGCAGCTCGCTTTGGTCAACGGCGCGCCGCAGGTCGCCCAACAACGTCAAGGTCTGTGCACTCGACGAATCGAGCGCCGGGTCATACAGCAGGGCGGCACTCAGTTTGCGCTTGGCCGCGTACATGGCGATTTCTGAGCGGTTGAGCAAGGTGTCGGCATCTGCGGCATCGCCCGGCCAGCAGGCAATGCCGATGCCTGCACTCAAATCCACCGTCTGGTCATCGAACTCCAGCGGTGTCTCGAAGGAACGTGCAATTCCCCGTGCCACCTCCAGCGCCTGGATGCCATCGGTATCGTGCAACAGCAGCGCAAATTCATTGCCTCCCACGCGCGCCACCATGTCTTCGGGCATGTGGACATGGGGCCGCAGCCGTCCGGCCACGGCCTGCAACAACCGATCGCCAAAGGCGTAGCCCAGCACATCATTCACATGCTTGAAGCGGTCCAAATCGAGCAACAGCACGGCCAATGGGCGCGGTGCGTCACCCTGCGCCTTGATGGACTGCATCAAGGCACTGCGAAAACGCTCACGATTGGGCAGGCCCGTCAAGCGGTCCCGGTAGGCCAGGTCGCGCACCTTGGATTGCTGGCGGGCAATATCGAGGCGCATGTGGTCGAAAGAACGGGCCAGATCCCCGATCTCATCGGCACGCTCCATGTGCTCCATGGGCACGCTGTAATCTCCCTCCGAGAGCCGCCCTGTGGCAGTCAGCAGCGAACGCAGCGGCGTCGTCACGCGCCGCGCCATGGCCCCGCTGCCCAGGGCAAAAAGCACAAGACCGCCCACCGTGATGCTGGCCAGCAGAAACTGCAGCTGCCGGTACGGCGCCACCAACGGATCAACGGAACGCAGCAGCAATGCATGCACCTGCCCCCCCAGGGCGTCCATGCTGCTGGACCGCACCAGCAGGGTTCCGGCATCGGTCTCCAGTTCGTTCACCGCGCCGCCACTGTCACGCAGCGCGGCCAACGCAGAACCCGTCAGCGTGCTCACAGGCAGCGACACGGCCCCGCCTTCCGGCTGTACCCGCACTGCCACGTCCACAGCCAGCAACTGGCGCATTTCTTCGGCCAAGGGCTGGCCAATCGGGAAACCCATCAACACCCAGCCAATCACCACAGGCGCCTTGAGCGGCACCATGACAAACATGTAGGCCTGCCCACCCAGCACAGCAACCTGGCTCGACTGGGGTTGTGCGGCCAGAGCCTGGATGACTGGCGACAGAGATTCCGGCAGGGGAGGCATCCCTTCGGCCAGACTGGTGGCGCGCAGAGCGAATTGGGTGTCCAACAAGGCGGTGACAACCGCACCAATGCGTGCGCCGTGGTTCTCCAGCGCCGACTGGATGGTGTCCCGGTCGCCCGAATTGACTGCCGAACGGAAACCAAAATCGGCGGCCAGCAGGACCGACCCCTGGCGCAGACGCTCAGCGTTTTGTTCCAGTAGCCGGTGCCACACCCGTTCGTCGGTATCGAGCTCTCGCGCAATCTGGCTCCTTGCGTTGCGGTCGATGCTGGCGCGCACGACGGCGAAACCTGCCGCTTGCACGACCAGCAAGAGCAGCAGCGAAATGCCCACGAGGCGGGCAATGAGACTGCGCGGCAAAGCCCGAAACGTCAAGGCTGCAACCCCACCATCTGCACCGTGACCACGGCTTCGCCCGCAGCCGGCACCGTCAGGGTTTGTTGCAGAGCGGGCGTACCCACCGGCTGGCGTGGGTGCCAGACGCGCAACTGGTAGCTGCCTGTGGGCACGTTATCGAGGCGCACGCGGCCTGCCACAGAGCCACCCAGGCCCGTCTGTGCGTAGTAGGGTGTATCCAGCACAACAATCCAACCCACCATGTTGTCGTGGATATTGCAGCCCAGCAAGACCACTCCCGGCTGATCAAACAGCACCGGCTGGGCATCCTTGCCCTTGTAGAGCTTGAGTTCAAATTTCTTGGTGGGCGAGAAAGAATAGACATGGTGACGCACCGCGTCCATGTTCGGAAACTGCACCTCGGTGCCCACGGTGGTCACCAGCACGGCAGGCACAAATTGCTTTTGTTGCTGTGCCATGGCCACGCCATGCATAGGCCTCACCTGGCGGCGCGCCTCGGCGGACTCCAGATAAACCACCGCCTGATCCAGGGGCTTGTCTGCAGCGGCGTCACGAACCTCCACCTGCACACTGCCCGCCCAGGCCGACGCCAGGGGCAACAGCGCCAACCCGACCGCCCGCAACCAGGAACCTACCGGCAATAGCAGTGATTTCATCGCGGCGGGCTCCTTTGTCCCTTGTTTATAGCGCATGCCAAAGTGCACAAAATTTCTGACAGTCTCGTGCACACGTCATTTGCCCTCGCGGAGCCAACCTGCACGCATGGCTTCCAGATTCAGCACCCTGAGACCGCCGTATTCGACACGAATGGCCCCTTGCGCTTCCAGCGTGGCCAGGGACTCGTTGACGCGCTGGCGCGACAGCCCCACCAAATAGGCCAGTTCTTGCTGGGTAATGCGCAGCACTTCCCCCACACCGGGGTAAAGCACCGAGTTGAACAGCGCGGCCAAGCTGCGGGCGACCCGCACATCCGGGTTGTTCAATCGATCGATTTCGCGCGCCGCGATGAATTGCCCCAGGCGCTCGTTGAGCTGGTGCATTACAAACCGGTTGAACCCGATGGAGTGGTCTAGCAGCCAGTGAAAAGTATCAATGGGCAGCCCGGCGACCACACTCTTGCGCAGCGCCTGGACGTTGTAGCGGTAGGGTTCGCGCTTGACCGCCGTGCCCTCTCCAAACCAGCCTCCAGGTGGCAGACCGGCAAAGGTCATGGTGCCGCCATCGGCGTTGTCGTTGCTCATTTTCAACAGCCCTTCGACTACGCCGAACCAGTAGGTGACAGGGCGTCCGATTCGGCAAACGTAGTCGCCGGCCAGGGCATCGCCCACGAGCAGCGCTGCCACTGCGCGCTCACGCTCGGCAGCCTGCAGGAGGGACAGCCAAGGAATCCCGCCCAACTCTTCCGTGGTGGGCTGGCGTCGGCGGTGGTGCAGTGACAAGTCCTGGTACATACGGTGATTGCTGGGCGGAACGCCTGGGAAACCAGCGCGCCTTGCGCATTGGTTCCTGAGCATGCCCTTTCTTTTCAAGAAAATTTGTACGGGAATACCACGACACAAATTGTCGTCGGAAAGACAAAATATTTCCAATTTGCGCTCAATGATAGGTGTGTCAAGGCTTCACCGCTCAGAACACAGAGGAGCAACGTCCCATGCATTTTCCCCCTTCCCCCACGGCTTCATCGTCTGCACAGCCCTATTTCCCCAGGCGTCGCAGCGTGCTCGCCGCCGCTCTTGCCCTGCCCGTGCTGGGTTGGGCCTCGCGTGCACATGCGCAAGACGGCGTGGTGAAGATCTTTCAATCGACCGCACTGACAGGCCCGCTGGGTGATCTGGGCTCTGCCATGCACCAGGGCGCCAAGGCTGCCTTCGCTGGCGCCAATGCACGCGGCGGCGTACATGGACGAAAAATTGAGCTTGCGACCCTGGACGATGGGTATGAAATTCCGCGTGCCCTGGCCAACGTCGACAAGTTTCTGGCAGACCCCGATTGCTTCGCTCTCTTCAACTGCATGGGCACCCCCATGGTGGGCGCAATGATGCCCAAGGTGCTGGAGTCGGGCGTGCCGTTCTTTGCCCCGTTCACGGGGGGGCAGCTCAGCCGCATTCCGGGCGCCCGCAATGTCTTCAACATCCGCGCCAGCTACGCCGAGGAGGCTGAGAAGGCTGTGCAGCACCTGGCCACCATCGGCATCCGCCGCATTGCGGTCGTGTACCAGAACAACGCCTTCGGCAAGGAGGTGTTTGACAGCGCGCAAAAGGCCATTGCCGAAGCCAAGCTCTCCCCGGCCCTCACGGCCACGGTAGAGAACGACTCTTCCGATGCGGCCAGCGCCGCAGCCAAGCTGGCCGCTGGCAATCCCGAGGCGGTGTTGATCGGTCTTGCGGGCAAGCCCGCCCTGGAGTTTGTGAAGGCTTTTCGCCCCATGCGCCAGGGCGTCACGCTCTATGCGCTCTCGGTGCTGGGCACCTCGGCCAATGTCAAAGCGCTGGGGCCCCACGCCACCGGCATGGCCATTTCACAGGTTATGCCTCTGCCATCGAACGTGGTGGTTCCTGTCGTGCGCGAATTCCAGCAAGCCCTCAAGGCCCTGGGCACACCGGCCGACTCCTCACACTTGGCGCTGGAGGGCTACATCAATGCCCGCGTCTTCATCGAAGCGCTGCAGCGTGCCGGGCGCAACCCGACGCGTGCCGCGTTTATTGATGCGACCTGGAATCTCAAAAAAATGGATCTGGGAGGTTTCGAAGTGAACGCCAGCACACCCGAGCGCAATGCCTCTCGTTTTGTGGAGCTCACGCTGGTGACGCGCGACGGTCGGTTCATGCGCTGATGGGGTACATACCCGATCAGGAGTTTCCCTTAAATTGTCGTCACAAAGACAAGATAGCGTCAAAGTCAGTCCTACGATAGCCCCAGAGGTGTGGCAAAGGCCCCACCACCGGAACTACCGGACCCACAGACATCTTGCACATGATAGGAACCGGAATGAAGACCACGTTCCCGCAACTGCTGCTCAAACACGCAGCCGAGCGCCCCACCGACGCGGCGCTGCGCGAAAAAGAATACGGCA
>JAANMW010000462.1_pt1 | contig 47291 bp, 36 predicted proteins | sample 7279671 | NCBI WGS metagenome assembly JAANMW01 (sample SAMN14094541, study PRJNA606508) | bioreactor metagenome | isolation source: A lab-scale SPAN reactor treating ammonium-rich wastewater day 247 | place: Ireland: Galway | collected 2017-09-19 | reverse complement strand
TTCCTATTGTGCAGCTTGCGATAGGGCGTGATCAAGAAGCCGTATTCATCCACTCGCGCATAAATGCTCAGGCTCGAAATCAAGCCGATGTTGGTTCCTTCGGGGGTTTCAATTGGACAAATGCGGCCATAGTGGGAAATGTGAACGTCGCGCACTTCAAAGCCCGCGCGTTTGCGGTTGAGCCCGCCCGGCCCCAAGGCGCTGAGCCGGCGCTCATGCGTGAGCTGCGAAAGGGGATTGGTTTGATCAACAACCTGGCTCAATTCGCCCCGCCCAAAAAAGTACTCGATGGCGGCGGACACGCTTTTGGGATTGATCAAGCTGCGCGGCGTCATGTCTTGCTGATCCTTGATGGACATGCGCTCCTGCACGGTGCGGCGCAGCTTCAGAAAGCCTTTGCGCAGTTCATCCGCGGCAAGTTCATCGATGGTCCGAAGCCGGCGATTGCCCAAGTGGTCGATGTCGTCCACGTGCCCCTGGCCCGAACGCAGCATGAGCAAGTAGCGAATGCAATTCAAAAGGTCAAGGGACTTGAGGCACATCTCCGATTCGTCAATATCCTGATCAAATTTGCGATTGATGCGGAAGCGCCCCACCCGCCCCAGCCGGTAGCGATTCGGGTCGAGGAATTTCTCGCGGAATAACTCGCGGGCCTTCTCCAACTGCGGCGGATTGCCAGGCCGAAGCCGCTGATAGATTTTCAGCAAGGCTTCCTCGTGGGACGACGTGTTGTCTTCTTCCAGAGAATTCAGGATGATGGGATCGTGAACCTTGCCCAGCAACCGAATTTCCTTGATCTTGTTGGCCAGAAAGGTGTCGATTTGCCGCTTATTGAGCGTGTCGCCCGATTCCGCCAACACCTCGCCGCTGTGGGCATCGATGACATCGCCCACGACCCGGCGTCCCTCCAAGGCCGGGGCATTTTCCGCGTTGACCTTGATGCTTTGCACTTCATGAAACGCGGTGAGAATGTCGGCATCTGTGGACAGATCGGGGTCCATGGCGCGCAGCAGCGTCATGGCGGAAAACTTGCCGCTCTGATCGATGCGAATGCTGAACGTGTCGCGCTTGCTGACGTTGATTTCGATCCAACTGCCGCGCTCCGGGATGATGCGGCACGAATGAAGCTTGCGGTCCGCCCCTTCCAGCTCCATCGTAAAATCCACGCCGGGACTGCGATGCAATTGGCTGACCACGACGCGCTCGGCGCCATTGATGATGAATTCGCCGCCGCCGATCATGATCGGCATGTCGCCGAGATACACTTCCTCTTCGACGGGCTGCTCTTTCACCAACCGCAGCCACACGCGGAAGGGGCGGCCATAAGTCAACCGGAGCTTGCGGCATTCATCCGCGTCGTACCGCGGTTTGCCGAGCTCGTACTTGAGATATTCCAGGCGGATGGACTTGTCGTAACTTTCGATGGGAAAGACTTCTTGCAGCACGGCCTCCAAGCCGACGCAGGCGCGTTTTTCCGGCGCCTTATCATATTGGAGGAAACGATTATAAGATTCCGTTTGCACTTCCGTTAAATCAGGCACTTCGATCGCATCCCCGCGCCGGCCGAAATGGCGGATTTGCGTGGGGATTATCGTTCGCGGAATGGCGACAGATTTCGGTGCGGCAACGGACATGGGTGCTTAGCTCCTTAGCAAACGCTGGCGATCGAACCGATCGCGTGGGGTGAGCTTCATGAAGTCGGACCTGGCGCAAATGTGCTGCATGATCAGGCGAGTCAAGTCTTCCAATGCTCCGGCCAAAAGACAACGACGGGAAAAGGCTCGCGGTTCAAATCGAACCTCGACCTTTCCCCGATTCGCCCGCTGAGAGATAATCCGTACCCATGCCCGAGAAGGCTGGATCGTTCGCCGTGTGGCATGAAGACACGGTTGGGACCAAATAGAGCGGTAAACGACAACTGAATGCTGCGGTCAAAGTTGGCGTCCTTGGTGCCCATGAAATACAACAAGGCCAGCGCTTCGCGAAGAAACGCCGCCGCTGGGACTTCGTTGTCCTGGCACATCGGTGCACGGCGAAAGGCAAGCGTCCTTGGCCATCCCTTCATGAACCGAGCGCATGCATTCACGGTCAGCGTTATGCTAACGGCTGACCGTGACTTTCACAAGATTACTTCAAGGAAACTTTGGCGCCGGCGGATTCCAGCTTCTTCTTCATTTCCTCGGCTTGCGCCTTGGGCAAGTTTTCCTTGACGACCTTGGGAGCTCCCTCGACCAAATCCTTGGCTTCCTTGAGACCCAAGCCCGTCAGCTCGCGCACGACCTTGATCACCTGAATCTTCTGGGCGCCGGCATCGTCCAAGGAGACATTGAATTCCGTCTTTTCTTCCTTCTTGGCTTCGCCGGCCCCGGCTGCGCCAGCTGCCGCCACCATCACGGCCCCGCCGGCAGCCGCTTCGATGCCATATTTTTCTTTGAGATACTTGCCCAAGTCCACGGCCTGGGTCAATTTCAGGCCGGCAATTTTATCACCCAGTTCGACGATGTCGTTCGGGAACGTTGTTGCTGCTTCGGACATTTCCCATTTTCCTTTCGAGTGTCGAGGTCTAACCGTTCATCGGGTGAGCAACCCGTTTGCCAATATCCATGAACTCGCGCCGCTTGGACGCGATCCCTGAATGCTCATTTATTCAGCCGCTGCTGCTGGCGCTTCTGCGGCTGCTTCTTGTTGGTCGGCCACTTGCTTGACCTGCGATGCCAATTTGGCTCCTGGCCCTTGAATCTGCGCCGCCAAAGTTCGAGCAGGCCCCAAAATCGCAGCCATGACTTGGGCAATCGCTTCCTCTCGAGTAGGCAGCTTCAGCGCTTCTTCGAACGGCACGATCGCCCCCTCGGCCAGTGCGACCTTGGGCTTGATTTGTTTGATCTTGCCGCGAAAGCTTTCAATTTCTTTGCTGACCGTGGAAATCGCCACGGCTTCCGAGGTAGCCCATGCCAGCACGGTGGGCCCCACGAGATGGTCATCAAGCCCGGTGATGCCCTTCTCCCCCAGGATGCGTTTTGCCAGCGCGTTTTTCACGTGATGCAGGCGGATATGCTTTTTCCGCAGGGCCAAACGCATCTGGTTCTCTTTCACCGCGGGAACGCCCGTCAGGTTCAGGAGCACAAAGTCGCGCGCATCCTTGAGCGACTCGTTCACGGCAGTGTATTCAAGTTGTTTAATAAACTTGCTCATATCAGCGATCCGCAAGTGGCTGTTGATTTCCGAGGTTTGGGATTCAGTTAAATATAGTGAGAAGGCGTCGAAGTGGCTTCCCCTGTTCGCCAATTCGACGACATTTTTTTTACAATGTGACGCGAATGCCCGGGCTCATGGTCGCGGACAGCGTCACCGATCTCAAGTAGTTCCCTTTGGCCGAGGCCGGCTTAGCGGCGCGCACCGCCTCGATAAAAGTGTTGATGTTCTCCGCCAGCTTGCCGTCGTCGAAGCTCATCTTGCCCACGGGGGCATGGACGTTGCCCGTGGCATCGGCGCGATATTCCACCTTGCCAGCCTTGAATTCCTTGACGGTCGCGGTGACGTCGCCTTGAATGACCGTTCCCGCCTTGGGCGAGGGCATCAAGCCGCGCGGCCCCAGGACTTTGCCGAGTCGGCCGACGACGCCCATCATGTCCGCCGTGGCCAGGGCTACGTCGAAATCGAGCCAGCCTTCCTTCTGAATTTTTTCCGCGAGTTCGGCGCCGCCGACATGGTCCGCCCCTGCCGCCTTGGCCTTGGCGACATTCTCACCTTGCGTGAAGACGAGGACCCGCACCGACTTGCCGATGCCATGCGGCAAAGCCACGGCGCCGCGAACCATTTGGTCGCTTTGCTTGGTGTCGATGCCTAGGCTCATGTGGATTTCAACGGTTTCATCAAACTTGGCTCGTTTATGCTGTTTCAGCGTGGCGATCGCTTGTTTGACAGGCAACGGCCCGGCCTTGCTCAAATCGTTTTTGATCTTGGCCATCAGCGTCCGCAATTTTTTCCCGCGGCGCGGCGGCATGCCAGGGGCTTTGCCCTTGGTCTTGGGTTTGCTTTCCGCTTCCGCCGCCGCGACCGGCGGCGGAGCCACGGCCTCGGCTTCCACTTTGGCTTTGCCTTTGCCCTTTTTAGGCGCATCACTCGCCGCTTTGGCCCCCGGATCGCCCGCAGCCGCGTCTTGGGCTTCTTGGACGTTCGTTGGCGTTTCCGATGGATTGCTGGTTGCTTTCTTGGCCATGTCGATTCTCGAATCTTTTACAAGTCACTGCGCCAGGCCTCATCCACCAAACGGAGACGCCCTGGCTAGGGTTCAAGGCAGGATGCATCGGGCCAAACGGCCTTGAGCAATATCCCACTTTCTTTCTGATACTTCACTTCAGATTGCTGACGTCGCTCTCCAGAGAAGCCAATAGCTTTAGGAGACGACCTTGATGCCCATGCTTCGAGCCGTTCCTTCGATGATACGAACCGCGTGATCCAAGTCACGAGCGTTCAGATCGTTCATTTTCTTGGTGGCGATTTCACGCACCTGATCCAAGGTCACCGCGGAAGCTTTGTATTTGCCTGACTTTTTCGTTTTCTCTTCGGGGGGGAGCATTTCGCCGCCCTTTTTCTTTTCAATGGGGATGCCTGCCGCCTGCTTAAGCAGGACCGCGGCGGGCGGGCTCTTGAGGACAAAATCAAACGACCGATCGCTGTAAACGGTGATGACCACGGGTATGGTCATGCCGCGCATTTCCTTGGTGCGTTCGTTGAATTGTGTGACAAAAGCCCCGATGTTCACGCCATGTTGGCCCAAGGCTGGCCCCACGGGCGGAGCGGGCGTCGCGGAACCACCGGGACATTGTAATTTGATCTGTGCGGTGACTTGTTTGGCCATGGCTCTCCTGTCACTTTCCCCTGCGAAGCGTCCCCTGAGCAGAAGGACGACTGGTTGACTTAAACGTGCTCAATCTGCCAGAATTCGTGCTCGACGGGCACTTCGCGGCCGAAGACTTTCAGCATCACTTCGACGCGGCCCTTGGCTTCCAGAATGTTGCTGATTTCACCTTCCATGCCGGCAAACATGCCATCCTTGATCTTCACGCGTTCCCCCTTGTCGAACTTGATCTTGGGAACTTGTGTCTTGGCGACCACTTCCTCGCGCTGTTGCAGCAACTTTTGCACGTCCGCTGCGGGCATGGGCATCGGTTTTTTATTCAACCCCGCCCCGACGAAATCACCCACGCCGGGCGTTTCACGAAACAGATAGAGGATTTTGTCGTTGAAATCCACTTCAACAAAGATGTACCCGGGATACAGCTTGCGCGTCCGGGTGACCTTTTTACCCTTGACGATTTCGGTCGTCCGCTCCACCGGGACGATGATTTTTCCCACATAGGGGTCCAGCCCCTCGATCTTGACGCGCCGTTCGACGGCGTCGCGAATGGAGTCTTCGCGGCCGGATTGCACCTTGACGGCGAACCATTTTTTTTCGCCCGGCACGGGAGCGTTGGCGTCCATCGGTGCTTCGTGGCCCGTGCTGGCCGCCGCGGCTTCGACCGAAGGTTGTTCAGGGGATGTGACCGGCGCATCGTCACCCGATGTCATGGCTTGCAACCTTTATTAATGCTTGATCACACCCAAGAAACGGAGCAGGACCAACCAGAACACGTCCATGACCAACAAATACGCGGACAAGATGAACGTCACAATCAAGACCACGATGGTGTCTTTCCGAATCTGGATCCGTGTCGACCAGGTGACTTTGTTCATCTCACCTGAAGTTGAGATCAAGAAATCCGCCATGGGCGCGGCGTTCACCAAGCGATGCGCCACCCACAGCGCCGCCAGCAGCAGCACCAGGGTCACGCTAATCCCTGGAGCACTGGCGATAGGGATAAACTTATTGGTCATAAACGGCATGGGCCAATACCAAACGCCGCTGAAGTTTTTCTGAATGACGGGCCAGAAATGCACCAATCCCGTGAAAATCAGGGCCAAGGCGCTGAGCAGCGTCAAGCGGCGAATCAAACGCCCTTGCCCGCGCTTATAAATGTCGGCTTGGAACCATCCTTGATTTTCGATCGCCACGAGTTGCTTCTGGAAAGCCGGTGCGTTCAAGTATCGCCAGGTCATCCGCAGCCAGAAAAAGGCAAAGCCGCCGCCAATGCCGATGCCGATCAGGGGGCGGGCGATGCCCATGGTATCCGGTTTGCCTCGGGTCACGGCATAGAGAAAGCCATCGACCAGCATGCAGAGCAGATAATCGATCAAGAAGCCGCTCACCAAACCGATCAACACGCCGAAGGCAACGCCGGCCTTGACCCCTTCGACGGCAGGCACAATGTATTTCCAGGCATAAATCCAAGCCCCGGCTGCGCATCCCAGGCACACCAGGAGGCCCAAGCGATCCAACAAGCCGCCTTGAAAATGCAGGACTTCCCGCCAAACGTATGGCAAAAGATGATAGATCCCCAACAGCCCCAAGACGATGTACAGCGTCCCGAACAGGCTCGCCTGAGCGAGGCCAAGGGTTGGCGTGATGGGGCGGAGTTGTGGTTCGTCCATTTCCTTTTGCACCGCTACGGCCATGGGTGATTCCTAATCATGCTTGGCCTGGTCCTGGTCTGCTTGACTCTAAACCGAGCTGCAACAGGGGCAGAGGGATTCGAACCCCCAACCGCTGGTTTTGGAGACCAGTGCTCTACCAGTTGAGCTATACCCCTAAACGTTGATCATGCCGCCGCAACCTGGCTGAAGTTTTGTCGTGCTTGCCTTGGATGCCGAGGAGGGTTCACTTTTTCCGCGATTCCTTATGCGGAGTGTGCTTCCGTTCCTTGGGGCAGTACTTCTTCAACTCCAGTTTGTCCGTGCCGCGCGTTTCCTTCTCCGTGCGATAGTTTCGACTGCCGCAACTGGTGCACTCAAGCCATATGTTTTCGCGCATGGTTCATCTTACCATCAACAAACCCAGCGGGAAACCACCCCCCATGGTGGAACGTGGGAGGGAGTTTCCCGTCAAGGGTCGCCCTTGGATCGGGCCGGTTACTTGATGATCTTGGTCACGACGCCCGAGCCGACCGTTCGTCCGCCTTCGCGAATCGCGAAGCGCAGCCCCTCGTCCATGGCAATGGGTTGTTCCGGCAGCAACTCCACCGTCATTTCCACGTTATCGCCCGGCATGCACATTTCAGCCTTGCCGCCGCCTTGCGCCCGCAGTTCCTTTACTTCCCCCGTCACGTCCGTGGTGCGGAAGTAAAATTGCGGCTTGTATTTGGGGAAGAAGGGCGTATGTCGACCGCCCTCTTCCTTCGTTAACACGTAAACCTGCGCTTCAAAGGTAGTGTGCGGCGTGATCGAGCCAGGCTTGGCCAGCACTTGTCCGCGTTCCACTTCGTCGCGTTTCAAACCGCGCAGCAACATGCCGACATTGTCGCCGGCGCGCCCCGTGTCCAGGGTCTTATTGAACATTTCGATGCCCGTGATGACCGTCTTGCGGGGCTGCTTCATCAAGCCAATGATTTCGACTTCGTCGCCAATCTTGCAGACGCCGCGTTCGATGCGCCCCGTGGCCACCGTGCCGCGGCCTTCAATGGAGAAGACGTCTTCCACGGACACCAGCAGCGGCTTATCTTCCTCGCGCTGCGGGTCGGGGATGTAGTTGTCGAGGGCGTCAAACAAGTCATCGATGCACTTGCCCGCCGCGTCATCCTTGCCCGAGGACAGCATCACTGGCAATGCCGAGCCTTTAATGACCGGGGTCTTTTCGCCGGGGAAGCCGTATTTGTCGAGCAGTTCCCGGATTTCCACCTCGACGAGTTCGATCAGGTCGGGGTCATCAACCGTGTCGACCTTATTCATGAAGACGACGATGTAGGGCACGTTCACCTGACGCGCCAGCAACAAGTGCTCGCGGGTCTGCGGCATGGGGCCGTCATTGGCGGCCACGACGAGAATGCCGCCGTCCATTTGGGCGGCCCCCGTGATCATGTTCTTGATGTAATCCGCGTGGCCGGGACAGTCGATGTGGGCGTAATGGCGCTTCGAGGTTTCATACTCGACGTGGGCAACGGCAATGGTGACCGTCTTGAGATCATCGCGCTCGGTACCGCCCTTGGCGATTTCCTTGTACGTTTTAACTTTGAGATCGGGTTTGAATTTGGCTGCCGATCGCATCACCAACGCCGTCGTCAACGTGGTTTTACCATGATCGATGTGGCCGATCGTTCCCACGTTGAGGTGAGGCTTGGTCCGTTCAAAAACACCCTTAGCCATTGTTGCTCCTGATGCTTAGTCGAGACAAGGCCCACGCGGCTGAACCGCCTGCGGTCCGTAACCGCTCGACTTCAAAACCGCCAGGGCAACCGAACCCGACGACCCGCGTCGCCGACGTCCCTGGCCAAGAACCCATTAACGTCGATCCATAAGCTGCTGATGGGATTTGAACCCATGACCTCGTCCTTACCAAGGACGCGCTCTACCGGCTGAGCTACAGCAGCGCGACCATGCGATGGCCCCATGCTGGTTCCAGGCGACGATCGCGAAAAACTGATCCTCATGGTTCACGATGTAGCCCGGATAATCCGTCCGCTGTCCTCATTGCCGCGAAGCGGGTGATGGGAATCGAACCCACATGGCCAGCTTGGAAGGCTGGGGCTTTGCCATTAAGCTACACCCGCGCACCTATTGCTCTCCATCTCCGGCCGGGAATCCATGACCTCGCCCTTCAATTGGGTAGGGAGGGATTCGAACCCCCGTAGGCATAGCCACTAGATTTACAGTCTAGCCCCTTTAGCCACTCGGGCACCTACCCGCCCCATAGTGAAGATCCAGCCTAAAGCCGGAGAGAGTTTTATTATGGAAAGTGAACACGCCTACGGCAATCATCCCATGCCGCATGAACACGATTTTCCCCGGCCCGGCTCAGGAGTCAGCCCATCCAAGCTAGCGGCGAGAGTCGAACTCGCAACCTACGGTTTACAAAACCGTTGCTCTGCCATTGAGCTACGCTAGCGAAATGCCCCCGTGAATCTTGGTTATTTATAGAGAAAGCCCATACTGCTCGCAAGGCGAGTTATGGCCGCTCCTTAAGCCCCGTCCGCTTACTCTGCAGACAAGACGCATGAAGGAGAAGCCGCGTTCGCTTGAGCCGCCCGTTTTAGCAATCACTATGAGCACTTGCTGCGGAATTAGGTTTGTATCTCTTAAAACGGCCACGGCAAGCATACCTGGTTCACGATGGGTATGGGCAAGCACAGATAGGTGTGCGTTAAGCCAATTTTGTAACAGCGCGTCACGTTGTTCTTCAGCACCTTGGTGTCCCATTCGCGGCGGTTTGGCCCTTTGCCGCCGTGGCTTTCGATGGTTTGCCCGTTGAGCACAAACCAGATGTGGCCTGCCGCCATCCCTTTTTTCTTTGGAAAGTAACCCAGGCGGAGCCAACTATCATTCAGGCCCGCTTCCGCGGCATAATCCACCTTGGCAAAGCCATTATCATCACACCATTTATTCTGATGCCAACTTCCATCAGGCATTTTGACCTGGCCATCCGTTGCCTTGTAGAGCAAATACCGGACAAAGCCCGAACAGTCGATCTTCTTGACGTCTTTAGGTTCCGTGGTCAGGGACGCCTTCGTACCAAGCCCATAGGAGACGTGCCCCGCCGTCAGCTCACCCACCAAAGCCAGTAATTTGTCGCGATCAATCCAAAGTGATTTCATATCCACCTCTTGCCGTCAGCCCTGCGTGGCACCGATCGAGCTGCGCCTACATGTTAACTTGAAGACCATTTAGAGCAACAACATTTTCATGAGGGTATCCCGCCCAGACGTCTGGTAGCTTTAAACCGTCAAGCCGTCGACTTTATTTTTGAGTAGGTACAAAAGGAGACGGTGCCGAAAAAAGGCACCGTCCCTCGTGGATCGTGAAGATTCGTTCGAGGCTCCTTAGATCGCCTCGGGCTGTCCACCCTTGGCCAGTTGCCGGAGCTTGGAGAGGCTCCGCGCCTCGAGTTGTCGGACGCGTTCCTTGGTAATGCCAAGGGCCTTGCCCACTTGTTCGAGCGTCATGCCCCGTTCCGAGTCGAGCCCAGCCCGAAGTTGCATGATCCGCCGTTCGCGGTCGCTCAGGTGATCCAGCAGGCGATTGACTTCCACCTTGGCCTGCTCGGCCGTGGCCAGGATGGCGTGCTCGTTGGTGCGATTGTCCGCGGCGAACTCGAACATCTCCTCGGAGCCGGTCATGTAGCGATCCCGATGCAGCTTCTCTTCGGGGATGCTGCGCGCAAAGTTCTTCATGATCGCCCAGGAAGCGTAGGTGCTGAACTTGAATCCCCGGCTATAATCGAACTTCTCCACCGCCTTGATCAAGGACAGGTTGCCATCGCTGAGCAATTCGAAGAAATTGTCCGCCGAGCCAACGTGCCTTTTGGCAATGGAGACAACGAGCCGCATGTTCGCTTGGATCAATTGTTCCTTGATCGCTTGCGCTTGCTTCAGCCAGTTTTCAACCTGGTCCAGGTCTGCAGTCCTGGCCCGGTGCGGATCGATGACGGCGCGAAGCTTCGCGGCGCGATGCTTGAGAAAATTCATCTTGCGGAACAAATGGGCTTCTTGCTCGCGGCTCAGCAAGGGAACTTCGTAAAGGGCGCCTAACTCGGGGGGCAATCCCGAGGGCATGCTGCTGCGCGCCTTCAGCTTGCTGGCTTCATACTGCTCGAAATTGGGCATGGGCGCCAGGATCTCGGCTTCCATCTTCGGCGCGTCAAAGCTCTCATTGGGGATGTAATCAATGAGCTGCGCCATCAATTTCTGCGACCGCACCTCGTTGATGATGCGATGCATGGCCGAGCGCGTGCGGTGAAACTTGCGCGCCAGGGCCTCGATCGAGATGCCGCGCCGAAAGGCGTTGAAGATGGATTGTTTATCTTGCTCGGATAGCACGACCTTCTGTGCGGGGAAGATCGCGCGCTCCGGGTGAAGCTGATCATGACGTTTGAGCGTGTAGCGAATGGTCTCTACGGAACGTTTCATTTTCTTGGCTATCCTTCGGCAAATTTCCATGAAGCGATCCACGGACACTTCGGCCATGCGACGAGCCCGCTTAAGGATTTCGTCGCGTTCTTGATCGGTGAGCTGGGAAAAGCGGCTCCCCTTTTCCACGGTGTCCTGATTCTGGGTCAGGAACCGATTGAGCAGCGATTGCCGAACGCCCACTTTCTTGCGGCCATCGCAGATGACCCAGCGCGTCACCAGGCCGCGTTCACGCCAGCGGTTCAGAGTTTTGGTCGAGACGTTCAGCGACTGACTGAGCTCTTCCAGCGTCCAAACCTGCTCGCTCAATTCATCCTTGGGAACCGGAGGCACCGTGTTGCCCAGATCGCGGATGAACAACCGCAAGTCATGTTCGAGATCTGTACCGTCGATCATCAGATGCGGGTAACTGTCGGGGCGGAAATCCGTGATGCGATAACAGACGTATTGATAGGGGAACTTGCGTTCCGGATCGATTTCGGTCAGCAGCCGCTCCACCCGATTGAGCTGCTCTTGGCGCTTCTCCGTCGGGGTGTAACGGACCTGTTGGTCTTTCAGTTGTCGAATGGCCGGATGGCGATATTCATGCATAACCACTCCTTTGGGTCGAAGCGATCCGCTTCGCGGCCCCCGCCTGTCAAGGCTGCCTCCGTTTCAGGAGGAACTCACCTTGATGACTTGGGAGACTGAACCTTCCCACAAGACACGGTTTGGATGATCCATTCCCAAACCCTTTACCTCTAATACGTCGCCGAACCAAACATTGCTGAAAAAAATTAAAGTTTCGTCGGCGATTATCCGACAGCTTCAGCCTCTAAATGCATAGACGACCTGGCCGATGCTAAAGTTCACAAGAACCCTTTTAGACAAGTTTACTTCGCTTTTCATGGCGGGTTCCTGGTTTAGGGCTATTCTTTATTCGGGCGAGCGTCGTCCGCATTGCATTAGATGACTCAACTGTACAAAAGATTCCTATCGCAAACCCGACGCCAAACGACTGAAAAAACGCTCGCCACCGCCGAAAGATGTCACATTAATTGACATATCTGCATACCAGACATAGCCTTGCGATTCCTAACGTCATCCCGCTTTTACAAAACTGCTCTTGACAGCGACTTTGAAAGGTTTGCAAAAAGGCATCTGTTATGGTCAAAATTGCAAGTAAGATCGACAAAACCGCCACATTTGCCGTTTCCTTCAAGTTCCTTGGCCCTTTTTCCAAATGGGGATGCCGTGAGATGGCTAAAATGAAACAACGTCCTCTATATTTCATCCCATGATCAATGCCGACACGGGAGCGTTTCATTCCATGTCCCATTTTTGGTTTGGCTGGATTCTTGGCCTTGGCTTATTTTTCCTGCCCAACTCTCTCTTTGGCCAGGAACGCTTCCAATTGAAGGAAACTTGGACATCGGGGCAAACCTATCAGATTAGCGTGCGAGCCGACTTGAAAGGCAATATGCTCCTCGCACCGACGGATAAACGCGACTCCAAGCCAACGCGGCTCGACTTAAGCGGCAGCAGCAAAATCGATTACGATGAACGCCTTTTGCTCGTCAAGGACCAACAAGTCGCCAAGGTGCTCCGGAGCTACCAGAACATGGAGTACAAGAGGGTGATTGGTTCCCAGCCGCAAGAAAGCCAACTGCGTCCCCAAGTGCGCCGCATCGTCCTCCACCGCGACCGCGGCCGCACCAGTTTGATCTTCAGCCCGGATCACGCTCTCACCTGGCACGAATTGGACTCCATTCGCATGGACCTGTTTTTCCCCGCTCTTCAGGGATTGCTGCCTACGGAAGCGGTCGCCATCGGTGATCGCTGGCCGGCCTCCTCGGCAACCCTCATGGAATTGGCTGATCTGGAAAGCCTGACGGAAGCGAAGGTGGAATGCCAATTCGCCGACGTGCAAGACTTGGCTGGCCGCCGCGTCGCCGTGATTCACTTTCGCGGGGCTCTCACGGGGAAGAATCGGGATGGTGAAAATCGCCAGCGTCTCGATGGTCAACTCTATTTCGATCTGGCAGCCAATCAGATTCAGTATTTATCGATGAATGGCGCGAGCGCGTTGGTCGATCAGAAAGGAATCGACGTCGGCCAATGGGAAGGGCGCTTTGTCATCACACGGAAACCCTCCACAACGCCCGATTTGTCGGATGAGCGGATGCGCCAACTCGCGCTGGAACCCACGGCACGGAACACGGCCCTGCTCTTCAACGAACCCGAGAGCGGCATGATCTTTCAGTATCCCCGAGCCTGGCACATTCGGGAAGCGGACGCCAAGCAAATCATTGTGGACTTTGCCAACGAGGGTGGTTTTGTCATCACTCGTGAAAGCCTGGCGCAAACGCCGACAATTCAACAGTTCCAAACCGAAGTGCAAACGGCCTTGGGCAAGGAAAAGGTCGCGGTGCTCAGTCACGACCGGCCGCAACGCCTGGCGCCCCCTCCCGATGCCATCGACCGCTTCCGCTATCTGGTCGAAACCAATCAAAAACAGAAACTGCTGCTGGAATATTTTGTTCTGCGCCAGGGCGGCGGCGGCGCCACGGTGGCGGCCCGCTATCCGCCATTAGAGGCCCAGTCATTAACGGCGGATATGGAGATCTTGATAAGAAGTGTCCGGATCATTGAGCCAAAGAAGTAATCTCCCTCGGTCCGATGGCCCCTATTTCTCCCGAAATGGCTTCCGGTCCTGGTAAAGCTTCAGCCGTTCCCGGCCCCGTTCGCCTTGCTCCAGGGCATAAATGGGAAAGTTAAGGGCCTGTTCCTGGAATTTAACCGCTGCAGTGAAATCGCCCACTTCCGCATGAGCCGCGGCCAGGGTGGCGATCGCTAACGGTTCCCTCCATTCCGTGAGTTCACAGGCCTTCTGAGCAAGGGCTACCGCCTTTTTGCCATCACGAATGTCCGCCTCGGGACAAGTCGCCAAGAGCAAAGCTAATGCATGCATGTGCGCAGCAAAGGCCGGATTCAAGCGGTGGGCTGTTTCAAGGTCGGCTTTGGCTTGGATGAAATCACGTTTCGCCAACCACGTCATGGCACGATTATAGAACGCATCATCAAAATCGGGCTGGATGCGAATACACTCATCGAATTCCGCCATTGCCTTGTCCAATTGTCCCTTCTTGTGCCAATTTATTCCGGCGTTCATGTACGCCACGGCGAGTTGCGGATTGATCTGCTTGGCTCTTTGCAAGTTGGCCAAGGCTTTGTCAAAGTCGCCCAACTGATACCAGGCATTACCAAGATTATAAAAGCCATCTGCAGATTGCGGCTGCAGCCGCACGACTTCCTCGAAGTCCTGCAATGCATTGCGGTAAGCTTTCATGCGATACCACAACAAGCCGCGCTGCTGAAATGATTCCCAAGACAAGGGGTTAAGTTGAATCGCCGAAGTGAAGTCAGCAATGGCACGGTGGTTTTCCTTTTTGACTTTCCAAATCAAACCACGGCCATGATACCCTGATTCATGACTTGGGTGTTTTTGGATCAGCTCAGAGTAATCTTTCAAAGCCGCCTCATAGTCCTGCAGCATATAGTATGTCAGTCCACGTTCCTTCAAGGCCATGCGATGGGCCGGCTGCAGCTCCAACACCTTGTCAAAGTCAGCGATCGCTTGTTTGAACTCTTTCTTGGCGCGCCATAACAAACCCCGGTTGAGATAGGCCAAGAAGAATTTTGAATCGATCCGCAACGCTTCATCATAATCCGCCAAGGCTTGATCCAACTCGCCAATGGCTTTCCAGGTGTTCGCGCGATTATTGAGTGCGGAGACGTTTCGCCGATCGAGTCGAATGGCTTCTGAAAAATCATTCATGGCAAGATCAAACCGTTTTTTGGCCTTATAGGCCGTACCGCGATTATTGAAAAATTCCGAATAATTTCGATCATGCTTGATGGCCAGGTCATAATCCTCAATGGCGGCGTCGAGCTGCCCTTTGGCTCTCCTGACACTCGCTCGATTGTAATAGGCCGTGGCATAGGCGGGATCGTTACGGATGGCTGCATCAAAATCGGCAATGGCCAGGTCCAATCGATTGTGATGTTTCCACACCAGGCCGCGATTGTTGAGCCACCAGGCATTATTTGGTTCGATCTTCAAGGCTGCGGACAAGTCCTTTAAAGCTTCATCCATGTTGCCGAGCCGGCGATGGGCGTCCCCCCTTGAAAAATGGTAGAACGCGTTCATTTCATCTGCAGTGATGCGTTTGGAAAAATAGTCCACGGCTTCGTGCAGCCTGACGACATCCTCTTTGGAAACCTCACCCGTGGCAAGCTTCATTCCTTGCAGGGTGAGCGATTGGCCTTTGACCTCTAAAACCTTGGAGCGCGTGTAACTGAATTCATCGACCTCAACGCCGTTGCGGCGCAGTTTCAGTCCCTTTTCTCGTGGATAGACGATTTGGCCGATCCACTCCCCGGCGCCGATAGACGGCGCGGCATCGTCTTGAAGGAACAGGATTAAGGCCAAGACCCAAACGGGGCACATGGATGAAGTCGCCCTCAATCCTTAGGCCAAAAAACAACGCTCGTCTCGATCGGATAGGCTATCAAGAGATTATCGTTAACCGCACATTCGATCAATCAAAATTCAAACGCGAGCGCGTCACTTATATGGAAAGGAGAACCATGCGTGAGCCTCTCGACGGACTGTCCCCTAGTGGCCACGCGCCGCTCTTCTACAATAAACTCCGTCGAATCCAGCGGACTTTCCAGGGAGAAAACCCATGACCAATACGTTCGGCTCACAAGGCACGCTCAACGTTGGCTCCAAGACCTACACGATTTTCCGGTTAGCACCGCTGCGCGCCAAGTGGCCGCGCGTCGATCGACTGCCCTTCACGCTTCGCATTCTCCTTGAAAATCTCCTTCGCACCGAGGATGGCCAGGTCGTTCGAGCCAGCGATATCGAAGCCTTGGTGCAATGGAATCCCAAGGCCGAGCCGGACAAGGAAATCGCGTTCACCCCGGCCCGCGTGTTGCTGCAGGACTTCACCGGCGTCCCCTGCGTGGTCGATCTGGCGGCGATGCGCGACGCCATGGTGGCCATGGGGGGCGACCCGCGAAAAATCAATCCGCTGCAACCCGTCGAACTGGTCATCGATCATTCCGTCCAAGTGGATGCCTTCGGCACGGCGCGCGCCTTTGAAACCAACGCGGAATTGGAGTTTGAGCGGAATAAGGAACGCTACGCCTTCCTGCGCTGGGGACAAAAGGCCCTCAAAAATTTTAAGGCGGTCCCGCCGCAGACGGGCATCGTCCATCAAGTGAACCTGGAATTTCTGGCCCGAGTGGTCTTTGCACAGGAAGCGGCGGGCGCCTGGCAGGCCTATCCCGACACGCTCGTCGGCACGGATTCCCACACGACGATGATCAACGGCCTCGGCGTGCTCGGTTGGGGCGTCGGCGGCATCGAAGCGGAAGCCGCCATGCTGGGCCAACCGGTGTCGATGCTCATTCCCCAGGTCATTGGCTTCAAATTGCATGGCAAATTACGGGAAGGCGCGACGGCCACGGATCTGGTGCTCACGGTCACCGAAATGTTGCGCAAGAAAGGGGTTGTCGGCAAATTCGTTGAGTTTTTTGGCTCCGGGCTGGCGGATTTGCCCCTCGCGGATCGGGCGACCATCGCCAACATGGCCCCGGAATACGGCGCCACCTGCGGCTTCTTCCCCGTCGATGAGGAAACGCTGCACTATCTGAGGTTCACGGGGCGATCCGATGAGCAAGTCGCCCTGGTGGAAGCCTACATGAAAGAACAGGGATTATTCCATCATGCCGACAGTCCCGCCGCTGATTACTCGGATGTGATCGAGTTGGATTTAAGCACCGTTGTGCCCAGCGTGGCAGGGCCAGCACGACCGCAAGATCGACTCCCCTTGACCGACGTGGCGAACCACTTCAAAAAAACCTTACCCACCATGCTCGCTGCGGCCAAACCCAAAAAGCCCGCGGCTTTGCCCGTGGCCAGCGCTGCCGCCGAAGCCCTGGCCAACGGTGCTTCGGCCTCGCTGCAACATGGTTCGGTGGTGATTTCCGCCATCACGTCGTGCACCAACACTTCCAATCCATCCGTCATGCTCGCCGCGGGTTTGCTCGCCAAAAAAGCCGTCGAACGCGGCCTGACCACGCAATCCTGGGTTAAAACCAGCCTCGCTCCAGGTTCGAAAGTCGTCACGGACTATCTCACCAAGGGTGGCTACTTGCCCTACCTCGATCAACTGCGCTTCAATCTGGTGGGTTATGGCTGCACCACGTGCATCGGCAACAGCGGCCCCTTGCCCGACGACGTTTCCAAAGCCATCGACGAGGGCAATCTCGTGGTGGCTTCGGTTTTGAGCGGCAATCGCAATTTCGAGGGGCGGGTTCATGGAGAAGTGCGAGCGAATTACCTCATGTCTCCACCTCTTGTGGTGGCCTACGCCCTGGCGGGTCGAATCGATGTGGACATCACGAAGGAGCCTTTAGGCCAAGACCAGAATGGACAACCGGTCTATTTGAAGGACATTTGGCCAACCCAGAAGGAAGTCCGGGACGCAGTGCAACAGTCATTGACGCCTGAAATGTTTCGGCAATCCTACGCCTCGGTTTACGATGGCAATCCGCGGTGGAACGCCATGCCCGTGCCTGAAGGCGATCGGTTCGCATGGGACCCGCATTCCACCTATGTCAAATCGCCGCCTTATTTCGAAGGCATGACGCTGCAACCCTCCAACGTTCAAGACGTCAAGGATGCCCGGGTTCTGGCGTATCTGGGCGATAGCATCACGACCGACCACATCAGCCCCGCCGGCAACATCAAGGCTACCACCCCAGCAGGCCAATACCTCATTGAGCGCGGCGTCAAACCTGAGGATTTCAACTCCTACGGTTCGCGCCGAGGAAATCATGAAATCATGATGCGCGGCACCTTTGCCAATGTCCGACTCAAGAATCTCCTGGTGCCGGGCGTGGAAGGCGGGGTCACGCGCCATTTCCCCGATGGCCAGACGATGTCCATCTTTGATGCATCGGAAAAGTACCGCCAGGAAAAGGTGCCGCTCATCGTGCTGGCGGGGAAGGAATATGGCTCCGGTTCCTCGCGTGATTGGGCGGCCAAAGGCCCCATGCTGCTCGGCGTGAAAGCGGTCATTGCGGAAAGCTACGAACGCATCCATCGCAGCAACCTGGTCGGCATGGGCGTGCTGCCTCTCCAATTCAAACCGGGCGAAAATGCCAAGTCCTTGGGTTTGACCGGCGAAGAGACTTTTGCCATCGTTGGCATCGCCTTTGGCGTGGCCACGGCGTTTGCATCCAGTCGGGAAGTCGAGGTCACGGCGAAAGCCCCAAACGGCCAAACCACGGTATTCCACGCGATCGTGCGCATCGACACGCCGCGCGAAGTTCAATATTTCCTGCATGGAGGGATTCTACCCTACGTCCTGCGTCAATTATTAATCCGTTAAGCGTCATCAAAACGCCAAGAGCCGGCGACTTGGCCGGCTCATCGTATCGTTCTCATGGATGCCATGGAACAAGGGTTAGGACAAAGAGGCTACCAATTGCTTTTGCTTGGCTTGGAGTCGACGCTGCGTCCGCAAATGTTGCAAACCCAAGTAAAGTCCCAATAACGCCCCAGCCACGCCGCCTGCCGCCACGCTGATGTGATCCCATTGCGTGGGCACGCCGACCACGACGCCCAGCGCTGCTCCGAGAACGCCGCCACTGACCGCTTCACAGCCCACGGTGTAGACCGATTGCAAGGTTCCTAACGTCAATCCCGTAATGCCGCGCGCTCCTTGCCATAGCTTCACGACGGGCCAACGAATCACGCGAAATGCTCGCACCGTGACGCGGCGCGTCCAATGAAAGAACGGGGCCAGGCTGGCTGGCGGCTGCTGTTTAAAAATCATGAGATACAGCGAGTAGACCACCCACCCGACCAAGGCAAAGCCGATTAACACGGCCAAGGGTCCGGAAAAGGTGACGACGAGAAAGCCAATCAAACTCAATGCTAGAACGCGGCGAATCAGCAGGCCCGTGGTCATTGATTCTTGATTCATGGCTTTTGTCGAACTCCAGGTTGGCGAACATGACGTGGATGCTGATTTGCAGAATGACATCGTTGTATCCCCTTCCATTCTATTGGAGGCATCCAACTTGGGCGTATGGAATGCATGATCGGTTGACGTCACATGTGATGTGATTCGTTCAGCGTTGGCTTCCATTTAACGGATGAGGGCTGGATTATTCAAGAAACCATGATGGGCTGGCGATCAGACGATTTTCCGCCGTAATTGGTGATCCAGGTCTTCATGCATGAGTTCGATGGCTTCCCGGGCGATGAAGGCGATTTCCGGCTCTTCGGTGTCCACGATCCGATCAAGATCAGGCCAAAGGAGCGTGATCCCCTGCTCGGCGATGGATTGCATGGCCTCGATGACGCAAGGTTTGTGTTCGCTTTGCAAGGCCTGCCTGAACCATTGCAGCGCCTGCCGTTCACCCATGCGCGCCAGGGCGGCCCGGGCTGCATGCCGCACATTGGCATTATGGTCAAAGCGAGCGGCTTGCAAATGAAGGAGAACTTCCGCGCGGGCATACGGTTCCCACCAACACAAACTGTTGATGGCTTCCGTTCGATACGTGGGATCCCAGTCATGCGCGGCCACGAGCAAAAATTGCTCGTTCGTGCTGGAAGCAAATCCTCTCATCGCATACAGCAACGCCTTGTAAGGAAAACTAGCGGCGATGGAGGGTCGGCGGGGTTCCCAAGCCTTGAGAGGCTTGAGGGCGCGTTGATGCGGTTCCACGTTGATGATGGCCCAATCCCGCAGAAAATCCGCGACTCTGGGGTCGTCCGCCCATCGCAAGCAGCGCACCGCCTCTTCCTGAAAATGAAACCGCGGGTCCTTGATCAACCGCAGCAGATTGGCCCCGGAACCCGCATAACGCAAGTCATTAAGAGCTAACAAGGCGTCTTTGAGCAATAAGCCGCGCAAATGCGGCAATTGCCTCGACAAACTTGGTCCTGCCTCATGCAGATAATCCTCCATGGCCGGCTCGAGTGCCGCCAGCCGGGAACGCTGCAGATGGAGCGCCTCGCGCTCAAAGGGATCCTCCGCCTCCACGTTGTAGGGTTCTTCCTCAAGGTTCTGGGTTCGGCGCAAATATCGTTGCACTTCCAGGAAGAGCCGGACCAGCATCGGATGGGTGTCCGCGGGTCGATGATCCCACAGCAATTCCACCATTTCACCGATGCGGGCTTCGATGATGATTTGCTGCGTCACGGCTCCGCGCAGCCCTTCAATGGCCCGATGCAGCAACCTGAGGGCGGCCAGCCCCTGTGCCGTATCCAATTCCCTGAGGTAGCTCGTGAATCCGGGAAAACAGACCGTTTCCGCGGCAAAGAAATGAACGAGAGGAAGCTCATCCACCGCTCCGGCGCATTCCAACAAACGGGGCAAACTTTCCTCTCGGCCCAACAAACGCAAGCAGTTGGCCAGATCGATCCAATACCAATTTTGTTCCAAGCGGTTGTCGGTGAGCTGGCGTCCCAATTGCCGCTCAAGAATTTGCACCGCATCGTCCGTGCCGATTTCCATCAGGGCGCGCACTTTCACGACGAATTGCGTTCCCGGACGCAAACTCGATTCCACCCTTTCGATTTCACCTCGGGAGAGTAATTCATGGAATCGCCGCTTAGTGAAATGAATCTCTTTCTCGTTGATCTGACCGCCATGGTAAAGCTCAACGTGCTGCCGAGCCACGGGGGTCAATTCCCACTCATCGCTGGACGAGCTTCGCAAATGACGCGCAAGCAGAATGGCTCCACCCAGGAAGAGTATGATGAAAAGGGAGATCAGGACCACAGTGTTCATCATGGAGCCGCTAGATTGAGACCATCTTCCGTCTTATTTGATCCTATCCCATCAGCTGCAAAGCCAGCAGAGGATCACACTGTCATTCTACCAGACGAAAAAAAGAGGTTGCAGAAAAAAATGGAACGTTCTTCCCTAAAGTTAAAGGCAACCGCCATTATTCGTTTTTCCTCATGGATTCCACTTGGTCGCTAAACTCCACAATCCAGCCCAGGCGCCGGACAAACCTTTGAAAATCGTTGCGCATGGCTTGAATGGGCGTGTTCAGTTCGGCTTCTCAAACCGTCCTTGGGAGTTATAATGGCGGGACTTTGGAAGCTGGGAAACGACGGTTCCTGGACCATCCAGCTTGTCATTGGCGATGGTTTGCCATGGTGAATGAGTTCCCATGACGGCGTTCAGGGAGGATCGCTCATGAGGATTTGCATCTTTGAAGATCAACGCGTCGGCCAACTCGAACCAACCATATTAACGCGCCCCGTTGGCGACCTGTGGTGCGGCCCCACGACGTTGCTGAATAAACACCGCCATCTTTGGCCTTGTTCCTCCTTGGGTCTGCTCCTGCGCCCGTACTTGGCGGAACAAGCGCGGCTGGAGCATCCCTTTTTAGCGATCAATGACCCCCTGTGGCTGCAACAGGAGCCAACGATCATGGTCAACGGTCGTTGGCTGCCTCCCGCGCACTTCACGCTCCCGAGCGACAAACCTCATATTGGCCTCATCGATCAACAACTCGCCTACGCCTTGCTGCCCGCCCACCTATTAACCTACTGCTCTCCCCATACCATCGATGATTGCGTGGAAACCTGGATGCAAATCCTTCCCGCATGCCACGTCGAGGGAGCCATTCTCAATTATCCCTGGCAACTGATCGAGCATCATGCTCGCTCCATGTCGGAAGATCATGTGTGGTTGACGGCCATGCTCGATCATGGTTATTACCCTTCACAACTCAAATTGCATGGTCCATCTGCTTCCCTCTGCGTCCACCCCACGGCGGAGATCGAACCCTGGGTTTACGTGGACACCACGCGCGGCCCGGTCATCATTGAACGCGAGGTCACGATTGAAGCGTTCAGCCGCATCGAAGGCCCATGCTATCTGGGGGCGGGCTGCGTCGTCAAAGGGGCGAAAATTCGCCGGAGCACCTTGGGCCCCATGTGCCGAGTGGGGGGCGAGATCGATGCTTGTCTGTTGCAGGGATTCGTCACCAAGGAACATGAGGGGTATTTAGGCCATTCCTACGTGGGGGCCTGGGTCGAGATCGCGGCCGGCGTGCAAGTTGGTGATCATCGACTGGATGCCGAACCGGTTCGCGTCCATCAGCTTGGTCGGACCGTCGAAGTGGGCCATCGCCACGTGGGCGCCTTTATTGGCGATCATACCGAAATTGGCGCGGGCACCCTCATCAACACGGGGAGTTGCATCGGCGCCTTCTGCGAACTGGCTCCCATCGGACATTTTCTGCCCAGCTTCGTCCCCTCTTTTTGTCGGGTGAACGAGCACGGCATGCATTCCTTTGACCATCTCGGCGATCTGTTTCTTACGGCCGCCTTGGTGATGCAGCAAATGGGTTGGACCATGACGCCCGAGCATGAGGCGCTCTTCCGGCAGGTGCACGCACAAACGGCCCGTGAGCGGCGGTATCTGGCGCGCTTGACGGGTAATGAAATGTTTCTCCGTTCAGCTTAGCGGGGAGCCGAAGAACATGCCCCGCGAGAAGAGACTGCTCCCACCCAACCTTGCAGGATGAACCAACCCAACAGGGAGTAAAACGGCACTGCCATCCAGCCGAGGACATCCCAGCCACGGGCCAGCAAATCAATTTCCCAGGTAAAATGAGGCGGTATCTCCAAGGCCAACATCGGCCCCGCTGGTCCCCCGTAACCTGGCAGCAAACTGCTCACGCCGCCCCCTGATTGCAGCAGTACCATTTGCTGCAGCACATACCCTTTAGGCTCCAAGGGCAACGGCCATTGGGCGGCAAAGCGATCCTTCCACCATTGAATGTGGTCGAAGCCTATGCTGATGAAAAGCATAACCCAAAGGGTGCGCGGGATCACCCGCTTTGGCAAAACCCGCCACAATTGGATCACCCAAGGCAACAGGATGACGAGGGTATGCTCCCAGGTCACCGGTGAAAGCAACAGCATGGCGGTCAAATTCAAGCCAAAAGTCAAATCCCGTTGGCTTTCGGTTCTGGCTTCCCACGAGTAAAAAATGGAGCATGCCGCCACGAGCAACCACGAGGCCGCCCAGGCAAGTTTCGCGGCCCAAGGTGCATAAAAAAGCGGTTCGACGTTGACTTTGGCATCAGGCTGACCGACCAGCAGTTTATGCCAAAAGCCATTCAGCGAGGCATTCGCGAAATGGCAGCGAAATTTCTGAACATCAGGCAGAACAACTTGCACATAGTCGACGAACGTTGGTTGGCCCAAACTGCAATAACTGAGCAGCACGATACAACCAAATACCCCAACCGTGGTGACGATCAGTCGCCAGCGGCCTTGAACGGCAAAGTGCAGCAGCAAGAATCCCGGATATAGCTTCAAAGCCATCGCCAAGGCCAGGCATGTTCCCGCCAACCCGGGCCGGTGATCGCGATCCGCCCGCCAGCAAAGCGTCAGCAACAAAAGCAGAACCCCGTTCATCTGCCCTTGCATCATCTGTTGACTCAAGGGGTTGAAAAGAACGGCCAAGGCCAAGCCTGGCATCCACCATAGAATCGGCCATCGCCATCCCCACGTCCGACCAGCGAGGATCAGGCTGATTACGATGCCAAGCAGTGAAAGGGTGTTCCAAACCAACAAAGCGGTGGTGTATTCAAGCCATCCAAGGGGCAGGAAAAAGAACACCGACGTTGGCGGATGAGCGTTGTAATGCAGATGCAGAAACCAATAGCTCAAATGGAGATGATGATGCAAGCCATCCCGCAGCGGCCAATAGACAGGCAAACCCTCTCGAACGTTGCGCGCGGAGGTCCAATCCTGCACGAAATCCGTCGTCTGCAGTTCGCGAAAGGGGAAGCACTGTTGCAAAAAGCGCGGCCCTTCCCGCAGCAGAAAAAACACCGCCGCCGCATTGAGAGTCAGGAGAAGGGCGAATCGTCCAGCCCGACTCATGTCGCCGCCCTTTGGTCGAAACCCGCTTCCGCCCTTAAGACCCGGCGACTTAAGGTCCATTGCAACACAAACATGGCGACCAGTGTGTAAAAATAAACACTCAATATACCGAGCGTGAAAGCGGGCCCCATCAGACTCGGCCAAATCTTGTCCCGCTCCAGTAAAATCCGCTCCGCATTGTGGTTATAGGCAAACGTCATGACGATCAAAAAAAGGGACAGCCGATTCACGATCGAACCTGCTTTGACCTGCTTCCATAGCCAAAACAGCGGCATAAACAGCAACAGCAGCGAATGATCCCAGGTGATCGGCGACAGCAGGGCCATGCCCGTGAGCGTCAAGGCGAAGGCCGCGTCGCCGCTCTCTTGCGTGCGGCTCCTCCAGGCCACCCAGCCGATGGCCCACGTGACGAGTCCCGCGGAGATGGCGATGCCCAACCAGGCCAGCCAAGGCCATGCCGCCAGGGCTTGCACTTTTTCCGATTGGCTGCCGATAAAGAGCTTGATCCAAAAGCCCCAGATCGAGGAGTTCAATTTGCCAGCTCGGAATTCATTCAGCGTGGGAATGACCGTAAATAAGTAGTCTTCGTAGGTCTCCACGCCTAAGACCAAGATCGTGATCAAGGTGACGGCCAACATCGTGAAGAGTCCGGTGATGACCCCGCGCCAACGACAGCGCATCAACAGAAACAAAAACAAGGCCCCCGGGAACAACTTGATCACCGTCGCCAGGCCGATCCAGAAGCCCGCCCAGCGCTCCTTCCCCATGCGTTCCGCCAGCCAAGCTTGCGTGAGCAAGAGTAAAAGTATCCCATTTAATTGACCCTGATTGACTTGCTGCTTGAGGGGGTTGTACAGCAAAAGGATGGCCAGTCCAGGCAGCCAGAACCATGCGGGGATTTTCAAGTCCAAGCCGCGGATGATCAGGTAAATCGACCAGAAAATCATCAACAAGGAGATGACGTTCCACGCCAACAAGGCGTCGCCATAACTCAGCCACCCTAACGGCAGTGCCAAAAACACCGAACTGGGCGGATGTGCATTGTAGTGAATTTCTATCCTGACCTTGTTCGGATCGCCAAACATCTCCGGCAAATGGCGCGGCAGGCTGACGGCATGATCTTCATACACAGGCAAACCCGTGAACCAGTTGCGCACCGATGCCCATTCCTGAACCAAATCCACACCGACTTGATCCATCCTCATGCTCCGCACGAATTCTTCGCCGCGGATCGTGATAACGAACAGGGCCGCGATCTGCCAGAAGAGGATCATCCACCATGGCCAGGCTTCGGAATTGGCTTTCATGATTTCCCTTGATCGTCTGAAGACTTCCTTGCCGGGACCTCTGACAACAAAGGCTTGGTTTGAATATAGAACAAAAGCAGCAAGGCATAAAATTTGTAACTAATCCAAGTCAGGCTCCGCAGCGGCGTGGCCCTACCTTGATCGAACCCGCCGGGAATGGTCCAATCCCATGCGGCCGCGGGATGAAGCCAAAGCAAACCGAGCGTCAAGCCAAAGAGCCAGGATAACCAGGAATTGCGACGGGCCAATCGCGGAACGACAAGCAGCATGGGCCAAGCCAATAGGACCAAATAATGATCCCAGGTGAAGGGCGAGACCAATAGCATCCCGGTTAACGTCAAAGCCCAGGCTTGATCCTCACCACGCAAGAATCCTCGGCGCCAGATGAGCCAACCCATCATCCCTGTCATGGCCCCAGCGCAGGCCCAATAGAGACTTTTCGCGAGCCATGGCGCTGCCAACAAAGGCTCAACGTTTGGGGTTTGCGAGCCGACGTCGAACAAGCGACTGAAAAAGCCGTTCAAGGATTGATTCAGCCAAGCACTGCGATACTCCCCCAAATGGGGCATGAGGTGCTGCTGATAAAAAACAAACGCGTCCCAGCCGAAAAGCCCTAACGCCAAGGCTTGGCATCCCAGAAAAGTCAACCCTCCCACCACAATGGCCCGCCATCGGCCGCGTGCCAGGAATACCAGAAACAAATAAGCCGGCATGAACTTCAGCGCCGCGGCCAGTCCCAGATACATGCCCGCCAGTCCTTGGCTGCTGGTTCGATCCGCGCGCCAACTGGCCGTGATCAGAAAGAGCAACAGCAAGTTCATTTGGGCGTGATAGACCTGCGATTGCAGAGGGCTTGCCGTCGCGCACACGGCCAGCCCCAACCACATCAAGGGACTCGTGAGCCGAATGCCTAATCCCTGCAGCATCCAGAATAGACTCATTCCGAAGAGGAGAAGGCTCAAGAGGTTCCATACCAGGAACGCGGTTCGGTACGGCAGATAACCAAGCGGTAGATACACAATGACCGATGCCGGCGGGTGCGTGCTGTATTGCCCTAAATGCATGCTTTCTGGGTTCAAGGAAATGGATAAGTAGCGCTGGGCCGCATCAGGCAGGGATGGATAAACGGGTCCGCCCTCAAGAAAAGATCGGGCCGAGGACCAATCCTGAAAAAAATCCCTCACGGCTCCGTCCGGGGGATAAATATCGCGCAGGTAAAATGGGAAGAAAACGAAAACGGCTGCTAATGCCAACACCTGCCATGGCAGCCGCATCAGGTTCGCTTGAGCCGTTTCGTTGGGGTTCATGCACTCAACAAAGGGAGAAGCTCGGATCAATCACTTCTCCATATATCGAGCATGAGGCACACAGGGTCAATGAAAAAAACAGGCTTCTCTTCAATGAGCCAACTTGATTGACATGCAGGCGAACTTCAAAGGCATGAATCAAGCAGCGAGCATGACACGACCTGGCCCCGCGATGGGTCCATCCATCGTCGTTCAATTCCCTGAAGGCGCATCCCTTGGGTGACGCTTGATCATGTCACGAGAGCGGCCACGGGGCCACGTCGCATTGAACTTCTCAACATGGCGTCGGACTACTTCTTGAACTGTTTGTCGAAAATGTCCGCTCCGCCAGGCCGGTCGCCCATCAAATGGTCGACAAAAAAGTCCCACATCCGCTGCGTGAAATAGGGCTGGTAATCGCCAAAGCCATGACGTTTGCCTGGCAAGATGAGCATGTCAAACCGCTTATTCGCCTTGATAAGGGCGTCCACGAGCCGCATCGTGTTGGCAGGATGAACGTTATTGTCGATCTCGCCGTGCACGAGCAACAAAGCTCCCTTCAAATTCGCGGCTAACTCCGAATTCGTGGGCACTCGAATTTCGAACTGCGTCTCGGGAGGCGGAGGAGGCTGCACGGTTTTCTTTTCCTCTTCCTTTTTCACCTCGGTTTGGCCCGTCCCATGTTTCTCATCCACTTTCTTGTCGGCTTTGGCCTTTTCCTTGTCCTTCTCCTGGACGGTTTCCTTCTTATCGACCTGGCTTTGCTCCTTCTTTTGTTCTTCCTTCTTGCCTTCGTCTTTAGATTCGTCCTTCTTTTGGTCGGACTTCTCGAGTTTCTTTTGTTCTTCTTCCTTCTTTTTGTCGACTTCGGTTTTCTTCTCATCCTCATCGGGACCACCGCCCCGACGGTTGCGGTTCGTGTTTTGCTGAGTGCGGTTGGTGCCCGACGCATTGTCGGTGTTGGTCGTCGTGGTAGCGGATTGCGTCTGCGCGACCTGCTCCTTCTTAACGGGAACTTCCTTGAGCCCGTGGTAGCGTTCGGACCAACTGTCGTTGTAAATGTTGTTGTCGTGATTGCCCGCGGAAGCGACGGCCGCCTTGAAAAACTCGTTATAGGGCTTTTGCAAAAGGGCTGCAGCCGACATGAACCCGCCGCCGGAATGCCCGAAGATGCCCACCCGATCAACGTCGATGAAGTTGAAGCGCGAGGCCAATTGTTCAACAGCTGCTTTTTTGTCCGCCAGGCCGTAGTCGCGCAGGTTGAAATAACCAAAACTGGCATAGGCCTTGGAACGCTGCGGCGAACCGCCGCGGTGCCCCACCTGGATCACAATGAAGCCAAGCTGAGCGAGTTGCATGTTGCCGCTATAAACGCCGAAGGTATGCGTGACGCCCTCGGTCTGTGGTCCCGGGTAGACGTTGAGGATGATGGGGTACTTTTTCTTGGGATCAAAATCAAACGGCTTCCACAGGTTGCCATAGAGATCGGTCACGCCATCGGCGGCCTTGACGATGAAGGTTTCCGGAGGCTGCCAACCGACTTCATTGAGCCGCGACACATCCATCTTTTCCAATTCCAAGACCAACTTGCCATCGGCGTCGCGCAGGACGCTAAAGGGGACCTGGTCGACGCGCGTGGCGTTATCGACCAGAAACTGCCGCGACGGCGAGAGGCTCGAATTGTGATGGTAGTCGCCTGGGTCGAGCAAGGTGAGGCCCGTGCCGTCCAGCCGGACGCGGTAAAGATGCTGATAGTAAACATTCTCTCCCGGTTCGCGGCCATTGGCCTGGAAATACATGGTGCGATTGGGCACGTCGATGGCCACGATCCGGCTCGCACGAAATTCACCCGAAGTGACCGGGTTCTTGATCTTGCCCTCGCGGTCGTAAAGGTAAAAGTGCCCCCACCCGCTGCGTTCCGACCACCAAATCATCTCGCCCGTTTCCTCGATGTATCGGATGGGCTGCAGTTCCTGATAGGCATTTTCAAAGCCTTCCGAGAGCACGCATTGGCAGTCCTTGGTGGCGATGTTCCAAGAGCAGATTTCCAGATTGCGGCGCAGCCGATCGCGGCGAATAAAGCGCAGTTCTTCTCCGCTTTTGCCAAAATGGATGTTGGTATAGCTTTCGTCCTTCCACTTGATGGGAATTTTTGTGAATTCGCTTTTGGGCAGGTGATAGACCCACAATTCGGTTCTACGAATCCCCGACTCGCCGGGCATAGCGTATTTGTACTTTTCCAGGCTGGGCCGAGGGTCGGCGAGGGAATTGACCAGAAAGAGTTCCTTCATTTGCCGTGCGTCGCTGCGGGTGACATGGAAACTCTTCGAATCGCTGGCCCAGGTGACGTTGGGCCGCGCTTTGCGGTCCTCTGCTGAGCCGCCAAAACTGTAATCTTCCACGCCGTCTTGCGTGATTGGCTTGGCATCTTTTTCCTTGTCGGCCTCAGCGAGCCAAAGGTTGTATTTCAAGGCAAAAACAAACCATTTGCGGTCGGGTGAAAAGACGCGGTAGTCCATGCCGCGGCGAGGCCCGCCAGTTAGTGATTGCGTTGTTTGATTGTCTTGTCTTTGTTGATCTTGTTGCTGCTGTTGCTGATCCTGTTGCTGCTGCTGTTGTTGATCCTGCTGCTGTTGTTGTTGTTGTTGCTGATCTTGTTGCTGTTGCTGCTGATCTTGAAAATTGCGGCGCCGTTCTTCAAGAAAGCGTTGTCGTTCCTGCTCGGTCATGCGTTGCAGCTCTTCGCGGCCAAACCGGCTTGCCGGCGCGGGCGGAGCTTTGCCAATTTTGTTCAACTTCTCGCTTTTTAGGTCGAATTCGAATTGCCAATCATTGGAGACAAATTTGAGAAGCGTACCTTCTTCGTTCAGGCTGACGCGGGTCATGGGCAAGGCATGCGACTCGACCGGCTTTTGCAGCGATTCCGCAAGTTGCGAGGCCAGTTTGGTCTGATCGAACAGCGGTTCTTTCTTTGCTTGCCTGGCATCCACGCGCCAATAACGCGTCCCCTTGCTGGTCCGATAGGAATACCAGAAGACATCCGATTTGCCAATCCATTGCGGGTTGACGCTGCTGTCATAAGTGAATTGTTGCAAAAACTCACGACTGTACTTGAATGCTTGCGGGTAATTCGCCTTGGTAATCCGCTGCGGCGACTCCTGAGCCATGGCCCAAGTCGTCACCGCCAGGCTCACCATGATGACCAAACACCAACGCGCTACGAGCCATTGGGATCCGCGAGAGCAATGCGTCAGCTTCATCGACTCAACTCCAATAAGCGCATCATTGAGAATCCACATTCAAACCAGAGAAACCGAGCTGTTGCACTCGATTTCGGATGGGTTGTTGCATACCCTTCGACCCGGTTGACTTCCCATCAGGCGAGCCATTCAATCACTTCGGTCAGGCAGGGAGGTTTCTGTCCGCAAAAGAATTATGAATCCATTTTGATCGGTGCGTCATGGAGATCAAGCACTTTTAGCCAAATATGAAGGCGATTTCAGCAGCCGTGGTTTGGTTGCTCCGATCTCCCGCGCCGCTCGTGGTTTGGGTCGAGTTGCCAAGATCAGGAAACGCCTATGGATCCTTTGCTTTGCAAGACGAGCAGACATCGAATTACGCCCGTTTTCCCTTCCCAAACGTGCGGTGAATCCTAACAATAAACAGAGATCACTTGTGTTGTGCCATCCCTGCCTCATGATGCGCTTGTTCCTTTTGGTCATTAGGACGTACTGATGGGTCGGAAACACCGTGCCTCCAAAAGCAGTGAACGTACGGCCACCTTGGACAACAGCTTGGCGAATGCTGGAGAAATCCAATCTAGTTCGCCCAGGGTGAACGTTCGCTTCGCCGATCAGCCCATGATGCGCTTCGTCATCACAATGAGTCATTGGCTTGGCTCACTGCAAATGGCTGTGATTTCATTGACCCTATTCATGGTGGTCATGGCTTTGGGGACGATGCTGGAATCTTGGTACAGTGCCAAGCTGGCCCAAGAAATGGTCTACCATGCCTGGTGGTTCACGGGGTTATTGCTGCTGCTGGCCGTGAACATCTTCTTCGCGGCAGCCAAGAAGTGGCCATGGAAGAAGCATCAAACCGGATTTTTGATCACCCATCTTGGTCTGATCACCATGCTGGCAGGCGGCGTCTGGACGGCGCTTGAGGGCACGGACGCGCAGATCAGCCTCCTTTCCAGCGACGACGTCCTGACCCAGCGTGAAGTGGCGCGATCCGTCGGCTTTATTCCCCATCGGTCCAATGAAATTTATTACGGCGACCAGGCGGTCTTCACCTTCAAGCGCGCAGGCGCTGAAGGCTATAAAACCCTGCCCTTTGAGGCCGGCTCCTTGCCTTGGGGCGATCAACAGTTACGATCGCACGTTCCCTTGTGGCTGCGGATCATGGATTGGTTGGCCCATCCGCAAAAGCGCTCCTGGCGATCCGAATTTGAACCAGGTGTCTTCATCGAGGTCACCGCGTTCCATCCGCATGCTCGGAAGGAACCCTATTCTTCCAGTCCCAATCCTCGCACCGGATTCCCCGCTCTGAAGCTCCAACTTTTCCAAGCCAGCGCCGATCCACAAATGTCCTTGTGGCTGGCGCTCGATTCAAGAAACCTGGAGAAAACGAACCACCGCCTCGGCGGCGGCATGATGGAAATACTCGGCACATGCCCGGAAGCCATGATCGATGAATTCCTGAAACCGCCCGCGGATGATCAGCGCGGAGCCGAGGGGCAATTAGTCCTCAAATGGAACGATCAAACCTGGCGATTGGACGTGGCCAAGGACATGGGCAAGAAAGTTCCCTTGGGATCGTCAGGTTATGCGGTGCAACTGACGCGCTATCTTCCCAACGATCGTTACGAAGACGACAGCGGCCGACCCATCGATCCCGCCGTGGAATTTGTCTTGATCAAGCCGGATGGCAAGTCGATTCCCTATCACTGGACGGCACGTTCCATGGTCGATTGCGGCCCTGTCGCCAATGCCCAGGGCGTCCGACCGCGGCCGGATCCCCAGGGTCCTGCCATCTGGTACCACCCGCCCGATTGGCGTTTTGGCATCGAAAGCAACAAAGCGCTGCTCCAATTTGTCGTCACCGATAAGCAACAGCTTTACTACCGCTCCTTTAGCAGCCGCGTCGGGTCCATCCAGTTGGAAAATCAAGGCCGGGTCGAACCGGCCACGGAGATTTACGACATCTGGGGCGGGATGAAGTGGCGCTTCCGGGTGGATGAGTTTCTCCCTTTGGCCATGTCGGAAGAACGGTTTATCCCCGTCGCGGCGCGGCCGGGACTCGATCGCCGGCAGGGCAGCGATCCTCTGGAACCGCTTCTCGAAGGCAAGATTTCCATCGACAAGACCAATCGCAGCGGCAAGATCGAACGCTTCTTCCAGACGTTTCAGTTGCCGCAAGGGGCCGTGCAAGAGATCAGCTTGGAGGGCGTGGTGGATGGCGCCCGCTTTCGGGATGACTTTGTCATCGGCTTCAACTTCCGGCGGCAAAAGCTGGATTTCGAACTCAGGTTGCTGCGGGCCGAGTCGCAGGTCGATCCTGGGACCAACAGCCCCGCCACTTACACCAGCTTCGTGCAATTAACCGACCCGGAAGCGAAGATTTTCAATGAGCATCACATGATCACCATGAATGCTCCATTAAACTACAAAGGATATAAAATCTACCAGGCCGACATGTCCTTTGTCCCCGTGCATTACGATCAAGATGGCAAGCCCGTGCGGTATTCCGTCTTCACTGTCGGCCGCGATCCGGGGTTGTGGTTGAAGTACATCGGCTCGTCCATGTTAGCCCTTGGCATCGCCTGCATGTATTACATGAAAGCCTACTTCTTCAAACCCAGGACAAAAACGCCCGCGGCACAACTTGCCTAGGGACTTTCAACACTCCTCATCCCCAACTTTGGGAGGATGATCATGAACGTGCACCCTGACCAACCGTTGCCAAACACCTCCACTCCGCCCTCTCCCTGGCTGCGCAACCTGCTGATCGGCTCGGCCTTGATCGTCGGCGTTGGCTGCGTCGTCCTGGCGGTGCAGATCATCTTTCCGTATTGGCAAAGTTACCAGGTCAAGACGGCCAACACATCGCAGCTCAAGTTGCCAGATTATGATTTATCCCTCTGGCAAGCCTGGCCAGTGCAGACGAATGGCCGCGTCATGCCCATGGAGACCGCGGCCATTAACGCCGTTCGCCAAATCACCGGTCGAGCGAAATTCGAGGGCCAACCCGCGCTGGCCATCTTTCTCTCCTGGATGCTCACCGCCGGTTCCTCATCGACCGATGGCCTTACCGATTGGGAAAACTATCCCTTTCTGCTCTGCGAAGATCATCAACTGCGCACCCTCATCTTCCGCGACGCTCTCAAGGGCGAGGAGCCGACCCCGGAGCAAATCCATGGCAAATACCTGGCGCCGAGCCAGGTCCGCAACTCGGCCGCGTTTCGTCAACTGCTCATGCAAGTCATGCGGAAGCGGGAAATCGATCCGCAAAAGGCGGAGCAGATCATGGAGCCTATCGAGCGGAAAGCGCAAGAACTGCAATCCCGCTTGGTCCACTTTGATTCGATCACCCAAGGCGATCCGCAAACGTCCTCCAGCATGGGTCATCGCAAGCCTGAGGATCAACTGCAAATCGTGGCCCTTGATCAAATCCCGCTCAGCCCGTGGTTTTCCTTGGGACAATTGCGCGAGTTCATCACCCGGCCTGATCTGTGGCAGGAAGAAATGTTCCGCCGCGTGACGGCGACGCCGGACCTCTACCTCAAACCCGCGAATCAGGAAGAATTGCGCGTCTTTCAACAGCATGTGGCTCAGGGCCGGGAAAAGGAGTTGCTCGATCAGCTACAACGCCTCCTCAATGAACGCACCGAGTCCGCCATCGCGCGCTTTCGCGAGGAAGCGGCCAAGGATTCCCAAAAAGCACGGTCGATTGCGCAATCGATCGTGGTTTCGCAATTGCTCCGCAAGGAGGGCGACCATCAGGAATTCCAAAAACGGCTCGAACAACTCCCCGCGGATCGACTCAAGAGCGACGACCGCTTAGCCGTTTTTGCCGAGGAAATGCGACTCTTCCTTACCGAACGGAATAAGCAATGGATTGACGAACTCGCCCAGGAGGCCCGGAAAGCACGCCAAGTCGGCTATGTGCCCGCCAAGGACGAATTCCGCATGTTGCACATGCGCTACATGGAAGCCCTGCATCCCCGGCTCTACATCGAAGCCGCCACCTGGCAGGAGTTTCCACAAGGCGCCGCCGAGCAAATCCACAATGCCTTTGCCCAGCTTCAGCAAGCCTACCGCGCGGGCCCACCCGAAGAGTTCCACAAACAAGCCAAGGCATACCACGACCTGATCGAAAAAGTCAGCAAGCAATATGCTCCCGATTACCCGCACGAACGCTATCTCGGCTTGGAATTGACCTTCAATCGCGTGGAGCCATTCAAGTGGGCCTGGGTCACCATGGCCTTGTCCGTGCTCTTTTTCGCCATCTCCCTGGGCACGACGTCGCGCATTCCGTATGGCCTCGGCTGGCTCATGTTCGCCGGGTCGATGGGCTTCCAAGTCTTCGGCTATTACACCCGGACGATTATCTCGGGTCGAGCGCCGGTCACCAACATGTATGAGACCGTCATTTTCGTGGCCTCGATGGCAGCCGTGTTCGCGTGCCTGTTGGAACTCATCTACCGCCGCAGGTTCATCATCCTCTCTGGCACGGTCGTGGCTACCTTGGGATTGGTTCTCGCCGATCAGCTTCCCGTGACCCGGGGCTTTGATTCGCAGATCAGCCCCTTGGCCCCGGTGCTGCGCAGCAACTATTGGCTCATCATCCATGTCATGACCATCGTGGCCAGCTACGCCGCGGGGGCCTTGGCATGGGGCATGGGCAATCTGGTGCTCGGCCTGTACATGTTTGGCTCGCCCAATAACCAACAGATCAAACAATTGAGCCAATTCGCCTACCGCGCCATGCAGATCGCCGTCCTGCTCCTGGCCGCGGGGACCTTCCTGGGCGGCTGGTGGGCCGCCGAGTCCTGGGGCCGCTTTTGGGGCTGGGACCCGAAAGAAACCTGGGCCTTGATCGCCCTCATCGCCTACATCATCCCCCTCCATGCCCGCTACATCGGCTGGGTCAAGGACTTTGGCCTGGCCGTCTCCGCCGTCGTCTGCTTTGCCGCCATCGTCATGTCCTGGTATGGCGTCAACTTCATCCTCGGCGCCGGCCTGCATAGCTACGGCTTCGGCGGCGGCGGTCCCTGGTACGTCTTCCTGGCTTGCTTGATCAATTTGGAATGGGTGATCCTGGCCAGCCTGCGCCACCTGCGGCTCAAATCCCTGGCGGCTACTCCCGCCGCGGAAGCGACGATCGGTTGATCCGAACGGAACTTTCTAAAAGCCGTTCGCGGTGAAACGGTCACCAGATTTCCTAGCGCAACAAAGACTTTAGTGTGTTTACTACAGCGCCGCAAGTCTCAAGCGCCAGCGCGGGGCGCAGCACGTCGCGGCCCCCCTGCGCCTGGGTGCGCACACCCCGGGCACGACCCTCACCCATGCCGACACGGACCCAATACCCCTTGCTGTCCTTCCATGGATGACAATGGTGTTGAACAGGTGGAAACTGATAATTCGTTGGCGTTCGCTTTTATGGTGTATTCAATTGTGGGCAATGCTGAATTCGGCTAGCGTTGAAGCAACAAGCGATTGGCTCAGAAATCGCTTGTTGCAAGTTTGCTCCGCGACGCTGCTCTATCGCGCACGGTTCAGCCGCAATGGTTTTGAGGGAGGAGACTGATGCGTTGCCCGGACTGCCGTCGTCAGTACAGCCGGTTCGCGGCTGCCCCGGACGCCTTCCGGCCGACCGGAGAGTTGGTCTGCCCGCACTGCGGGGCCGGCCTGCGGGTGGGTTGGTGGCCGGTGGCCGGCATCGCCTTGCTGACGGTAGTGACCGTGATCGCCGTGGCGGCCAGCTTCTGGTTCGGGGTCGGTGACTGGGTCATCCGCGAACTTGGGGTGTCGAGGCGGGTCCTCCGCCTATTGGTCCAGGTAGCCATCGGTGTGGCAATCATTGCCGCGCTTGTCGGGCCTGGGATGTATGCCATCTGGGTGTTCGGGTGGTACGCCCGGCGGCCAGTCGACGAGGGACAAAAGCCCGCCGAACTCGACGATACCACAGACGGTGAAGGCAGGTAGAATTCCTTGGGTTCGTAGCTCACTCGGCCCCCTCTGCGAATTATGCTGGCAATTCTTCTTTCCTGCCCCTACAATTCGTGACGATTCGCGGACCGGACAGCTCGTCCGCTGGCACTTGCACGAAAGCGCCGTCGTCCGGGAGTTTCGCGGCGCCGTGCGGCATTCCAGCAACGGCAAGCTAGCCACGACCCACAGCCTGCGGCATTCGTTTGCTACTCATTTGCTGGAAGCCGGCTACGATTTCCGCACGGTGCAGGAGTTCCTGGGGCACATGAACATGGTAACGACCATGATCTACCCTCTTCTGCTGAACAAGGGAGCCGCGCATAGTGATGATTAGGGTGTTAGGATGCGCGCGTTTGCGGGAAGCACCAAAGGATGGCCAGGGTTTGTTGCGTGCGATGAGACGATATCGCGCATAGTCGGACGGTCCGACGGCGCATGCTAATAGAGAGTTCGGCGGCTTGGAGACATCATGACGAAGCGAAGCGCACGTCAAATCGGTGGAATCATCTCCGTCGTCGGTGCCGCTGTCGCCGTTGCATTCGGCTATGTGAATGTCACGAGGCTGTTCCTGGTTAATTCGACCACTTGGGATTATGTTGCTTTCGCGGTTGCGTCCACACTTCTTGCGCTCGTCGGAGCTCTGCCGGGGATTGTGATTGGGTGGATCATTTCCCCACGAGCCACGACAGGAGAGAGTGTGGTGCCTCCGACCCCACCAAACCAAGCGAGGCCGGACTCCGAGGTGTGACCTCGCCTGGCCAGGGTAGGAGCGTGCCGTGGGAAAAAAGGGCGCCAAGATCGTCGTAGGGGCGGTCATCGGTTCAGTTGTGCTTGGCTTGCTATCATATTGCATCGTTTATGTGACGACGCGACCGCAGGGCATGGGCGGAGGTATGGCCGGATGGGGGCACGGACTGGATGGTTTTCTGGCAGGTGCGGGAGGATCGCTCGTTGGTATGGTTGGCGGCGGTTTCCTTGCCTACTGGCTGGACCGACGAGAGTGATAGCAGCGAAGTCGTAGTACCAGAGCCACTGAAGCCCGCCGCCGCCGAACCAGGCGCTGCAGCAGACGGCGGGGCACGATAGGTTTCTGGAACTTCAAGCTCACCGGTGCCCCGCCGCTGCTGAGCTGGGTCGTTCGGCGGCGGAGGCAACAGGCGTGGCGAAGCGATTACCAGATCCGTTCGGCCGGCTGACCAAGCGGCTCGTCGGCCAGTTGGATACCCTGGTACCCTTCCTCGCTCTCTCGCATCGTGAGATTTTCGATGTACTCAAGGAGAAGTATGAAGGTTGGTACACAGACAATCGGCGATCGACTCTTCCCAACACTTTCAAGGAATATGGCCATCAGGTTGCACACGCCGCCTTCTTGTTGGGCTACTCCTATGCTGAAGCGTTTGTCACCGACCTTATTCTTGAAGTTTACAATGTTCGTCGTGACCTTATTCCGAAGGAGAAGCAGCTCTCTTTTGGCGAGGTCTTGCAGCACAACGATCTTGAGGAACTCATTAAGCAAATGGTCGAGGCCACAATTGGCGATATGAACAGCCTTGAGGCCAAGCTGCTTCATCTGGAAAGGAAGTTGGGTTGGCAGATTGCTGAAGCCAGTCAGTTGCTCGACGCGTATGTCGCGCGTAATGCGCTGGTTCACAATGCCGGGCACGTGAACCGTGAACCCCCCAATGGCTCGCGTTGGCATGCCGGTGATAGGATTCAGCTTTCAGCGACAGACGTGCATCAATTCGGAATCGTTGGCCGAGCACTGGCGCGAGAGCTGTGCAAACGTGGAAAGGCAACTTGCCAGGGCAAAGCACGCCGAACAAAGCGTTGCACTTGACCGGGCCGGCATGACAGTTTTTCGAGACGTCACGAACTTTGCAGCCGGCTCGCAGGTGAACGCAGTCGTTGGAGAAGTTGTCCGACACAGCGAGGTGTTTGCTGCTCGGGGAGAAGGCGATGCTCTCCGCACGGATAGGCTTTTGCACAACCGCCTCTTTAAGATTGTTCGTTCTCCAGACCCTCAAGATGCCCGGTGCCTCTCCTGCCAAACCGCCCGCGGCGATCCACTTCCCATCGGGGCTAAAGGCCACGGCTTGTGCCATATCCTCGAGTCTTTTGTCAATGGTGGCAACGACCTCTCCCGGCCTGCCGGGAAGGGCGTCAAGGGGATTGCGCGGACATTGGCGTCGTCATCCACATGACCAAGCGCCACTGCCGCCAGGGTTACAGCGAGACCGAGCAACACAGAGCAACACACGCCCGCGTGCCAGTGTCTTGAACACGCTCCGAGAACTAGTTGGTGTTGCATGACAAACCTCCGATCGCCCGGTGCCTAGGAGTGACTGCGCCACGGGGTCACGGTACGCTGTGCTCCCGTGCGAACTTTCAGAAATCTGGTGCGTTTTGCTGTGCTCAACGCACCCTACCAAAACCAGCCTGGCACCTGGCCGCCATGGTACCTGCACGCGAGGTTGGTTGAGAACTGCGGTCGGTATAAATGGCGTGGTCAGGAGGCGAATTCACAAATGAGCACAGGCGGACAAGTCGCCTGGGGCACATCCTAAATGTAAACGAACCAGATCTGCCTGGGAAAATTCCGCTTCTCCCAAGAAAGCCGCCAAGCTAGTTTGAATGCAAACGTCGTTTCGATCCAACACCTTTGATCAAGGCCAGCGCATCATGCATGATGATCTGCCCAGCAGCGAAGACGCCCCCTCCCAAACCTTGGAACCGGCCGTGCGGTTCCCTCTCTGGGTCCGAGGGCTGGCGATGGTTTTCGTCTTGTCCAGGTTCGTGGGCATGGCTGGTTTCGTCCTGCTCGGCACCTTGGCCTGGTGGCGATACTTCAAACAGCAAGCTTTGGACATCGGCGTGCTGGTTCTGGCCGGCGCAGCCGTGGCGTGCCCCCTCTGCATCGCCCTGTTTCAATGGTGGTTTGTCCGCATGGGTCGGAGGCGTTGGCCGGGCGGCCATCCCCACGATGAACCAAACGCTCCTTATGACCCAACCTCTGGATCACACTAGAAGCGGTCGGCACGGTTTTTGAGTGCGGTCAATGACACGACAGAGTTGGAAGGGGATCAAGAGCGAAATGGCAGGCTAGAGCACGAAAGCCGTGCGCGAAGCGGATAGAAAAAAAACTCCGAAGCACAAAGCTCCCATGGTGCGGCTCATTCTGACAACGAGCGCCCACTGACTTCGCGCTTCGGAGGCAATCGTCTTTCACCTATTAATAACGACGGTTGCCGTAACCGCCGCGGGAATTGGAGCCCCCTCGGCTACCGCCACTCGTTTTGGGTCGAGCTTCATTGACGGTCAAAGGTCGTCCGCCCGATTCCACGCCATGAAGAGCGGCAATGGCCGCCGACGCTTCTTGATCGCTCTTCATTTCCACAAACCCAAAGCCTTTGGAACGGCCTGTGTCCCGATCCATGATCACTTGGGCCGACTCCACGACTCCATGAGCCTCGAACATCTTCGTCAGGTCATGATCGGTGACCTCGTAGGAAAGGTTACCGACATACAACTTCTTACTCATCACAAACTCCTTACAGGGAAAGGCCTTTCGTCCAACATGGAGAAACTAGGCCGAACCAACTGAATCGCATTCACTCCGCGATCGGCGCTGGATGCCGCCCAGGGCGGGGGCATGACGTCGACGGAACCGGTTTCACGATCATGGCTACGCGGGTCCGTCCTGGGAGACGGGCGCAGGCATTTCATCCTTGACCACTTGCATGTAATAAAGACCCTTATGGTCAGCGCGTAACTGCGCGAGTTTTGCGTCCGCGGCAGCGCGCTGGCTGTAATCAAAAATCGCCACTTGATTCATGGCATTGTTAAAAATGCCCCACCGCGCTCGCATCCTGGGCGGCGGTGGTTTGACCCGAGGTTTCCGCTTGGCGGGAGCCCGTTGCGGCATGACCGTTTTTTCGGCGGCCTTTTTGGTTTTTTCCTGCGCTGCCGGCTTGGTTTTCAATCCCTTGACTTTGGACCGTTTGGCTGATTCGGTGGATGCTTTCTTTTGCTCTAATGGGCGAGGTCGTGGCGCCATGACAGCCTGCTTTCTTGTTAGGGTGTAGTTCGAGCCAATGGCTGCGCCCCTGGTTCCTGGTTGCGGTGGACCTTGCCAACTCTTTGTCACAGGCGACCTCAGCCGCATCTCATCCGTGGTTTCACTGCCCATGCCCTATTGCATTCCTTTCCCGCCTGAAGGGGTGCTCAGGCGGCGGGTCATTGATCTATCGCCGCAAGCATCGCATGGTTCCACCCCCCACTTTCTGAAGTTCAGGGTGTCCATGGACCGCCGACGCAGACGGACGTCAGCCCAAATGATCGTTCAAGTCGAATCGGGGCAGCGCGGCTTCCAAGGTCGTGCCCTGGCCTTCTCCCGAATCAACCGACAGGGAGCCCCCGCATTGCTCCACCAGCAGTTTCACCACGGCCAAGCCAACGCCCATGCCGGCCGCGCGCATGGGGGCCGCGCGATAAAACAATTCAAGCACCTGATGGCATTCGCCGCTGGACATGCCGACCCCATTGTCTTCAATGCGAAAGACGTATTTGTCTGGGGACACGCGCAAGTTCATGCGAATCCAGTTTTCCTTTTTGCCCACGTCGCGAAAGCGCAACCCATTAGAGATCAGGTTGTCCATGACGTGGCGCAGGCGGCCGGGGAACCATTCAATGTGATCCTGATCAAGTTGCAAATGCAGCGTCACTTCCGCCGCGCCAACGATGCGCTGTTGACAGCGGAAGACTTTGTCAATGAAGGGACGCAAGGCGATGTCGACCACCTGATCAAAAGCGGGATGGTAGTCCGATGGGTCTTGCAGATCTTTTACCACGCGCATCAATTCGGTGATGGATTGTTCAATTTCCGGCAAGGGAGGCAGCCCGTTGACCATCCCCGCGGCATTGCCGCACAGCAACCGGATGCGCTTTAAGATGCCCAGCGTCTCCAGTTGAAAAAATTGACCATGCTTGCGCAGTCGATCTACCTCCAACTCCAAATCGGCAATGTAGGTCAACATGCGCGCGACATCCCAGTCCGATGGCTTCATCTGCTGAATCAAGCGCATCATGCACATCCTAATGGGAAAGGAAACAGAGCCGTGGGAGATGAGCGTGGTGACTCGGCCTTGCTGCCTGAGCTTACTCAAGCCAATGGGCATCTCCGTGTCATTGAGGACAAAATTGTCCCCTCCGCACACTTGATGTCAGCCAGGACCAGAATGGGAATCTTGGAACGAGGGAGGCACCAGGAATGAAGAGTTGTCTCTATTGTATCAGTGTCACCGTGACTTGTCCAATGAACGCGGCCATCCCCATGAACCCGTGCTGTGGACGCATCGTCGCTCGTAGCATGAAAAATGGCCTTCCTGCATCGAACCCCGGGCCATGCCGGCCCGATCCGATCGGGTCTTGAAGCTGTGTTCTGTTGACAGGAGTGCTCTCTCTGACTATGATGTGTGGTGTGTTTTAACCAACCCTCCTGGATCACCTGTACCGCAAAGCTTACCACACCTTCATCCCGCCCGAAGGGCAGCGGTCTCATGGGTGAAAAAGCATGAAAGGAAACCCTCATGCTCAATATCTTCAGTCCACGAAGACAAGCCAATTGTGATGGATCGACGCGCCGTGATTTCCTGCGCGTGGGCGCGCTGGGCATGACTGGCCTGGCCTTGCCCGATCTCTTCAAACTGCAAGCCCTGGCCAAGACCCATGGGCAATCGCCCACGAAGAAGTCCATCGTCTGGCTCTGGCTCGGCGGCGGCGCCACCCACGTCGAAACCTTCGACCCGAAAATGTCCGCCCCAGCCGAGTACCGGAGCACTGTCGGCGCCGTACAGACCAATGTTCCCGGCGTGCAGATCGCCGGGGTCTACCCAAAAATGGCCACGGTGGCGGATCGGATGTGCTTTGTCCGCTCCTTTGCCCACACCAATTCCGGCCATGCCGGGGGCACCCACTGGATGATGACCGGCTACGACCATCCCCCCGCCGACAATGGCGCCGCCCCGATCAAGCCCTCGATAGGGTCGATCATCAGCCGCTTCAAGGGGGCCTTCAACGAGCAAAGCGGCATCCCAACCTATGTCCGCTTGGGCGGCATTTATGCCGATGGGCCATCCTGGCTGGGTGCGGCCTACGCCCCGTTCGACGTCGGCGGCCAGGCGCGCCGCAACATGAACATGCACCTCAGTCATGACCATTTGAACGACCGCCGGTCCTTGCTCAAGGAACTCGATAAGATCGATCGGCAAATCGACCACACGGGATTGATGGACGGGCTGGACAGCTTCGAATCCCAGGCCTTCGGACTCATTCAAAGTCGAGCCCGCGAGGTCTTCGATCTGTCCAAGGAAGACCCGCGGACCCACGACCTCTACGGCCGGCACACCCTCGGCCAATGGTTCCTGCTCACGCGGCGGCTGTGCGAGGCGGGCTGCGGCTTCATCACGATGCACTACGGCGGCTGGGACATGCACGGCGACATCGGACCCGCCATGCGCGGCATCGCCCCCCCCATGGATCAAGCCGTTTACGCCTTCATCGAGGACCTGACCCAGCGCGGCATGTTGGACGATGTGTTGCTCGTCATCAGCGGCGAGTTCGGACGCACGCCGCGCATCAACGGCTCCGCGGGCCGCGACCATTGGGCGCCGCTCAGCCCGCTGGCCTTGGCCGGCGGCGGCTTGAAGATGGGCCAGGCCCTGGGCGAATCGTCCGCCAAGGTCGAGGTGCCGAAATCCACGCCGATCACCCCGCAGGATTTGATGGCCACGATTTTGCACGTGGTCGGCATCGATCCGCGCATGCAAGTGCGCGACCCCAGCGGCCGCCCGGTCTATCTGGTGGAAAACGGCCAACCGATCGCCGGTTTGGTTTAACGGCAAGCGATTGAATCCAATCATTTATTTCAGGGACGGCCCCAATGGCTGTCCCTCTTTTTCATGGGCCGTGCGGGTTTAGGGCAGGAGGAAGAGAGTGCGTCTCGGCCGCGGCGTCTGCGATATGAAAAGCGCGATGGCCTAGTCCAAAACCAAAGCGGACGTGTCGCGCTGCCCGCCGTCGTGTTTGCCCGCCAATTCCTGAAGAACGTACCAATCTTCGCTGTTTCTCTGATGGGTTTGCCGATACCGAACCATGCGGACGGAGCCGTCGGCAAAACTAAAATTGGCGCCTTGCACGTGATAGCTGCTGAAAGCGATCAGGGGCGCCTTCAGCCCGCGATGCAGTCCTAAATAGGTGCTCATGCCCCCCGCCGCCATCCAGCACAATTCATACATCTCAGGCGGGCTTGCCCACCACGATCCGCAGATTTCACCGTAGAGCAGCGTGTGGCTGGTGCCGTCTTGAACGGTCAGTTGCCCAAGCGAGGTTTTCGAGCGGTTGGTGTAGATGCCTTCGTAGCGCGACAACTCTGGATGCGACCCCAAACCGGTTCCCGCGACGCCCGCATAATGGGTGCGCCCCAAGGGACGATAGGCCGCGGCGGGTCCATACTCATCCTTCCAGGCCACCGTTTCGACCCCTTGCGCGGATTGATACACGTGCATGCCGAGGATCGTCCCGCCGCCGCGCCAAGCAGGGTTGCCGATGGGTGTGATGTAGTTGGCCGCGGAGGGGCAGCGAAACACCTTGATGGACTTCATGGCCGCCGTATAGTTGGCCGCGTGCGGGGGGCCAGGACCGTTGGCCGGCGCACTCCAAAACCACTTGCGGGCCGATACGACCATGGGATCAAAGTTAACGTCAAGCTGCTCAAATAAGGCTTTCTCCTCCAGATAGGGCAGTAAGAGCGGGAAATGGCCAATCCACTGCCCCTCATACCAAAAGTCCGGCGATTGCGCATTGAGGTCGTGGCTCGGACCAAGATATCCGGGCGGCAACCGGCCCTGATCGGCGTGAAAGTGATGCGCCGCCGTCGTCAATTGACGCAGATGGTTGGCACAGAGCATCTGATCCATGGAGGCGCGGACGCGCTGAATCGTGGGCATGATCATGGCCAGGATCAACACGATGATGCCGATGATCACGAGCAATTCAATTAAGGTAAGACCGAGGCGACCTCGGCGGCGGCGGTGATTCCCTCTTTTCGACAGCACCTTGCCGCTCATGGGCTTTGGGTCCTGAAAACATGAACGGGAACCAACAGCTCGAACGTATCGCCGGCGGACTCGATCGTCAGCGATAATGCTTTTCCCGACATTTCGAGAAACGCTTGCCGGGACCCTAGGATTGTGATTTTTTGACTGAATTTGGGCGAAGCGCCTGGTTCGCTTGTCCAGGTTAAACGCAGGTTTTGGGGAGAAAGGGACTTGACCTGGAAAGGCTGATCGACCAAGGAAGCCAAAGTCAGCGTGGTTTCGATGGGCTCCGGTTCCGCGGCCGCGGTCAAGGCGATCAAGCCGGGATAAGCCATGACGGGCGTCACAATCTTGGCTTTGACAGGCACGGTCATTTTTTGAAAATGAGCGATATTGGTCTGGATCGTCAAGGTCCCCGACAATTCGCCCGCAAGGCCCGCTTCCGCCTGGCATTCCAGCTCGAGCAACCCCATCGAGCCTTGCATCCGCAGTTGGCCCTGCGAATGCGGCCAGAGTTGGTTCCGCAGTGCCGGGTCGTGGGCGGGCTTGATCGAGGCCTTGAGCGCGGGATGGTCGCATTGCACGGCTTCGATTTGAAAGCTTTGGTCGCCCTCATAGCGAACGATCAGATGGAGCTTCTTAGTCTGCCCCCAGGGTACCTGGCCGAATTGCACCCTGTCGGGCGTCACGTGGACTTGGGTGTTGGCATTGCCCGCGGCCCGCAGCACGATCATGGGGTGAACGGGGTCGTTGGTTTCCACCAGGGCTTCGTGAACGAAGGCCCGATGGCGGCCATCGACGGCATATTCAAGGCGAATGGCGCCCGTTGCGCCAGGGGGAATGGCTTGCTCGGGCGGCTTGGACGAAAGACAGGCGCAAGTCGTATGGACTTTCTTGATGACCAGGTCGTTCTTCCCATCATTCCTGAAGGGATAGGAATAAATCACGGTCTGCGAAGGGCCCACGACGGGGATGTCGCCCTGGTCGATGAATAACGTGTCGAAGGCGATGCGCGGGGCTGGGGTCTCTTCCTGGCGTTCATGGCTGCCCGCGCCAGCCACCACGGATGACTTCTTCACAGCCAGCACGTTTCCCGACCAGCGCTTTTGCAACACGGCGGGCGGCAGGGTGCGATGCCGTCCATGATCATCGAAGAAGGAAACTTGGTTGGCATCGGCGCGCAAGACAACGATGAAATGATTGGGGACGCTCAGGTGCACAATGCGAACCCCCGCTCCCGCCAGAAAGTGTTCATAGCTTTCCTTTTTGCCTTGGGCCTCCAGGCCAAACGCTTTCAGCGCGTCTGCAATCTGCTTCAAACTATGCCCCTCGGGAGCATGGGGCATCATTGCGACCAAGGATTTAGGATCCACCGGGATGCCCAGCAGCTCGCAGGCACGAAACACCGCCCAGTGGCCGCAATCCAACTGAGTCCTGGTTGGCACGGTTTTTTGGTTTGCTGGATGGGCGGGCTGAGTCGCGCCACCAACATAGAACGCAAGCACCGCCAAACCGGCAAAGTAAAGCACCAGGAGGGCAAGGTTCGCGCTCTTACGCCATAGCATGATCGGCCCTCCGGCGCTTGCGCCTGCGCAGCCACAACACGAGCAGCGCGATGAGCAGCGCCGCCCCGCCCAGACCCAGCACCGCCGCGGTGGTCCAGAAGCGGCCAGGCTTCGCCACCCCGGGCAGTTCCAAGGACTCATCGTAGCGATATTCCACGTTCGTGCGGCGATCAATAACCTTATCGCCTTTTTTCGTTCCAATAGTTTTAGCATCAAATGTATCAGCATGTATATACTTATTAAGCTCTTGCTCCAGCCAATTTAGTTTTAGCTCTGTAATACTTACCATTTCTCCATTTTTATATGTTTTTGCATACACTTGAGCGGAGACAGGGACCCATATTGTATCATATTTTTGAAAGCTACATTCGGCCCTGTATTCAGATTCGTTTGGCATTATGACTTCTATAAGTAATGGGCAACCACCCTTGTTGAGATCAAATACATACTTACTTGTTGCATTCGTGCCGCTCTTCAGACTGGATTGTATGACGATTGTAACAACATTATTTTCATTTGTTATTGTTATATCCTTATTTGGATTATTATTTGCGACATCGTAGTAAAACATAAGCCGATTGTATGCATTCATTCCATGGATATTGAAATAACGATAAGCATTAAATTGCACTGAAAAGTCTGACTGTTTGTGGTCATCGTTTTGTTTAAATATTAAGTTGGGCTGCATGCTAGAACCATCATCGTCATGAGCTCGCCATGGTCCTCGCGTATAGATACCTTCCGGCAGCCTGATTCCGGCATGATACACATAATCATCTTCGTAGAATTCTTTGCCTCCTCTCTTGCCGCGCTTCAGAGTCTGCGTTGCATAATACATTGAGGTATTCTTACTTATATCATACGCATACTCAATATTGTAATGTGATTCCATTCCAATGATGTCCAGATCGCTCGAGGTTAGCGTAGTAATGAACGATACGCGTCCCTTCCAAGTCATGATGGCATCTTGGTTCGCCTTGTTCATGAGCGCAAGTGTTTTCAACAGTTCTATATCCCCTTTTATCTCATTGCTGGATACTGCAACATAAAACATCCATATAAAGCTGATGATGTACATGCATATTCTCCTGCTTTTCTCCGTTGACGACTACACGAAAGGCTATGCTCTATTAGTAACAACTGCAGTAATTCATAATTGATTTCCGAAGCTATCATGTGTCCAGTGATTAACCGGGGCATGAAATACACGTCTCATCATCTGTTGGATCAGGTGCCAGCTCATTCCCTCTATAGCATTCTTTGCATACATCTTCATCTGACGACACACATTCACTATTTTCTCCTGGACATCTCGCATCTGGCCAATATATCGATAAGCATTGATATGTTACTCGGCAAGGATTTTTTCTCCTTACTTTGACATCATCGTTAGTCGGCTCAGGTGGCATGGGTGATCTCACTTTGTTTGCAAATAATGTCCCAATTGCTTGATACGAATATGTGGGGCATTCCCAACTTATTCTGCAATTAGCACACGGATCATCAGCGACGCAGTCCGGAGTTAGAATAAAGCCATCCCAAACACAGCCTGAGCACAATGGGTTTGGATTTGGTATTGGTTGCTTGCCGAAAATCGCCCCCATTTCGGCATCCGTGAGGTCGCGATCCTCCAGGCGCATCGCCTCCAGAACACCCGCGCTCGCGATCGCCAAGCAAAGGATGCCGAACACCACTCCCAAACCTATTTTTCCTTTGGTCAACATGGCTTTTCCCCTTCGTTTCATCAGTGAACGTTCATTTGTCTAAAACTCAGTTTGCACCTTGACTACTTCACCGTCCCGCAAGTGCAGAACAGCAGGCGTTTTCACCGACCAGCGATGCACTCCAGACA